>Ga0326727_10008895_pt1 | contig 25127 bp, 12 predicted proteins | sample MB2enrmetagenome_FD_207643 | JGI IMG/M metagenome (GOLD analysis project Ga0326727, IMG submission 207643) | Lab enriched peat soil microbial communities from McLean, Ithaca, NY, United States - MB29MY | ecosystem: Environmental > Terrestrial > Soil > Wetlands > Peat | place: USA: New York... | reverse complement strand
TCCTGGCTGATAACCACCACCGCACGCTTGCCGCCGGCGGCGACGAAAACCGAATAACGATGCGCCCCATCGGCGCTCACCTCCGCGCCCAACGTGTCGCGAAAAGCGCCGTCCCACAAGTACGCTTTGTACTTGCGGCGCAGGTCATCGATCTTCTGTCCGTAGGCCATAGTGAGCGGAAAATCGTGCAGGTGCCCCTTGTAGAGAAACGGCTCGTATTGAATCACGCAGCGGTTCAGCAGGATCATGTTTAACTGCTCGCGATCGTCGAAGCCGATCACTCCAGCGATCATCAGGGAATTTCTGGTATCGAGATACTGACAGACCGGCGTCGCGCTCACGCCACACTCGTTCACCGGGAAGTACTGCATCAGCCAGTCCTGCGGTCCCTCGCCGGCAAAAATAAAATCGGGACTCACTTTGTCGGCGGCGGCGCGCAGGCTTGACGATAGCGGCAGGTCGCCAGCGTAAATGTATCCTGGTGGAGTGTATCCATGTCCCGGAGCGAAGTTGTAGATCACACCCGAATGGTGGCAAATCTCGTCCCACAGCCAGCCGGTAGAACCAAGCGCCAGGATTTTCTGAAATTCCTTTAACGCAATTTCGCGATACGCGGGATCCATGAAATCCATCACCGCTCGTCGCCGCGTGTTAATGCCCGCTAGTTGCGTGGGAGTAACGTAGTTGTACCCACCCTGCTCGTAGCGAATGCCATAGGGATCCTTGGCCTCGTATCTGTATAGTTCGTCCTTGTACCACTTCGTTGTCAGATCGGCCCAGTTCAATTTGCCGAACAGAATCACGTTCACGCCCAGCGATTGCACCTTTGCGATCGCATCGTGAAACTCCTGCCACGTGCCCAGATTCGGATCGGTGTCCTGCGAAGGATCGTCGCGATCCTGGCCGCCGATATTCCAGCCGATCAGTTGCACCGCTTTCACGCCGTACTTGGCATACTCCTCGCCGTACTCCACAAACTTTTTGTAGGAGATGGTGTAGTCTTCCTCCGGCGTGTTCATCCGCAGCATGGTCCACGAATGCACCTCTCTCGCCCATTCAGGCAGATGCGGTGTTTTGAACCAGGTATTGCGCCACTCCTTGTACACGTCCACGCCCGCATGCCAGTCGCCCTGGTAGCCGCGAATCACCGTCGGCGCCAGCTTCCTGGTCGAATTGGATTCGACAAAGACAAAGTGACAGATGCGGAACTCCTGATGTACGGGGAACCCCGAAAACTCATCGGTCTTGGGCACCACGGAGCCGTGCACCACACCGGGATGCTGCTCAAAAGTGAACTCCGTGTAATAGGGCAAAGTGGGATCGGACAATTCCACGTAAAGCCCCTCGGTCTGGGCTTGAATCAGGCAGAAATTGCTGTGATGCGATCCGAAAGTCTTAATGGGAAAATCAACGCCCCAGTATCCCTTCTCGTTGCCAAAGTTCGGATAGATCTCATCGGAGCCAAGATTGCCGTACCACATCGTCCGGACTACTACGGTTGAGCTGGTGTTGGGCGGGTTCAGGTCGCCGAAGTACGGATAGTCTACAGTCTCTACCGTGAAGGTGGACTCGTTCTCGAGAGCGGTGTCGAAAGTGAGCTTGCCATTCTTCAGAGTCACGGTGGCGGTGAGGGTAATGGGAAGCACGCCCCCGAGCTCGCTGACCAGATCTTTCCACACAATTCGCACCCGGCTGTCTGAGATTTTCTCGACACTCGCGGCCTTCTGCTTCTGCCCAAGCACGAAGTTGGCGCGCCGGCCGGGAATGGGAACCAGCATGCGGAAAGAGGCGCCGAGTGCGGGGCGCCGTTCCACGATCCAATTCGTCGGCTTATGCTCCATGCGAGTCAGAGCGCCTGTGGCGGCATCGAACGCCACCAGAAATTCGCTGTCCTGCAGGGCCACTTCTCCTGCAATGTCCGCCGCTTGTTCCGCGCTCAACCCCACGTCCGCCGTCAACGCGCCCATTGCGGCAAGTCCCGCCAATTTATTGAATGTTCTGCGGTTCATCGCTCTCGTCCTCTCGTCGTTCTCTATCGCCAGACCATACCGGGGAATGGCCGTAGTGCACGGCTGACAATTTACGCGTGTCACGTAGGCGCGGTCGCCGGGCGGAACCCGTCGCGCCAGCGCGCTTCTGACTGTCTAAGCTGAACAGCCAGCAGTGCATAGTAGTTGTCAGTCAAAAGGCCCTCATGTCCCATCGCGGTCCCGTCACACCGCCGCCAACCGGACCAAGCCAGGGGAAGTTGCAACTCCAGCCATCTACTTAAGAAACTTCCGTCTCGTCGATCCCATTACTACTACTCCTTAAATCCAACGACACTCTTTTGGACTTTCCGCTGCCCATCTCGCCCCACTTTGCAGCCCGACTGGTTCATTCATTACTCGCCTTCTTCCCCGCCGCCAGGACGGCCACATCCAGTGGGCCCAAAGACACGCTTGTTATGCCGTTCCGCTCGCGAATGAGATCGTCCATCGGTTCCCAAAGTTGAATACTTTCGTGCGCGGTTTCGGTCAGGTTTACCAGGAAATAGTAGGTAGCATCCTTATCCTGACGGCTGGTTACCTCCACGCCATGGGGAGCCGGAATGAGCGGCTTGATCTTGCTCACATCGCTTACGGCTCGCGCGAAGATCTCGTAAAACTCATCTTCAAGACAGTCCACGCCGACATAAAAGACCCAGCCCCTTTCATAGCGATTGCGAGTAACCGCAGGCCGGCCTGCCATGGGTCCGCCGCCGTGAACCGTCGCGAGGGTCTCTGCTCCATGCAGCGTGAGCGACTCGATTGCAGAGCGCGGGCTGAAAGCTGTCTCGCTTCCTGCAAAGCGAATTCCCAGCCCGGCCTCGAGCTTCGCATCGAGATTCCCATTCTGCGCGTTGTATTCACTCAAATCCAGAATCGCCTCCGATTTCACTCCGGCAATTTCCGCGAACGGCCCTGGCGCAAGCGTGAGCCGCATGCTGTTATCGATATTCTGCGTGGCGGCCCGGTAGTTCAGCACCAGCGTTCCCCCGCCGGCAACAAACGCCCTCAGGCGGTCCACTGTTCTGTCGTCGATCAGGCGAAGATTGGACGCAACGACGACTTTGTATCCGGAAAGGTCCCTGTCGGGCGGGATGATGTCGATATCGCATTGCAGGGACTTGAACCCGGTGTAGAAACTCTGAATCTCTCCGTAGCGCGGAACCCTGTCTCCGCCGATGCCGCCAATGCCCTCGGCCCACGCGTTCACGTAGTCGTAAATCAGCGCGACATTCGCGCGCGTGGTTGCGTTTGCCAACTTCGGGCCAATGCGGGCCATCTCCCTGCCAATGAGAGCCAGCGTGTCCTTGGCCGGATTGATTGCGCCATCGAAGCCCTTGATGAACGACGGCCGGTGCTCTTCGCCCCCGGCGGCAGGCCGGCGCCATTCAAAGTAAAGCTGCCCGTGGCTGCCGTGCGCCAGATCGCAATAGGCCTGCAGACGCAAGCCCTCGGGATCCGCATTGGGCGGAACGTAGGCATTTTGCTCCGCGCAGATGAATCGCTGGTGCGGGCCTGCACAGCGGGTGATGTCGCTCAGGTAACCGGAAGTGTATTGCCGCTGGAACCGGCTCAGGCCGGGCGCGCTCACGTAGTTATCCCACGCCGACGCGTCCAGGAATTCTGCCGCAGCATATGCATCCACCGCTCCGGTCGGACTCGACCAGTTGGTGAGAACGAATTGGTTCTCCGTTCTCGCATGAAGAATTTCCGCCTGCCTGCGAAGGTGATTGAGGAACGATTCCGAGAAAAATCTGCGGTAGTCGAGCGAGATTGCCGGCTGCCAACCTCCTTCCGCGGAGTTCGACGGAAAACGGATCTGCGACCAATCGGTGAATTCATTGCTCCAGAAGGCGCCGTTATAAATTCGGTTCAACTCATCCAGAGTGCCATAACGATTCTTGAGCCATTGCTGGAAGGCGCGCTCAGAGACCGCATCGAACGTCTGCTGGGGATTGCCAGGTTCGTTGTCAAGCTGCCATCCGATCACCGTGGGGTTCTTGCCATAGTGATCGGCAAGCGCGGTGACGACGCGCGCGCAGGCCTCAAGATAGTGCGGGCTGTTTGTGTTGTAGCCTTTGCGTCCGCCGTAGGTGTAGGGCTCTTCCGCATTTCCGCTCAGGACATCGGGGTACTGCTGATAGAGCCAAGGCGGCACAGATGCCGTCGGCGTGCCGAGAATCGCGCCGATCCCATTGCGACCGGCAATCGCAAGCGCGCGATCCATCCAGTCGAAGTCGAACTTGCCGGGCGCGGGCTCAAAAAGCGCCCAGGCGAATTCACCCATGCGCACTGTATTGATGCCCAGTTCCCGCATCTCACGGAAATCGATCTCCCATTCGCTCGACGGCCACCATTCCGGGTAGTAAGCCGCGCCCAGAAGATAACCATCGCCCATGCCGCGGCCGCGTGTCGCAGAAGGATTCCCCGCCTGTGAAGCGATCGTTGCGGAAATTGCCTTGCGCCCCACAAGAGCGCCGAGTCCGGCCATGCCGGCAAGTTGATTAAACGTACGCCGATTCACACCCTCTCCTGCTTGTTCAGTTTTGCTCAGTCTATCCCGCATATGCAATGAGGCCGCCTGGCTGGGCGGCCTCAAGGGTTATGCGCTCAAACCATTGGCGCAATCAATTTAGAACACGTACTTCCCCGACAACTGGAAGAAGCGCGCGTCGATGGTGAGGTTCTGGTTGGACCCCGTCCCGGTAATCTGGACCACGTTAGCACCAATATTCGTGCTGGTGCTGCCAGGGTTGCCGAGACTCGGGTGGTTGAGTAGGTTGAAAGCGTCGGCGCGGAACTCCAGGTACTGCTCATGCCAAGTCCTGAAGTCCTTGAACAGCGACGCATTCAGCTTCCAGTTGCCTGGCCCTGAAACATCGTTCTTGGGGCTGCCGAAGAAAGGCGCCACGGCCGGGTAGCCGGTGACGTACGGCACGGGAGTTCCGGCAGTCGCCCCGGTGGCGCTGGTGGTGCATCCCAACCCGTCGCAAAGCGAGTTATCGACGCCAACTGGCCCCGAAGCATAGCTGAAAGTGCCGGTTTGGTAGGGCGCCAGAAGCGCAGCGGAAGCCGCATTGTTCGAGCTGCCGACGGCGAGCGGGTCGGCAAAAGCGCACGGGTTAAACCAGCGCTGCCTGGTTTTGGTCTGCGCCGCGCAAACGTTCGCGGCCGTATTCGACGGGGTCCCTGTGGTCATGTTGCTGCTGGTGAGTTGGCCATTGTAATTAGCCGGAGGCTGCAGGTTGTTTGAGTAGGCATTGGCGACCTTGATGGCGCTGTTGCTCTCGCCGCCGTTTGCGTTTCCGAAGCCCGAGTTTCTGCTGATCGAGACCGTGAACGGCTGGCCGGTCTGTCCCCACCACTCCATGTCGGTCTTCCATCCGCCCACGATCTTGTCCAGAATGCCGGGCCGGTTGACGAATTGCCGGCCAACTCCGAACGGCAGGTCGTAATCTACATTGATCACGGCGCGCTGCCGGATATCGTAGCCGGACTGCCCCCACTCTGTATTGATGGGGATGAGATAGGACTGTTTGTAAGCACCGTAGTCGCCGCCCAGCAGGTCGATCGTGTTATCGAACGCGTGGGCCCAGGTATACGTGCCCAGGAAGCTCAAGCCATGGCCATAGTGCTTCTGCACCGAAGCCTGCAGTGAGTTATACGAGCTTTCGCCTGTCCACCCCATCCACTGGGACCCGCTGAAATGCGGGAAGGGATTGAACCCGTTGCCCGACTCGCCTCCGATGGTGATAGCCAGCGGCTGGTCGGGGTTGTTGTAGAGGGTCACCAGGTGCCGTCCCAAACTGCCCACGTAGCTCACGGTTGCCGTCGTCCCTTGCCAGAACGCGCGTTGCACGCTCAGGTTGAAGTTCATGGTGTACGGCATGTGCATGGTCGGGTTCGGTCCCGTCCCCGATTGCTGGATGTTCGGGAAGGCAGCGAAGTGCTCGATTCCGCCCGACGCCAGAAACCCTCCGAAACCGCCCTCGAGCGTGTTGTTGAAGGCGTACTGTGATCCGCAATAAGTTCCCTGCGTGCACGCAGGCAGGCTCGCCAGGTTAGCGGTCATGTAGTAGGGCGGGTTCTGGGTGAGGGCCGAGCCGCCGCCCGGCTCAAAGCCGCCCATGAAGACGCCAAATCCCATACGCATGACTGTCTTGTCGTTGAACTGGTAGGCGCCGCCAATGCGCGGCGACCAGTTCATCTTCGGGTAATCCACGAGGTGCCGGTTGCTATCGTAGACCACCTGTACGTTATCCGCGGTGAGCAGCGCCTGGAGGTTCGGGTCGAGCTTGATTCCCCGCTGGCTCGCCGGAATCAGCAGCTTCGCCGTCCCGGTCCCACCGTTGGACGTCATGGTTTCGGTTTCCTGCACAAAGTTCGCCCACTGGTCAGACTGTTCTAATTTGGGTGTGAAGTGCTCGAAGCGGAACCCAAGGTTCAGGGTGAACTTTTGCGTCAATTTCCAGTCGTCCTGGACAAATCCAGCCATATATTGGTGGACATAGTGGTTCACCACATAGCTGCTGATGCTGCCGCTCGCCATGTTGTCGGTCCCGGTGTAGCCGGTGGGGCAGTTGGATGCTCCAGGGGCACAGGTGCCCAGGGCGAGGAAGTCCGCGCCCGCATATCCGCCGGGACCGCCTAATCCCGTCACACCGGTATAGGTGCTCGAGTAGCCGTAGGATCCGCGCGGGGTCCCGGCCGCCGTGCTGTAGAAGCGCATCGGCATGGCCTGGAAGCCCATCTTCACCGAATGGTTACCTATGATTTTCGTCACGTTGTCGAGAATCTGGTAATTGTTCTGGCCTTCATGGGCCGGATCGTTGGCATGGGCTCCAAAGGCCGCCGGAGACCCGCTGCCCCAGCTGCCGGTTATATACGGCAGGCCGCCGTTCTGTGGACCCGCGTTGAACGGAACGCCGTTCAACCCGTAGGTGGCCGAGATGTTGCTGGCGGCGTTGTACTGCAGGTTCTGGTCGTTGCCCCAGTTGAAGGCGAAACGGAATTCGTTGATCAGCGTGGGTGAGAAGGTGTGTGTTTCGCCGAGCATGTAGTTCGAGCTCAAATAGCTCTGTGTGTGGCCTTGATTGCTGCCGGTGCCGTCCAAGGGGTTGCCAAACGGCGTAGCGAAGGTGTTCATGATGTGCTGGTAGTCAACGCGGAAGGTGGCCAGATCTTTGGAACTGATGTTCCAGTCCAGCTTGCCATCCCAATTGATCGGATCCGAGTCCTCGTTCAGGTCGACCTGGTAGTTGCTGCCGGTTGCTCCCATGTCCGTATCGCTCGTCGCGTTGCAGTTGCCCGCAGTCCATCCGCCATTGGGTTTCCCGTAATTGGCCGTGCCGGCAGGAGAGTAGTTGGGGCAGGGGAAGGCCTGAATGAGTTTCTGGGCGACGGTATCGAGTTGCGCCGGGCTGAAGACGTTCTGGCCGGCGGCGAACGTATAACCATCCTCCGTATACTGGCTGCTGCCATACTGCTGCAGGGTGCCGGTCGGCCCCGCTGATACTACGTTGCTTTTGCACGAATAGCTGCCGGTGTTGGTGTTGGGCACGTACAACACCGTCGGGCAGGAGCCCTGAGTCAAGGCCGGATTCAGCAGTTCGCTGAAGTCACCCTGCCGCATGCGCGGAGTGGGCACGGTATAGGTGCTCGGAGTCGCTCCGACCGCGTAGCGCGCATCCTGGATGTCGCCAAAGAAAAACAGCTTGTTCTTGATGATCGGCCCGCCCAGGGTAGCGCCAAATTGATTCATGTGGAACACCGCTGGGCTCGAGCCTGGGGCCTGGTTCCAATTCAGCGCGTCGAATTTCGTATTTCTCACGTACTCCCAGAGATCCCCGTGAATGGCGTTGGTGCCGGACTTGGTTGTGGCGTTGATGACCGCGCCATGGCCGCGCCCGATCTCCGCGCTGTAGTTGCTGGTCTCTATCTTCATCTCGTCGATCGCATCCGGCGGAGGCGCGATGCTGTAGCTCGAGCCGTTAATGTAGTCGCTGTTCATGGTATTGTTGTCGGCGCCGTCGAGCATGAAGTTGTTCTGCTCTTCATGCTGGCCGTTCGACGAAAAATCGCCATTGCCTGAGCCGCGTCCCACGAAGGGCGTCGAACCCGGCGCTTCCTGGGCGATGAAAATCCAGTTGCGGTTAGCCAGCGGTGCATCGTTCAGAAAATGCGTATCGACATCGACTGCCGTTTCCGCCGTCTGCGTCTGCATGATCGGCGCCGCGGAGGTTACCGTGACCGTCTCCGATGCCTTGCCTGGCTTGAGGGCCAGGGGAATGTTGAGGCGGTCTTGCACGTGCACCACGATGTTTTGCTCTTGCGTGGTCGCGAAGTTCGCTTCCGACGCGCTGACCGTATAGTTCCCGGTCTTGATCGGCCCAAAGAAGTAATTGCCGCTGGCGTTGGATTTGGTCTTCAGCACCAAGCCGGTATCGACATCGGTCAGCGTTACATCGGCATTCGGGATCACCGCGCCGGTCGAGTCCGTTAACACGCCGATGATGGCGCCCTGGTCCGCTTCCTGGGCGGATGCACGGGCTGCGAGTAGAAGCATCAGGGCAATGCTGAGAACGGTCAGGCTACGGCAAAGCCAGCCTGTCCAAAGATGATTGTGGGGTTGACTGCGCGCAGTGCGCGATGGCTTGCTTGCTGTCACTTGGCGATTGCTTGCAATTGATTGCACAAACATGCGGGACTCCTCCTCTTTTTGCGTTGGGCGTAGCATCCCTTTTTGCGCCCGCCGAAATGTTATGCAAGAGCTCTCATCTTTGTCAAGGATTTTTGGAGAAACCGGTATATTTATTTTATAGTATTGATAATAAATAACTTACATTTTTATAAGATGACTTTGGCGATACTGCTCTAAGTGAGCGGTTCCCATGCTGTCCTCGCATTTCAACCTCGCCATGGCGTGCCTGCGATTGAATTTTAAGTTACTGTTAATGAACGACTTATTTCAAGCTACGCGGAGAGACGCCTTTCCCACTTGACGGCGACGGCGCCGACAATGTAAGGTTTTTGCGACGAGTTTGTGAGACCGGTTGCTGGAGAGTTTCTCGTTCGGCGCCTTCAAGTTAGCCGATCAAGCAGCTGGGCACACGCGAAACGGAGAGACAAATGAGCACGTCCGCAGCACTAAACACCGCAGCCCGGCAGGCTCTTGAAGCCGGCGAGGGCATTCTCAGGCTCGCTCCCACATGGGTGCCGCGGGTCTACACGCAACCCGGCCGCAGACTCAAACTCGATGCCCGTGATCTGTACGCCTACGGCGCCCACCGCGGCGGCATCGACGAGCGCTGGTTCGCTTCAACCACGCCGGCCATGAATGACAACCGCACACCCGATGAAGGCCTGAGCTATGTGGTCTTCCAGGGCCAGCGCTTCACGCTCAAGGAAGCCGTCGAATCCGAGGGAGCGCGGCTGGTCGGCAAGGCGATCTGGGAGAAGTACCATCGCTGGCCCGTCTACAGCAAATTCTTCGACAACATGGGCCCCATCATGCATCACCTTCACCAGAGCGACGAGCAGGCCCGGCTCGTGGGGCGTCAAGGCAAACCGGAGGGCTACTATTTTCCTCCGCAACAGAATGCCACCCTCGGCAATTTTCCTCACACATACTTCGGTCTGGAGCCGGGCACGACCCGCGAGCACATCCGCGCCTGCCTGGAACAATGGGACACAGGCGACAACGGGATTCTCGACTACTCAAAGGCCTACCGGCTCAATCCGGGCACGGGCTGGCTGGTGCCGCCGCGCATCCTGCACGCGCCGGGTTCGCTGCTCACCTACGAACCGCAGTGGGGCAGCGATGTGCTGGCCATGTTCCAGTCAATGGTGGAAGCGCGGCCAGTGCCGCGCAGCCTGCTCACCCAGGACGTTCCCGAAGACAAGCACTGGGACTTCGATTTCCTGGCCGATTTGGTCGATTACCCGGCCAACCTCGTGGACGATTTCAAGAACCAACATTACCTGGAGCCGATTCCCGTGGCCGACACCGCCAGCGAGGGCTATGTCGATCGCTGGATCGTCTATGGAACCATCGCCGGCGCGCAGAAGTTCAGCGCTCGCGAGTTGACCGTCGAGCCCGGAGCGCGCTGCACCATCCGCGACGCCGGCGCCAGCGGTGTGATCGTTACGCAAGGCCACGGGCGTATCGGCAAGCTCGACGTCGATTGCCCCTCGATCATCCGTTTTGGGCAGATGACGCAGGACGAAGTATTCATCTCGCACGAAGCCGCCGTCGCGGGCGTCACCTTCGAAAACCATTCCAAAACCGACCCGATGGTAACGCTGCGCTACTTTGGGCCGGACGTGCACGCCAACATGCCCGCCGTGGGAGATCATGCGCGGCTCTAGCGAAAACTTTGGGAGCCGGGCCCCAGCCCGGCTGTCGTGCGGGCCTCCTGGCCCGCACATTCTCGGGGAGGATGAAGATGCGTCAGCAGCATTTTGAAGAAAGCAACAGCAGAATTCAGGAGCGCTTCCGCGAGTTGAAGAAAAAGTCGCCGGAGCAGCTCAAGACCCGGCTCAAACTTTCCTGGAGCAACTGGGGATTTGGCAGAGAGCCTTTGGCCGAGTCGGCCGCAAGGCTCGCGAAGTCGAAGGTTCCTTATATCGAGTTGCACGGCAACCATTACGGCCCCGACCTCGGCTACAAGGTGGACGAAACGCTGAAGATTCTCGGCGATCACGGCCTCAAGGTCTCTGGCGTCTGCGGCATGTTCTCCGCCGATAACGATCTGGCGTGCAATCGCGCTGTGTGCCGCCAGGCGGCCATCGATTACCTCGACCGCGAGGTTCCCTTCACGCGCGCGGTGGGCGGCGCGTATCTGCTTGTTGTTCCCGGCGCCGTCGGCCGGCCCAAGGCCTACGACGACGTCGAATTCGAGCGCTCGGCTGAGACGCTCAACATGCGCGGCGATCTGTTTGTGAAGCACGGCATCAAGGCCGCCATCGAACCCATCCGCTCCGCTGAAGTGAGCCTCGTGCATACCGTGGCCGATGCCAAGCGGTACCTGGCCCAGGTCAATCATCCTGGCGTGGGTCACATCAACGGCGATGTCTATCACATGCAGTCGGAAGAGCGGCACATCGGCGATGCCATTCTCGACGCCGACGCACAACTTGTGAATCTGCACATGGCCGACAGCAACCGCTGCGCCATGGGCGAAGGATCGATGGATCTGGCAACGATCATTCGCGCCCTCTACGTCATCGGCTACAACCAGGGCGACCGGTTCGTCACCTTTGAGCCGCTCGGCCCGGGAGGCGATCCGTACCCCGCAATGCACGGCAAGCCCGACAAGCCCAAACTGGATGCCCTGGTCGAGACCAGCATCCGCTATTTTCGCGAATGCGAGGAGTTTGTGCTTTCGGAATAGAAGATCTCCGGTCCCTTCGCGCCGAAAGCCCGCGAGAACTGTTTGCTGTCTGCTGTCTGCTGTTTCACTGAGCACTAACCACTAGTCACTAACCACTGTTCATGAAGACCTACTGCTTTGCACTGGATTTGCACGACGATCCTGCTCTGATCGAGGAATACAAGCGCTATCACAGGCTGGAAAACATCTGGCCCGAAGTGCTCGAATGCATTCGTGCCAAAGGTGTCCTGAGCCAGGAGATTTATCTCGCGGGCAACCGGCTGGTCTTGATTCTCAAGACCACCGACGACTTCGATCTCGATGCCAAAGCAGCTGCTGACAGCGCCAGCCCGGAGATGCGAAAGTGGGAAGAACTCATGTGGAAGTTCCAGAAACCTCTTCCCCATGCCCGGCCCGGCGAAAAATGGATGCGCATGGAGAAAATCTTCGAGGTCCGGTAACGCAGATCCACTAAGAGACCTCCGCGTTTCTCCATTCCCGCGAAGCTAGAAGTTTCGCTGTCAAGGAAGGTTCGATGGTTTTGCCCTTCACCCTCGCCGCCGCGTTTCTGTGGCAATCGCCCAACAAGCTCATCGCGCTTGCCCCTTCTGACATGCTCATCATCGGCCTTTACTTTGCCATGGTTCTGGGCATCGGCGTCTACCTCCGGCGGTATGCGAACACCTCGAACGATTTCTTCATGGCCGGCCGCGAAATGACGGCATGGGTCGCGGGCCTCAGCTTTCTCTCCGCTAACCTGGGCGCCATCGAGCTCATGGGCTGGGCCGCGTCCACATATCAGTACGGAATTCTCGCCGCGCACTTCTACTGGATCGCCGCCTTCCCCTCGATGGTCTTCCTCGGGCTGGTGATGATGCCTTTCTACTACATCTCCAAGACCCACTCCGTTCCCGGCTATCTGCAACTGCGCTACGGCGAAGCCGCGCGCGCCTTGAGCGGCATCTCCTTCGCCTTCATGACCATCCTCATGTCGGGCATCAACATGTACGCCATGGCCATCGTCATGAAGGTCGTTCTGGGTTGGAACATCCACTTCAGCATCTGGGTCTCCTCGCTCACCGTGGCGGTTTATGTGGCTCTGGGCGGTTTGTATTCCGCCATCTTCAACGAGGTCCTGCAGTTCTTTCTCATCTGGCTGGGTGCGCTCATCATCCCCATCCTCGGCATGATCGAAGTGGGCGGCTGGAGCGGCCTCAAGGCGCGCATTTTTCAGCAGGTGCACTCCAACGACTACGTCCATCTCTGGAGCACGCTCGGCACTTTCTCGGGCAACCCGATGGGTGTGCATTGGACGGGCATCGTCTTCGGCTTGGGCGGCGCCATCGCCTGCGGATACTGGACCACGGACTTCCTCGTCGTGCAGCGCGCCATGGCCGCCAAAGATCTTCGCTCGGCACAACTCGCGCCCATCATCGCCTCTTATTTCAAAATGGTCGTGCCCTTGATCGTGATTCTTCCGGGTCTCCTCGGGCTCGCGGTTCTACCCTACCGTCTGGTGCCTGAGAGCGCTATGCAGCCAGGCTTGCACAGTTACAACGAAGTGCTGCCCCTCATGCTGGCGCGTTACGCGGGACCTGGACTGCTCGGCCTCGGCATTACCGCGCTCATCGCCGGCTTCATGTCGGGCATGGCCGGCAACGTCAGCGCCTTCGCCACCGTGTGGACATACGATATCTACCAGCCTTACATCCGCAAGGGTATGAGCGACGCGCATTACGTCCGCATCGGCCGCTGGTGCACCCTCGGCGGCGTCTTTCTCTCCATCGGCACCGCCTATTTCGTCACCAATTTCAAAAGCATCATGGACTACATGCAGGCGCTGGTCGGCTTCTTCATCTCGCCGCTCTTCGGCACCGTGGTCATTGGCATGGTCTGGAAGCGCGCCACGCCGAAAGGCGGATTCTGGGGCCTTCTTGCCGGCACTGGTTCTTCGGTGGCCATGTACACCGCTGTCAAAATCCACCCCGCATGGATCCGCTACGTGGCGCTTTCACCCGACGCCAAAGACATGGCCGAGAATGTTTATCGGGCTCTTTGGTCGCTGCTCATTTGTGTTTTCGTCACCGTCGTCGTCAGCCTTTTCACCAAGCCCAAGACTGAAGAGCAACTCTCCGGATTGACGTGGGGCGCAACCATGTTCCCCAAAAACGAGCATCTGCCCTTCTGGAAGACACCGCTCTTCTGGGCGGCTGGTGTCGCTATCTTCTTCGGCATCCTGCAATGGGTGTTCTGGTAGGTATCGAAATGGAAAATCGAAATTCATTTGCGACTCGCGCCTTGAGCGCTGCACTTTTTGCCTTGCTTGCTGGCTCGGTCCACGGATTTGCCGCAACGGATAACGCGCCAACGCCCCTTCCCGATCGCTTTCTCGCTCTGCACATCGCTCAGAACGACGCCACAACGGGGCAAATGCTCTATCGCTACGGCGTTCCCTTCCTCTCGACGCCATCGCATCCCACAACCAAAGATGTCATTCAGGCCGCCGTCGGCGTCACCGCCAAGAAAATCTTCCTGCTTGGCCTCATTGAAACGCAGCGGCCCTCTGCATGGTCCAGCCCCCTCACCTACGCTTCGCGCTACATCGTCGGCGACAACCTGGGCGCGATTCGCTTGCATTACGCCGACGGCTCCACGCAGGATTACCCGCTGATCCTGGGCGAGAGCGTCTGGTGGGGCCTGCCGTTTTACCAGACCCGTGAGCCGTTTCCCACTGACGCCCGCCTGCGCCATGCCTTCGAGCAGTCGCTGCGTCTCTATCCCGCCGCGCCCGTGGACGATGGCAACTACGTAGCCGTCATCACGCCTAAAAACCAGCCGCTCGCCAGCATCGAAATCACCAACTCGCCGGAGAAGCACGGCTCTGTTGCCATCGCCGGCATCACTGTAGAGATCGCGCCCGATGCGAGAATTCCCGGTGCGCTGCCCATTGCCGCTGGTGATCTCACTCCCGAGTTCCGCAAATTCGTTGCAGAGAAACCCCTGCGCCCCGCTGGCACCGACGAAGCCGGCTCCAAACAGCGCCTGACTGCTTTGAGCAACGCCTTTTACTCCACCGACGCCGATTTCAAATCGCCCATCGCGTACGAAATCCCCGCCGGCTACTCCGGGCCGCGCGTTATTTTCCACGGCAATAACTACGCCGACGCGTTGCAGAATGCGTTTTACGCGAACGTTCAGGACATGCTCGACAAGATCGACGCCGATGGCACCTATCACACCTCCACGCGCAACGCCCTGTCCTGGGCCGGCGATCCCCGCTCGGCCGGAGGCGAGTTCGGCACCTTCCGCAAAAACGTTGGCGTTTACTACGGCGATGCGTGGTCGCGCGACCTCGGCCGCACCATGCAGGAGCTCACCGAACTCGGCTTCCTCGGCAAAACCACGCCCACCGCTGACTTCGCTTTCCGTTCCGCGCGCACCTGGGCGCAGAATCCTGCGCTGAAATACAACGGCGTCTCGCTCCCTCCGCACTGGAACCGCGTCATCAACCGGCCGGATTTCGCGCAACCGTTTGAAAACGACGGCCACGGCCTCATCGCTCTCTTCGTCTACAAGCTCTGGCAGCGCGTTCCCGATCGCGACGCCTGGCTCCGCGCGCGTTGGCCCGACGTGAAGGCCGCCGGCGATTGGATCCCCTGGCAATTCGATCATGCGGACATCACCGGAGCAAAGGACGGCGTGCTCTACACCACCGGCGAATCCGCCGCGGGCAAAGGCTACTCCGTCTATCCCGATGCCATCTGCATGACCGCTCTCGAAGCCCTCGCCCAGATGGCCGATTCCATCGGCGAAACGCAATCCGCAACACTCTGGCGTGATCGCGCGGCAAAGATGCGCGCGGCAATTCCCGCCAATTACGTCATCACCGATCCCAAGTACGGCCGCGTGTGGACGCTCGATTACGCAGGCTGGCCCAATCAAAGCACCGTGCTCGGCCCGCTCATCTTCCTCGCCGATTACCGCGGCTTCGCTCCGCAGGATGACGATCCGGCGTGGCGGACTTTGAATGAAGCTGCCTATCAGCGCTTGATTGACACTTATCACCCCTTCGGTTTCTATGGCTGGGCCATGGGTTATGGCCAGGGCTTCGTCACCCAGGCGGCCTTGCTCCTCGACCATATGAAAGACGTCACGCCCATGCTCGACTGGGCCGCACGCGAAACCTGGGATGCCGAGATTCACTCCTTCATCGTGCCGGAAGGCGTGCAGGTCTCGCCCGACGGCCGCTACGTCTTCCGCACCGGCGATCAGGGCAATGGCGTGCAGGAAGCGGAGATCGTCAAAATCTTCCGTCTCCTTATTGGCGTCGACGACAACCAGCCCGAGCGCCTGCGTATCATGCCCCGCCTGCCCTACGGCTGGAGCGAAATTTCCGTCGGAGAATATCCGGCGCTGGTGCAGCAGGATGGAAAGCGGGAGACTGCGCTGCTCGGTTACGACCTACGCCGCGAAGGTGATCGCATGAACTTCTTAATCTTTTCCAATCGGCGGCTCGCCCGTGTTGCTATGCGCCTCGGGCCGTTTGAGAAACAGCCCGTAGCGGCAGATGTGACGATGAACGGGAAGCATCCTGCTGATGCGAAAATCGAGCAGAGCGGCGATTCGTGGTGGGTGAGTTTTGCGGCGCCGATCCCAGGGGACACCGCCGCAGCGAGCAAGTAACCACTGACAAACGGAGAATACTGAATATGCGCGCGCGTCATCACATGTTGCCGGTCTGGTTTTTCATCGGCTTGCTGCTGACCATGTACGGAGTCATCATTCTCATCACTTCCATCGTCGGCTGGTCGCAGCCGTCGCAGGCGATCCTCGCGCAGTATCATCCCGGACTTTGGGGCGGCATCCTCCTACTGCTTATCGGCTGCTTGTATGTGCTCAAGTTTCGCCCGCGCCGGCCGTCCGGCAACGGCGACCAATCCGGCCACCACTGAATCTTCCTTCGTCCCAGCCCTTAAGCCATGTCGCCTGCGATCTGCTGATATACTCGGAATCGAGCTGCTGGCCCGCCCGAGTGACCGGTTTCTATAAAGCGCTCCACGGCGGCCGATTGCTGTGAGGAAAGTGCATGAATATCAGAGAGATTGCCAAGCGCGCTCGTGTTTCTCATTCCACCGTTTCGCGGGTCATCAACCAGGTCGAATCCGTCGACCCAAAGCTGGTGCGCCGCGTGCAGGCCGTCATTCAGGAAGTGGGCTACCGGCCCAACTACCAGGCGCGTGCTCTGGCGCGCGGCCGCAGTCACACTGTTGGGTTGATCGTCTCCGAGCTGAGTGGTGGCAATCCGTTCTTCTCTGAGGTTATGCTCTACTTTGAGCGCGCTGCTGTCGAACAGGGCTACGAAGTCCTCGTCAGCTTTGCCGATACCGAAACCCGCCCCGATCACATCGCCGTGTGCGCCACACGCATGCAGGAGCGCCAGGTGGAAGGCATCGCCGCTCTCACTTTCGGCATGGAAGAGCAACTGGCCAACGCGCAAATCGACGTTCCCGTGGTGTATGCCGGCGCCGATCACGATCTGCGTGGCGTACGGAATGTGCGCATCAACTATTTGCCCGGCTTCAAAGACGCCATCAAGCACCTTGTCGACTTCGGGCATCAGCGCATCGGCTACCTGAGCGGACGCCTCAGTTGGAGCAGCATGCGCACGCGCTTTGAAGCCCTCCGCAAGGCCATGAAGGCGAACGGCTACACGTTCGATAAGGACCTCGTCGCCGAGTGCGATCACACCTGGGATGGCGGCGCGCAGGGTATGGGCTTTTTGCTCAGCCTTCCCAAGCCGCCCACCGCAGTTTTGTGTTGCAACGATGTGGCCGCCGTCGGCGCTTTGAAAACTCTGGCTGCGCGCGGCCTTCAGGCGGGAAAAGATATTGCCCTCATCGGCTTCGACGACCTCACCATCTGCCAGTACACGCAGCCGCCGCTCACCACCATCCAGTTTTCTCCGCGTGAGCTTGCCAGCCTGGCATTCCGCGCCCTTCTCGAAGAGATCCAGCATACGCCCAAGAAGACCAATTTCGAGTACAAAACGCGTTTTGTTTTGCGCGAATCCACCTGCGCGCCACGAGCTTGAGAGCCGCGAAATGCCCATGCAAATTCCATCGTTCAGTAACCAGCGGCATCGCAACTCTCTGGAAATGCCGGCACATTCTTCCCATGCCGCGCACGGCCTTCCGCCACCAGCTTGCATCCACCGTGCACTGATTCCGGCTGCTACTGCTCGAGAAATTTCCGGTTTTCGCCGCAACCTGTTGGTTAACGAGAGCCAAATGAAACGAGGATGATTTGAAAACCGGTATACTCCCGGATCGCCGGCATCTCGATCGAAGGATGTTTCTGAAGACTTCGGGTCTCGCTGCAGCCACTGTCGCAATGAGCCCAGGGGCAGGGGCAGTGCCTCCGGCCGGCTCCGCCATTGAAGCTAATGCGCAGGGCGGGAAGTCTGCCGGGCATGACTCGATCAATTTGGTCAATGTGCTGCAAGGCACAGTTTCCAGCCGCGTCTTCTCGCGCGGCAACACCCTTCCCATTGCCGCCCTCCCCTTTGGCATGGCGCACTGGACAATTCAATCGGAGAGCAACACTTCATGGATGTTTCATCCGGGTGTGCGAAGAATTCAAGGCATTCGCAGTACCCACCAGCTTAGTCCCTGGCTGGGGGACTATGGAGAAGCTGTCTTTCTGCCGATCAGTGGTGACCCGGCTGCTGACGCGCAATCGCGATCTTCTTCCTGGCGGCCCGAAGACGCGGAACTGCGGCCTTATTCCTTCAGGCTATCGCTGGCCCGCTATCAGGCGGACGTCGAAGTCATTCCCACGGAGCGCTGCGCGCTGATTACGGCGCGCTTTTCCGGGGATGCTCCTCCGGGATTCCTGATCGAAGTTCCCGGGAATACCGATCCTATGCAGCTAGATCGATCAAACTGCACGGTTCGATTTGTTTCCACGACCAACGGTGGCGGCGTGCCTGGGAATTTCGCCACGTACTACGTCGTGCGCCTTCGAGAGCCGTGGGACGACGCAAAACAGAGCTCTATGTCCGGAAGCCGGGCCGTCACACTGCGATACAAGACCGGAACCACCGTTGAGGCGAGGATTGCAACCTCCTTCATCTCATTCGAACAGGCGGAACGCAATCTGGAGAATGAGCTCGGCACGAAGCCCGCGGCGCAGGTGCGTGAGGCAGCTGCGGGCCGGTGGCGCGAACACTTCAGCCGTATCGAAGCTGAGGGCGGCGACTCGGCACAGCGGCAGGTCTTTTACTCCTGCCTTTATCGTGCGCTGCTCTTCCCGCGCATGTGGCACGAGCCGGACGCAGATGGGAAGCCGCAGCACTTCAGTCCGTATAGCGGAAAAGTCGTGCCCGGCGTGATGTATGCAGATCACGGGTACTGGGACGTGTATCGCGCCTGGTATCCGTTGATGTCGATTGTGTTTCCCGAAAGACTGGCAGAAATCCTCGAGGCCTGGGTGAACGCCTATCGGGAGGGCGGATGGTTGCCGCAATTCCCCGCGCCCGGCTACCGTGCCTGCATGACCGGGAGCCTGATTGATGCCGTTTTTGGCGATGCAGCGGTAAAGGGTATTCGCGGCTTCGACCTGGCGGCGGCTTATGCCGGCCTGAAAAAACACGCCACGCAGCAAGGCGATCCGGATCGTGGATATGGACGGCGTGGCATCGAAGATTACCTGCACTTCGGCTACGTGCCGGCAGAGCGCGTGCAGCAGTCAGTTGCCGAAACCACCGACGCGGCCTATGGCGACTTCTGCATTGCGCAGGTGGCCCAGGCGCTTGGAATGAGCGAGGACGCGGCGATTTTTCTCAAGCGCTCGCAGAACTGGCGCAACCTCTTCGATCCGGGAACGGGATTCCTGCGCGGTAAGCTTTCGAGCGGTGCCTGGCAGGAGCCCTTTGACCAGTTTGCCTGGGGAAGCCCTTACGTCGAGGGCTCCGCGTGGCAGCATCGCTGGGACGTTCCGCACGATATTCAGGGCCTTGTCGACGCCATGGGCGGAAACGATCACGCGATCGTGGCGCTCGAGAAAATGCTCGCCGTGTCGCCCGTCTTCCGCGTCGGCGTATACGGCCAGGAGATTCACGAGATGTCGGAGATGGCCGCGGTTAATTTCGGGCAATATGCGCATAGCAATCAACCCGTGCATCATTTGCTGTATATCTTCGCGGTCGCCGGCCGACCTGATCGGACCCAGTATTGGGCCCGGCGCATCATGACAGAGTTGTACAGCCCGCAGGACTTTCCCGGCGATGAAGACACCGGCTCGATGGCAGCCTGGTTCCTGCTCAGCGCCATGGGATTTTACCCGCTTTGCCCAGGTAAGGCGGAATACGTGACGGGCAGTCCGCTGTTTGAACGCATCACCCTGAATCTTCCAGGCGGACGGCAAACGGTGATTGAGGCTCGTGGGCAGAACGCGGCGGCTGTTTACGTTTCCGCGCTGCTCGTCGACGGAAAACCGCGCACCACATCGACGATCACACACGACGAGATCGTGCGCGGCGCGCGTCTTACGTTCTCGATGCGCAATCAGCTGTCGTAACAGGCAGGCAGGGCAACCGCAGCTTCACGCCAGCCAACAACCATTCCGTCAAATCGAAGGGAACCCTGATGAACCGCAAACAGGCAAAACTCCAAAGGCGCGAATTCCTCAGAACGTGCGCGGCGGTTGCAGCAGGCGCTGTCTTACCCGCAGGGGGACTGATCAAAACCGCGGCTGCTTTGGAAATTCCGACCCGCTCCCCTCTGGCTCAGCAACTTCCAGATCCCAGGCTGCGCAACGTGCAACCGATCATCGGCACCGGATGGCGCGGTCACATGTTCCCCGGAGCTGTTGCACCTTTTGGTTTGGTGCAGCTCAGCCCGGATACGAGCGGCTCGCCTGAACCCGTGTGGAACCAGCAGGGAGATTGGTACGGATGGGACCATTGCTCGGGCTACCATTATCCGGATCATGTTGTGGTGGGCTTCAGTCATACCCACGTGCAGGGCACCGGGGGCATCGATCTTGGGGATTTGCTGATCATGCCGCTTGTGGAGAGGAAAAACTGGTCGTGGGATCCGGGAATTCCTCCGCCTTTGGCGCAGATGCAAATTGACGCCCTTGGTCCCGATTCCGGCTGGGTATTTGACCAACTGGGTTATCGGTCCATCTTTTCCCACGAACGAGAGACCGCCCGCGCCGGCTACTACAGTGTCCATCTCGATACGCCGGACGTCCTGGCGGAGCTTACTGCAACCACGCGCTGCGGCATGCACCGCTACACATTTCCGCGGTTGCCGGTGGACGTGCATCAGGGCGTGATTCTCGACCTTGTGCATGGATTGGGCTGCACGGTCTACGACGCAGCGCTGAAGATTGAGAGCCATACCCGCATCAGTGGGAAGCGTTGCACGCACGGATGGGCAAGCGACAAGCAGATCTACTTTGTCCTGGAGTTTTCGCGGCCGGCAACCTCAATTGAAGTGAATGTAGACGACAAGGTAACACCAGCTTCGCCCGGGAGCAATTTTGCCGGCGCGAAGATCAAAGCGATCTTCACCCACGCGCCGGCGCCAGAGGCGCTTTCCGTTCGCGTCGGCGTCTCCTGCACGAGCGTGGAAGGCGCCGCGAAGAATCTTGCGGCCGAAATTCCGCATTGGGAATTCAACAAAGTGGTTAAGGAAACCGAGGATAGCTGGAGCAAGGCGCTGAGCGCTCTTGATGCGACTCTGCCAGATCGTGCGCTCAGCGAAGTTTTCAACACTGGCGCGTATCACGGACTTGTCGCACCGGCCACGTTCAACGATGTGGATGGGACTTATCGCGGTCAGGACAGAAAGAATCACGCAAACGAAGGGTTCACAAAATACACCACGCTCTCAATCTGGGACATTTACCGTGGCGAGTTTCCCTTCATCATGCTGATGCAGCCGCAGCGCACCAATGACATCGTCCGCACAATGGTGGCGGACTATAGCCAGCTTGACCAGCATGTGCTGCCGATGTGGCCACTTTGGGGCAATGAAACCTGGAGCATGACGGGGTTTCATGCTGCCGGCATGATTCTTGGCGCCTTCGTTCGCGGATTTCGCGGCTTCGATGCCGAAGCCGCGTATGCCGCCATCCGCGATACGGCCCTCGTGGGCGCTGAGGCGCGCGGAAACAAGGAATTGCAGACGATGTTTCGCCAATACGGCTTCGTGCCCATGGAGCTCCACGGCGGCTCCGTCTCGTGCACGCTTGATCTTGCTTACGATTATTGGTGTGCCGGAGCAATGGCTGAGCTGTTGGGCAAATCCGAAGACGCCCACATGTTTTACAAATTGGGGCAAAACTACAGGAATGTCTTCGATCCTTCCACCGGGTTCATGCGCGGCAAGACGAAGGACGGTAAACTGCGCGATCCGTTCCGCCCCGACCAGGAGTATGACGATTACGTCGAGACCGACGCCTGGCAGGCCAGCTTCAGCGTCCCGCATGACGTGCAAGGGCTCATCGACCTGCATGGCGGGGATGCATCTTTTGTCGCCAAACTCGACACGCTGTTTACCTCGCCTTCTCTGGTTCTGGAAGCACGGCCGGACATCACCGGTATGGTGGGACAGGATGCGCAAGGCAACGAGCCCAGCAATCACAATGCCTATCTGTTTCCTTTCGCCGGCGCCGCGTGGAAGACGCAGTATTGGGTTCGTAAGGTGGCCGCGCTCTATCGCAACACGCCGGCGGGGATTCCCGGCAACGATGATTGCGGCCAGTTATCCAGCTGGTTTGTTTTCACCGCGCTCGGCTTCTATCCTGTCAACGCGGCCACAGGGGTCTACGTGATTGGCAGCCCGATCGTAAATCGGGCCGTCATCGAGAATCCGATGGCAGGCACGAAGTTTCTCATCGTCGCGGAGAATAACTCTTCAGAAAACATGTTCATCCAGCGAGCAGAATTGAATGGCAAGGAACTCACGCGGTCCTGGCTGACACATGCAGAAATTGTGGCCAGTGGTGAGTTGCGCTTCCACATGGGAAACAAGCCCAACAAAGAATGGGCTTCTGCACCCGCCGATCGGCCTCCGTCGGGATTGATCAAGGCCTGAACCGTAGGGCTCAGACGATCCTTGAACTTGAAGGCCGGTGAAGCGAAGTGCGCGATAGCCCAAGTCTCAAAATCGAGACCTGGGCACACGGCATTGACTGCGGGTTGGACGCGGCTCCTACTGCTCCATGACGACCACGACGGATCGGGCCGGAATGCGGAAAGAGCCGGCAGAAGCCGGCTTGGAGTCGGGCTCCTCGGGGGTTGCAGAGACCAGCGCGCCCGCGTGGGGCAGATCGAGCTTCGCCGTGATGGCCTTCTCCTGCTCGAGATTGGCGATGATCACCGCGCGCTTGCCGTCGGCCTTGCGATAGACGGTGTGGCGCACGGAGCCGTCGGCGGTGACGTTGGCGCCAAGCGTGTCGCGGAACTCGGCGTCCCAGATCCACGCCTTGTACTTACGGCGCAGCGCGTCCACCTTCTTGCCGTAATCGAGCGTGAGCGGGAAAGCCGTGATGCTGCCTTTGAAGTTGTAGGGCTCGTACTCGAGGATGTAGCGGTAGAGGAGGGCCACGTTGATCTCATCGCGTGCATCCCAGCCGCGCACGGCGGCCATCAGCGGCGCCTGGGGATCGATGTAGCGCAGCGCGTGGCGCGTGCCCCAGCCGATGCGGTAGTAGCCGAGTACGTAATACGGCATGAGCCAGTCGCCCGGACCCTCGCCCGAGAAGAGAAAGTCGGGATTGACCTTGTCGGCCGCGGCGCGAAACTGCTTGACGAGCGGAATATCTCCGTTGAAGAGATAGCCCGGCGCCTCGTAGCCATGATCGGCGCTGAAGTTGTAAATCACGCCGTTGTGCTGCATCACTTCGTCGAAGAGCCAGCCCTCAGCGCCGAGGGCAAGCGTCTTCTCGAATTCGTGCACGGCGATGTCACGATACTCCTTGCTGCAAACGTCCATAATGGCGCGGCGGCGATTGTTGATACCGGCCAGTTGCGTGGGCGTCTCGTAACTGTAGCCGCCGGACTCGTATTTGTTGCCCCAGGGATCAATGCACTCGTACTTGTAGAGCACTTCCTTGTACCACTCGGTGGACATGTCGGCAAAGATGGGCTTGCCGAAGAGAATCATCTTCACGCCCTTGGCCTGGATCTGCGCGATGGCGTCGTGCAGCTCCTGCCAGGTGCCGAGGCCGGGATCGGTGGACATGCAGGGATCGCCGCCGTCCTGCCCGCCGTGGTGCCAGCCGACCAGTTGAATCGCGCCCACGCCGTTCTCGGCGCACTCAGTGCCGTACTTGATGAGTTCGCGATAGGGGATGGACCGGTCCTGCTCGGCGCCGTCAATCTGCAATTGCTGCCAGGAGTTCACGTCCTTCACCCAATCAGGGATGTGCGGGTTGCCGAACCAAGTGGCGCGCCACTCGCGATAAATGTCGAGGCCCACGTGCCAATCGCCCGCGTAGGGCCGCATGACGACAGGCGACAGATCCACTGAGGAATGGGGATGCGCGAAGACGAAGTGGCAGGTGCGGAAATCGAGATGCACGGGCAAGCCAGAGATTTCGTCCGTGCGCGGAACGGCATTGCCATTCCAGTCGAGCGTGCCGGGATGCTGTTCGAAGGTGAACTGAAGCATGTAGCGGATGCTGGGATCGTGATGCGCCACATAAATCCCCTGCTCGGGCGACTGGATGAAGCAGAACTGGCTCTCTTTGGTATTGAGGGTCTTGGTGGGATACCGGACTCCCCAATAGCCGAGATCGTTGCTGAAGTGGGGATAGATTTCCTCGCCGAAGAGCGCGCCGGTAAACATGTGTTCGGCCACCATGGACGTGTCGGCGGTGGGCGGGTTCAGGTCGCCGAAGTAGGGATAGTCGATGGACTCGACGGAAAGGGAAGACTGGTTGTCGAGAATGCCGTTGAAGGTGAGCGCACCATCTTTGAGCGTGACCGTCGCTGTGAAAGTGATAGGCAGAACGCCGCCGTGCTGGCTCTCCAAATTCGACCACTGAATCTGCACCCGGTTATCGGTGATTTTTTCCACGCTCTTGGCGCGCTGCTTCTGTCCGAAGATGAAGTTGGTGCGCTGTGTGGGCAGAGGCGCATGCATGCGGAAAGAGGCGCCCAGTGCGGGGCGGCGCTCGATGACCCACTTGGTGGGCTTGTGCTCCATGCGAGTGAGTGCGCCTGAAGCTGGGTCGAAGGCGACGAGGAGGTCTTTGTCCTGCAGCACCACCTCTCCGCTGATAGCGGCGGCCTGTTCGGCGCTCAATTCCATGTTTTCAGTGAGTGCAGCCAGCGCGGTCAGTCCGGCCAACTTGTTGAACGTTCTTCTGTCCATGAAGCTCCTCGATTCTTCGGCTCTTTCAAATACGTTAAGAGATTGCCGCGCCAGGAGGGTCGCAGCAAACCAAGGCAGTTCAAATGCTACCGGTGCGTTGCCGGTTCCTCAGTTTCGGGCGAGGCCGTTCAAAGCGCCAAGCTGAGAGACCGGTCTCGCACATGGATGGTATCCGATGCGAGGCGCAGGTGTCAATGAGGAGACCATATCCGCAGTTCGTCGAAAGACGGTTTTCAACTATAGAACGAAGCTCAGAGAGACCTCTGAGCGTCGATCCCAAGTCGATTGTGGTCGTGGTTGGAAGGGGTCGAGGGTCGACATGAGCGCCAAACATAGGCGCT
>Ga0326727_10008890_pt1 | contig 25142 bp, 25 predicted proteins | sample MB2enrmetagenome_FD_207643 | JGI IMG/M metagenome (GOLD analysis project Ga0326727, IMG submission 207643) | Lab enriched peat soil microbial communities from McLean, Ithaca, NY, United States - MB29MY | ecosystem: Environmental > Terrestrial > Soil > Wetlands > Peat | place: USA: New York... | reverse complement strand
GCTCATCGTATCACACTCCTTTTTTCTCTCTTTGTTTAAAACGATTATTTAAATGCAGTAAACATCATTTGAACCACCGGCGGAACGCCGATCATAATCGCTCCTGAAATCGCGCATGTTATCGCCAGGTAGAACGTTAACTTGGAACGATTTCCGCCGCTCACGGCATAGATGGAAAAAGCATTCGCCAGAGTAAGAATTATTGTGATTAGAATAATCATAAAGTGCAGCAGGTGGATTTCCGTTCCGCCCTGGGTAAAGAACCCGGTTGACGGCATACTCATCATGTTTTGCATCGTGCTTTTGGCGGAATCCGGCACGATTGAAGAAATTAACGTTGAGAAACAAAGGAATATCTCGTAAACGAAGATAGATAGCGTCACCAGCACTGCGTGCATCGCAATTGTCAGCCACGTGAACCCGATGGATACCTGATTTCTCTGCGCCCGCAACAAAGAAATTTTGAGTGCGTAGGCGCTTGCTTCATTGCCAACGCGCTGCGGCTCACCGCCTAATGACACACCATCCCAGAACATCCTCACACTGCGGTTAACTAATTCTGAACCTGTTTCACCGACAAATCTGTCCCAGCATAAATTGGGACTGACTCCCGCACTGAGCCTGGTGTGGAGTAATTGAACATCGTCGGATAATGAACCCAACGACCGGAAATCCAGACGTCCCATCGCTTCTGCGGCGGTAGCGCCAATCGCTTGCATGGTGCCGCCGAGTGAGCGGAGAAACGCAGAAACGTCGGTATCGCGCTGTGTAACTTTTTTATCATCCGTCGTGGCAACGACACCGATGGGGAAAAGAAAAACGCTGGCAGCCAACATCATATATCCCAAATCCATCTTCAGTACCAGCATCACTAAAAGCACGATTCCCCCGAGCGGCAGCAGAATCCGTGTCAGATATTTGACCGTATTCTGTTCCCGGGAATGATATGACAGTGAATGATGCTGCGTTTCGCGAGGCGCGGTATTATATAGAAACCACGCCCCGAAAATAGTAGCTAAAATGGTAATTGCCGATATCGCGACGATAAATGGGACGCTAACGCTGCCAATCATCATCGTCACCACAGACATAACCGTCACCAGCGCAGAAGTCAAAATCAAAGAAACATATGCGTCAGCCCACTTCTTCAGCAGATCTATTTTCCTTTCATAACTGCTGCTGTAGTGCTCGGAAAGGATGTAGGCTTCACGGGCCAGAAATGCAGAAACATCTTCGCCCGATGCCAGGGCGTTTGAAAGACGTAGTAAAAGCGCTTTAATATTCGGTATTTTAATTTTCTCACCGATAATACGGCATGCCTGCGAATAATCGTGGTTAAACATCTTAGCCACAAAATCAACCCTTCTAAAGTACCGGGTCGCGATATACGGTAACTTGGCGGAATAGTAGAAAAGGCCGCTTCTGGAAATCCCGGAAGTTGATATCGAAGCCATATAAGCCATCTGAGAATAGAAATCAACATCCGCAAGCTGATTATCTATATTTTCTTCAGCTTTCTTCTTTTCTTTACCATTCCCCTTTACTTTCAACCATAAAGTCAACAAACCCATTAGAAAAGCCCTTCTTGCTGTGCTTTATTCAAAACATCCAGTACTTCATAAAATCCTCTGACGCCTCTTTCTTTATGAATCTTTTGGAGAATTATTGCGCGCCTTTCCATCTCCGCATATATCCTCTGTTTTTTGTGTTCCGGGATACCGAGCTTAGGCGCAATTTTTTCTTCCAGAACAAAACTTGACATATTCCCGGTAAACTCGAAAGTATCGTTCTCCTGATTCCACTTGAAACTCTCAACAAAAGAAAATGATTCCGAGGCAGAATCAAAGTTAACTATTTCCGAAATGCCGGTAATGCGTCTGCCTTGTTTCCCGTTGGGTAATTTTACCTGGCCGGTGAGTATAACTACATTGAGATTATCGACATAGTTTTTGGGTACCAGGATGGGGTCGCCGGTAACACGTTGAATCAGTTTTTCAATTGAAGCAGCGTGAAAAGTGGCCATCACCGAGTGCCCCGTCTGCATTGCCTGAAAAGCAACATTACCTTCTTTACCTCTTATTTCGCCGATCATCAATTCGTCTGGTCTTTGACGTAAAGCTGCTTTTAAAAGATCGAACATCGTAATGGCGCCGCTGGTGTCATCAACTTTACTTGATTGCACCACTTCCCGGACCCAGTTCTGATGGGGCACCTGCAATTCCGGTGTATCTTCAATGGTGATAATTTTCGCCAACGGCGGGATAAAGGTTGTCAAGGCATTCAGCAAAGTCGTTTTACCGGAGGCGGTCTCGCCGGATACAAACACATTCATGCCGTGACCGATGGCCAGCGAGAGGTAAGCTAATATCGGGTAATTAAGCGTGCCGGATTCCAATATCTCGAAAACCGAAAGCGGAACTTCGGCAAATTTACGAATACTGAAATTGGATCCTCTTTTTGAGACTTCGCGCCCGTAAACAATGTTAATACGCGAGCCGTCGGGCAGGGTAGCATCGGAAATCGGGGTTTTAAATGTTACCGGTTTTTTTACCTTGTCCCCTAACCACAATACGAATTCGTCAAGGTCATCCATCGAAAAAAAATCGACTGTGCTAACCAGGCTCTTGAAGATTTTATGCTCGATGAAAATTTTCCCCAGTCCGGAGCAGCTGATATCCTCAATATAGGGGTCAACAATCAAGGGGTCCATCGCGCCCAATCCAAGCTTATTACGGATAAATAAATACCGGATTGCCTGCATTTCCCGTGGGGTCAGCTTAATTTTGGTGACACCCTGGACATTGTTTTGCAGAAATCCAAGGCTTTTATTGATGATGTTTTTGCCGGGCTGGTCGTCGACAATTGTGACCAAATCCAGGTACTCCAGAAATTGTTTCTCCAAATTCGCGTCAGCGTCAACCTTTTTCAGTTTTTTCCCTAAATTGAGCAGTTGTATCTCAATCTGCTGCAGTAAATTGTCCAGATTCAGACCAAAATTCGGTTCGATGGGGATGTAGTGATTCCGTTCCTCGCCCGGCAGGATATGAATGAAGACTGCATTGCGATGAGCCGGATAAATGATATTTGGCCGTTTATTATCACCCATTTTTCGGTTTAGTTCCGGGGCGTACTGCGGAATGCCGAATTCAGCAAACGGCATGCGGCTGAGGTAAGCCAGCACATGCGGATGTTCTTCGGTAACTTGCTTCAAACCGTCCGGCAGTTCCTTATAAATATCCGCCTGAATACCTTCGTTTTCAGCTGCGGTGTTTTTTTCGATTGCAAACGGTAGTGTTATCGTGGCCATAAAAATACCTTTTTATGATCTAGAATAATCCTTGCTGCTGCGCTTTCCCCAGCACTTCGAGCACTTCGTAAAAACCGGTGATTTTCTTGCCCCGGTGCAGTTCTTCTAAAATCCGTGCCCGCCGGTCTATCTCTTCATAAATTTTCCCTTTTTTGTTAGCGGAATAACCTAAACGCGGCGCAATTTTATATTCCATAATGAAACTGCTCATATAGCCGGTGAAATCAAACCTGTCTCTGGACTCATCATGACGGAAGGCTTCCGCGATATTGAATGTCTGTGTCAACGGATCCCACCCAACTATTTCGGCAATACTGGTGACCCGCCGCCCGATTTTGCCGTTCGGCAACCTGACCATCGCCATGATAACTGCAATATTCAGATTATCGATATAGGCACGGGGTACAGAAATCGGTTCCCCTGTAATTCTTTGAATCAATTTTTCCACGGACGCCGCATGAAAAGTCGCCATACAGGAATGGCCGGTCTGCATTGCCTGGAAAGCGATATTGCCTTCTTTACCCCTGATCTCTCCAATCAATATCTCATTGGGTCTTTGGCGCAAGGCAGCCCTTAACAGGTCAAACATCGTTACTGACCCGCCCTCCTCCGCTTTGCTGGACTGCACCACTTCCCGAATCCAGTTTTTATGGGGCACCTGCAGTTCGGGGGTATCTTCAATCGTGATAATTTTGGACAGCGGCGGGATAAAAGTAGTAACGGCGTTGAGTAACGCGGTTTTACCCGATGCCGATTCCCCGGCGACAAAGACATTCATGCCATTACTGATTGCCAGAGAGAGATAAGCCAGCATCTGATAGTTGATAGTTCCAAAATCCACAATTTCAAAAATTGATAACGGTACTTCACTGAATTTGCGGATACTGAAATTAGAACCGCGTTTGGAAATATCACGTCCGTAAACAATATTGATACGGGAACCGTCCGGCAGCGTGGCATCGGCAATCGGGTTTTTATAAGTCACCGGTTTTTTAATCCGTTCCGCCAGTTCGATGACGAACTCATCAAGATCCTCAAACGTTGAAAAATTGATCGTGCTTTTCAGGCTTTTGAATATTTTATGTTCGATAAAAATATTCCCCATGCCGGAACAGCTGATATCTTCGATATAAGGGTCAATAATTATGGGGTCGAGGATACCCATTTTCACTTTGTCGCGCACAAATAAATACTTGATGCCCTCCAGTTCCTGGGGAGACACTTTGACATTGAGCACCGCCCGTCGTCTTTTTTCTGTTTCAATAAGCGTTTAATAAAATTCAGGAAGAAATTAGAGTTGCCGTCAGCAGCCGGAGCGGTCACCTGGTCCAGATAAGCCAGCAGTTGTTTCTCCCGGTCAACATCGGGATTAATCCCCGGTATTTTTTCGCTGATGGCGATGCAGGCGTCTTCCACCTCGGTCATCAATTTGTCCAGTTTCAGCGTCGTGGTAGGCTCGATTTGAATGTAATTATTTCTGAAACCGGCGTCGTCATACAGGATATGCACAAAAATACCGTGCTGCTTCACTGGATAAATAATATTGGGCGCCTTGTTGTCTCCCATCGCCCTGGTCAACTCCGCCGCATAATCCGGCACGCCGATTTTGGATATCGGCAGCCAGCTGATATATTCGAAGAGACGCGGGTTAGCCTCAGCAACTTCCCTTAAACCTTCGGGCAGCATCTCCCCGAGCTGTTCACGGGTGCGTTGATGATCCCGAATGTCTTCCCTTTTTTCGATTGAAAACGGTAAGGTTATGGATCCCATAGTTAATGCATCCCTCCGCTACCAGAAAGCGTTTTTCTCCTCTTTTTATTCAGGCCGGACATTAGGCTTTCGCCCTCGAAAGCGGCATAATCTTCATCCCGACCTCCGGTTCTACTTCAAAAGTTACAACATTCCCCGTAGTCTGAGCGGCTCCCCGCACTTTAGCCACTTCCAGCGTTTTTACCAGCTTATCGCCGATTTTTTCAATCGTCAGCTTGAGATGAGCATCACAGGCGGAACGCAGGCGGATTAAGATATCATTATTTACAGCATAAGTATGAATAACATTAATAATCGTCCTGTTCTGGTCGCAAAAGGACTTGCACCGTTCAAAATAACTGAGAAGTTCGCTGTCATTCGTGTTCGATACTATCGGGGTTAGGGAATCCAATATCGTCAATTGAAATGATGTGTTTTTACCCACGGTATCCAGAATAGTGTCAAACGTTTTAGTGGCATTTATCTTAATTTCCGATGGTTTCATGGAATATACTTTTATTTTCCCCAGCAGCATATAATCTAAAATTCCTAATCCGAGACTGTCCATCTGTTTAACTAGACTCTTGGCGGAATTTTCGGAAGTAAAAACAATCACTTTATAGTTGCTTTTCAGCGAGCCCCAGATCATCTGCTGGCAAAGCACTGATTTCCCGGCATCGGATTGGCCCTCTACCAGCGTCAAGGAACCGATGGGTAAGCCGCCGCCCAGTTTCTTATCAATCTCCGGATGCCCGGTTGATATTATTTTCTTTTTAGCTTCGCCATTCTCATTTTCATCCATGGATGCGGGTCTCCTCGAGTCGTCGGTTACTCTGCCGTTACCTGGGTCTGCGATTTAATGCCGTTGGGCGTTGATACTGTAATTTCACAAGACTGTCCCGAGCTTAAGCTCCGATCGAGAGTAATTGAGACGATCAATTGCTCGCCGGGGTCGAGAATACCGGGGTCGAAAGTTTCCGGCGAGCCGCCCGCATTATAAATCCCCTGTACTGTCCACTGTCCGGGATCTTCAGGGCCGGTTGGCGAATAAGCCAGATAACTGAAATCTCCATTCTGGTACTGGACAATTACATCCCATTGGGCGAAATCGGCGAGATTGGTTTGGCCGTCGTTTTTGACGGTTAATTCGAGCACGCCGCCGGCATAAGAAGCAGGCGGCACTGCGATAATATTAGTACGGACCAGTTCGCTGGACTGCGCTTCCATCTGTTTCAAGGAACTGGCAATTTTATTCGTTGATTGCAGCGTGTTGATTTCCATGGACACAAAGCTGACAATGATGAGCGCCAGGGAAACAAGACTGACGAGTACTGTTTCCATGTTTACTCCACCCCGAATAACGTCTCGTCAAAAATACCGTCCGGTATTACTACTTTCAAATAATACGTATCGGGAGAGGGCGAAGATGCCAGGTGAATGATAATTTCATTGGTATCGGCGGGCTGCCACTGGCTGTCGGTGCTTTGCAGTTGATAATTCCAGTACGGTAATGGGGAACCGCTGCTGCCGTAAGGAATCCGGGTAAAATCCCCTTCCGGGCCGAAGAAGACATCGCTGTCTTCAACCGCATCAATCTCTGATGAACCGGTGTTTTTCAACCAGGCTTCAACGGTATTCTGGTCGTCATTCACCTGGATAATTTTAATATCGGTCTCTATCCGGTTATTCATTGCATCGGCAGCACTGCTGATTGCGGAACCGCTGCGCTGCACTGCCGGATAAATACCGTTAAAAAGAGCAAAGGATGCCAAAATCCCACCGATGATTAACATTACCGTCACAATAATTTTATCCATGAACGTCTCCTTGAGAAAGCACTAGAAGCAGAGCAGCATTATAGTCGTTGTTATTGCCGAAAACTGCCGAAAGCTTAACGAGAGAATCGAAATAATCTCTGGCAGACGGTTTGTATGCATGTTCGGTTACTTTGATATTTGTCAGTTTGGTCAATATTTCCTTAACATCCGGGGGTAAAAATCCGGAGACGGCGGAAATTTCCAGGAGAGCCTGCGTCCGTTCTTTGCCCAGCCGTCTCGTGGAATCTTCCACCCAGCAGGCCAGGCTGGCATAAGCGACCAAGTCCGGCTGCCGCCGGTCTGCCCGGCTCTCGCAATTTTCAAAACGGGGCATCTCAATATCAAATTGCTCAGTTTCCCGGTAATCAGCCTGATTGTGATTGTTGTTTTGCGGTTTCCTGCCGTTGTTTTCATGTTCCATTTCAAATATATCCGCTGCATTGCGGCCATTATGGCCGTTATGGTTATGTTCGGTTTCGTTATTATCCGAAGCGTGAATTTCTTTAACCGGGGCCGTATTGACCGGTTTTTGTTCCTGCGCAGGCAGTACCGGCACAGATTTCGTCTCGCTCGGTGGCGGCGGTGCAGGTGTCTGAACCTGGCGGTCGATAACTACCTGGCTGGTCGTCACCGGTTTCGGTGCGGTAAACGGATTTTCGGCGTTGAGCACATTTTCCCGGATATCCAGCAATACAGCCTGAACTTCATTTTTCAGGACTTTTATCTCATTTTCGAGTTGAGTTATTTTATCGCTAGTTTCCAACGGTGTGCTCCTCGGGTTCATTCTCGGCCTTCACACAGAAGCCGTTCTCAGGAAGTTTGGTGGAGAGAACAGAGAAATCCCCGTTCTCTCCACCTTTTGCGGAGTTAATTCAGTTTTTGTTGTTAATTAGTGCAAATCGTTAACTGTTTGGAGATAGCCGGGTAAAGTCCGGGTGATAGTGATGGCGGCTCCGGTGGGCGGGACGATCTGAATCGTGAAGGAGCTATAAGCGCCGGGAGCAGTAAAATCTGTATTCGCAGTCGGGAGAGAAACGGTGACGACCATTTGCTCGTTGTTTTCCAGCATATTAGTGGCATCGTCAACATCTGCGCCGACCCGAACGGTAGTCCAATAGAGGTTGGAGAATGACTGATTCGCGTCGCTGTAGTTAATCACAACAACGTTGCCGCCGGTGCTGAGGCCGGTTTTGTCGTCTTGTGCGGTGGGATTGGTCATATCAACCGGAGCATCCTGCAATACTGAAGCCAGAGTAAAGGAAACGGTATCAATTGTTTCGTTGTCAGAAGAGTGGGCGATGACATCACCCTGGACCTGCATGGAAGCAGAAGCTTGATTCAGGCCGGCATAAACCGTTTCTTTGCCCTTTTCAGAGGAGAAGATACCGGCAGACAGCACGCTGTAGGCCAGGACAGACGCCACTGTAACGAAGGCGATCAGGATGATGGCAGTTTCAAGACCGGTGATACCTTTCTGGCCGCGATGTAAACCTTTGAAGAACCTGTTGATTTTGTTATTCATTTTTAAAACTCCTTTTTTTTATTTTTAGCCGTTCTTCTGGCTAATTATTAATGCAAATCATTGACTGTTTGCAGATAACCGGGTAAAGTTCTGGTAATAGTAATGGCCGCGCCCGACGGCGGGACAATCTGGATAGTGAAAGAATCGTAGGCACCCGGGTCAACAAAATCGGCTCCGCCATCCGCTTTCGCCGGTAAAGTTACGGTGACCACCATTTGCTCATTGTTTTCCAGCATGTTGGTGGCATCGTCGGTATCTGCGCCGACCCGCACAGTCGACCACGAGAGATTGGATGCAGTTTGTTGCGAGTCGCTATAGTTGATCACAACGACGTTATCCGGAGGGTTAGACATGTCAACCGGGGCATCCTGTAAAACTGAAGCAAGGGTGAAAGATACGGTATCAATCTTGGCGTTATCCGAAGAATGGGCAAGAACGTCACCCTGGACCTGCATCGAGGCTGAAGCCTGATTTAGTCCGGCATAAACCGTTTCTTTGCCCTTTTCAGAGGAGAAGATGCCGGCGGAGAGAACGCTGTAGGCCAGGACAGACGCCACGGTGACGAAGGCAATCAGGATGATGGCGGTTTCAAGGCCGGTGATACCTTTCTGACCGCGGTGTAAACCTTTGAAGAACTGGGTAAACTTTTTCATTTCATACTCCTTTTTTATTTTTTGTACCTGTTACTTTTATTTTGCTTTTAGTTATCCGGTGAACAAAGCTGAGTGTGGCTATCGGGGGTCAGGGCTCCACAGGGCAAATATCACATCTCATTCACCTCCTGATTTAGTCTCAGGACCAGGTTGCTTTTCCCTGGAGAGTATTTTGGCTGGAATCGGTTGGCCATGAGACCACGCACATACTTCTTGTATTATCGACATGAGATTACGGTTATCAATCTTCCGGTACAACAGCGCCGCAACCTTTGCCTTAATCGCACTGTTTAAATATTTGAACGGATTTTCGGAAACTACGATGGTTTTTGTATTCATTTCAATATTGCTCAGCGTCATTAGTGTATTATTGAAGACTTCCAGCGGGGTGATATTATCAGTCAGAACGATAATCACGTCCGGCGGGTCCATACTCGCCAGGGCCAGCGTCTCGGTATCGTTACAGGCTTCACTGATAATCAAAAATTCTCCTTCTAACTCTAATGATTTCTTCAGTCCTCCGGTCTGGTAATTACCGACCAGCAGGATATGAGTAACCCCATTACTCGAAAAAATATTGCCTTCGAATTCGGAAATTAACGCATCCACAATTATTTTTATTCCTCAAATTATTGATAAGATAATTATCCAATCTGTCATCTGCCTGCATAAGCCATAAACGGACATTTAAATGGAACCGGTTATACCACTTCTTTTGGCTTATAATGTCAGGAGAGAGGTACTTTCGGTTCATTTTCTCGAACATGTTAAACCCGTTAATTCTTCGCTTTAATCTGTATAAATTTCAGGAAGAGTAATAGCAAGGAAGCCATGACTAATAAATAGGATGCCAGCCAAGCAGAGGTAATTTGTATATTCCCGATAGCGACACCGCTAGCCAGCAGTGTTTCAAAAACGGCAAGAAATGCCCAACCAATCGCCAGTATTACCCAGAACGGCCATTTCTCTCCGATTCTTTTCAGTGTTAAGAGATACCCACAAACCGCGAGCGCTACTATTGACCATGCGAAAGTACAGTTGATAATATTTATCGCCGTAGAATTCATATTCTTGCCCCCTTATTCCTGAGTACTTCAACACGGGAAAGTTGTTTATTCCACATTCCATTCTGACGCAGGGATAACGCTAAAGTAAGACATAAAAGTACTACTAACGATAACCGGGCGGGTCACCTTTTTGAGCCGGAGGTCTCACCGTTTTTAAATCGAAGGTAAATAGCGGGAATCACTCATAATATTAATAGGCGAACGGAACAGTTTTGCATATTTAACTTGAAATTATTCGCAATAGTGTTATAATGAACAACAAAATGCATATGCACATTACGTCCTATTGATACCAAATCGCCTGGAACTTAACAAAGGAACCCCACCATGTCCATCAGCAAAAAAATACTCATCGCGGTAATATCGCTGGTGCTTACTGCCGTGCTGGCAACACTGGTTCTGTCAGTAGTCATTTTCCGCAGCAGCTTTTTAAATCTGGAGAACCAGAACCTGGACAGTAACGTCAAACGGGCGGAATATGCGTTAACCACTACCACCAATCAATTAGTTGCTAACACACAGGACTGGGCGGCATGGAACGATACCTATTATTTTGCCCAGATCGGTAATCCGGCTTACGGGAATCAGGACTATATTGCCAATAATTTCCTGGACCAGATTTTTGAAGATAAAGGCCTCAATCTTGTAGCAGTTGTTGATAATAACGGTAATATCGTTTACGGCAAAGCCTTCGATTTGGATACAGACACGGACATTCCCATTCCTCAGGCATTGTACGCCTACATTGCTTCCGGGAAATTACCTAAATTTACCGGGACACAAGCCGGAGCCGCCGGAATAATCCTGCTGCCCGACGTGCCGCTGTTGATTTCGGCACAGCCGATACTGACCAGTATGTTCCAGGGACCCAGTACCGGCACCCTTATTTTCGGGATTTTTATGGATTCTTCCTTTGTGAATGAACTTTCCCAGGCAACGCAAACGTCCATCAGTATCTGGCAGGAAAACAATACGCAGATATCCCCGGATTTCCAGCGGGCAAAAACGATGCTGCCCGCAGTCGGCGCGGATTTTACCATTCCGCTGAACAATCAGTACGCCGCCGGCTACACTTTAATCAACGATATCTACGGCAATCCGGCAGTGATATTGAAAACAGCCACATCGCGTAACGTTTACAACCAGGGCCGCTATACGGTAATTTTCCTGTTCGTCGTGCTGGGATTAGCCGGTCTACTTTTCGGGCTGATATTCATCGTCACAATGCGAAAAACAATTCTGAAAAGATTCGATGCTTTGACTTCCGGCGTCAGTATTATCGGCAGCACCGGCGACGTTTCAAAAACGATATCTATTCCCGGTCCCGTAATAAAAGGAAAGGATGAATTAACGGAACTGGCCGAAAGTATCAATAGTATGCTGGGCAAAATAAATGAGGGCGAGTCCAAGCTCCAAACCCAGCATGACTTGTTTGAACGCCTGCTTTTATATATCCCGGCACTGGTGCTGGTAATTGACAGAGATTCGAAGATTACGCTGGTCAACCGGGCATTCTGCGATTTTTACAACGTGCGGGCAGAGGATGCCCTCGGGAAAAATCTGAGTATTTTCTTCCCCGCTGAAGAAATCGCCGATGCCCACCGGAAAATCAATAATATTGAAGGCTCGGTCACCACTTATGAACACCGGCTGAAAATCGGTAAAAAAGAAAGCATCCTGGATACCACTATTATTACCATCAGCCCCAATGAATACGTGCTTATCGGCCGGGATGTTACCCAGCAGCGGGAAGAACAGGAGAAGCTGTATCTGAACGACCGCCTTGCTTCGGTGGGCGAAATGGCCGCCGGCATTGCGCATGAACTGAACAATCCGTTAACTGGAATTGTGATGCTCTCACAGCTGTTGATGCAGGCAGATTTCGCGCCGGAAGTGAAAAAGGACCTGAGCGATATCAATAGTGAAGCGACGCGCGCCACCGAAGTGGTAAGAAACCTGCTTGCATTTGCCCGCAAACAACCGCCGGCCAAGCGCCTGACACAGGTCAACCGAATTATCGCTGATGTGCTCCGCTTGCGGCATTATGAGGAGACCGTAAATAATATTGCGGTTAGTACTAATCTGGAGCCGGATTTACCGGAAATCATGGTGGATAATATTCAGATACAACAGGTTTTTCTGAATATTATCCTGAATGCTGAGTATTCGATGATTCATGCTCATAAAAAGGGGCAATTGCAGGTGGACACTTCTGTGGCTAACGGCAATGTGGTTGTCTCTTTCACTGATGACGGGGAAGGGATTAAAGACGAAGACATGAAGAAACTTTTCCAGCCATTCTTTACCACCAAAGAAGTCGGGATGGGCACCGGTTTGGGTCTAAGCCTTTGTTTTGGCATTGTAAAAAGGCACGGCGGAACAATCTCCGTGAAAAGCAAGTACGGCAGCGGAGCCACTTTCATTATTGAATTACCAATCGAGACGCCGGACATTGCGGGGGAAAAAACGACTTAGAGTAACCGGACTAAAAAAATGACCAAGGTGAAAAATAAAAAGAGCGCCGGTAAAAATTCCGGCGCTCTTTTCGTTAGCGATAAGGAATATCAAATCAGTTTCTGTTTGATGGCTTCGGAAACTGCGTGCGGACGGTCGTTCACACCGAGTTTATCGAATATTTGCCCCACTTCTCTTTTTACAGTCGACAAACTGAGAAAGAGCTGTTCGCCGATCTCAGCCGTGTTCTTGCCCTCGGCAATGAGCTTCAAAACCTCGTTTTCACGCGGGGTGAGCAATAATGTCTGCCCTTTTTTCCGAAGCCCGGCCAATTCAGAGACTAATCCCCGTGTCAATGACGGTGATATCGGGCATAACCCCTGATATACCTGATGCACAGCCGTGGCGATTTCCTTGGGCGCGGTGTCTTTTTGCAAATAACCGGACGCACCGGCTTCCATCGCTTCTTCAACCAAATCGTCGCCGCACATAGTCAGCATCAAAATTCTGACCGCGGGGAATTTCTGTTTTAACTCTCTGGTAGCGGTAACCCCATCCATTACCGGCATCTTTAAATCCATGACAATTACATCGGGCGATAGATTGGTGGCCATGGTAATGGCTTCACTGCCGTTTCTGGCGACACTGACAACATCGATATCCGGGTCCAGTCCCAGAATCCGTCTGAGCCCCTCCAGCACTACGCTGTGGTCATCAACTAAAAGTACTTTAATCTTCGTCGATTCGCTCATTTTACGCCTCCCTTTTCCGCAACTGAATAATATGTTGAACTTTTTTAAGCGTCCTATTCAAATCTGTCAGTCTGGTTTATCATCTTTGCCGATTTAGTGAGGTAATTACCTAGTAAAATACTTAAATTAATCCTTCCGTCCTAAGAATATACAACTTTTTTTTGACATATACAACCCACAAAAACTATATTTAACTATTATCTACTATATTCAATCCGCTTTCCAATCATGTCATAGTACTTCGGTGCACACTCAAAAGTACTAGTACCCCGGTAAAAATTGAACCGTTGGGTTCATTAATCTGACTCGTTCGTTTAAAAAACACAATGCCGAAGTATCAATAATTCTAAACGGGCGGGCCTTCATTTTTGGTCAGTTAGAACTTTCCGGTAGTCCGGGGGAATGCCATAATCGAAGCATGCCCCGGATATGCACGGCATAAAACTCCAGTATTCTCGGTCTTAAGCAGGCAAGTAATAATGTACAACATTTCAATCGGTAAACGGACGTTTATCGTGGTTTTTTGCATCACGATGATTTTGTTTTCGATGTTATTCCTGATTTCGGACGTAATGTACGTCGGCAGCTACCGGAAATTAGAAAATGAAAGCGTGGTACAAAATATCAACCTGGTTTCAGACACGCTGTCCAGTAAAATTGATTCTCTGAGTACGCTCTGTTATGACTGGGCAGCCTGGGACGAAACGTACCAGTTCGCGCAAGACCTGAATCAGGGTTATATTGACAGAAACCTGAACAACGACTCAAGTTACAGCAGTATTCAGATAAACCTGTTCGTCATTGTCAATCCGGCCGGGCAGGTTATTTTCAGTCGAGCCGTAGACCAGACTTACTTAAATGAGATCAATTTACCGGCGGATTTCCTGGCCAGGCTTTCGAAAAGTTCATTAGTATCTGATATTAACACCCAATCATCCGGGATTGTGATGCTTTCCGGTTCGCCGTTGTTGGTCACTGCCAAACCAATATTGACGAGTTCGGCCCAAGGACCGAGTGCGGGGACATTAATCATGGGCCATTTCCTGGATTCCGCCACCGTCAACAGCATCGCTAAAACCACCGGTCTGTCATTGACGATGCTAGCCACTAATCACAACAACTTCCCCTCCGACGTACAAACTGCATTAAAATCCGCGGATAACAGCGATTCCGCCTTTGTTCAGATTGTGAATAATCAATCAATCGCTGGGTATAAAATAATTGACGATATTTACGGGCAGCCTGCATTCGTCTTCCGTGTAGATTCGCCCCGCCAAATTTACGCTGAGGGACAGGAGACGCTGACCTATCTGCATATTTCTTTGCTTCTGATGAGCATCGGCTTTTTCTTTATCTTCGTATTTATCGTTAATAAAACCATATTGAATAGGATGACTGAACTCAGTAACAGTGTCAGCCGCATCGGTTCCGAGGGTAACGCTTCGCAGCGGGTTTCAATCACCGGCAAAGATGAATTATCCAGCCTCGCCGATAATATTAACGGCATGCTGGGGTCGATTGAAAAATCCCAAACTGAGATACGCGGCCAAAAAGAATTTATCGACCGCATCCTGGCCACCATTCCTAACGCCGTCGTGGCCATTGATAAATCGCAGCATATCCGGCTATCGAACAGCGCATTCAACACAATGTTTGACCTGAAACCGGAAAACCTGAAAGGCAAGTCAATCGGCAGCATCGCTGCGCTGGAAGACCTGAGCCTCGAAGCCGTAAAATTTATTGAAAGCCATGTCCCCGAATTCAGAACCGAGCTCCAGTACCGTGGCGATGGTATCCGTAAAACATTTACTATCAGTTTTACACGCATGCAGGAAGAAGAACTTTTCCTGATTATCATTACCGACATTACGCTGACAATGGACCGGCAGGACCGGCTCTATCTTACTGACCGCCTGGCTTCAGTAGGGCAGATGGCATCCGGCATTGCCCATGAACTGAACAACCCGTTGACCAGCATCGTCGGTTTATCCCAACTGTTGACTGAAGAAGAATTGCCCGAAAACATCAAAGAGGATGTAAAGATTATCAACAGCGAAGGTTTGCGAGCCGCCGGTGTGGTGAAAAACATGCTCAGTTTTGCCCGCAAACATTCTTCCACCAAGCTGCCGGTGCAGCTTAACCAGGTCGTGGAAGATGTGCTAAAGCTGCGAGCCTATCACTGGAAAGTAAACAATATTTCGATTGAGACTAATCTGGACCCGGAACTGCCGCAAATTATGGCTGATTATTTTCAAATGCAGCAGGTATTCCTAAACATTATTCTAAACGCCGAGCAAGCCATGGTGGAATCACACGGTCGCGGCAGATTGAAAATCACCAGCGAGCGAATTGATGGTTTTGCTAAATTCAGTTTTACCGACGATGGGCTCGGAATTGCTGCGCAGAATATCGGCCGCATCTTTGACCCGTTCTTTACCACTAAGGAGGTAGGCAGCGGGACAGGATTAGGGTTAAGCATCTGTTACGGGATAGTTACCGACCACGGCGGCAGAATTTACGTTCAGAGTGAGGACGGTAAAGGAGCGACTTTTATTGTCGAGTTACCGATACAATAGAGACCGGATAAAGGAGTTATCAGATGGTAGTAAGTGCAATAAATCATGAATGCGCAGGTAAAATTCTACTACTCGAAGACGAGCCGATAATCTGCCGCGCTGCTTCCAGGACCCTGACAAATCGAGGGTTTGAAGTGGACATTGCCGCCAACGGCTTAATCGCCAAAGAAAAAGTAGATATGCACAATGAATACGAATTTTTAATCTTTGATATTAAGACGCCGATTATGAACGGTATCCAGGTTTTCGAATATCTGGAAAAAGAATATCCGGAACTGGCCAACCGTGTGATTTTTACCACTGGCGACAGTTTGGGAGCGGTTACGAAAAATTTTCTGGAGAGGGTAAACCGGCCGTTTTTAAGTAAACCTTACACTCCCGCTCAACTAATCGCCCTGATCCGGGAAGTATTTAGTGTTAACGTTTAAATCAACTACACAAAAGCAGTGAGGCTTCAAGGGGGACAAGATGACGACCGCAATTAAAAATGAGACCATTCTTATCGTTGATGATGAGGAACCCATCAGGAGAATATTAAAGAAAATGTTAAGCCGGCAGGGCTATCCTTGTCTCGAGGCCGATTGTGCTACCCAGGCATTGCAGCAATTGGGGCATAACAGCGTGGCTCTGGCCGTTCTCGATATTTGTATGCCGCACACCTCGGGTCTCGAATTACTCCCCGAAATAAAAAATCAGCACCCGGATACTGCGGTCGTAATGGCCACCGCCGTAGTAGAACCCAACGTCATTATCGAATGTATGAAAGAAGGCGCACAGGACTATATAGTAAAACCTTATGAACTGGATAAGGTTTTACACAGTTTTGAGATTGTGCTGCATAAACGGCAGCTGGCGCTGACGATGAAACAATTCCAGGAAAAATTAAAAGGAAAAGTAGAAGAACAACAAACAGAAATACGCCGTCTGTTCCTAGGCTCGATTGAATCGCTGGTATGCGCCCTTGAATCCAAAGACAAATACACTGCCGGCCATTCCCGCCGGGTGTGCGAATTCACCCTGACGATTGCCAAATACCTGGGTATTCCGGCGGCAGATTTAGAGGACATCCATTACGGAGCGCTGCTCCACGACGTTGGCAAGATTGCGATTAATCCGGATATCCAGAACAAACCCGGCAAGCTGACGGATGAAGAATATGAACACATTATGACGCATGCCCAAATCGGGCCTTCAATCGTGAAACCCATCGCCAACGAAAATATTGTTAATGTCATCCGGTACCATCATACACGGTATGACGGACACGGGAAAAATCAGACGCTGTCCGGCACGCAGTTGCCGCTCGGGGTAAGAATCGTCACTCTGGCCGATTCATTTGACGCGATGACGTCCGAACGGCCTTACCGTAAGGGAATGACACTGGAAGAAGCACTTACGGAGGTCAAACGTTGTTCGGGCACACAATTCGATCCAGCAATCGTCGAAGTATTTTTGAAAATTCCCCGTACCGAATTACTGGCGATTATCGCGCTTGATTAGTTTTAGTATCCCATTTCCTTTTTCAGATTGCGGTTAATCCGGCACCGCGCAGCCTAAAAAGGAAACAGCGGCGGATTGCCGCCCGCCGCATATTGTCTAAAACCCAATCAACACTGCTGAGACCTCCGGCTCAAAGAAGTGAGCCCCGCGTTCAACAACAACAGACCGTTTATGCCTTACACCAAAAGTACTATTACGTCAGAATGGAATCAGCAGTAAATATGATTCATCAGGAATACAGGGGGCTTGATATGACAACCGAAATAAAGGAACGAACCAATTTTCCGACGGCGAAAACAACTGTTAAAACGGCCGCGGCTCACTTAATCAGACGCCGTTCATGGATACATTGTCCCCGGTGCATCGGTGGCAATATGTATCTGGATAATAACGGCGAGTTTGTCTGCATCCAGTGCGGCTGCAGCTGTTCCCCGGAAGCAGTGACCAAAATTCCGACGGCCGCAAAGAGTCCTGCAAAAACAGAAAATAATCTGTTCACCGATATCTCCAATGCGTTGCGGGTTCAAAGAAGTGGACATTTTCCGAATAGTGCCGGTAGCGTTGATACCATCGAACACTGAATAAAAGGTAAATACCATGGAAAACTTCTACAACCCGGACTGGTGGGAAAAGTGGAGCCGGAAAAACTTCAAGAAAAAGAAGACTCTGCTATCTAAAATCACCAGGGGTAGCCATAATAAACAATTAAAAATTAAGAACTAAAAAACTTCGTTCGGGATAACAGAGGCTCCGTCTGCGGTAGTTCCCGCCGTAGATGGAGAAACAAGATGAAAAAACTGATTTGTGTGATTGTAGTCTGTTCCCTGTTCACCTGCGCATCCTGTAAAACTGTCGGGAAGACCACCACACCGACGACCACGATTTCGACACAGCAGCTGCAATCGGAGATAAATAATTTATCGATTCAGGTAAACGCTTTTAATACGGCTGTTTCGCAGCTGCAATCTCAAATCAACACCACAACCACACCAACGGCAACGACAACGACGGAAAACCCGCAAGTCGCGGCGTCAATCAGTTCCCTGACGGATACGGTCAAGAATCTCAGCAATACAATCAGCACGATGCAACAACAGATTAGTTCAAATGAAAGCGGATTGCTGCAGCAGGTCGAGGCGCTGCAAAACAGTCTGCAGGCCGCCGCGACCAACATCGGCGTGCTGCCCGTGACACTCAACGGCCTGAGTGTTTCTTACATTACGAATAATATTACTCTCGGGATTACCGGAGCCACTTTACCGGGTACAGCCCAATTTGCAGTGAAAATCACTAACACTACCGCTAATACTATTGCAAACCTCGATGTTACCGGAAATATCACCAGTTCCATACCTTTTTCTCAAAGTCTCGCAGCTACTTACCCGCAGGTAGTCGACGCCACAGGATTGTGTACCTACAATATCTATATCGGCGGCACGAGTACCGTTTATTTCGAAGCTTACGGCGGTAAAACAGGCATCTCCATTCCGGCAGGCGGCACGGTTACCCTCAGGCCGAAAATATCGTTACTGGCGTTAACCGGCAGCCAGATTCCAGCGACGACCCTTTCCATTTCCCTGACCGCTATCACTTTTGACATCACCAAATAAAAATAACAGGAATCGCCCTGCCTTTTTATCTGATTTCCATGTTTGACAATAAAATCCGCTTTTCTTTTTTCCGTGCAGTCAATGTAATTATCGTCATGCGGTAAATTCCGCCACAGGGAAAAGCAAAAAACAGATTTGTGTAAATTTCGCAGGTGTGAGAATTATCACTGAAACAGCCGGAAAAATGTGGTATTCTAATGCTACGTGTTGGTGGTAGCGGGTGGAATCGAACCGCCGACCGGAGGCTTATGAGTCCTCTGCTCTACCTACTGAGCTACGCTACCAACCCACAAAAATATAACATAATTTGACTCTAAACGTCAATTGTGCTGCCTGCCAAATAACAAAAAATGGAGGGATTATTAAATGGCAAATTCAATTAAAGGCACTAAAACCGAACAGAACCTGTTAAAAGCCTTCGCCGGGGAATCACAGGCCAGAAACCGCTATACATACTTTGCAAGTAAAGCCCGCAAAGAAGGTTTCGAGCAAATCGCCAACATTTTCACGGAAACCGCCGAAAATGAAAAAGAACATGCTAAAGTATTTTTTAACTTCCTGGAAGGCGGCGATGTCGAAATCGTGGCCGCTTACCCGGCCGGTATGATTAAGGACACAAAATCTAATCTGGAAGCGGCGGCTGCCGGCGAAAACATGGAATGGACGGCCCTGTATGCTAATTTCGCGAAAATCGCTAAAGATGAAGGCTTCCCGGAAATTGCCCGCGCTTTTGAACAGATTTCCAAAGTGGAGAAATTCCACGAATCGCGCTACCGCAAGCTGATTGCCAATATCGCCAACGGAGAGGTCTTTAAAAAGAAAACCGTGGTGAAATGGCATTGTATCAACTGCGGTTATGTTTTTGAAGGCACTGAAGCGCCGAAGGAATGTCCTGCCTGCAAACATCCCCAGGCATTTTACGAAGTTCTGGCCGAAAATTTCTAAAGATTTAGTATTGACCAATAAAAATAGAGGGGACGGTTACCGAAACTGTCCCCTTTTTATTTTATCTAACCGCTTTTTCCATAAAACAAACGGTGAACGGTAAATGTTCGAACTTCATGACTGCCGTTTCTTGGAACCCTTTGGTTTCATACCATTTCTTGAGAATTGCGTGTTCGTTGATAATCCCGATGGATAATTTCTCGCCGCCGGCATTTTTCACGTAATTTTCGGCAAACTCCAGTAATTTCCCGCCGTATCCTTTATGTCTGAATCCGGGCAAAACCGCCAGTTTTTCCAGGTTGTAGACCCTGTGTTTTTTCTTTTCTACTGCCGCGAAGCCGATTTGGGCATCACCATCAAACAGGCCGAATAATTTCAGCCCCTTCCGTTTCATTTCGGTTAACTGCTTGAGGGTAACCAATGAAGGGTGCGTGGGGCAATTTTCTTTAGTTAAATTAAATTCTACGGCGACAGTTTTAAAGGAAGCCGCAATCACTTTGACGCTGGTTTCCAGTTCGTTTTCGCTTAATATTTCTCTCATCTCTGACGTTTATTTTCCCCTGAACTAAATATCCGTGTTAATTAAATTTTGATTTCATTTTTTCGAAGTAAACCAGTTAGTTTTTTATTAATACTCATTTTATTTAGACTAAATGTTCTTTGAGTTTTTCGATTAAATCCGGCGTCATGCTCGGGACAGTCAGCAATGCCTCAATTGAAGCCTCTTTAATGCCTTTGACCGTGCCAAACTGTTTCAGCAGCGCATGTTTCCGTTTCGGCCCGATGCCGGGAATATTATCCAGTGACGAAGTAAAGGTCTTTTTCTTGTGCACTTTGGTAAAATAGGACACCGCAAAACGATGGGCTTCGTCCCGCATCCGCTGTAAAAGTTGCAAACCGGGGGAATTGCGCGGCAGTACGAGCGGGGCGCTGTGTCCGGTAATAAAAACTTCTTCGTTCTCTTTGGCCAGGCTGGCGATGGGTAACGCTCCGGCGCCGGCTTCCTGCATCGCGGTCTGCGCCGCGTGCAGCTGCCCTTTGCCGCCGTCAATTAAAACCAGGTCGGGTAAAATCGCCCAGGTTTCCTGATTATCTGATTCCGTCTGATTACCCGCCATCCGTTTGAAACGCCGTCCGAGGACCTCGTGCAGCATCGCGTAATCGTTAGCTTCCGGTACGGTTTTGATACGAAAACGGCGGTAATGCGACGGTTTAGCCCGGCCGTTTTCAAAAACCACCATGCTCCCCACCGCTTCCTTCCCCTGGATGTTGGAAATATCGTAACATTCCATTCGTTCCGGAGGTCGCGGCAGGCCCAGTTTTTCCTGGATTTCTTTGAGAGCCGATTCCATCATTGCCGGTGCTGCAAATTGCTTGACCTTCATCTGTTGCAAACCTTGCTCCGCATTCTGTGCCACAATCTGGACCAGTTCCTTCTTGCTACCCTGTCTGGGGACGGAAATCGCTACCGCGCCCTTCCTTTTTTGCCGGAGCCAATCCGTAATGGCATCCTTGTCATCAATGGGGTGCTGCAATAACAGCCGCGGCGGAATATCTGTGGCCGAATTATAATATTGTTTGACGAAACTGGCCATGATTTCCTGTGGGGCGGCGGCATTCGCGCCGGTTAACACAAAGCTTTCCCGCCCGATGAGTTTACCCCCGCGGATAAAGAAAACCTGGACATAAGCCTGGTCTTTGTCCGTTATGAAAGCCACCGCGTCTTCATCACCGCTGACTTTCGCCGCGATTTTCTGCCCCTCGATGACATTCCGGATAGCGCCGATACGGTCGCGCAGCTGGGCAGCGCGTTCAAAATCCAAAGCTTCGGAGGCAGCCTTCATTTCCTGTTCGAATTCCTTGACGACCTTATCCCGCTTCCCTTCCAGAAACAGGATAATCTGCTTGATTGCTTCCCGGTATTCTTCTTTAGTGACATAGCCGGTGCATGGCGCCAGGCAATGTCCAAGGTAATATTTCAAACAGGGGCGTTTATCCGTGCCGGTAATCGGTTTACTGCAGGAGCGGAACCGGAAAATACCCTCCAGTACTTTCAGCGTCTGTTTCACGGACCAGGAACTGGTGAACGGTCCGAAGTAGCGGGCGCCGTCGTTTTTCATTTCGCGGGAATAAGCCACGGTTGGCCAGTCTTCCTGGAGGTTAATTTTTATATATGGATAGCCTTTGTCATCCTTAAGCCGGATGTTGTAAAACGGACGGTATCGCTTGATAAGGTTGTTTTCCAGTATCAGGGCTTCGTATTCCGAATTTGTAATGAAAAATTCCAGCTCTTTGACTTCGGCCACCTGCTGCTGGGTCTTGGGCTCCAGCTTGGCCGAAGGCTGAAAATATGAACGCACCCGGTTGCTGAGGTTAGACGCTTTCCCGACGTAGATTATTTTCCCGGCGGCATCTTTCATCAGATAGACACCCGGGTTGGCGGGCAGCTGTTTCAACTGTTCGTTTACCAGGTTACCTGTCACCGCGGTCTCCGGGAACTAATTATAAATTTTTTAGTCGACGTCTTTCTGCAGATTGGCCAGAAAATCGGCGTTGGTCTTGGACTTTTTCAATCTTTCCAGGATTCTTTCGGTCGCCTCTACAAAGTTGGCGGAATCAGAAGAAATCATCGCGGCCATGCGGCGCAGCAGCCAGACCTGTTTCAAAGTCTGCTCGTTTAGCAATAGTTCCTCGTGTCTGGTGCCGCTGGGTTCGATATCAATCGCGGGATAAACGCGGCGCTGCGCCAGGCGGCGGTCCAGGTGAACTTCCATGTTGCCGGTGCCCTTGAACTCTTCATAAATCATGTCGTCCATGCGGCTGCCGGTATCCACCAGGCAGGTCGCCAGAATCGTCAGGCTGCCGCCTTCAGCAGTGTTGCGGGCTGCTCCGAAGAAACGTTTGGCCGGATGCAGCGCGGATGGGTCAATGCCGCCGGAAAGGGTTCTGCCGCTGGAAGGCATCGCCAGGTTATACGCACGGGTGAGACGGGTAATGCCGTCCAGTAGAATGACCACATCCATGCCGCTTTCCACGATGCGTTTGGCTCTTTCCAGTGCCAGTTCGGCCACACGTGTGTGGTTTTCTACCGGCTCATCAAATGTTGCCGCCACTACTTCGCCTTTCACCGAACGGCGCATGTCGGTAACCTCTTCCGGGCGCTCCCCGATGAGGCAGACCATCAGGTGAATATCACTGTAATTGGTCGTGATTGCGTTCGCAATCGCTTTCAGCAGCATTGTTTTACCGGCTTTCGGCGGGGAAACAATCAAACCGCGTTGGCCGCGGCCGACAGGCGCAATCAGATTCAAAAGGCGGGTAGAAAGGCCGCTCGGGGCAACTTCCAGATTGATTAATCTGTCAGGATAGGTCGCGGTGAGCGAGGTGAAATAAGGTCGGCTTTTGGCCATTTCGGCATTGAGGTCGTTGACCGCTTCGATACGCAGCAGGCTGATATATTTTTCGCCGGCGCGGGCCGGTCTGCCCTGCCCGGTGACTTTATCGCCGTTGCGCAGCCCGAACCGCCTGATTTGAGATTGGGACACATAAATATCGGACTGGCTGGGTAATAAGCTGATTTGCCGCAGAAACCCGTAGCCGTCTGTCATTATTTCCAGAATGCCGCTGGAGAAGATATTGCCCTGCTGTTCGGCATCGGCCTGCAGCAGCCGCCGGACCAGTTCCGGCTTTTCCAGGCTTGAGCAGTCCGGTAAATCCATCTCCTTAACAATATCCAGCAGCTCTTCTTTTGTCTTACTTTCCAATTGACTGATATCCATCTCCAGACCTCCCGGTGATTTTGCAAGTTTAGCGCTATTCCCTGAGTGCCTTCTCAATGATTATTGGATTTACACCACCACTCAAAACAGCATGGCAGCAGCGCTTACACATCATGGTTTGAGAATCTTTTCTACAGGCACGCCGTTACTCACCATGGAAAACACATTCCAACCGAAGAGAAACCGGCTTGATGCCTATATCAGTAAGCGGATGGGTTACCATCTGCAAAAATACAATGTTAGAAGTCATTATCGAATTTCTTGCTTTTGCGGCGGTTTGAAAAAGAGGGTGGTGCCGTAGACCGGCGTAGATAGCCCGTGAGAGTAACTTATCTTGATTATACACAACCATAAATCTTTTTACAATACCCCGTCTGGTTGTTCGTTAGAGTGACAATAATTCGGCGAGATTACCGATAATTTTATCCGGTTTCACCTTTGCGCCTTCAGGCAGGCCGTTTCTTTCATAATCACACCACACCGCATATATCCCCGATTGCTTTGCGCCGGCAATATCGCGCTGTAAATCATCACCCACCATCCAGGTTTGTCCCGGTGTCACGTCCAGTTTTGTCACCGCCGTCTCAAAAACTCTCCGGTCCGGTTTGCCGAAACCCAGTTCGCCTTCAATTAAAATCGTGGAGAAAAAACGGCTCAGCCCGAACCTCTTGATTTTCTCCTGCTGTACCGTTCCGGCTCCGTTGGTCAAAAGACCCAGTTTCAGCTTCTTTTTTACCAGTTGCCGCAGGGTGTCTTCCGCCTGCGGGAAAAAATCCAATGACCTATCGATTAATGAGGAATAGTCCATGGCGACACGCGCAGCCATCTTTACATCGCGGTAACCCAGTTTCGCCATTGCCATGTTCACCACTTCGGTGCGCGCCTTCAGCAGATTCAGCCTGCCCAATCGGTGCCTCTCCTGGTCGCTCCAATACCACTCGCGGACAATGCTGATTTGTTCAAACAACGCTTCTGCCTGTAAAGTTTTGTTTTCCTTGGCGGAGGTCTGGCAGGCTTGCTGCCACGCCGCATCTATTGGCAGCGTATTCGTCAGCAGGGTTTCGTCCATGTCGAAAAGAATGGCACTCGGCAGCATCTTAGTTCGATAGGGGAAGTGCCGGTTGTGCGCCTTCCCTGAGTATATCTTTGGCCGTACCGATGAAATCACGGAATAAAGGATGGGGCCGGTTCGGACGTGAACCGAATTCAGGATGGAACTGGCAGCCCACCATCCATGGGTTGTCTTTGACTTCGCAGATTTCCACCAGCCGTTCGTCGGGGGAAAGCCCGCTCAAAACCAGGCCTTTTTCCTGCAGCGATTGGCGGAAATCGTTATTATATTCGAAGCGGTGACGGTGCCTTTCCTGTATCATCACCACATCCTGTTGATAAGCTTTGTAAGCCAGCGTGC
>Ga0326727_10008887_pt1 | contig 25151 bp, 23 predicted proteins | sample MB2enrmetagenome_FD_207643 | JGI IMG/M metagenome (GOLD analysis project Ga0326727, IMG submission 207643) | Lab enriched peat soil microbial communities from McLean, Ithaca, NY, United States - MB29MY | ecosystem: Environmental > Terrestrial > Soil > Wetlands > Peat | place: USA: New York... | reverse complement strand
CATCCTGGGGCTGGAGAAGGTCCCAAGGGTCCGGCTGTTCGCCGGTTAAAGCGGTACGCGAGCTGGGTTCAGAACGTCGTGAGACAGTTCGGTCCTTATCCACTGTGGGCGCAGCAGACGTGAGGGAATTGTTCCTTAGTACGAGAGGACCGGGAACAACGCACCTCCAGTATTCCGGTTATTCTGTCAAGAGTAGCGCCGGGTAGCTGTGTGCGGAAACGATAAGCGCTGAAAGCATCTAAGCGCCAAGCGCCTCCCAAGATTACGTCTGACGGTCGCAAGACCCTAAAGGCTCGGGGAAGACGACCCCGTTGATAGGCCGGGTGTGTAAACGTGGCAACACGTGAGCTGACCGGTACTAATCAGCCGTGAGGCTTGATCACTTAAATTTTCAAGCACGACGCTTTCCGCGTCACGACCAGCCACAAGCTGGGAACTGATGCGGGAGGCCGAGAGCTTGAAGGAAGTGATTTAACAAACCTCGGCGTTGTAGCCCCGCTTACTGTATGCAATTATCAGAGAACCTGTTCTTTATACATAGAAGTTGTCGGTTGTTGGCCCTCCGCCCCGTTTCGGCGGAAGAGGAGACGCCGATCGCCGACGGCTTCGAGGATTTCCCGGTGGTTTTGCCGCAGTGGTCCCACCCGTTCCCATTCCGAACACGGCCGTGAAACGCTGCAGGGCCGATGGTAGTGCCTGTATAGCTTGCGCGAGAGTAGGTCGCTGCCGGGGTAATTTCCGAAAGCCCGCATTCCGAAATGAGTGCGGGCTTTTTGCTTTATATGGAGAGAATCGATCTGTCGGCCAAAAGCCGGCAAACAGCTAACAACCGGAGGCTCGGCATGAGTGTAAAACAGACTTGTTCGGGTGACTCGAAAGTGCCAGCAGATTTCGCGCAGCTTGTCGCAACGGGACGCCATCTCTTGGAGAACGACCACTATCCAAGAGCCAAAGAGATGCTTCAGGCGGCGTACAGAATTAACGGCCGCGACCGCGAAGTTCTTGCGGGACTTGCCTTGTGCTGCATCAAAGATGACAAGCCAGATGCAGCCATGAAGTACCTGAATGAGGCGCTGGAGTTGAATCCCGATGACAACGAAATCCGGGAAAAGTTGGGCTGGGTTCAATTTCGGATGCGGTCATTCGCAGACACGATTGCCAACTGTCGCTCACTCTTGGTTGACGACCCAAAGAATCTTGAGGTGTCGGGTTACCTCGGCTTGGCTCTTATCGGCACGGACGAACTGGATGAAGCCGAAGGAATTTTGCTCAACGTTGCTGGTCGCTCGCCAACCAGCGTGGAAGCCAGACTTGGCCTTGCCGTGATCGAGGGTGACAGGGGGAACACGCCGGAGTGTGCCAGAAAATTCAATCAGATGATGCTCACGGAATCGAAGGAGCGCGGGGCATATGTGTGGAGTCTAATGTCCAGCTTGAAGCCGGAGTTTACTGAGGCCCTTGCCAAATGGGCGGAGCAGAGGAAGCAGCCATGAGCAGGGTGGCCATGACTGAAAACTGCGAATTCCAACAGGGAAGACAGTATGAGGTCACGAGCGACGGCGCTTTTCTAGTGGGACATGTGACGGGTTCTTTTGGCCAAGAGGATCCAGCTCCCCTAAAGAAGGGTGTCAGAGTCACCTGCTTTCAAGCTTGGGGTCCTCCTTTCAATCAAACTTTGAAGTTCAAATTGGGAGAGCTTATTGGCGAAATCAAGGATATGAAAAACCGCTCTCCAAACCAACTTCTCAAACCGCTTCCCATCCAACATGGCTGACCGGGAAGTACCGAGAATCGGGTTTTCTGGCCCTGTCACCTGAGAACTGCTTATTGCATCAGAGCATCCCGGGCGTCCGCATGATATGTCGCTAAGCGATATATCGTGAGTTGTGGGCCGGGTTTGTGGAGAGCCACGATTGGAGCGGTGCTGCGAGAAGGCACAGGCGAATGGGGGAGGGCGGATGCGGCGTTACGGGTTGAGGACGCGGTCCATGGCTTCGGAGAACTGACGCCATTTCTGCTTGCGGAGGCGGAGTTCGGCGAGGCCTTTGGCGGTGATGGTGAAATTGCGGCGCTCGTGGTGTTTGCCGGGCTGAACGATGCGGGATGTGACCAAGCGGCGTTCTTCCATCGACGCGAGCAGGGGATAAAGACGGCCGAAAGCGAACTGAAAATAGTCGTGCGATCGCGCGGCCAGTTCCTTCCGTATCCCGTACCCGTGCTGCGGCTTCGCCACCAGCAGCTCCAGCACCAGTGTCTCCGCGTTCCCGTGCAGCATTGTGCGTTCAAGCATTCCCATGGGACGTGATGATATGTCGCTAAGCGATATATCATGACGATACCTTCAGCGTCAATCAACACGCGGAATGAGGTCGAGATAACGTGGGGCAGCGTGGACGCGTGACGCTATTGTCACGCTCTGGATAAGGGGATTCCAGAAAAGAACCTGGCAGGACGGTCCTCCGCGACGTGGGTGTGAAAATCAGCGCACAGCAAAAACTTGTTCAATTGATCTCTACGGCACGGTGGTTTTGGTGAGCTTGACGAGGGTCTTCCACATTTCGTCGGGCTTGTCGCAGTCGAGCAATTCCTTGCGGGCGTCGGTCGACTCGAACGTGCGGACCAGGCCGGCCAGCAATCGCAGATAGAATGCGGTGGCGGGTGTGGGGATCACGATAAAGAAGAAAATCTTGCTCAGGTGGTCTTCGTGCGCGCCGAATTTAATGCCCTTTTCCTTCATGCCGACGGCGAAGGTCAGGCCGCCGCCTTCCACGTCGCGGACGTGCGGGAAGGCCAGACCGTGTTCCACCGCAGTGCTGACAATTGCTTCGCGGCGCAGCGCCAACTCGGTCAAGGTCGCGGGATCTTCGACGAAGCCGCCTTCGCTGAGGGTCTTGGACAGCTCGCCGATCACGCCTTCGAGGGTCGATGCTTCGAGCTTGGGCACCATCAGCTTTGCCGCGGAGAAGCGGGCGATGCCGACCTCGACCGGCCGCTTCGTTTCCAGTTTTTTCTTCGGCTGGCGGGCCACCGTGTCAGGGAAGAAGAGGAACCGGCCACAATGCGGGCAATACTGCAATTGGTCGCCCGCCTTGGCGCCGTTGACCACCGCGATGGGCACGGCCAGGCCGCACCGCGAACAATTCCCATTCGCGAGCGGGACCACCGCCAGCGGATAGTGTTTCTGGAGGCGATCGTAGCGGTCGGCCACCTCGGGTGGCAACTGGGCGCGGATTTTGGCAATGGATTTTTCCAGTTGCTCGAGGGGCATTTGGGAATTGGAAGCCTTCTGTTCTTCCTTGGCAAAGTTGAGTTCCTGCAACTGGATTAATTGATTCAAGATGTTATTCATGGATGTGCTGGATTGTCGGACAATCACAACTAATTATAGAACTGTTCGCCCTGACCGCCAATGAAAAACTTTTGCCCGGGCGAGGAATCGCTTTCCCTTCGGCCCGCGGGAGGGTACCATGCTGGGCGTGACTGAAGCGCAGAGAGAGCCGGGTAAATTTACACTGGGGGACACGGCCCGCGTTGTCGGCAGCGTTTCGCAACAGGGCACGCTGGCCCGGTTGGCGGTCCGCGCCGAGCGCGACTGCGATGTCGTGGAAGTGCGGGTCGACCTGATCGGGCCGTACGCGCCGCACTCGCCCCACGCGGAACCGGTCTGGCTCGAGCACGCGCAAGCCATCGAAGTGCGCGGTCTGCCGGTAGTGGTGACGGTTCGTCTCGATGCCGAGGGCGGGAAATGGAAACAGCCGGATGAATTGCGCCTGCCGCTGTTCGAGGCGGCGTTGCGCCATCTCGCGGCGGCGGACATCGAATTGCGCAGCCCGATCCTCGAACAGGTGTCGGCGTTGGCGCGCCGGTACAAGCGCGCGCTGATCGTGTCGCACCACGACTTTGGCCGGACGCCGCCGCTGGAGGAACTCCGGGTGATCGTCGACAAGGCCTCCCGCTACGGCACGGTGGCCAAGGTCGCCACGATGGTCAGGACCGAGGAGGACCTCGCGATCTTGCGGGCGCTGCTCGCGGAGAAACGTCCCACGCCGCTGTGCGTGCTCGGGATGGGACCGCTTGGCCCGCAGACGCGCATCGATTTCCCAAGGCTCGGCTCGTGTCTGACGTACGGCTACCTCGATACGCCTGTCGCGCCCGGCCAGGTGTCCGCGCGCGAGTTGATGCGACAGTTATACGGCCGATGACAGTTCAGGCGGGCAGTTGCGCCAACCGTTGCGTCGCGATCTGGCAGTACTTCTTGGAAACATCCACATGGATGAAATGGCGAGCCGGGGTGAGTCAGACCCAAGGGCCGGAAATTCATGTCGGCAAACACGACGGGATCTGCTAGAAAGTCACCATGCGAAGTGCAAAGCCATCACCGAAAGTTTTACGGTTTCCTCCGCGGAGCCTGATCGGCGAGTGGTGGAAGGACCGGATTATCTGTGGCGATTCTCGGTCGATACTGCACGCGTTGCCGGATCAGTGCGTGCATCTTGCTATCACGTCACCTCCGTACAACGTTGGTCTCCAATATGACGCCCACAACGACAGGATGCCCCATGGCAAGTATTTGGCTTGGTTGATGCCGTTCTGGAGTGAGTTGCACCGCGTACTGGTACCTGGGGGGAGATTCGCTCTTAACGTTGCGCCGACAAGTATTAAGAATTTCCGTCCGATTCACTACGACATGGCCCGCTACCTGAAGAAGCTCAATTTCATCCTACGCACGGAGATTCTTTGGTACAAACAGACGATGCGCCGCCGCACTGCTTGGGGTTCATGGAAGAGCCCGAGAAATCCGCACATTGTGCCCAGCTGGGAGTACGTCCTTGTTTTCTCGAAAGGTTCGTGGACCCTTGAGGGCAACAGGGCCGATGCTGACATCACTCGCGACGAATTCATCAAATTCTCCGATGGTTTCTGGCAGATCAGGCCAGAGACTTCCGGGCGCCAACCCTTTCTGAAAAGCCTCTATCCACCGCGTCGCGGGAGGAAGGTACCTAAGCCAAAAGAGGGCCACCCCGCCCCGTTCCCGGAGGAGCTCATCTACCGGCTCATTAAGTTTTACAGTTATCGGGGCAACGTGGTCCTCGATCCATTTGGCGGTACTGGCACCGTGGCCGTGGTTGCCCAGCGAACCAAACGGCACTTCGTCCACCTCGACCTATCGCGGAAGTACTGCACAGTAGCAGCAGAACGGCTCGCCAACGAGGGCAGGCAGCTACGCCTCGAACAGATCGACTCGGTTAGCCACAACTTGGGAGCGAAGCGAAAGATGCGGCGGAAATTACTTCCCGAAGTTGTTCTAGACCTGAAGAGTTTCCAACCTGATCCCGCCCTGCAATTGACGGCCAAGAGATGATCTGACAGCCACAGGCGCAGGATAATCTCAGTTGTCCGCGCCAGGGTTTGTTTCGTTTGTCTTCTCCAGAAGAGAAAACCACTCGGAGAGATTGGCGCGGATTTCCCACCATGCGTAAAACACGAGCGACAGGGCTCCCAAAGCCAGACTGAAGCTCAGTGCTTGGGTCCACAGGTAATTGAATGATCCGATAACAGGCTGTGCGACGGCTGCTGCGAGGCAGCCGAAAACGCTGTAAACGAGAAACGAGCTTAACCGCCTTAGCGGACCGTACGTTGTGAGTTTTGCCTTCGGGCTCAGAGCCTGCATTTTTTTCAGGCGGTCTTGGTAGTCTGCATTTTCGTAGAGGGATTCTTTTAACTTTATGAGAATGAACGTTTTCAGCGAGAGCAGGAAACCGCCAAGTGTTAGGAGCCCTGTGAACAGGGGCATCTGCAGCTTGGATGCGTAGAATTCCGGAAATGCCGTGCTCAGGGCCGGCGATAGGAAAAGCGCAAGGAGGGAAACCGTGAAGACCGCTCCAGCGACGACCACTGGTTGCGCCACGCCCAACTTCATTCCAGTTTATCCTTGGATACGGGCGTTTCTAGGCTTTCCGACAGGCCCTCACGGGCTGCCATCTCAACTAGCGTTTGCACCATGGGGCAGGTCCGGATTGAACTGATCAAATCTGCTGAGTTAACCTTGAGGCCGTCCGCTAATTTGTCGTAGTCGTATTCTCCGAGGGAGGCGAGGTCATGTGTGAGTCTATATGTCACCTCGTGTTCCGATGGGTCCATACCCACGACCGACGCGGTTCGCAGCACGTTGCTCTTAATCAAATCCACGACCGCTTGCTTTTGGGCCTCCAAGGTCCCGCTCTTGGAAAAAACGGCTCTGTGAGTCACTCGCAAGGCTGTGCTTGCGATCGGGCGGAAGCTCTCCACGATAGGTCTCAGTTCGGAATACTGGAAGGTGAAGCTTTTTATTCGATCCAGCTCCTCAACGCAGTCCTCAAGCGTGCCTGGCCTCACAAGGATGGTGTACTTCAAGGACTTGCGGTACCTACGCTTGGTCTCGATCAGCTCTCGAGTAGAGGGCTCGCACAGGGCCTCCACTGCACGCTCCATCTCCAAGCGGCGCAACTCGTCATAAAGGTGCTTGAGTTCATAACACAGTGTATTGAGGCTCGCGGAGTGGAAGTAGTGCAGGTACAGCCCTCGCAATGTGCTCGCATGAACTATAAAAAAGTTGGCATCTGCAGGGTGTGCACCGTCCTTCATCGTTTCGGTGGTGAGAATGAATTGACCACCGGCCTCTTGAATCTGTGTGAAATGGCGAACGTCTCTAACGGTGAGCAACAGACCTTTCCAGTACTCCCCGTCCCGAGTTATTGCGAGGCGCCTCTGTGGCTCGGGTTTTAGGGGCGATTGCGATTCAATCCATTCGAAGAATCGCGCGCCGTTGATCCCGCCCTCGATTAAGAGATTGAACCCTAGAACTTTAACTCTCATCTCGCTTCCAAATGTGCGGTCACAGATCCTGTCATCCGATTAGGTTGCTTACGTACTGGGGTGGCCGACCGTCGTATTCTCGGCAAATATCTCTCCATGCCGTTACGGCATCGGTCCGCAACGCCGCCGGCCGATTTCGGTATTTCTCGATGAGCTGTTGAATTCGCCCTCCCGGGTGACGACCTGATCGAGAAGCCTCGAGGATGCCCTTGATCTCTGCAAGCTTTTGGTTTACGGCTCCGTCACTAAATGACCGCGTGTTCGGGTTATAGCGTCCGAGACATTTCGCAAATGCGTCGTGCTTATGGCTGTCGGTCAAACCTCCGTTGACGTACATGTCAAGAATGACGGTCAACTCGGGTTCCGTCCACTTTCGCTTGAATCTTCGACTCTCGCTCATGCGGTGTTCCTCTTGGTATCCGCTGCCTTCGGAATCGGGTAAGCAGTGCTTCTTATAGGACGGCAGTTTAGCGAAAACAAACGTACCCGTCAAATCTAAGATGGCCGCTTTGTGGTGCCACATCGCGACAATCCCCACAGATCGGGCGATCCTTCCAGGCGGACTTGTTCACGGCCTTCTTATAGCGCAACACCTTGCTCGCCGGAAGCGGAATCTGTTACAATCCGCCACGATGAAGAACCTGGCGCTGGTGGGATTCATGGGAAGCGGCAAGACGGACGCGGGCAAGCTGGCCGCCACGCAGCTGGGGATGAAGTTTGTGGACATGGACGAGATCATCGAGCAGCGCCATAACCAGACGATCGCACGCATTTTTGAGACGAAGGGCGAAGCCTTCTTTCGTCAGCAGGAACGGGCGCTGGTTCGGGAACTGGCTTCCGGGGATGGTCGGGTCATCGCCACCGGCGGCGGCATCGTGCTGGACGGGAACAATCTTCGAGATTTTGGCCGCACGGGCGTCATTATTTGCTGTTGGGTGGACGCGGGCGTTGCTTACGAACGAACGAAGGATGCGAAACATCGCCCCTTGCTGGAAGAAGCTGATGTTGACCGCCGCACGCGGATCGAGACGCTGTTGCGCGAGCGCGAACCCTTGTACAAGGCGATCGCGTTGCGAATCGACACCTCGGCGATGACCGTGGAGCAACAGGCCGATGAAATCGTCCGCATCTACAAACAGCAAACGGGATTGTAGCGGGACGGTCGCTACAACAGACGCGGCAACGACGGCAAGCGGGCCGCTTGCCCTACAAGTCAAAGAGAAGGCCCGGGCGATCGGTTTCGATCTCGTCGGCATCACGAGCGCGCAGCCGCCGCGACACACACCGGAATTCCAGCAGTGGCTCAGCTCGGGATTTCACGGCGAGATGGGCTACATGGCCAAGAACGCGGGGAAGCGCGTCGATCCATCCAAAATCCTGGCTGATGTGCGGTCGGGGGTGGTCGTGGGGCTGAACTATTTCAACGAGTCGCCGCGTGAGCCCCGCTCGGAGCGGGGTAAAGGGACGCGGCCTACAACGGCTCGAATAGCGCGGTACGCATGGGGCGCGCGCGACTATCACGACGTGATGTCCGAAAAGCTGAAGCAACTCGCGTCGGCCATCGATGAATGTGGCGGACCGGGCACGCGTTCGCTCTGGTATGTGGACACCGGCCCGATCCTCGAACGAGACCTGGCACAACGTGCGGGCATCGGATTCATCGGCAAGCACACGAACCTCATCAGCCGGCGATTGGGCAATTGGATGTTCGTTGGCGAGGTGTTGACGACTCTTGAATTGCCGCCGGACGAGCCCGAGCGCGAATACTGCGGCAGTTGTCGGCGGTGCATCGACGTGTGTCCCACGCGGGCGATCGTCGCGCCGTACCAGCTCGACGCGCGGTTGTGCATCAGCTATCTGACGATCGAGTTGAAAGGCGCGATTCCCGTCGAGCTGCGACCGCTCATCGGCGACCACGTGTTCGGCTGCGACGATTGCCTCGACGTGTGCCCGTGGAACCGGTTCGCGAAGTTTTCACGGGCGCGCGAGTTTCAGCGGCGCGAGATGCCGCCATTGACCGAGTTTCTCTCGTGGGACGAACAACGATTTCGCGATTTCTTCCGTGGCACCCCGATCTTCCGCATCAAGCGCCGCGGTTTCCTCCGCAACGTCTGTGTCGTGCTCGGTAACATCGGCGACGCCTCCGCCCTGCCCGCGCTGGAGCAGGCGTTAGCCGACCCCGAGCCGCTGGTGCGCGAGCACGCCGCGTGGGCCATTGACCAGATTCAGAGCCGCTGTTTGGGCACACAGTCTGCTGTTTAATGGTCGTTTTGGGGGGTAAACCGATGTTGATCGTTTATGGCCTAACCATATTTACCGGCGCCGCGCTGCTATTTGTCGTGCAGCCGATGGTCGGGCGGATGGTGCTGCCGTTGCTGGGCGGTTCGCCGGCGGTGTGGAACACGGCGATGGTGTTTTACCAGGCCGTGCTGCTGGCCGGATACGCCTACGCGCATTTCACGACGCGATGGCTGGGCGTGCGTCGCCAAGCGATGCTGCACGCCGGGCTGCTCATGCTCCCATTCCTGGCGATGCCGGTGATGATTCCCCACGGTTGGGCGCCGCCCACGACGCATAATCCGATTCCGTGGTTGCTGGCGGTGCTGGCGATGACGGTGGGGGTGCCGTTCTTCGTCGTGTCGGCGACGAGCCCGCTGTTACAACGCTGGTTTTCCGCGAGTGGCCATCGCGACGCGGTCGACCCGTACTTTCTGTATGCGGCGAGCAACTGCGGCAGCCTGATCGCGTTGGTGGTTTATCCCGCGTTCATTGAGCCGCACCTGCGATTGAGCCAACAGAGCCAGTGGTGGACCGTCGGGTACGATTTGCTGGCGGGGCTGACCGCGGTGTGCGGATTGTGGATCACTCGCCAGCTCCGCCTTTCCGGCGCGACGAAGCATTCTTCCGCCGAGGCGTCGGCGGATGCTCCTCCCGAAACACTGACCGCGCGTCGTCGGTGGCGGTGGGTGGTGTTGGCGTTCGTGCCGTGCAGCCTGATGTTGAGCGTGACGACGTACATCACGTCGGAGGTCGCGCCGATACCGTTGCTGTGGGTGATTCCGTTGGGGATCTACCTGCTGGCGTTCATCCTTGTGTTTGCCCGGCGACGAGTGCTGCCGCGTCGGTGGATGGTGCGCGCGTTGCCGGTGGCGGTGGCGGGAGTGGTGGCCACGTTGATCGCGCGGATGGTGCACCCGATTGGGCTGTTGATCGGGTTGCATCTGGCATGCTTGTTTATCGTCTCGATGGTGTGCCTCGGTGAACTGGCGGACGATCGGCCGTCGACGGCGCACCTGACAGAATTTTATTTGTGGCTGTCGGCGGGCGGCGTGCTCGGCGGGATCTTCAATGCCATGCTGGCGCCGGTGATTTTTTCGACGGTGGTGGAATACCCGCTGACGCTCGTGCTGGCGTGCGCGCTGATACCGAATTGGACGACCACGCCGGCGACGCGGCGGCAGCGTGTCTTCGATTTCGCGTTGCCGCTGATCCTCGGGCTGTTTGCGGCGAATCTTCTGCAAGTGTTGCGCGGGGGAACAACGTGGCCGGTTTCCGTCACGATGATGGTGATGTACGGCGTGCCGACGGGGTTATGCCTGTTGTTCTTGCGGCGACCGCTGCGGTTTGCGTTGGCGCTGGCGGGCGTGCTCGTGGCCTGCGGGTTTGTGCCGGGGTATGCGGACCGGACACTGATGGTAGAGCGCAACTTTTTCGGCATCCACCGCATCAGCCTGGACCCGGCGGGGCGATATCATTGGTTGATGCACGGGAACACGATCCACGGCATCCAACACGTTGACCGTCGCGAGCGCGACGAGCCATTGGCCTATTTCACACCGCGGGGACCGTTCGGGCAGGCGTTCGCGACGCTGGACGACTCGCTGAAGAGACGCGTGGGCGTGATCGGGCTCGGGGCCGGGTCGCTGGCGGGGTACGGCCAGCGCGGCGAGCGATGGACGTTTTACGAGATCGATCCCGCCGTGGAGGAGATCGCGGAGGACCCGCGATACTTTACGTATTTGCATGATTGTCCGGCGGACGTGGAAGTTGTGATGGGCGACGCGCGGCTGTCGTTGCAGCAGGCGACGGACGGGCAATACGGGGTGCTGGTATTGGATGCATACACGTCGGACACAATCCCGCTGCATTTGATTACGCGAGAGGCGTTGGCACTGTATCTGCGGAAGCTCGCGCCGGACGGGGTACTGATTTTCCATATCTCGAACCGTCATCTGCGGCTGGAGCGCGTGCTGGGCGCGCTGGCGCAGAACGCGGGTCTGGCGTGCGTGATCCAGAACGAATCGGGAGGCGGCGAGGGGGAATTGTTGGCGACGGGAAAGATTTCGTCGAAATGGGTGGTCATGGCGCGGCGTCCGGAGACGCTGGCGGGGTTGACCCGCGATCCACGCTGGCAACATCCGCCGCCGCACCTGCAAGCGCGCGTGTGGACCGACGACTACGCGAGCGTGTTCAGCGTGTTTATTTGGCGGTGACCAGAACGGGTTGTGCTGCGTGGAGGTTCCTTAGAACGCTCCGCTGCCCTTCACACTGATTCGGCTGGCCTGGGTGTCGCCGTCGATGGTGGTCACGGTCAAGACGTTGACATCCACGGCGAGATCCGTCGATATGCTGAAGGTTTGTCCGACGCTGATTGACACCGTGACCGTAGCATTGGTCAAACCGGTGGGGTCGTAATCAAAGTTGGACGCATCGGGGGACGATTCCAAATCGTCTTGGCAGCGGAGATTGTCCTCGCCTGTGTTGGCCGAGACGCTGGCCGTCAGCTCCGTCTGGTTTATGGTGAGTGTAACCTGTCCCTCCAGTTTGGGCGCGGTATCGCAATCGGCATCGTAGGCCACATCGTCTATCAGCAAGAATGTGGCGGTGACACTGTTGGTGCCTTTCTTCGCGCTGGCCTTGAACTTGAGCGTCGTTGCATCTCCGAGAGTGTAGTACGCGGGATTGTCCTCACCCGCGGCATCCAGTGTCCAGCCGCCGATGGCAATTGAGACTGCGGTGTTGGTATTTAAGGTGGCAACATCAATGGTATTACTGGGACCAAAGGAGAAGTTTGCCTTTAGGGAGAATTTGCCAGTTGGGTATGTCTCACACATATAGCCATCCGCCTTGTCACCGCTGCAGACAGCTTTATCGAGGTAGCTCTCGCTAAAAGTTACCGAATCGGCTGCCCACGCGGCGGTGATTGTCAGGACGGACGATATGACGCTGATACTCATAGCCATAAGCGCGGTTTTTGGCTTCATGCGGTTCATCATAAGACCTCCTGATGGGGTTGAATGGTCTATTGGGTTGTCGTACGCAGTCTGTAATGGGCTCGCGTTAGTCGCGTTTCCTCACCAAATAGGTTAGCTCTATCCCACGCGGGCAGTCACATTAACAATACCAAACAGCTCGCATCGGTGTCAACTATAATCTCGGCCAGGCAGAGCCGGGGGTCGTGATCTAATAGATTGTTGCTGAAAGTGCGGTGATTATGCTAATTTCTGGGCGTGAGCGGAGAAGCCAGCAGCGAGGGAGAGGGCAACAAGCCTCTTACAGCAAGCGCGGCCACGCCGTCGCCAGCAGAGTCAGCCCCATCCGAAGGATTGGGCGACAAATTCTTGCGGTGTTACGAAATGGCGGTAATTACTGGCATTCTCTTGTTCATGGCCCTGGCTGCCGTAGTTTGCATAATTTGGATTTGTTCCGGGAAGTTCGTGGCGATTCATGCACGGATTTTCAGAACGATTCGCATTCTCGATCAACACTGGAAATTCGGCCTCCTGATACTGATTCTTCTCATCTTCCGGCCACTTCGACAGTTTCTGATGAATTTAACAGAAGGCCCGTTTGGTACGAAAGCAGCACCCTCTGTGCGGCAATCGTCAACGCCTGCGCAAAAATCAAACAAGTATGGAGCAAAAGAATAGAGCCTGACAACGACATGCCCGTCGCCCTTATAAACCCAAACAGCAGGATTGACCCGGGATACTTCCGTCCTGACAGTGGAAAGGTCAAAATTCACGTAGAATCTACAAATCCGGTTGATGTTTTCATTGCTTCAAATGAGCAGGCCACACGAATACATTCACTTGCAGATGCCAGAGCAATGGGGGTTTTGACTTATGACCGCCGTATGACGCTCGATGATGTGGTGACCTTGCCGACAGGATGGCTAGAGGGTAGGTGGAAGTTGGTAATCGGCAACGACAATGCAACCCACGCGGCTGTTTACTATACTGTCCTCAATGCGTAGGTCAGTCTTGCGTCGCTTCCTCAATCAGCCTCTCGATTGTCCAAGGCCCGTCTGTGATTTCCGCGCCATGCGCCGGTGTCGTGCCTAGCGTGTTGTGAACCTTGCAGAAGTTGAACACGGCCACAAACAAGCTGATAGCGGCCTTGTGGTTGTCCAGCTTTCTTGACCAGCCCAAACCGAGACGGGCGAACCGCTTGTTGAAGTGCCGCACAGTCAGATTGGTGCGCTCCACGAAGCTGGTATTGATTCGGTCTTTGCGTGGCACACCGGCTACGATCTCCACGCGAACGCCAGTGCATTTTGGTGGCGAATAGCGCCGGTTCGGGTCAATGTCGTTGGGGTTCTGCGGGCCATAAATCTTTTGCATGACCGCGTAATTCAACCGTGGCAGCAAATACCGCCGTATGATTTCTGGGTACGGCTGCCAGCCGTCCGTCGTGATCTGGATACGTCCCGCGATGCGTTGCTCGACGTCAGCGATAAACGCCTCAGTGTTGGGGTAATCGCGTTTGCCCGTGTGATACGACACAATCAGCTTCTCGCGGGATGTAACGGCCAAATAGGTGTACTGGTCGCCGCGTTCTGTGTCGCTCGGCTCACAGCGGCCCTGCTTCCGTGACACGTAGCTCCATAGCTCGTCAATTTCAAGCGAACCAGTCTCCACATCCCGAACCAGCTTGTCATGTAATCGGTCGCACTTCTCGCCCACAACCCTGAGCACTTCCAACACGGTGCGGATATGGCAACCAGTGAGCCGGGACACGGCCCGAATCCCCATACCCTCAGTGAGCAGCTTCACGATCTGACTCACCTTGTCGTGGCTGACGCGAAGATGGTCTAGGGGTTGCGGCTCGCTGAAACACTTCCCGCAGACCGTGCAACGATAGCGTTGAACGGTGCGGTTGCGATTCTGGAAACGGCCAAACTTCCTGGCTGGCCCGGTACAGCATAAACACGTTATCACTTTCGGCTCGACTTTCTGAGGCCGAAAGCGTAAATTGCGGGCGTATCTGCAAGGATATGCGACCGCTTGGCTCCGGCCATCGGTTGCGCCCCGTGGTGCTGATAACACTGCGGGGCAATTTTCGGTTGGAATCGCGCTAGGGAAGCTGGGTGGCGGCCGCTTATGAGTCGGCTTTGACCTGTTTTTTATCGGGGCTTGGGAACCCTCCCAGCTTTTCCCCTAGTGCTTAATCGTACAAAGAACTATCTCGCCGAATCATCCTGTTTCGGCGGTACTATCAACTGAACCTCAATCCACTTAACCAATCGCTCGTATTCGGGTCGCGTGATCGACAACGGAGCCGTCAGTGAAATGCTTCGCTGCTTATCTTCGGACAAATACAGAATGTGTTCTTCCCCCTGTGGTGTACGGGTCCGCTTATTCTGATCTTCTGGTTTTAGCGGTAATTCAGGAGGTGGGGTCTGGAGGGGCGCACCACCACTACTCAAACTCACGCTATTGCCCACAATTGAAACGATGTTGGCAAGCTCCAAAAAACTTAGGAGGTGCCTTAACCGTTCTTCGTGCTCCTTCTTCGCCCCCGACTCATCGGCCAAAACAGCAATGCAGGTTGAAAGTGGTTGCGATGCAAGTTGGAGCCGTGGCACAAGGCACCGATAGAACCAAGTTCGTTCAAACAGCGGCTTCAGTTTGTCTTTGGCGATCTTCGCATCCCATGAGAAATTCTTGTTGTACGCGATTAGCTCCGCACTAGGAACGAACCCACCCTTTTCAGAGCGAGGAACAAGGCCAATGTCTGCAAAGAAGGCATTCACCTGAATGACCGTACCCGCTTTCATTGCGGGCGTGACCGTTTCGCCTGCTTCATCGTTCGAGACGGGTTTTCCGCCGTTCGCTTCGTAGATGGCAGCGAATGCGCGAGCGAGGGCAACCTGCTTCTCGAATGTAAGACGGTCAGTGGGGAGAACCTTTGTAAGCGTGCTCTTTCCGCGTCCGTTCTGACCGTCAGATTGTTCGGTATTCACGTTGCCTGTTTTGGTTTCGGTCGTCATGTTCTGGAACTTATCAAATTATCGCCAATAACGCAACATCTTTTTGCTCCAACGTGTGCGTTTGTTTGTAACCACTTCTGGCGCAATGATGAATCTATAGCATAAATCGCATCCAATGCAACTACAATTTGCTTCCTGTGTGCTTTCCCGTTCGTCCCTGAACACTGCAACTGAAACGGGTGAAATGAATACCAGAAAGGCTGATAGTCAGAACAGAAAGGCGCGGAACAACAATCTATTAGATCACGACCGAGCCGGGGCACGACAGGAATACGGGAAACGGGGCGGTGACTGTTGTTTACAGCGCCGTGATCTTTCCGTAGTCTGTGGGCAGGTTCCTCACGAATGAACTCTTGTCGGAAGCACTTATGGCAATTCGCGCTCGTGTGGCTCGGTCTGCTGGGGCTGGCGGTGGCGTTGCGGGCGTATCATCTGACGGGGTTTATTTGCAACTACGACGAGGCGCACTGGTTGCTGTATGAGTTGGACAAACGACTATTGTTTGACGCGTTGCGGAGTTCGCGGCCGCGGCCGGACCTTTTGTTTTCGCTGATTGCCAGCGTTCCTGTCCGCGTGTTCGGGCCCAATGAGCTGGCCTTGCGCTTGTGGCCCGTGCTGGCGGGATCATTTTCCATCTTCCCGCTGGGGACCCTGATTTTTCGGCTGACGGGACAGCGCGTGGCCGCATTGATTGGCGCGGCATTGCTGGCGGTGTTGCCGTTGCATGTCTACTACTCGGCGCACGGGATTCCGGACGCGATCGCATTGTTCTTCGGCCTGTGCGCGCTGGTCTGGCTGATGCGCGCGCGAGAGACGAACTCACTCGCGAGTTTCATCGGGATGGGGGTTTTTCTGGCGTTGGCCCTCCTCACAAAGGCGACGGCGCTGTATGGCTGGGGATTTCTTGTGGTCGCCGGGTATTTCCTGTTCGAGAATTCACGCCAACGCCGGACGTTTTACGCGGCGCTCGGTTTGTCAGTCGTGCCGCTGGCGCTGGTGACAGCGGCGATCCTGCTGCGGGGTCAGCCCATGGCGTTTCTTCACGAGCCGGGCGTTACCAATCATTTCGGGCCATCGCTCACCCGACTGGGGTTGCATTTGCGGTCCGTGATCGGTTTTTACGGCGTGTTGCTGCTGGTGGCCGGAATCGGCGCGGCGCGGGTGGGCGTTCGCGCCGCTGGAGGCTCATCGGCGGATCGCCAGCTGTTGGTCTGGCTCCTGCCCGTGGTCAATCTGGTAGTGACGCCATTTTTTCGAGATGGACATGTGGAGTTGCTCTGGTTGATTCCGAGCGTGTGCCTGTTTGCCGCGGTGGCGCTGGCGGCGTTGCGAGGCGGGTGGAAGTGGTTGGGTGCGGGAGCGGTGTTGGCGATTTTGTTGATGCGTTCGCTGGACGGGGTGTCGTTGCCGTATCCGGGGCCGGCGTTGGCGGCGAGCGATTACACGACGGCGGTGCTGGATCGCCCGGTCGGCTGGCCATCGCGCGACGGGGCGCGCTGGCTGACGTCGCACTCCACGCCGGACGACACGATGTTATTCACGGGGTACGCGTTCACCGATCCGTTGCTGCTGGAGCTGAGACGGTTTCGCCACGTGATTCCCAACGGCGGCGAGAGTTGGGAGCTGTTGCGCGATCCCGCCAATCGGGTGCGGTACGTGGTGTTTACGCATGACTACCACGCGTATGTGCCGTCCCTGGCGCGGTACGCGGACGCGCACTTTGCGCAGCCCGCCGATGCACAGTTTCCGGGTTATGGGATTTATGACTGCGAGAAGGGGGGCGAGTTCGTCGCGTACGCGGATGCCTACAACAGCAGCGCCCGTTACGTGCGGGAGGGGATTGAGTTTCTGCAGCGGCACCAGTTGGAGAGCGCCGTGGTGGCGTTCGAGACGGCTTGGAAGATGAATCCGAACGAGCCGGTGACCGGTGTGAACCTGGCGTTACTATACTACGAACTGGGGCGCGACACGGACGGCATCACGCAGTGCGAGCGCAACATTCGCTCCGGCATCGAGCCGGCGATCAGCTACGGCGTGTTGGGGCAGATTCGGGAACGGCAGGGCGATCTGGCGGCGGCGGAGGCCGCCTACGATCAATCGCTGATCGTCGATCCGCGCAATCAGACGACCGTGCAGTTGTTGGCGAATTTACAAGCGCGGCGGTCCGCGAAGTGACAAACCAGACCGCGGAATGGCACGAAATGTGCCGGTAAACTCTGACAGGCCAGGTGGTGGCGACCAGTGTGCCCGGGCCAATTATGAATCCGAGCTTCCGCAGTTTTTGTCGTGCGATTATAGTTATTAAGAGGGATCCCCTGATCCTGAACTTCTCCGTCAAACGGGGAGAAGAAAACCTGATTCAAAACCATTTTTAGGCGGGGGTCTACGGCTCGGGGCGTTTGCGCGATTTTTCGCGGAGGTCGGAGGCCATGAATTCCTTGTGGAACAGTTCGCGGTGGGTGCGTTTGGAGGCGCGTCGGACGAGGAGCATGTCCCAGAGGGCGATGATGATGGCGGCGAGGGTGAGCAGGGTGCACCAGGTCCAGTAGAGGAGGAACTGCGGGCCCTGGAGTTGTGGGGCGAGGATGGTGGAGCCGAGGATCACCATGAGGGCGCAGGCGAAGAGGAGGATCGCGCCGACGACGCGGAGGGCGTATTGCCAGCGGGGGAGGGGCAGCTTGTCGTGATTGGCGTTCATGTGTTGGGAGCGGATCGGCACTCAATACCACTTCCGCAGTAACGGCGACGAATTCGGCGGTCGCTTCGACTACGCTCAGCGCAGGCTAAAGCCTGCGGCTACCGCGGTAATTACACGATGACCTGCTCGGTCTGGGAATCGAAGAAATGGCTCTTGCTCATATCGAACGCCATATCGAGCTTCTGACCGACCTCGGCTTTTTCATGCGGGTTGACGCGCGCGACGAAGCTGTGTCGGCCGGTGTTGAGGTAGAGGTAAATCTCCGCGCCCATCGGCTCGACGACCTCGACGGTGGCCGCCGCGGACTGGTCGGGATTGGCGAACGACGCGTGCTGCTTGTCGTTGATGTCCTCGGGACGCGAGCCGAACACGACGCTCTTGCCGGCGTAGCCTCCCGCGGCGAGTTTCCCGGCCATGTCGTCGTTAAGGCGAACCGCGAATCCCTTGGAACCGCCCGGGGCCTGCTCGACGAACCAGAGTCCGCCCGGTCGATGCTCGATGGCGCCCTTGAAGAAATTCATCGGCGGCGACCCGATGAAGCCGGCGACGAACATATTTTTGGGGTTATCGTAGAGGCCCAGCGGCTCGGCGACCTGCTGGATGACGCCGTCTTTCATCACGACGATGCGGTCGCCCATGGTCATGGCCTCGACCTGGTCGTGGGTGACGTAGATCATGGTGGACTTGAGGCGGTCGTGGAGCTTGGAGATTTCGGCGCGCATCTGCACGCGCATTTTGGCGTCGAGGTTCGAGAGCGGTTCGTCGAAGAGGAAGGCTTTTGGTTTGCGGACGATGGCGCGGCCGACGGCAACGCGCTGGCGTTGGCCGCCGGAGAGGGCCTTGGGTTTGCGCTGGAGCTGTTCGTCGGTGATGCCGAGGATTTGGGCGGCCTCGCGGACGCGCTGGTCGATCTCGGGTTTCGGGTACTTGCGCAGCATCAGGCCGAACGCCATGTTTTTGTAGACGGTCATGTGGGGATAGAGCGCGTAGTTTTGGAACACCATGGCGATGTCGCGGTCTTTGGGCGGGACATCGTTGACGCGCTTGCCGTCGATGTAAATACTGCCGCTGGAGATTTCCTCGAGGCCCGCGACCATGCGGAGGGTGGTGGATTTGCCGCAGCCGGAGGGGCCGACGAGCACGATGAATTCCTGGTCACGGATTTCGAGGTTGGCGTTATCGACGGCTTTGACACCGCCCGCGTAGACCTTGGACACGTTTTCGAGGAGAACCTTTGCCATAGTGAGTCGCTTTCGATTCCGATTCGGACTGAAACTCGGTGGGCAGTTTGTAGCAAAGCCCGTGCGGTGGTGTCAAACCAACATTCGGCGCGGATTCGGTCAGCAGGACGGACGCGAAGACGGGATGCGGACGTGTCAGAATCGATAACGAATGCCGGCGGTGGTGAGGACGCCATATTCGCGAGTCGGGAGCACGAATCCAATAGTGTGAATGGCGCTATCGGTCAGCGAGGTATAATAGTCGGCTTCCGCGGTGGCGGACCAGCGTGGGTTAAACGCGAAATCGGCTCCGGCACCTGCCCTGATGAACGGACATGGATCGGCGCTGGCCGACAAGCCTGTTGCGGACAAAATGGGGAACATGCCGCCGATCACGACCTTGGCAAAGGGCTGCAAGCGGAAGTTCTGATACTCGGTCAGTTGCAACGGATAAAACCTGGCACCGACATCCAACAGGACCAGCGTCTGGTCCGGGATGTTCAACACTACGCTGCGAACCGGCTGCCCCCGACGGACTACCGTTGCGATGAGATTGGTGCCCCCGCCCATATTAACGACGGTCAACTCCGAGACGAGAGACAAGGCGTTCGTTACAAAATAATCGAGGGCGACATAGCCACCATAGGTTGTTGCCGACCTGTTTCCGTAGACCGAGTCCGGAACAGCGATTGTACTGATGCCAATGGCTGGCCCGGTGGAAAGCAGAAGATCACCGCGACGTGGCACCAACGATTCGTGTGCCGCAGGGGCATTGGCGGTCTGGGGAGTTACGGTCTGCGCGGACACGGACACAACGGCAAGAATGGGAAGCAGGGCAAGCGTGGCGCGTAGTCGAGTCATGCGTTCCTCTTTCTTCGGGCTTCTCCAAGCCGGCACGGGGCTGACTTTGCAAGGAGAGCACAAGGAAGGCGGAAGTGTCGAGTGCGAACATTCCCGTTCACGATGGGGAGGGCGGGTGGTATACTGCGCAGTGGATGGACAAATCGCTGGAAATCTGGCCGGCGTACAAGCGGCTGCTGCGGTACGTGAAACCGTACCAGACGCGGCTGGCACTGGGCATCCTGTTGGCGGTGGCGTACAGCGGGGCGAATGCGGCGACGTTGGGCGTGGTGAAGAAGGTATGGTCGGGAATCTTCGAGCACGGAAACCAGAATCTCGGGTTGGGAATGGCGCTGGCGTACGCGGGATTGTTGCCACTGGTGATGATTGTGCGCGGGGCGTGCGATTTCGGCACGACGTATCTGATGAACTGGGTCGGCGGGCGGGTGGTGAACGATCTGCGCGGATTATTCTTCGAGCATTTGCAGACGTTGTCACTGGATTACTTTACGGAGACGAAGACGGGCGAATTGATTTCACGGGCGACGAATGACGTCGGCGCGCTCCAGAACTCGATCACGGTGGTGGTGGGAGACCTGGTGAAGCAGCCGTGCACGCTGGTGGGCGTGGTGGCGGGGATGGTGTGGCTGGATTGGAAGTTGACGCTGTTCACGTTGGTGCTGTTCCCGCTGTGTCTGCTGCCGATCACGGTGTATGGGAGGAGGATTCGGCGGGCGGCACGACCGATGCAGGAACACCAGGCGTCGCTGGTGTCGGTGATGCACGAGGCGCTGATGGGGATGCGGGTGGTGAAGGCATTTGGGATGGAGCAGCGCGAGGCGGCGGAATTTCGCGATTTGTGTCGGAAATTTTTCAGCCAACGGATGCGGATCGTGCGGGCCAAGGCGATTTCCACGCCGTTGATCGAGATGATCTCGGGAGTGGCCGCGGCGTTTATCTTTCTGTACGCGTATCGGACGGGGATGCCGGCGAGCACGCTGGTGAGCATGGCGGGGGGTATGTTTCTGATGTACGAGCCGGTGAAAAAACTCAGTGCGGTACGGATGCAGTTGCAGGAGAGTGTGAGCGCCGCGCAACGGGTGTTTCAGGTGCTGGACACGAAGCCGACGGTGGTCGAATCGCCCCGGGCGCGGGTGTTGCCGCCGTTGCGGCAGTCGCTCCGGTTCGAGAACGTAGGTTTCTCCTACGGGGAGAACGGGGCGGCGCTGGAGTCGGTGAATGTGGAGGTCGCGGCGGGCACGGTGGTGGCGGTAGTGGGCGCGAGCGGGGCGGGCAAGACGACGCTGTTTAATTTGGTGCCGCGGTTTTACGATCCGACGAGTGGCGCGGTGAAGATCGACGGTGTGGACATTCGGGAGGGGACATTCAAATCGTTACGGGACCAGATCGGGCTGGTGACGCAGGAGACGTTCCTATTCAACGACACCGTGGGGGTCAATATTGCGTACGGGAAACCGGGCGCGTCGAAAGAGGAGATCATCAGCGCGGCCAAGCGGGCGCACGCCCACGAGTTCATCATGCAGACGCCGCACGGGTACGACACGGTGATTGGCGAGGCGGGGATGAGGCTGTCGGGCGGGCAGCGTCAACGGCTGGCGATTGCGCGGGCGGTTCTGAAGAATCCGCCGATTCTGCTGTTGGATGAGGCGACGAGCGCGCTGGACACGGAGAGCGAGCGGGTGGTGCAGGCGGCGCTGGATGAATTGATGTGGGGCAGCCCTTCGCCGCACAGGAGCGGCTTCGGCGGTGCAGGCGGGCGGCAAGGGAAGGGGCATACGATGCTGGTGATTGCGCATCGGTTGTCGACGGTGCAACACGCGGACCGGATTATCGTGCTGGAGAAGGGGCGGGTGGTGGAAGAAGGGACGCACGAGCATCTGTTGGCGAGGGGGCACGTGTACAAGCGGTTGTACGAGTTGCAGTTTCAGGGCTGAGTCGGTAAGCGATGCCATCTTGAGCCGGTGAAGCCGACAAGAACGCACGGCGCACTCTCGCCCGGGTTCGAGTCTTACTGGCGGAGCCGGGTTGAAGGTTCGTTACGAGTTGTTGTTCGCGGCGGAGGGCGCAGTTGGCCGTCATGCGGCATAGCGGGGAGTGGCCACGCAGATATTCGTCCGCACGGCCTCGTAATTATCCACCACAGCCCCCAACCGTCCCAAGCCAGGAAGCCGCGATAGACGTGGGGTGGTCGCTTCGGGATGTGCGTGGAAATCCTCCCGCTCAGGACAAGGCGGTTCTGTTTTTTCGTAATGGCGACATGCTATTATCAGCTCGATGACAAGACGGGAGCCAATCGATGATGCTCCGCAACGACGGAGGGCAGCGTCGTCACCTGCAACGATAGCCCACTTCACGCATCGGCCCTGGCTCCCAGCGTTTGTTTTGGTAATCGTCACGTTTCTGGTCTACCAGCCGGCGTGGCACGCCGGCTTCATCTGGGATGACGAATCCTACGTGACGGAGAATCAGGCTCTCCGGTCTTTGGACGGTTTGGGGAAAATCTGGTTCAAGCCAGGGACTACGAAGCAGTATTATCCATTGGTTTTCACTACGTTCTGGGCCGAGTATCATCTCTGGCAGTTGGAGCCTCTCGGGTATCATCTTGCCAACATTCTCTTGCACGCCTTGAATGCGGTTCTGCTCTGGTACGTGCTGCGGCGGTTGGAGATTCCGGGATCGTGGTGGGTGGCGGCCATCTTTGCGCTTCACCCGGTGAACGTGGAGTCCGTGGCGTGGGTCACAGAGCGCAAGAATGTCCTTTCGGGATTGTTCTATTTTCTGACTGTGTTGGCGTATCTTCGTTTTCGGCCGTTGACGGACCGGGAGGAAGCCCGCACAGGCGATTGGCGATACTATCCGCTGGTTGTCGGGATGTTTCTGTGCGCCTTGCTGAGCAAGACGGTGACGTGTTCGCTACCGGCCGTGCTGATGCTCCTAGTCTGGTGGAAGGCTGGCCGGGTGAAAAGGCAAGATGTTCTAGCGTTGGCTCCGCTGTTTGTCTTGGGAGCTACGTCGGGCTTCATGACGACCTGGATGGAGAGACATTATGTGGGTGCCAGCGGAATGGAATGGGAGTTGTCGGTTGTGCAACGTTGCTTGGTCGCCGGCCGGGCGCTGTGGTTTTACGCCGGCAAGCTGTTGTGGCCGCGCGATTTCACATTCATCTATCCGCGCTGGGAAATTGATGCCACTGCGGCATGGCAGTACTTGTTCCCGGTGGCGGCTCTGGTGGTTCTGACGGCGTTGTGGTTGCTGCGGTCGCGGATCGGAAGAGGGCCGCTGGTGGCCGTGTTGTGCTTTGTGGGTACTTTGGTGCCCGCCTTGGGTTTTTTTGATGTCTTTCCATTCCGTTACTCCTACGTTGCCGACCACTTTCAATACTTGGCATGCATTGGTCTGATCTGCCTTGCCGTGAGCGCGGGCGCGGCGATCTGCGAACGGGCCAGTGGGCGAGGCCGCGATTGGGGCGGATTCGTCGCCGCTGTCGTGCTGCTGATCCTGGGCGTGTCCACATGGAGACAGGCACGCATTTATCAAAACCTGGAAACGCTCTGGGGCAATACCCTGATGAAGAATCCCCAGTGCTGGCTGGCGCACAACAATCTGGGAGATGTTCTCTTGCGGGAGGGGAATGTCAGCGAGGCAATCGGTCATTATGAACAAGTGCTGTGGATCAAGCCCGATTACGCCGTAGCTCACTACAATCTCGGGAATGCTTTGACGGGATCGGGCAGATTACCGGAGGCGATCGCGCAGTATGAGCAGGCGCTGCGGCTCAAGCCCGATTTTGCCGAAGTGCACAACAACCTCGGGATTGCTTTGAGGGGATCGGGGAGGATACCCGAAGCGATCGAGCATTTTCAGCAGGCGCTGCGGCTCAAGCCGGATTACCCCGAAGCTCACTATGCTCTGGGAATCACCCTGGGTCAGGCAGGCAACTTGCCCGAAGCGATCGAACATTTGCAGCAGGCGCTGCGGCTCAAGCCGGATTACCCCGAAGCTCACTACTATCTGGGGATCGCCCTGGCTCAGGGAGGCAGGACACCGGAAGCGATCGAGCACTACAAGCAGGCGCTACGGCTCAAGCCTGAATTCACCCAAGCCAGTAACGCCTTGGCGCGAGTGCAGGCTCATCACTAAGTGTCAAACCTCGGAATCTCAACCCGCCAGGTTCGCAAATCGTCCGAAGCGGGGAGCCAATTCCCCACCGCCGGCGGATGCGAGCGTGGATGACTCGTCGTGGCGTACTTCAGCCGGTCGATCGCGACTCTCGTGGCCCTTCTTCCAAGCCTGTAACCCCACTGTAACCTGGCTTGCAGGTTGTTTCGGCTTGACCCGATGACCCGATCCACGATATAGTTTCGCGCATCGTTATTGGGTAAAGGACATGATGGGGCCACGGGTTCGTTCCTACATCAGGTCTTGCGTGCGTCGCAGCAACTCAGGTGTGCTACGGAAGGACACTGGGAGTAGGAGAGCAGCGACGTCAGCTACTTGTTGGGGACGGGTCTTCGTTCGGGGGCTTGGAGTCGTGTGTGTATTCTTTGCCGTCGCTCGAGCCCACGCCGACACGATCTTTGCGGCGAATTACTACAGCAACAGCATCGTGGAATTCAATTCCAGTGGGGCCTCGTTGACGTTTGCGTCGGGGCTGAACGAGCCGACGGCCATGGCGATCGACGGTAACGGGGATTTGTTTGTGGGCGATTCCGGCGACGGGACCATCTGGAAAATCACTCCCAGTGGAACCATGTCGTTGTTTGACCCATCGGGTGGGAACGTCGGAGGAATGGCGTGCGACAGTTCCGGCAATCTGTATGTGTCGGCCTTTGGAAACTACGGTGGAAACAACGGCGTGATTGTGAAATTCACTCCGAGCGGAAGCCCGTCAGTATTCGCAACTGGTTTATCAGACCCTATGGGGCTGGCGTTCGACAGCCAGGGCAATTTGTACGTGGCCAACCACAACAATAATGCAATTGAGAAGTTTGGCACGAACGGAGTCGGCTCGGTCTTTGTTAGTTCGGGGTTGAATCAGCCGTCCGGGTTGGCGATTGACGGCAGCGGGAATGTGTATGTAACCGACATTGGCGTCATCGACAAGTTCGACCCAAGCGGAACCAACGAGTCGGTCTATTTCGGTGGTGGTGAACCACAGGCGCTGGCGTTCGACAGTGGCGGCAACCTGTTCGCCTCGTATATTGGGTTCGACCCGATGATTCTCGAGTTCGATACGGGTGGCAGC
>Ga0326727_10008886_pt1 | contig 25157 bp, 28 predicted proteins | sample MB2enrmetagenome_FD_207643 | JGI IMG/M metagenome (GOLD analysis project Ga0326727, IMG submission 207643) | Lab enriched peat soil microbial communities from McLean, Ithaca, NY, United States - MB29MY | ecosystem: Environmental > Terrestrial > Soil > Wetlands > Peat | place: USA: New York... | reverse complement strand
GAACGGGCACAGATAAAAGTTATTGTGCCCTTCTTGTGTACGTCGTCACAATTCTCTGTAAGTGATTGAAATGAAAATGGTAGGCACGAGGAGACTCGAACTCCTGACCTCTACCGTGTCAAGCGGTAAACGATAGATTCTACAACTAGTTACAACGCTTGCAGGGGCTGCTAACTTCCGCTAAGTTGTTGTAAATTCGTAGGGCGTCGGGCGGGTCATCGGGCTGAGAAATTCTATTGATTGCACTACTTCTGGTGCATGTTGTTCCCATACCTCTAACTGCGAAGGTAGATCGACGGTAGCGGTCAGCACGATTGGTGCGGCATTTTGCGGTGATCACTTGAAATCGTCGGGCTGGAATCCAACTAACTAGGGGAGCTCCTCTTCCTTGCTGCAAGGAACTACCAGCCGCTCACCCGCAGATCAGGCAAGACCCCTGAAGTATATGTGGCCGGGTATGGTGCCTTTCGCCCACGCCACGCTGCCCACCACCTTCATCCCGTGGCGCTTGTAGAAACTGCAAGCCGTCTTGTTCTCCTGTCGAACCGTTAGGTATAGCTTGCCTCCCAGCGGCCCGACCACTTCGGCGCAGAAGTTCTCGAAGACGCGCCCACCTGCCCCACTGAATTGCTGCGAGTTCACAATCTGGTGGAGCATGACCGCCCCTCGTGGCACCTCAACATCGCCAACCCGCGTGCGCTTTTTGTATTGCTGATACGTGATCGCGACCCCGTCCTCATAGATGCATTGTTCGGCAGCTATCCGCCGCGAAAGAGCGTCCTGCCGCATGTGCGGAAAGATCGCAGGATAGGTACGGAAGAGGCCGAAGACTTCCTTCAGTTGGTCTGGGGTGGCATGGCGCATGTCGTCTCCACCATAGTTGGTTGGAAGCATCGGTGCCAAGGCATTTGCAGCAGTGACCTCCGGACACATGGCCGGAACTCCGGTTCACCCGACATCCCTCCGCCCGAACTCCCTCATTATCCGCATGCCCGGCCAGAGGCCCGGACGGCACAGCCACGCTCAGACTTGCTCCAGTTTAACGCCCGGCATCAGGAGTTCGTTCCTGACATGGACGGTGTCCTCGGGCTTGTATGCGTCCGGGCAGATGATTTCCATTGCACTACGCCTAAAGAGAACCAGTTCCCACTTGTATGGTCAGTTGCTTTGGCAGCAGAATAGCTGAGATGCTACCGGACTTTTCTGAACTCAAGGCAGAGATCGCAAAACTCATTGATGCGAAGCTGCGTGCCAGTATTCGTTCCAAGAATCCCGTCATGGCGGAGATGCGGCGGTACACACAGCATGAAGGCCGCAAGCTGCGTTATGAGCAAATGCCAGACTACAACAAGGCTGAATCCGAGTTTGAGGCGATCTCCACAAAGGTTCTGATTGAGTTCTCTGAAGTTCCGAACCTTGTGGGCCTTAATCTTGAAAAGAAGCTAAACGAAATCGCCGATTCTGCCGCCTCTGGGGTTTCAAAGAGCATGTATAGAAAGATTGATGACTCTTGTGAGAAGGCTGGAACCGCAATGCATGCAAACGGACAGCCGATGTCTCCAGAGATGATGCTCGAAATGATGGACAGGGTTGAAATGTCGTTTGATCATTCTGGAAATCCAACCACTACGTTTGTGTTCCACCCCAACATGCTTAGCTCCTTCAAACAGGTAACTGAAAAAATTGACAATGACCCAGAACTCCACCAACGACACACAGAAATCCTCAGAAGACAGCGAGAGGCGTGGGCTACTCGCGAGAGTAATCGAAAACTGGTTGACTAGCATCAACGAGCGTCAGTACCAATTACCGTTCTGCCAAGTGCTAGCAGCAGAGGGCGAGACGGTTCTTTACATTTCCAGTCACGGCCCGTTCGAGAAGGGCAAAGACATCATTACCCGTGCACCCAATGGTGAGATTCGAGCTTACCAACTAAAGGCAAATGATGTCGGGCTGGCTGAGTGGCGGGCGATATACGGTGAAATTACTAATCTGGTCGAACTTGCGATTGAACATCCGTCTATAGGCAAGGTGACGAAGTTTACGCCCTACCTTGTAACGAACGGAGAGCTTACCGACCCAGTGCTGGAGCAGGTTCGCGTAGCCAATGTCAGTTGGGAAGGGCGCGGCATTTCAAACGAGCTTCGAGTCGTCCAGAAGGGTGAACTGCTGGATAGATTCCATTCATCACATGGAGCGTATCTTCCTCGCGAATTGTCAGACTTCCGGACATTTCTTGAACTGCTCTTGCGCGATGGAGCATTTGTGGCCGATAAGCCCAAAGCCGCGCAGCTTCTGGAAGGTATTCTGCCTTCCGTAGCCAAGAAAACACCGGGGACACTGGATATCGGTCGAGCGGCGGCGAGTGCTGTGCTCTTGACTGGTTACATTTCGCGTTCTGCGCAAAGCGCGGAAAACCACTGGACGGTCTTTGAGTATTGGGTCATAGCAGCCTCTTACATTCTGAGACTTGCCGAAGATTATGAGGTGCCGGAAAAATATTGGAGCCCATCCTTCGAACTCTGCGAATTGTCCGCAGAACGCGCACTAGAATCGCTCATCGCCGATTGTGAGGCGAACCCACATCTCGTTCAAGGCAACCCCTTGGTGGATGGCAGCGTATACGGTGCGCGTGTGACCGTTTTGACTGGTCTGCTAGCGGCTTCGGCGGTGCGAAAGAGAACTCTTAGGCTGGACTCCACAGACAACGAATCTATTCTCAGCTTCATATTAAAGCATTTGAGAAATGCAAATATGTGGGGAGAGTCCGCTGTGCCCTACTTCGCGATGGTCGCGCTGGAATTGCACTGTCGGTGTAGACCAGCCATTGGGGAGAGCTTGCTAATTCAGCTAGTGAGGGAAATTACAGCTCAAAACGGACAGGCTGCGAAAGGACGAGGTGTGCCCAATGTGTACTACTCACCGGAACAAGCAATCCGGCTTAGCTCCGGTCTGGATTTTCTGAATGATGAGTCATTTGTCGGACACAGCTACTGCGTTGAGACACTGGTAGACATACTGGCGCGTCGTTGGCGGCGACAGGCAATCGCATCAATGTGGTTTTCAATCACGCGAATGTCTCTAGCGACGTATGTTCCGGCGTCTCACGCCGAGTGGTATCGCTGGCAATCTTCAGATGGAGCTTTGGAGAGTAATCTCGCAAGGGAGCCCCAGAGTTGGGCGGAACTCCGGGAAGCGGCTGAGAGCGTGAATTTTCAAGGATTGCCGCCAACCATAGTTGCGCGGCCTCAGTTCGCCACATGGTTCATGCTTGTCTACCCCCAACGATTCTCTCGACAGCTCATGAAGCTCATCGAAACTGCCGCACTGTCAAACTGATTGAGGCCGATATGGCATTAGTCGGGGCCTTTCTTGACAAGGTCCGTTTCCGAAGACCTCATAGCCTCATTCTCTGCAGTCAATCCTCCATCGCCCACCCGACATGGGTGACCATGCCAATTTCTTAAGCGGTGTTCCCTTCGCATGGTGATACAGCACAGCAGTCCTCTCATAGAATCCTCGTGTGTGCCACGAATCCTCAAACTTGAACAGGTGGAAATCGAGATGGTGACAGAACTCATGCCGATGCCGTTTGAGCCACCTTCCTTTATCAGCGTCGGGAGGGTGTCGAGATACGCAGAGGCCGTCTTCCGGCTCCAACCGTCCTGAACGACAACTGCACGGCGATTTGTCAGCGCATAAAACGTTCTACGCTTCTTCCATGCAGCAACGATAAACCTACCCCAGATCATGTACTGGCCAATGACAACGAATGGAATGCCCCAGAGCATGAAGAAGGTTGGCGCAGGATGAGTTCTGGATGAACTCCAGAACCCAGTCACCCCAGCTTCCCAGAAGATGGCGAAGCCTCCCCACAGGAGGCTGAACGGAATCAGATAGAGGTCTTCACGATGGAAGATTCTAGAGGTATTCGGTTGAGCAGCCCACAGGATGGACTCGCCGGATGTCAGCTCCGGTTGGATAGCTTCGAAGGACGCTTGATCGATTGGTGGCATTTCAGAGAATCGTAGGGCATCCTGCCCGGTGCGTCCACTCTGTTCTGCTTGGCAACGGGGTGCTGCTCCCGTATCATTCCGGTCATCATGACAATGGTCAATCCAGACGAGGAACGGCGAAGGCTCACCAAGTTCTATGCCGAGATGAGCGAGGGCGAGTTGTTGAAAGTCTGCGATGAGCCCCAGTCGTTGAGCGAGGTGGCGCGTCAGGTTCTGCGGTCAGAATTCGAGCGAAGAGGAATAGATACAGCACTATTGGATTCAGAACCAACCTCCGACGCCGTTGAGTATCGCGAACTTACTATGATTCGTCGGTTCAGAGATTTGCCAGAAGCTTTACTTGCGAAGACAAGTCTCGAATCGACTGGGATTGAGTGCTTCCTGACCGATGAGAATATTGTGCGGATTGACTGGTTTTGGTCGAACCTACTGGGCGGCGTCAAACTGAACGTCAAAGCTGAGGACGCCGACGCGGCACTGGAGATTCTGGGACAACCCGTGCCAGAGGGGTTTGAGGTTGAAGGCATCGGACAGTTTGATCGGCCACGCTGCCCGAATTGCAATTCAGTCAATATTCGCTTCGATGAACTCAGGCCAATTGGGTTCGTCGGCGCGTACCTTGGTTTACTGATTCCGCTTCACGGTAATGGATGGAAATGTCACTCATGCGGGCATCATTGGCAGGAGGACGCGGATGCTTGAGCAGTTCATCCAAAGAGTTATCTTCGCGTTTTGCGAAGGTGAGTTCGGAGGAGGTTTAGCCCATGTGACTCGCGAAAATTTATCGATTCAATCTACAAACATTTGAGCGGCTGTTTCTTCGTGAATTTGAATCATAGTACTCCAACTGTCGTTGCTTTCAAGGTGCTCCTCAATCACTGTCCAGTCGAGTGCAACATTGTCCAGAACTCGCATCGCTAACTCTTTCAGGGACACCAAGTCACCACCGACTTCTTGGTTTCCAAACGAGTACTCTTCGTAGAAGCGAAAGGAGCCATCTCCCGTTGCAATCTTCCTGATCGTGATTCGTACCCACCTAAATCCCTCGGATTCCAGCGCCTCGTATGTCATAGAGAATTCTCTCCCGTGGGTTCGCCACCCGGTTTACGTCGTGTACATTGTCGCCCTGACGTCCTCTTTATGGAAGGCTCAATCGGCACTAATACCAGATAGTCGCTGCCATGCCCTTCTCGTCACGCTCAGGTTCGGATACGCGCTCAGCTTGCCCCGAATTGAGTCTGAGCGCCGTCCATGCCGCCACTGCTGCATCAAGCAGGTCGTCCTTGCCAACCCCCGGTGGTCGGTGTAGCAGATGTTGGTCAATCTCTGGGAACACGTTGCGAAGAAGAGCAAGCCGTTCGTTCACGCCATCGCTGATCTTCTTCCGGTGCGCCATCGGGCGTCCTCCAGCGAGAGCCCAGAAACACACCTCGGGATGAACTTCAAACACCCACTGCTGGCACTCCGGTGTTATCGCATCGTCCACCTGCTTGATTTTTGGAGCGATGCCCCACGCCTGTTGGCTCAGACCTCGTCCTGTAATCCGGAGGTTCGTGGCGCTGGCGTCGGGGTGATTCCTCGCAAAGAGGGACTCCCGACATGGTGCGGCAAACACGCTGGCACCTCGCGGCTGCCCCAGCAGCTTCCTCGCAGCCTTGTCACACGCTCGGGAACCGTCAAGAAGCCCAATTGGGATATCAATGGCAAGATAGGAAAGATCAGGTGATCGTTTTCTCAGTAGGTCCGCGAGATCGACCACCTCGACCGACGTGGCATGGGATGGCCGTTCGACTTTAAAGGCAATCCAACCACCTCGGCATCCGTCAACGCCAGCTACGAACATGAGCCTTCACCGGACTCATTGAATGTGCCGATGGGGAAAGGTGGCCACGCGGTCGCTGGCGTCCGCCTGAATCCACTCTGTATCAATGTTGGTGGGTGAAACTTGCCCCCGGAACTTCACAAATGGAACCTTGGGAAGCCACCCCGGAGCAAACGGGTAGATCGCCTCCGGGTGCAACAAGCCAACCACCTGCACCTCGCGTGCGTCAATGGCCATCAAAAGAATGGCGGCAATGCTCTGCCGACAAGGCTCAATGATCGGTGCTCCATTAGTATCAACTACGCGGAGTGGTTTGTAGAACACCGAATGCCGTAAGTCCGTGCTAGTAAAAGTCGGCCTCCCGTCGAGGGGGGCGTTGAACTGAGGAGCCGAGGTCATAAGATACTCTGCGGCCAGCCCGTCGAGCAGAATACTCGCAAAGGCGTGGTCGGAGGTGATTGCTAAAACTCCGGGAAGGTGGTGGAGACCGAGTTGGGGTGCCTTATTCTTGGCTTCCGAAAGCAGTCTGTCCGTGATGAGGCCGAATGCTCCCCCGCCATGGCGAGTGATGCTAGATGGAAGGCCAGACCGCTTCGAAACCATCGCGGAATCCAATGAAGTGACCTCCACAAGAAACGTCTCACTCGGCGAGGACTTTATGCAAAAGTCCGGGCCTCCCTTGCTCACATCCTCGAAGAGTTCAGGCTGAAGTCCTTCTGCCCACAGCAATGAAAACACGACTGCTTCTGCTATGGCAGCCTTAGGGTCGCTCTTGTAACGATTCTTGAACAGATCAAAATGCGCTTCGAGGCCTCCGTTTCGACCCAAGTAGCGATAGTAGAACTCCACCAATTCGTTAACAGTGTCGCCCGTCATGTATTGTGCCCGAGGTGGCCGCATCACACAGCTCCGCTCTATTTATCATAGCTCTTTGAGTCATGGTATAGCAGCGCATGTGGTTCCGAGACCGATCACCCCGCGCCCCCCCAAATTCGTGGCGAAAAAGCCAATGTACTCGTGGGGGGGAGCGGCGGAGACCTTTTGGACTATAGCTAAATGACCAGAATTTGCATAAGCCTCCGCAATTGCACTTATCACAATAATGGATGCATCTCCTCGTCAATCTCATAGAGCGGCACGAAGGCGCGATGGAGACGGTTAGGCTAGACAAGTCAACTTGTCGGTAGGAGAAATTGCTTGACCATCTCTCTCAAAGGTCTGATCTTCTCCCACAGTGCAAACCCTTTCGTAGCGCCGTCAACGAAGGTCGAGAGCTTGTCGTAGATGTCCGGCCAGCTCGGAGATGTCACGCTGCCAGACTCCTCAGTGCTATGAACCTCTACCCCAAAGGCTGCGACCGCCTTCTCTAAGGCTTTGAGTCCAACAATCCGGTACTCGTGAATGGAGTTCCGAATGTCATTCAAACCACCAAGTATTCTTCCTTTGAGCGCAGGGTCGAGGTCGGACTCCGCGACGTAGGAATACAGATCATTCAACTTTTTCTCGAAATCAGCTAGCGCCTCAGCGGTGGTCTCACGCTCCGGTGACATACGGGATAGAGCGAGTGAACAGAACTGCAGGGTGCGGAGGGCTTCTTCTCGCAGATGTTGAGTCTTGTATTGATTCCAGTCTACTGAGGGATTAATCCCAACAGAGAAAAAGTTAACGACGGACTGGCGGTCTCCCATGAACATCGCATGGAGCTGAGGGTCGAAGTTCTTCAGTAAATGCTCGGCCTCATCGATCTCATTCAGGACTGCTGCAAAGCGCCGATGCATGGCGATGGTGTCGTTCGGTGGGTAGTCGAGTAGGATTGGAAATTGCTGCCCGGTTGTTTGATTGGCAAGCGCCTTGGCGTTGATCATCAACAGATGTATACGGCCAGCAGGATTATTGGGAATTGGTTCCATGACCTGCACTGTACAACAACAGCACTGGAAAGCCTATACATAATGCGATCTACCCAACTCTCAAGTCAGGATCAGAACTGCCCGGAGAGCATCCTAGAGTCAGAACTGCGGCCTCAGGGAGCGGTTCTTGCTGGTCAGCAGCTCGTGCCCCGTGCCCTCGACTGGGAGCAGTTGGGTTCTCGCCAACTCGGATGACAGCCCATCGTCCATGTCCAACACGGGACATTTGGGTCAAGGTTTTTTCCAATGCCACTCCCCGCTTCTAACCGTACCCGGCTTAGAATTGGAAAGTCCAACCCATTTCCCCGACATGCTCCTACCGTCCGCGGAAACGAGCAACTGAAATGCTCCCTCAAAAACTGCCTCGTTCTTGCAGCTCTTCCATGTCCCTGTCAGAACCACGTTATTTCGGAGCCAGCCATTAACTGTGTATATGTGGTCTGAGCGTCCCTCATTCTTGCCCCTCACGTATCTGCCCGACTGCTTCAACAGGACGGCGTCATTCTTTTCGTTCTTTGACCCGTCCTCGGCGATATACCAGTAATGCGTGAGCCATTTTCCGGAGATGTTGCGAATCTGCAAACTGAAAACCGCATCAGCCAAAGCGGACCAGCAGCGCTTCATCGGGTCACCGAGAAGAGGACCGACAACTGCTGTTCCAGCGAGAGCGCCGATAAATGCCTGTGCCCAGTTGACGGTCACTTGCCCCCTCTGTCCTAAACGCGAATACCTAATTCTCTCCTACCCTTTCCTGTCCCGCAAGGCAAGAAACTACTCCGCAAAGCCGAGCGCACCTTTTCAGATCATTTCGTAGAAATAAGCTCTGGCGAAGCGGGTCCGGATACATAACTGCCCAGCGGGAGAAAGCTCTGCCGTCCGCTGTCTCGCTGAGCCCGGAGCAAAGGGCGACGATGGATGGCTTCTTCCCGCCGCAGGTGCTCGATACCCGGCTCCTCGTACTCGATGGCACCCGCGTCGAGAATCCAACATTCTACTCGCTGCTACGGCAGATGGGATTCACGACCCTGCCCAAATTTAGAGTTACTTTAGTACCCACATTCGCCACTAATTCGAGCAACTCACAATGCCCGAGGTTGCCATCTTAGTTCAAAGCACAGAGTGTGACACTTATCATCTCTTTCGGCGGGTTGATTCATGGAGTCGATAAAATACTGCGGCCAAACATCGGGAGGTCTTACTACTGAGCATAAAGACCGTCCTGTGAAACCTCTGGAGCAAACGGTCACAGAGCGCCGTTACCCCCGAATTAGCTGCAAGAGAATGCTGGCTTGCATCCGGACGGAACTGACGAGCACCATTGTTGAGGTGGTGAACATCAGCCGTAGTGGGATGTGCTTCAGAAGTGTCCAGCATTTTTGGCCGGGAACTATGGTGTTGATTGCAACTCATTATGTGGAAGGTGGCCAGAACATTTTCCAGAATGCACGAATCGTTCGAGCGCGGTACAGGTCAGCATATACCGAATACGGCGTGGAATTCTGAGCCCCGAAGCCTCGAACAGGCAGGTTCATAAACTCCTAGTTTTCACCCCGCGATCATTGGCATTTCCTGAATCGGATTTTGAAGGCTGGTCAAATGAAGCCCACGTCTTTTTTGTACAAAACATTTTGAGTGCTACTGAGCGAGGAGTAGATGAACTTGAACGTCGGCCTCTGCGTAGACCCATAGCGAGGAACATCCCTTGCGAATCCGCAGCCTTTTGTTGAGTGCAGGAATCTGTTACGCGATTGCCAGCATAATTCTCGCGGTAGGGCTGGGCGAACAAGCATTCCATCCGGGACGAGTCCCTCTCGATGCCCGAACCTCCGCCGAGGCCATCGCTACCCGATTCGGTGCGGTATTGGAGGATGCATCGGTGACTGCTTCCGATGGTGCCCGGCTTCAGGCGTGGTATGCCCGTCCAGCTAAATCGAACGGCAACGCGGTAATCTTGATTCACGGCATCGGCGACAACAGGCAAGGGATGATGGGCTTCGCCGAACTCTTCCTATCCGATGGCTACTCTGTCCTCGTACCCGACTCCCGCGCTCAGGGCACAAGCGGCGGTGGCTTCCCGACCTACGGTGTTGAGGAGGCAACGGACGTCCGGGACTGGTTCAACTGGTTACAGACAAGGCAGCATCCCAATTGCGTCTTTGGCATGGGTGAATCCATGGGCGCGGCAATCGTGCTTCAATCCGTGAAGACGACAACGTTCTGCGCTGTGGTGGCGGAGTCGCCATTCGCCAGCTTCCGGCAAATTTCCTACATTCGAGTGGGGCAGATATTTCGTTCAAGTGAGTGGCTTGGGCAATACGCACTGCGCCCCTCGGTGGAGCTGGCCTTCCTCTATGCGAGGCTGACTCACGGCGTGAATTTGACGGCGGCATCGCCGGAACTGGCGGTGACAGGAAGCAAGGTTCCGATTCTCCTCATCCACGGGCTGGCCGACGACAATATCCCGCCCCACCAGTCCGAGATGATTCGCGGTTACAACCCAACCGACATCTCCCTCTGGGAGGTGCCCAATGCTGGCCATTGCGGGGCGGTGAGTGTTGGAGCGGAAGAGTTCGATAGCCGGGTTCTTGGGTGGTTCGCCGGACACTCCGTAGGGGCCAGAATATGAACAACAATTTTATTTCGGCAGACGCAACGTTAGCTGAGCTTCAGAAGAAGTCCGCTGACTGCGAACAACGTGCAATGCAGGAAAAGGAACCGCTTGGGACTGCCTTGCGGGAAGAAGCGCAGCTCTATCGGAAGTGGATTGCGACCCTGCGGTCAGGATGGTGGACATCGTGACCGCCGCCCCTTCCGTTCCGACCGACTTTGAACCTACGCCCTCGTTCTCTCTTCAGCTAGCGATTCCGTTACCCGCACTAACCGCCGATATCCTCATCTATCCCAAACCGCTACCTCGGTCGGGCGTGGAGGCGATATTTTTCATGTCTTTCAAGAATCGATCACGCATGTGAGAAACTCTGCCCCGCAGAACTGTCCCGGTTTCCCGCCGTCCATCGCCTCCGGTGTACGAGAGCCAGTTGAAACTAGAGCTTACAAACAACCGATCATCGAGAATCAACACCTTTTCGTGCGTCGTAAGCTGAACCAGATGAAGCAACCCTGCGCGTTCGCGTTCTCGTAAAGAGGCGATGGCATCTGGGTCTGACGTATCTTGGTGGTGTCGGCTCTTCGGCATACCGTAGCCAATCCAAATCTCACACCCCCTTGCGAGAAGGCCGTCAATTGCTGGAAGCAGAGGTCTTAGGACTCTCATCTTTATCCACGGTGAGATTACAATCAGGCTTTTATCAGCTTCCTTGAGCGCTCTAGCCAGCAATGGCGGGTGTTCCTTCGACTCTATCAACTCAGAGGTCGGCATCTCGGCTATCCGGTCGAGGAGCTGTTGATGCACGGCATCTCGCTCAGCGATGGCTTCTTCATAGCGCTTGATACGTTCCGTGTCCTTCGTCGCCTCGCCCTCTTCTGTGTGTCCAAGTCCAAGCTCATTAGCCATCAAAGCCAATAGCGCTCCGAGACGATCTGCGGTTTGCTTCCTTTCGGCATCATTTGCTGCTTTGTCAATGTTCTGTTCAAGAGTCAGGACGATATGCTGAAGTCGTTCATGTTGGTCTTTTGCAAGAGCCTTGCCATCTCGAAGGTAATTTAGTAGCCCGCTTTGAGTTTTGACGTTGGTAGGACTAGGCAGCCTACAGTTGAGCCAATTCAGCAGTGCTGTCACGGCGTCATCAACCGCAATCAACGCCTCACCAGAACTTATTCGCTGCTCAAGAGCAAGATTCTCACGGAACAGTTTCTCCGCTAGGGCACTCTGTTCTGATTTGCCGCGTCCTACCATTAGGACGTCCAGCTCTTGACGGGTTTCCTTTAGGTCGTTTTCAACAAGCGCGAGATTCTCTCGGACAGAATAGCCAACCATCGGCTGCTTGAGAGAGTCCCAGAAGGCCGATGCTGTGCCGAGCGCATCATCTGGGAAGTACAGAGGGACTGATCTATTTCGCAACATCTGCTCAAACTGGTAGCTCAGGTCATCAAGCGGCTGATTCTCTGATTCGGGGTTCACTAGCAACACGCGCCCAGTCTTCCTGTCCTCTGACTGGAAATAAAGAAGCCGCACCAATACCCACGCAAGTCCGAGAGACTGGGGCTCATCATAGCTGTGTATCTCGACGTCGGGGCCGAAGGTGTCCAGAGCACGTTGACAGGTGTCTTGCAAGTCTTCTGTTGCAATTTCCGGATTCACAAGTGTTCCCAACCACCTGCTTGGTGATCGCTCACTATTGGGGGCCTCAGTTACCCTGAATCGCGTGTCTCCGTGGGTCAGCCAGAACCCAAACAATCCATCCCTGAGTAAATCCCGCTCTTCAGAAACGAGAATTATCCTCTCTCGCGCAGCAATCGATGTCTTTGTGGCAGAAGTAGGTGTCCATTTTCCATCAGCCACGGAGACGTAAGGGGTCACTCCTGTCTGCAAGTAGCGTCCCATGGTCTCAACGTAGGCACTAGAGCAACCAAGAAGAGTGGATAGGTCATCTGGGGAATCAATTCCCGCATCCACAAGCCTCAAGAGACCCTCTTCCAATGCGTCTAATTCTGCTGATTGCCGCAGGTGTGCCGTAAGGGTTAATCGATGGACGGGCCAATTGATTTCCTCTACCGCCGAAAGTGTAAGCCCTTCGAAAAAAGAGCTATATTGCTCTCTCCACTGCTCAGAAACATCACTCTGCACGGTGGACCTCCCTCGTGGCAACTCCCGCCCCTGCACATGCTTCGAAGAGAAACTTGAGTTCATGCAGAGGATTGGGAACCGCTTTCCCAGCGGCTTGCACCTTCGGGCGTCGCCCAAGAACATCAAGAGACCCGACGATGACCAATAACTCTCGCGCCCGCGATAGCGCCACATTTAAGCGTTTGCGATCGTAAAAGAACCGCAACTTGTTTGGGTTGGTTTCCACAAAACTCACAAACACGGCGTCCTTTTCTCGCCCTTGAAACGCATCGACGGTGCCAACTTCAATCTTGAGGCGGTCGCTTATGAACTTTTCGCGTGAAATCGCAGATTCCAGCGCGAGTGCCTGTTGGCGATACATTGCGATCACGCCAATCTCGTATGGATTTCCCTGCTTCTTCTCCTTCAAGAACTGAAGGAACCCGTCCGATTCAACCATCGGGACGAGCCGTCTGATGAATTGCAGGATTCCGGCAACCTCCGCAGCATTGCGAATTCCATAACCGACTGTTTCGGCCACGTTCTTGCTCCCTTCGCACTTGACCCAATGTATTGGCGCTATGTTCGGGAATGGATGTGCCCTTGTAAGCGCATCACCTGTGGTTTCAATCGCCAACTCGCGGTAGGAGAGTTCCCTGACAACATCGCATATTGTGTTTACCATTCGGTATTGCTTCCGAAGTGCTTCCTTGCGTGAGTCTGGGACACCCCGGAACAGCCGCTCGAAAAGTGTCAGACGATAATCATCGGGAGAACCATCTATTTCGGAATCATTTAGAAGCTCTTTTTCGATCTCTTGATTTAGGAGAGGTGGGAGCTGCTTGTGGTCGCCTACAAGGACTATTGAACGCCCTCGGACCATCGGCATTAGGAGATCGAGGGGAGTTGCACGTCCAGCCTCGTCAACGATTACCAAGTCGAAGTCATCGGCAAAATCGCTACTCCCTGCAATGCCGCTACATGTTGCTCCTACAACATTAGCTTCTGCGATTGCCGCTTTGGACAGATCGACTGATTCTTCCGATAGTCGGGAATGGTACGCGGCCAGTGCAGAGCTTAGCTGCGCCGACTTTTCTCTTCTCGTCTCCAGTCGAAAACACGCGACTCGACAGCGACCCGCCGCGTTTAGAATCAAACCCCGATGATCGGGAGGAATGGGCAGCGTTACCTCGACACCTAGCTCCCTACAGTAGTCTTCCAACTCAGAAATGCTGGGTCGTAGATCGCTCAGGTTGTGAATAATTTTATCGAGTTCTTTCTGTATGATACCGGCTTGCTCCTCGGCAGCTTGTGCTTCATCGAAGGCGCGTTTACACGCTTTTATTGCCATGACAATAGAAGTGGAAGACCCCATGTTTTTCGCGTAGGTGATGCCGCCAGACGCTATCAATACATCTGCGATGGCCAGATCAGATGCAAGTGCGTTCGCCTTCTCCTCAGTCTCTCGCAACCCACACTGGCTGCTGCCCTTAAGGAAACGACTAGCCTGTTCACGCGCCTTCCTTGCCCGCAACAAGAAGTCCTCTGCAGTCCGTTGTTCGTTTGTGGCGCTTGGTAGTTGTGATTGAGCTTGTCCGGCAGCGAGATTTCTAATCTCCTTCTGAATGGGTTCCAGATCATACTTCGAATCCGTGAGATATGAGCCAAGCGTTGCCCAGAAGCCAGAGTTTTGCCTCTTGAGTTCGACCGAAATATTATGCCCGGCTCTACGCGCCAGCTCTATTTCCTTTTCTGCAGACGTCGAAATGCGGTTTTCTAAATCGCGTACACACTTGCCAGCCGCGCTGGCTTTTTCTTCACAGGCTTTCTCCTCGGCAATGCACTCGCGGACGAGTCGCAAGTCTTCACGCCGGGAGGGGGCGGAATTTATAGCCTCGTATCTTTCGGCAACCATTAGTGGTTCGATTGACGACCGTGCCAGCGCAGAAAGACTCTTAACGAAGGCTGGCAGATCAGCATCGGTCAACCCCTCCGCCCGGAGAATCTCGTTCTTCTCAGCAACCGCTGTTTGCAGACAGGTCTGGCCGTGCACTAAGTGAACACGGGCGCGATCTAGTTCGTTCGATACCTTCTTGTGTGCGTCAGAAACCTCGACGAACGCATGGGAGCGGGCACACACTGCATGTATGTCCTCGCACGAAATGTGAACCTTAGAATCGACTTCAGCTTTCATTTCGTTGAAGGCTCGGGTGCTCTTTTCCAGAAGCTTCCGTCGATAGCGATCAGACGCTCTATCTCTTAGGAGTTCGCTGTTGAACTTTACAGACTCGGGGCGACCGATTCGAATCCGAAATATCTGGTCAGAGTCCAGCACTTTTTCTAGCGCGTTGTCCACGGCAAGATTCGACTGTGACGATATGAGCACTCGTTTCCCGCGTGAGGCAAGTTGCGATGCGATTTCGGCAATCACCGAGGTCTTGCCAGTGCCCGGAGGCCCCAGAATCACCGTGACAGTGTTCTCAACCAAAGCCTTAGCGATTGCACCGTTCTGCTCTTCGTTGTACGTCTTGTCCAGCAGTGGAGTGAAGGATGCACTCCCGCCCTGAATGTCTCTTCCCTCTGGCAGTAAGACGTTTAGATTTGGCATTGCAGTTCGGCCCAGTCTCAGCTTGTGGAGGGCGTCTTCTCGTCTCTTGCGCTCGGACTCAACGCTTATCCAGTCAACCTTCATCGCACCAGCGGTCGGTATTTGATCTATTCGGCACTGTTGTAAGGGAAGAGCAGCGATCCATTGCTGGCCGAGCGGCTTGCGGACTTCAAGTCGGATGTATAGCACTCGACCCTTTGGGTCTTTACCGCTAGATTCGACTAGTAACCTTCCCGAGGAGTTGGTGAGAATCTCCGACTGATTATCGCCAACAAAGAAATCGATGCAGCCATCGAGTCCATACCGACGCTGGGAGTAGCTCCATCCGGGGTGTTCTCTCTTGGACTTCGCATCTTCCTTTTCTTTAGTCAGGTATTCGCTCCAAAACTCCCAGAAGCTTTCCGAATCAGCCTTTCCGTCTGTGAAAGCTCTGACAGTGTCAAGCAACCGCTGTCTCGGGGCGCAGCGGACGACGGATTCTGAAACCCACTCGAAACGACACGGCAACGCAAAGCGCTTATCTGCACGCCACCTCTCCGGCGAGTTTGCCTCAACGGAGAGAATGACTACGGTGCTTTCATCGTATGCGTCCGGGAAGAATCTCACCCGTAGTCGTGGTGTTGACACGACGAAGTTCTCTCGATTGCCTTTGGTGTCATGCAATACGAACGACCGCTGCTGATCTTCCGTGAGTTGTCTCGCCAATTGAGACAGGGGATTGACTTGCCATCCGAACTCGGTCGCAAGGCGAAGTGGAACATTGCTATTCGGTAATGTCTTGAGTCGAATGCTACGGCTCAGACTAGTCTGCAAATCGCCTGTTATTTCCGGAGCGTTCACCGTCGCGGTCCGGCCAGTTCCTGCGGTAGTGAGGCTATTTTGGTAGGCAGAAAACTGGGCAGCACTGATCTTGATCTTGTTGAGGTGAGCTTTCCCGACTTCACCATAAACTTGCGGACGCTGAGCCTTTCGGAAGCTGAGATTGACGTAGCCCTCCTCCGTATGGCCCTTTTCGACCATTACGTCGATGGCGTCGCCGGGCTGGAACTTGACGTTGCCGTCTGTATCCTTGGCTTCTTCCAGAAGGACTACGCCTTCGGACTTGAGACCGATATCGACCACGAGATAGTTGCTGTTGATGCTAACCACCGTGCCTTTAAGGACGCGGTCTTCGTTAGCGGCGAGTTCGGCTTGCTCTTGCTCGAACAATTCCAGTGCTGTTGCGAAATCTTCCGTCATGTTTTTCAATCTCGCCGACGCCAGTGCTCTAGGTTTTGGCTCACTTCACAACAGGTGCAAACTGCTGAGCTTTCCACTGAACGATCACACTGCTCGGCAGTACTCCTGCAAGTTTATGCGGTTTGCTCGAAGAGCAACGACAAGGCTCTCAATGAAATGGAGCGAATTGTGGTGAGCGTCATATCTACCGAAAGCCATCCTCGTCAGAACGGATGTTGGCAATCCAAAGAGAGGTTCATGCGATATCAGAATGGAAGCATGTGTCGCAGCTCGGCATATAAGCGTTCGTGAGCCACGCCTAAGCGAAGAACGAATTGCTTCCTCCACTGATAACTGCCCCTTGCGGTGGCGCAAGTAGCTCTGCAGAGCGATGATTCCGAATGCCAGCAATGGCAGTTCAAACTCCGGGCTCATTTCAGCGGCATGGATTCCTGCCTGAACGTGCTCCGTTAGATGCTCGTTCGAGAAATCGCTCACGGTGACGTGATCGTCCAACCCAGTGCCGTCCAGATGTTGAAACGCTTCATGTGTCGCAACCACGTCGATTTCGGGATGGGCGGCGAGAGCCTCTCGAATGTAGCTCAGGCTCTCGGTCGCCTTCAATTGCAGGTGATCGATTGGGTGACCCGAGGCGTCCTTGATGAGAATGTCCCATCCAACCTGAGTCGGGCTCGACGCGAGTTCCGCAATAGCGCCGTCAGGAAGATGACCTTCGTTGAGCCAGTGGACGTATTCCAGTTCGAATAGTTTGCCCTTGACGCCGCTGACAATGCCATTGAGCGCGGAGGAGTCCCCTTCGTGGCTGTGAACGAAATCGACAAAATTACCTACGTTGGGGAACTGACGGTGAAAAGCCTCCAAGACTTTGGGGTCAATATCGGCCTCAGTCGCCTTTCCTGACAGGATGTCCGAAACACTGTATCCGCTCAGGACGGCAGTATCCAGAAGTTCATCGGCAGACGATTTCCGCTGGAACAGTTCAGCGGGCGTCCGAAGATGCCCCCCATGCTGGATTTCCGTCTCAGACACAAATCGGCGCAAGAAGTCGTTCATCGCCCCCTCACGACGAGGTACACGATGGCGCATACGGAGATGAGATTGAGGATGAGGCTGATAGCGATGAGCTTGCGGTTCCGGTTGGTCGCCGCAACAGCGGTGGCAAGTTCACCCTCAAGTTTGGTTTGGCGGTCGAGCAATTCGTAGATGCGAGTGGCGAGAGCAGTATTAACCGCTTCCATTTCTTGTGCGAATCCATCAACCTTTTGAAGGACAGCCTTGCCTGTGACTGTGTCGAAGCCTTGCTCGACGGTCTCAACGAGCGCATCCTTCAATGCCAGAGCCCGATCTTTTGCCTTGCCCAGAAAATTATCCGCCATTCTCCGCTCCAGTGCACCCACTGCTCGTCCGCACATAGTCCCGTGTTCAGCAGCATAACGAATGCGGAACATGAGCGAGGTGATATACCTCACACGAAGACGGTATAGGGAACCAATGATTAACAGAGATCGAGGCGGGCGGCGGTGGCGGCGACAAGCGATGAAACCAAGCGTGTTTTCGGTAAAGCAGACCGACTGCCTTGGCAACTACAGTACCCATTCCTCTCCACCCCGCGTCGGCGTACACTGCTGATCGTTGAACGAGATGAGAAGCAATCGATGTGCTACCCTCAAATCCGCTACAGGAGGTGTGCCATGAAACACGAAGACGAACTCACCCACCAATCCTCCTTTCACCCGCAGCAGTAAACGCCGCAAAGGATTCCCCTCAGAGACGCATGTGAAGCGCGGCCCCCGTTCACGGCGACAAGGAACTGCTCGAAAAGCTTGGGCGTAATGACCCGTGCAGGTGCGGCTCAAGACGCAGCTTTCAAGAACTGCTGTCTGAATTCAGGCCGATTTCGATGGAAGCGTCCGCGACTACTTTTAGCAGGTGAGAATTTAATAAGGGCGACTTCGGTCGCCCCCGCGCTCACACGGACTCTGTCAAAGGCGCATCCCACCTTGTGCTTCATACAAGTATGCAGTGGGATGCTCAGATAAGACATTGCGACGTGCGGCGGCAAACTTGGCCTTTGTTGAGTAGAGACCCCCTACGTAAAGAGCCGCCCCTGCAACCCCTGCCAACTCCCCCACTCCGGGGAAACTGGGGTGCAAGGCTGCCGCGATTCCACCAGCTATCATCATTGAGGTTACGATTTCTTTAGTGCCGAGTACTTGTTTAGCCTCAAGTTTCAGAGAATCTCTCAGTGCCATGTAATCATCGCGCATCTCTACTCGGAACTGCCTCCCGAGTTCATCTAGGTCGCGTTTCGACCGGGCACCAGAGAGGGCTACGGCTTGAGAAGCAACTCGGTCAGAAAAACGATGACGCAAATCACGCAGCGAGTGCCCGGCGACGTTAAGCTCTGATCTGCGAAGCTGAATTAGCTGCTCAAGCGTCAGTTGGTCTGAATCAACAACCTCTATAGCCAATGAGACTAAATAGATTGGCGCATCTGCATTTGCGTTTCCGATAAACAAGTCCCCCGCAGTCTTCGCAGAGCTGTGTCTACCCTCATCGCCATCGTTTGACTTATCGACTAAAAGGCCCGCAAGGCTGGAATAGGCAGCACCTCGGTCAGTCACACGGGCGAACGTCTCACCCGCGCAACAGTCGGCAAGCAAACTCATCAGCGCCAATCCAGTTGGTCTGGACGCAAAGAAATGTGTCGGTCTAGTACGCACTGGATTAGCCATGCTTGCATCTTGAAGAATCTCCCATGTCTCCGGAAGAAGCTTGTGTGCAAACATCTCGTAATCGTCGTCATCCTCGGATTCTGCGGTATGTAAGCGGAACTCCGGTGGCAATGGCCTTGTCGCGAAATCCTCGACAAGATCGTGTACTTGTCTCTTTTCATCTTCTGTTGGACAATGCGTGCGCCCAATCAGCTCAAAAGCCTCTGCCTCCAAGATCGGTGATGGTTTTGCCGCATAGCTTTCCCAAGGGACGATCACATGTAACTCATCCCACAGCAGCAGGGCTGTCTTCAGTAACGACTCGTTCCGAATTTTCGTGTGTGGATAGTAGACTGCGCTACGCATTAGGACCTTTCCATTTCCATATGACAATACAGCAGCACCAGCAACTCTGCCAACGCCCAACTGGTTCATTTCCTGTAGGCATTTGACCAAGAAAAACCGCCGTCCCCGGTATCGCAAAATCAGCGACTTACGAGGACGGCGGAGGAGAGCCTTTTGAACCACATCGCACAATCAGCGACTCGGGCGAAGAACAGCCCCCTTGAACCAGTGATTAAGGATGGGCATCTCCAGTGAAACCCGACCGCACTTGCTAGCGAATTCCATGCGTGCCGGGTGGTAAAACGCATCCGGCTGGAAGCGCAGTCGATATTGGCAGTGTAACCTCAAATTGCGTTTGTAGTGTTCTGGTCATCATGTCAGGCACTACTACCCGAACAGATTTGAAGAGTTCCTGACGGAACTCCGCCATGTGGAGGAAGCAGGGCATTTCCTCCTTCTTCATCGACTTCGGGGCGGGAGCGGCGATGAGAAGAGTGTCGCCATCGACCCGGACGGGAATGCGGTTTGGGAGCAGGATGGCATCAAGTCGCTCCGCTTCCATTTGGCGCTGCTGAATCAATTCTTGACTCGACTCGACTCCGGCACTCGCCTGCTTCGTGGCGGACGGCCCGCATGCGACGGCAGCAATTCCAACAACTAAGCAGACTAACGCGGAGATTCTTAACAGCAACTTCCGCTTCGCATTCATTGGGTAAGTTTCCGCGCCCCAGAACGTATCTTTTCCTGTACCTTTGCCACGGTTGGGGAGTACGGGACGTTTTGTCTCGATGCGATGCCCTGAAATTTCACCTCGGACTCTGTCGTCTTGCCCAAGCACACCAGTACGGAATTCGCAGCCACGGGAGCCTCGTACATGGCGTGAGCTAATCCAGATTCGTGCTCAAGAATTATGCGCTGTGTGCTCACTGGTTCCCAACCCTCATTCAGGTGGTCTCTCCATTCCCTCGCTTGTTGCTGTTCCCACGCAACATCACGCTCTTTCTCAGTCATGAGCCTCATCGCATTGGCAAGGTCGTTCTCAGCGGCAAGCAGTTCAACGAATCCCTGTCGAAGTTCTGGAGAGAAGGTCTGGGGCAGTGCTTTGGCGCCTATGATGGCTTTCTCGCGACTGGCGACATCTTTGTCGAATTCGCCAAGGGTGTCGGTATAAGTAGAAAGTTGACCCGACAAAACCTTGTTCAGAGTAATTTCCGTGCGTGCCGAATCCTCAGCCACCATTGCCTCAAACTGTCGGTTCAGTTTGGCTTGCTCAGCGATTTCAGCTTCCTTTGCGATTTTTGCTTGCTCGTATTGAGAGTACCTGCGTAATCCGAAGGAGCCCGCTATGAAGGACAGGCAAGCGACAGCGACAAGCAACACAAAAACCTGAGATTTCCGCATTGACGTATTACCCCCTGTGTTCCTCTGGTGTTTTTCCGGCAATCACGAGCGATGCACCCGAATTGGGAGCCGATATGGTAAATGTGTACGACGACGGCGAGCTGTCATCTACACCCCAAAACGAACTTCAGTAAACGTGGCGTGCAACCCTGCGAGGATGCCTAGTCGTCACTCCGTGGATGCGCCGTAGCCCACTTCCGGCAACGTTCCTGAACCTCTAAGCGTTTGGCTGCTGTAAGCTCGTCTCCCACTCCGTCACGTATCGACTGAGCGCTTTCATCCAACTGTGAGGCTCCGAGGTTTAGCCAGAAATAGGCTTCGGTCACATTCTTAGTAACGCCTTGGCCTTTGAAGTACATTGCGCCAAGTCTGAATTGCGCTTTCGCATGCCCCTGCTCAGCGGCTTTGCGGTACCAATGCACAGCCATCATGTCATCTTTTGAAACGCCTTTGCCATTGGCATACATTAAACCAAGGTTGAACTGAGCAAGTTCGTCTCCCTGTTCAGCGGACTTGCGGTACCAACGAGCAGCTTCAGCTTCATCCTTCGGCGTACCCATGCCATATTGGTACATCACGCCAAGATTGGTCTGCGCCTTTGTATTTCCTTGCTTAGCGGCTTTGAGATACCAGCGAAGGGCCTCCGATTTATCCTGCGGCACACCCGCACCATCTGCATACATCACGCCAAGGTTGGTCTGGGCCTGTGCGTATCCCTGCTCGGCGGCTTTTCGGAACCACCTGACGGCCTCGGCTTCATTCTTCGACTGGCCCTCGCCAGTGTAGTACTTGCCGCCAAGACTGTCCTGAGCTTTCGCGTGTCCCTGCTCAGCAGCTTTGCGATACCACCGAACTGCCTCGGCTTTGTCCGTTGAAACGCCCTGTCCATTGTCATACAACACGCCAAGGTTGTACTGGGCCTGTGCGTATCCCTGCTCTGCGGCTTTACGATACCAGCGAGCCGCCTCGGCTTCATTCTTTGGAACACCCTTGCGGTTGTCATACATCACACCAAGGTTAAACTGGGCTTCTGCATCTCCCTTCTCAGCGGCCATTCGGAACCACCGAACAGCCTCGGCATCATTCTTCGGCACACCTGCGCCATTTGCATAAATCACGCCAAGGTTGGTCTGAGCAGCGGTATTCCCTTGCTTAGCGGCTTTGAGATACCATCGAACAGCCTCCGCTGTATCCTTCGGCACGCCGTAGCCACCTGCATACATCACGCCAAGGTTGTACTGGGCCTGTGCGTATCCCTGCTCTGCGGCTTTGCCCAACCAGCGTGCGGCCTCGGTTTCATTCTTCACAACGCCAGCGCCCATTACATACGCCTTACCAAGGGAGAATTGAGCCTCGGCACTTCCGCTCTCGGCTTGCTTGATGAGTTCGGCAACGTCACCCGAATAAGGCTGATTTGTGTTCTGAGCCGCTATCTGAGCGGCGGTCGCGAGAATTAAAAAGACAGGCAGCAACCATCGAAAAGAACAACTATAGAAACGCAATGCGGCACCTCATGGCACTTCAGGATTGGTATCTTCACGATTAAACACGCTAATCTGCTCGTGGTGTTCTTGCACGTAAGACTCTACAAACCAAAGCGTGGCGAATCAAGCAGAATTCTTCCGCGCTCTTGGCACCAAAGTGCGCGAGCTTCGCAAAAAGCGCGGTTACTCGCAGGAGGACATGCTTTCCTTTGGATTCTCGACCCGCCATTGGCAGCAGGTCGAGGCAGGAAGACCGATTACGGTTTCGACACTGCTTCGCATCTGCGAGGTGTTCGAGATATCAATGGCCAAGCTGGTGCGGGGTCTGGACGGGGGTATTTACGAAAAGCCGGACGTCGAACTGGCCCCTCGTAGACGTAAACGTCGTTCCTGAACATCCACACCTTACCGAAACCTACCCCGCAAGGTCTTGATTTCTAAAATAAGCTGGATAATCATCGCTGCGCTCTGTTGTGCCTCGACAAAATCAGGATTTCCTGCGACCTCCGGTAATTCCTCTCGCATGCGCTTGAGCACTTGCTGGAAGTTGCCATATACGACTTCGGCTCTGGCGAGCGTACGGTCGAGCACTCGCATGGCTTCGGTGCGTCCGGCAATGCCGCCTGTCTTCATCCGCGCCAGAGCGTTCGCACACTCGGGCTGCACTTCTTTCAGTAGCTCATTCATATAACAGAGGGCGGCGTTCACATCGAGATTGCGAACGTCGATGGAAAACTCTTCTTGCTGAATGCGGAGATGCGACCGGAGATGTCCATAAGCATAGTTGAGTCTCTTCAATGCGTCTTCGGCCTTGTGTCTCAACCTTTCATTTTGTTTTCCGCTGAAGCGGTCGGGGTGCCAAACTTTCACGAGGTCGCGGTGGGCATCCTTTACCTCCGCTAACGTCGAGCCATTTTCAAGCCCGAGAGTCTCGTATGCTGCGGTACATTCCTGACAGCAGCTTTCCGATGAGAGCGAGCTTCCATCTTCCGGAACCTCTGAGGTCGCCGTCGCCTCGTTGAAGGCTGTATTGTGCTTTCTGTATTGTCCGCCCGTCGTCTCCGACCGCCGATATTCCTTCCGTGTGGCTCTTCGCTCGCGACGTTCATTGACTTTGAACCCTATCTTGGTGCCGACCCAACACAGGCCGACACCTTCGTACACCCACGCTACCGCAATGAATTGCAACTGGCTCGACTGGCTTGCGTTGATGTCCCACCACATAAGGGAAAAAAATATGGCCGCACACCAGATTGTTGTGTATATCGGGGCTCCGAACAGCATGATAAGAAACCCAAGGATGTAGCAGCCGAGTGCGAACTCGAAGGATGAGAAGCCGCCGCCGTGAAGGCAGGAGTAGATAGGGGCGATGATGCAGACACCTGCGACAATAAGCAGGAGGAACAACGCTTTGATACCGCCGATAAGCCATTGCAGCGGCTTCGTGATGATGTCCAGCACGCCGAATACGCGAGCTTCGGAATTGTTCATGGGTGTCCCTCAAGTCGAAGCACCTGCTGAACTTTGTGCTTCATTCTTCCGATGTGAAAAACTCATTGAGTTCTTCTGCAATTTCCCTTGAAAACAGCACCATAGAACAGTAGCGATTGGCGCACTGCGAATTCCGCCAGATGATTTCCTGCACCTGCGCCGGGTTGATGCGAATCGGGGGAGGTGGTTGGTAGCCCTCGCGACCAAGGTCTAGAAACTTCCTTGCGAGAGTTTTTCTGTCGTCCAGCGGCAGCTCCGGGCGGAGCACGTTCACACACGCCCATACGGTCTCCACCCTCCGAGCGGCAAGCTCTTTTATTGCTGCCCTCTGTCTCCGGTCGCGACTCATGGGGAATACCTCCCGTCGATTCTCGTTGCCGAGGAATCCAACTTCACGCCAACTTCTCCGGGACGGACCTCAGGTGGATTAGGAACGGACGCCCATCCGATGAGTGGTAGACCTGCACCACGACCCTGCGCCCTTGCGCCTGAGCCTCTGCAATGAGCGACCGCAGTTCGGTTGATTCACTGAGATTGCGCAGGGCGGCGGTCATTGACGCGCTGGGCTTCCGGACTGGTGCCCCGCTCGGCTGGCTAAACCTGAACACCACATCTGAGCTATTGGGCATCAGCGGCCTCCTTACGCCACGCACTCGACGGCAGCAACGTTCGCATCTGGCTGGAACTCAACTCCGGCAAACTGCTTCTGATGCTCCCGGACGAACCGCACGACGGACGCTCGGCTGACGCCGTATTTCTTCGCCGTATTAGTCAGGCTCATGCCCGACAGGCGGTCGCGGACGAGAGCCGCATGGTTGATGTCGAGGGGTTGCCGCCCGAGCTTGAATCCCTCAAGCTTCCTACGCCGCATGCCAGCACGAATCCGCTCTTTAATCAGGTCAGCCTCCAACTCAGCGATGCAGCCGATGAGTGTCACGAACAGGCGACCCATCGCCCCGGTGGTATCGACGTTCTCCCGGCGCGAAATGAACTCAATTTCTAAATCGTTCAACTCGTCCATCACCTGCAGAAAATGCCGAGTCGAACGAGCCATGCGGTCGAACGCCGCCACCAGCACCACCGCGAACTTGTGCTTTCGGGCATCTTTCATCAGCGCATCGAGGCCGGGGCGGCGAGCTTTGGTGCCGGACACGCCCACATCGGTGTACTCGCAGACGACCTCGTATCCGCGTTGCTTGGCGAACGAGCGCAGGTCGTAAAGCTGCGAGTCAATGTGCTGGTCGGCGGTGCTCACCCGTGCATAGATAGCGCACTTTTTCATTTCAGATGTTTCCTCACGCTGGCCAAGAGAATGTCAGACGGGTTTATGATTGGGCGCAGCTTGGCAATCTCTTCGAGAGCCGCGTCGATGTTCTTGTAACCGACGACGTGCATCCATGC
>Ga0326727_10008885_pt1 | contig 25160 bp, 21 predicted proteins | sample MB2enrmetagenome_FD_207643 | JGI IMG/M metagenome (GOLD analysis project Ga0326727, IMG submission 207643) | Lab enriched peat soil microbial communities from McLean, Ithaca, NY, United States - MB29MY | ecosystem: Environmental > Terrestrial > Soil > Wetlands > Peat | place: USA: New York... | reverse complement strand
AAGCCTTGGCCTTCTGGTTGCCGCCCGAGCCAAAATTCATCGCGCTCTTATCGGCGACCGGCAGGTTCTCCGGATCGAGACCGGCATTGATGATGCTTTGCTTCAGATAGTTACCATGCACGCCGGTAAAGAGATTCGTGTAGACAATGTCTGCGGCGGTACTTTCAGTCAGCGCCTGCTTGTATTCCGGAGTGGCATTGGATTCCTCAGCGGCGATGAAATACGTGCCCATATAGGCAAGGTCCGCGCCGACGGCCTGCGCCGCCAGGATCGAACCGCCATTGGCAATCGAACCCGACAGGATGATCGTGCCGTCATAGAAGGCCCGCACCTCGGGCACCAGGGCGAAAGGCGACAGGGCCCCGGCATGACCGCCGGCGCCGTTGCACACCAGGATCAACCCATCCACGCCGGCTTCCAGCGCGCGTTTGGCATGAGCAATGTTGGTGACGTCATGGAACACCAACCCGCCATAGCTGTGCGCGGCCTCTACCACCGCATCGGGCGCGCGCAGCGAGGTGATCTGGATTGGCACCTTGTGCTTCACGCACATATCGATATCGTGCTGAAGGCGGTTGTTCGAGGAATGCACGATCTGATTGACCGCGAAGGGCGCCACTTTCTTCTCAGGATTCGCCGCTTTGTAGGCCGCGAGTTCGGTGGTGATGAGCTGCAGCCACTGCTCCAGCACCTCGGCCGGCCGCGCGTTGAGCGCGGGGAAGGAGCCGACGATACCGGCCTTGCACTGTTCGATGACAAGGTCGGGGGTGGAGACGATGAACATCGGCGAACCGATGACCGGCAGAGCCAGATTGTCGCGCAGCAACGGGGGCAAGGACATGGATGAAACTCCTTTCGGGTAGGTGGCAGGCAGCGGCTGAGCGCCGCGCCGCATGGGTCGCAGCTTTCAGTCATGATTGTGATGGGTGGTGCGGGGCAGAAGCGGCAGGACCGACGATGCAGCACCCGGCCCGGTCTCGGGCACCACCTCGCGCGCGTTCAGCTTCTCGCCGCAAACCGAACAAACCATCACCGGCTCGAACAGCGCGCCGCAGTTTTTGTGCCGGTGCAGCAGGGGCGGCCCCTCGGGGGTGACCATGTAGCGGTCGCCCCAATGCACCAGCGCCAGCAGCACCGGGTAGAGATCGATGCCCTTCTCCGTCAGCCGGTATTCGTAGCGGGCCGGGCGCTCGGCATAGCGAACGCGGCACAACACGCCGAGATCAACCAGCTTTTTCAGCCGGTCGGCCAAAACATGGCGGGTAATGCCGAGCCGCGCCTGGAAATCATCGAAACGGCGGATGCGCAGGAAGCAGTCACGCAGGATCAGCAGCGACCAGCGGTCGCCGATCACCGCCACTGCGCGCGCGACCGAGCATGCCTCTTGGTCCAGTTCATTCCAGCGCATCGCGCGACGTCTCCTTTGACAGGCAGGTTCCTGTTTGGAACGCACTGTGTCAAGGTTCTTGTTTGGAATGCTTTATTGGGCGCTCCGGCCGTGCGAAGCGATGGTCAGGCTGTCAGCATCCCCTCCAGCCGGCCGCGAATCAGTAACGCGGCATCCGACATGATACGATCGATCAGTTCCTTTACAGTCGGAATGTCGTGGATCAGGCCGGCAACCATGCCGCAACTCCAGGCGGCGGCATCCATCTCGCCATCCTGCAGGACCTTCCGGCTCTGCGTCCCCGCTACCAGAGGGCGGATATCCGCGATGGTGATTGCCTCGTCCTTCTCCTCCTCAAGGCGCAGAATTTCATCGACGGCCTGGTTGGTCAGAACTCTTTCGGTGTTGCGCAGCCGACGCATGATCAGGCGCGTCTGCAACAGGTCGGCTTCCACCAGCGCGTGTTTAACGGTCTCATGTACGGGCGCTTCCTTGGTCGCGACAAAGCGGGTGCCCATACTGATACCCTCCGCGCCCAGCGCCAATGCCGCCACCAAACTGCGCGCGTCAGCCATACCGCCGCTGCCAACAAACGGAATTTTCAGCTCTTCCGCCACGCGGGGCAGCAGGATCATGTTGGGCACGTCATCCTCACCCGGGTGACCGCCGCACTCGAACCCGTCTACCGAGACCGCGTCGCACCCGATCCGCTCGGCCTCCAGCGCATGGCGGACCGAGGTGCATTTGTGGATCACCTTGATGCCGGCGGCCTTCAGGCGTGGCAGGTGGACCTCCGGGTTTCGCCCGGCGGTTTCCACGGCCTTCACGCCACCCTCGATGATGGCGTCAATATATTCAGGGTAAGGCGGTTTTTTGAACGAAGGCAGAAAGGTCAGGTTCACGCCGAAAGGCTGGTCGGTCATGGTGCGGCAGCGGGCGATTTCCTTCGCCAGCGCTTCCGGCGTCGGTTGCGTGAGGCCGGTGATGAGGCCGAGCCCGCCCGCGTTCGCAACCGCGGAGGCCAGTTCGGCATAGCCGACATAGTGAATCACGCCTTGAATGATGGGGTATTTGATGCCGAAAAGTTCGGTGATCCGTGTTTTCATGATAGACTGCCCATTGTGCTTGTTTGTATGAACCCCGAGTTTCAAAGGCTTCACCGCAGGCTTGACAGCCGCTGCACCCGCTTCGGCGCGATTGTGCTGCAGGCTGCAAAGGATCGGATCGGCCATTACCATCTGGCCCTCACACCCCGAAGCCCTTGATTGCTTCGAGCGGCGAGGAACCGGCTTCGTGTTTCGCCGCCCGAGCCTCCATCGCCGTCGCGAAATCGCGGGGATTCCAGAGCGACCCCTGCATCACCGCCGCCTATTCCAGCGTTTGCGCCACCAAATGATCGCGCCCATCCGTCTCGGCAGTTACATCGGTGCGCTGGAACACCGCCGCCGCGCCCAGCGCCGCGGCCAGGGGCTCGCCCGCCTCGGCGTTGATATCGGCCAACACCATGCGGCCGTCGCGAATCAGTAGCCGGTCAACCGCTTATAAACGCCACGGGCGGAACTCCCGAGCAGCCGCACGGCAATGTTCAGCGCCGCGGCATCGGCGCCCACCCGCCACAGCACCTTTCTGCCATGTACCGCTTTCCATACCACACTGGCCACCTTCTCGGGTCGCACTTTCACTCCTAGTTTTTCCACCGACAAGGCTTTCACCTCGGCAGCACTGACCATGGGCGTTTGCACATAGGCCACCAGGATGGCACTCACCTGGATGTCAGTCGGTTCCAACTCGATGTTAAGCGCCTCGGTTAGGCCGCGAACGAAGAATTTCGAGGCACTATACATCGCATGGTCAGGCGTGCCGTATTCGGCGGAGGTCGAGCTCATGCTCACGATATGCGCGCCAGGCGTGCGTGCCAGCGCTGGGTAGGCGGCGTCGATGCAATACACCACGCCCTTGATGTTCACATCAACCAGCCGGTCGATGCGATCGGGCGCGATCTTCACATGCGGTCCCATTTCCAGAAGTCCGGCGCAGTTGAACAGGGCATCAAGGCTACCCCCAGTCACTGCGGTGGCGGCGTCCACGATGACGCGCGCGCCCTCGCGTGTGCGCACATCGCCGGTGATGGGGATGAGGCTGGAACCCAGCTCGGCTGCGAGCTGCGCCAGCGCCGTGGAGTTGATGTCCGCTGCGGCAACCCGCCAGCCGCGTGCCACGAACAGCCGTGCGGTTTCCCGGCCAATGCCCGAGGCCGCGCCGGTGATGAGGATTGTTTTCATGGTCAAGCCTCCCTCAGCCGGCCGTGTAGCCGCCATCGACCAGCAGGTCCGAGCCGGTAACATAGCTCGACTCATCCGAGCACAGGAACAGGATGGCATTGGCCACTTCCATCGGCTGCGCCAAGCGGCCCATCGGCGTGCGGTTCAGAACCTTAGCATGAAACCCCTGTGCGGTTTCGGGCGGCATCGAGCCAATGGCGTTCAGCACCAGCGGCGTTTCGACAAAGCCTGGACACACCGCATTAATACGAATTTTGTAGCCGGATTTGGCGCAATGCACGGCAGCCGATTTGGTCAGCAACCGCACTGCGCCCTTGGTGACGTTGTAGGCCAACGCCATGGGCTCGCCGACAATGCCCTCAATTGAGGCAAGGTTTACGATTGAGCCGCCATGCTCCTTCATCTCGCGCACGCCAAGCTGCACGCCGTGGAACACGCCATCGAGATTGATGTCCAGCGTCTTGCGCCAGCTCGCCCAGTCCACGCTCTCAATGCTGCCCGGAATGACGATCCCCGCATTGTTGACGATGACATCAATCCGTCCGCCAAAATCCTTGGCGGCGCGTAGAGCGTTTTCCCAAACGTCGCGCACGGTCACGTCGTGCTGCTGAAAGCGCACAGCCAGGCCGGATTCCGCCAGCGTTGCGGCGGCGGCTTCGCCTTGCGCGGCGTCGATATCAGTGAGCAGCACCTTGGCCCCTTCCTGCGCCAGGCGCGTGGCGGTGGCCAAGCCAATGCCATTTGCGCCCCCAGTGACGAGGCAGGTTTTGCCGGACAGACGTTTCATAAGCCGTTTCCTTTTTTTAGTGTTTGCTCTTACGGGCGGCGGTAAATGGCGTGCGGTTCGCGCTCGAACGCGTCGATCAGGAACCGGTCCTGCGGTTTTTCGGATGCGGTTTTTGGAATCTGGTGCATCACCTGGATGAAGCTGGGGATGAAATTAGCTTCGAGCCGGTTCTTGCAGACATCGAACAGGCGCTGCGGGTCGAAGCAGGTTTCGTCCCTCGGCACAATGGCGGCGACCACGTCCTTCTCGCCGGGAACGTGATTTTTGGCGGGGATGCCATAGACATAGACATCGTCGGCAAAGCCGGATTCGGCGATGACCTTCTCGATGAAGGCGGCGTTGATGAACTCGCCGTTGCGGCGAATGCCTGCTCCCTTGCGGTAATCGAAGTAGAGCCAGCCATCCTGGTCTTCGTGCACAACGTCGCCCATGCGCAACCAGCCGCCGGCGCATTTCTTCGCGGATGCTGCCGGATCGCCGAAATATTCGACGACATAGGGCGCACCGTCGGCCGGGCGGAACAGCAGTTCACCTGGCGTGCCGCGCGGCATGTCATTATCCTCGTCATCCACGATACGGTATTGGAACATCCCCGGCGGTTTGCCGATGCTGCCCACGGGGCCGGCGCCGGGATAGTTGAAGGTCAGACCTCCCTCCGCCGCACCGTAAAATTCAAGTATCTTGACGTTGAAGCGCTGCTCGAAGGATTTCCAGATCGCCGCGGGCATGCCGGCGGAGATGACGAGGCGTACTGGATTATGCCCATCATCGGGGCAGGATGGCTCGGCATAGATGGCGGTGGTCATGCCGCCCAGTAGTGTGAAGCTGGTGGCGCCATATTTGCGGGTGATGTTCCATAGCCGCGACTTGGAAAAACGCCGCGAGAGCACGCAGCGCAGCTTGCAGGCCAGCGCCGCGCCCAAGGTGAGGATCTGCGCGTTGGCATGGGTGAGGGAGAGGCCGGAATAGAGAATGTCGTCATCGCGATAGCTGAAGAGCTTCTGAGCCAGCAGCGTGGTGTCGCAATAGCGCCGGTTCGTCATCACGATCCCCTTGGGATCGCCGGTGGTGCCGGAGGTGAAGATCAGCTCTAGCGGGCTGTCCGGGTCGGTGGTCAGCACCGGCAGCGCGGGTGCCCGCGCGGGGGCAAGGGCGGACCAGTCCACCACGCCCGGGTAGTCGGCGAGCGGGCGCGGTCCTTCATCGGTGACAAAGCTCGCCACCCAGGCGAGGCCGGGCAGGGTGGCGCGCACCTCCTGGATGTTGTCCAGCGCGTAATCGGCGGCGAAGACGCCGCTGCACGCCGCACGCTCCAGCATGAAGCGCAGCTTGTCGCCCTTGGTGCGGGGGTCGATCGGCGTCACCGCGGCGCCGAGAATGCTGGCCGCCACCATGGCTTCGACAAACTCCGGGTGGTTCGCCATGAGCAGGCCAAAGCGCTGGCCTGGCTTCACCCCCAGCTTCAGCAGCACCTGTGCCAGACGCAGGCTGTTCTCCCACAGCTCGCGGTAGCTGCGGGTTTCGTCGGCGCGCACCCCTGCGCCTTCGAAGGTCAGCACATTAAACTCGGGCATCTCCTCGGCGCGGTTGGCGATGAGGTTGGCCAAAATGCTTTCGTTGCGTGTAGTCATGGTTCAGCGTCCCAGTAGCGTTAGGCAAGCAACGGCTTCTTCAACACCCGCCAGGCCGCCGCCGTTTTCGGCCAATGCGATCCGCGCGCCCTCCACCTGCCGGAGGCCGGCCTCGCCGCGCAGCTGTGTGACCAGCTCGAAGATCTGCGCGAGCCCGGTGGCGCCGATCGGGTGGCCCTTGGATTCCAGCCCGCCCGAGGGGTTGATGGGAATGCGCCCGCCGATCGATGTCTCGCCGCGCTCCGCCGCCGGCCCGCCTCCGCCCAGGGGAAAAAGCCCGAGCAGCTCGGATTGCAAAATTTCGCCGATGGCCGTCGCGTCATGCACTTCGGCCACGCTCACCTCTTCGGGGCCGATTCCGGCGCGCTCGAACAGTTTGCGCGCGGCCTGACGGACCAGGTGATTCTCCAGATCCGCCGGTGCCCGCTCGCTGCTGGTTTGCAGCGCGCAGCCCAGCACGCGCACCGCGCGCCCTGCCTGACCGCGCAGCCGCTTCAACCCGGCTTCGGTGCACAGAATCGCGGCGGCGGCGCCATCGCTGACCGGCGAGCACATCGGCAGGGTCAGCGGATAGGTGATCGGCGGCGCCGCCAGCACCTGCTCGATGGTGTAGGCGTCGCGGTATTGCGAGAGCGGGTTATGCACGGAATGCATGTGGTTTTTCGCCGACACCGCCGCGAACTGGCGCTGTGTGGTGCCGAATTCGCGCATGTGCATGCGGCCCATGGCGGCGTAAATATCCATGAATACGCTGTATGGCTTGTCTGACATCGTGCCCGGCGGCGGCTCAATGCCGCGCCCCATCTCCATCAGCTTCGCCTGATTGGCCACGGTCTCGTGCACATCCCAGGCGCCATCGAAGGCCGCGAAGGTGCGGGCCTTGTCGGTGGAGAACATCTTTTCCGCGCCGATGGCGAGGACGATATCCGCCGCCCCGGCCAGCAGATGGTTGACCGCCAAATGGAACGCCGTGCTGGCGCTGGCGCAGGCGTTTTCCACATTCACCACGGGCAGGCCCTCAAAGCCCATGGCGCGCAGTGCCAGTTCGCCGCGGATCATGTGCTGGCCATCCATGTGGCCCTGCGTGGCGTTGGCGAAATAGGCCGCCTCCACCTGGGTCTTCTCGCATCCGGCATCTTCCAACGCGGCCGTCACGGCCTGTGCGGCGAGATCCTTCACACTCAGTGACAAGTGTTTGCCGAACGGCGTCATGCCGATCCCGGCGACGTAGATGGTCTGGGTCATGTTCACCTCGAATAGGGAAAGCGGCGCGGCGGGAGAACCACCGCGCCTAGTCAGCTAGACCTGCTTGATCTCGTAGGAGAAGTAACCATCCTCCGCCTGCGCCGCGAGCAAACGCCGCGCGCCGAGGATGCTCGAACCCGAGCCAAACCCAACGTTTTTCAGCTCGCCGGCGAGCACCGAACGCGCTGCCTCGGCGCCGAAAACCCCGGTCGCCGAATAGGCAGAATTGCCGCGCAGAATCACGCTCACCGATTGCGTGTTACCACGCGCCTGGCAGGAGATGACGGTGCGGTGAATTTCCGGCGTCTCGCGCGGCGGCTCCTTCTGCGTCACTTGGCGGCCGATCTGGTTGGTCACCTCTTCCTGCGCTGCGGCGTCGAGCTGACGGTAATTCTCCTCGAACTGCTTCAGCAGGCCGAGAACATGCATCATCATCTCCTGGTTGCCCAGCGAGAACAACACCGAGCAGTTGCGCACGCGGGTATCGCCCTCGTACCACACCGGCTCACCGGCTCCGCCCCAGGGCATGGCTTTCAGCATGCGGTGGATGCCGGGCACGCAGGCGTCATATGCCGTGGCCCAAGGCCACTGCACCAGCTCTCCCTGGCTCAGATAATACATCGGTTTGGTGCACATGCGCAGGAAGGACATCGTCGAGGCCACGCTGACCTCGGCATCGCCGTAATAGAGCAGATCGAGCGTATCGATGCCGGGAGTTTCCAGCGCAATCTCGGCGGCGATCGTGCCAGCCGTCCACATATAGGAATTCGCCGGGCATAGTGCCAGTTCCTTGGCCGCGAAGGCGGCGGCGAATTCCTTCTTCAGGTACAGCATCCAGTCGGTCTCGCCGGTGGTGTCGAAGTAATGGCAACCCGTGGCGAGCGCCGCCTCCACCACAGGCTGGCCGAGCTGCATGAACGGGCCAACGATGTTAAGCACCACCTTCTTGCCGGCGAACAATTCCGTCAGCGCGGCGGTGTTGTGCGCCACACTCACGCACCGGTAGTCATGGCCCTTCAGCTCGGGGACTTTCTCCATCTCCGAGGCAAGGCGCTCGGCATTGCGCCCGGCGGCGATGAAGGGGATGCCGCGCTTGGCCAGTTTCCAGGCCGTGAGTTTGCCCGTGTAGCCGCTGGCGCCATACAGCACCACTTGATAATTCGTTGCCATTTTTGGACGTCTCCGTTTTTATAATGAAAGATCAGGTCACAGCAGGTCGGGGTTGGTGAGGTAGTAGCCCCCCTTGATCGCCAGGATCTCGTTGCACCCGTCCTCGATCAGAGATGCACGCGCGTCGCGCAGGATTTTCTCGATCGGGTAGGCGCGCGTCAGGCCGTTGCCGCCGAAAATCTGCAGCGCGTCGCTGGCGACTTCGAAAGCGGTTTGCGTGCCGGTGACCTTGGAGGTCATGGCGGCGTGCAGCGCCGGCTGGGCGGCCGCGAAGTTGTAGTGGGCTACGCGGCGGCCGAGCGCGCAGGAAGCCTCGACCTTGCGGAACATATGGAACAGCCGGTGCGCGACCGACTGGTGGCGGATAATCGGCACGCCGCCGGCCTTGCGCTCATGCGCGTAGGCATGGGCGAGGTCGTAGGCCGAGCGGGCGCAGCCGGTGAACACCGCACCCATGAGCGTATTCGCAAAGCTGTGGATGGCGTACACGGCGGCCTGGTACTGCTCCGGCCCGGCGAGCAGATGGCCCTTCGATAGATGCACGTCGTCGAAGAAGATCTCGCCCTGGTTCAGCGCGCGCTGGCCCATCTTGTCCAGCGGCTTGCCGCGGCTCACACCCTTGGCGTCGCCGGGTACGATGACCACTGCGCCGTTCTGCGTGCTCGGCCCGGAGCCGGTATCCGCCGCGGCATACAGGATGCACACCTGGCCGATGGTGCCGTTGGAGACCCAGGCCGATTTCTGCCCCTTGATGATGATCTCATCATCCTTGATGGTGACGACGCAGTTCGGCCGGCCGTAATTGCCCTGCGGGTGGGCGATCATGCGGTTGGGGTCGAGCATGTCGGTGCCGTGGTCGGGCTCGGTGATGCCCCAGCAGCCAAGCTTGCCAACGGTGAGGTTGCGGCAGAATTCATTGCCGAGCAGGGTGCTGATCAGCTCCGGCAGCATGCCCGCGCCAATGCAGATGGCCAGGCCGGAATCGCCCCAGCCCAGCTCCTCGAACAGGATACACATTATGCGCGCGCGCTCCGCAGGCTCTAGGTCCAGCAGGCTCTCCACGGTGAAGCCAAGCGCCGCAAATTGCTGCAGGGCACCCCAGAGCGGGGAGTCGGCGGCGATCACCTGTTCCGGCGTCATGCGGTCGAGCGCGATGCCCACCGGGCGCAGCACATCGATGGCGAAGCGCCGGGCCGTGGCCTGCACGGCGGCGGCGGTGTCGGTGAATTCAGGCTCGGCCCCCAGTGGCGTCAGGGGGACCGATGCGAAAGCACGCATGGTGGTCATGTTTTTTCTCCTTGGAACGTTTGCACTTAGCACCCGCGCTTTTGCTTAGTATTCAGTCGCGGGCATTGAACGTACGTTACGAGCCGGGTTCGGCGATCTCCATCACCCAGCAAAGCGGTGCTGGTGGAACCGTTGGGGGAGGTGGCGGGGGATGCAATGGGGGAGTGCGGATAAGATAGCTTGTCCGTAACAATGTGCTAGACTGCCGGGTAGGGTGGACTTCCAAGGCGCCAAAAAATGAATAATTTCGTTCGCAGCAAGCTGCGTTTCATGCGCAGCCCGCATGGGCTGATCGATCGGGAACGCCTGGCGCCGGTGCGCGATGCCGCGGCGCGGGCGCGTCTTGTCTCGCTCACCGCGCCCGGCGGCTACGGCAAGACTTCGCTCGCCGCCACCTGGGCCGCCCATTGGCAGGAGCAGGGGGCACATTGCGCCTGGCTGAGCCTGGAGCCCGATGACGACGTGCCGGCGCGCTTCCTGTTCGGTCTGACACAGGCGCTGCGCGGCCTGGGCCCCGGCATTGGCGACGCGGCGCAGGCCCTGCTGGCCGGCGCCTCCCTGGCGGCGCCGCGGGCGGTGATGTCCATGCTGATCGCCGATCTTGAGCAGATCGAGGATGAAATGTTCCTCGTGCTCGACGATTACCAGTGGATCCATGACGCCACGATCCACGATGCGCTGGCATTTTTGCTGCTGCACGCCCCGGCGCATCTGCACCTTGTCATCACCTCGCGCACCCGCCCGGAACTGCCGCTGGCCCGCCTGCGCGCGCTTGGGCAGTGGCTGGAGCTGGATGTCGCGGATCTGCGCTTCGATGAAGACGAGACCAGGCGGTTCCTGCAGGCCGCCAGCCCGCAGGCGCCGAGCGCCGCGCAGGTGCAGCATTTACATGAGCATACCAATGGCTGGGTGGCCGCTCTGCGCATCGCCGCCTTGGGCGCCAGCGGCGCCGGGGCCGTGGACGTGCAGGTCTCCGGCGCCTCGCGCGCTTTCGCGCATCTGATCGAGGATATGCTGGAGAACCTCCCCCCGGCCACGGTCCTGTTCATGGCGCGCACGTCGGTGCTGGATTACCTCAATGCCGGGCTGTGCGAGGCGGTGACAGGCGCCGCCGACTGCGCCGCGCTGCTGGAGCAGATGGCGCAGAGCTATCTGCTCGTTGAGCCGCTGGACGGTGAAGGCCGCTGGCTGCGCTACCACCAGCTGCTGCTGGATTACCTGCGCGGCAAGCTAATCCACCGCTTGCACATTGACCCGGTGGAGCTGCATCGCCGCGCTGCCCAGTGGTTCGCTGGTCACGCGATGTGGACGGATGCGGTGCGCCATGCGCTCGCCGCGGGTGATAACGCCCAGGCCCTGGAATGGCTGGTGCATTGCGGCATGGCGCTGGTGAAGAAGGGCGATCTCATGACGCTGCTGGCATGGCGCCGCGCCTTTCCGCCGGAACTGCTGCGCAAGCAGCCAGGCGTGCAGGTGGCGGTGGCCTGGGGCCTGACCCTGGCCATGCGCTATGACGACGCCGAGCCGGTGCTGAACGAGGTTGAGCAGGATGAAGCCGCCAGCGCATCGCCGGGCATCCTGGCCCAATGCCAGGCGGTGCGCGCCGTCGCCGCCGCGCTGCAGGATGATTCGCAGCGCGCCTTGCAACTCGCCGAATCCTGGCAGACCCGCCAGGGTGTGTACGACGCGTGGGTCACCAATGCCATCTCCAACGTGCTGCGCTTTGCCTATTGGAAAGCCGGGCGCTGGGCGGATGTCTACGAGCAGCACTGGGTGCCCTATTCGCTTGAGGACGATGCGCGCAACGCCTTCTCCACGGTCTATCGCGAGTTGCTGCTCGGATACGTGGAGCTTGAACAGGCCCGGTTGGGCGTGGCTGGACGCCATGCGCGCGAGGCCCTGCGCCTGGCTGAGGTTAATGGCGGCCCTTGCTCGGTCGCCGCGGCATTGGCGGCCCCCCTTTGGGCGATGATCGCCTACGAGCAGGGCCAGTCCGAAGCCGCTGAGACAGCACTGACGCCGCTGCTGCCGCTGATCGACAACACGGGTATGCTGGAGAGCGTGCTGCAAACCTATCTGGTGCTCGCCCGCATCGCACGCGGGCGTGGCGATCCGGGGCACGCCTATGGCTTGCTCGAACACGCCGAATCTATTGGCTATAACCGGGGCTGGGACCGGTTGGTGAGCGCCATGCTGCTGGAGCGGCTGCGCTGGTTGGCGGCCGATGGCCGCTTTGACGAAGCACGTGCCTGCGGCGTGCGCCTGGGCCGGCTGGCAACGACCCACACAGGAACGGAGCGCTGCGCGCGTACGGACCTCGGCATCTACCGCAATTGGGGGCAGGCGCATCTCGCATTGTTCGACCAGCGCGCCGCCGATGCAGTTAGTGGTTTTGCCCGGCTCTATGCCGAGGCGCGCGAGCTGCGTTTTGAATATCGGGCCCTGGCGCTGGGTGCTTCCCTGGCGTTGGCGCACATGGCGTGCGACGACCGGAGCGCCGCCTTCAGCGTATTGCGTGAAGTGCTGCAAATTGCGCAACGAAGCGGAGCCAGCCGCAGCATCCTCGATTTCGGCACGGATATGCGGACCATGCTGTCCCGCTTTCTGATCAGCGATCAGCGCGATCCAGCTTTGGCGCCTTACTTGCAGCGCCTGCTCACGGAGCAGGGGGAAACCGCATCCAAACCGGCCGATGGCATCGCGAATTTGTTGACGGACCGAGAACGCCGTGTGCTGGTACTCGTGGCGGTCGGACAGTCGAACAAGGAGGTGGCACGGACGCTGGACATCTCCGCCGAGACGGTGAAGACGCATCTCAAGAACGTATTCGCGAAGCTCGACGTGCAGCAACGCTGGCAGGCGGTATCAGTAGCGCGATCGCTCGGCCTGCTTGAGAACGGCTGATCATCACCATAAGTGGTACTGCCAGTCTAATGCGAACTGGGCTCCGTCGATCTGACCCCGACTTTCATCCAGTTGGTGCCAGAGACTGGGCATGTGAAGGCGTTGAGTGTTCGCATTTCGATGCAGACAGATAGGGCTCAAACGTCTTAAATGGATTGGCTAGGGAGTGCCTGCATTCACTGCTAGTTTGTCAGAAAGCGGCGGGGCCGGAAGTGATCATGTCGGCACCCTACGCAGTTAGCCACCTCAAAGCGAGCCTGCCAGGAAGGCCCCCGGCTGTTATCACAGAGCTTGGTCAGATTGTGGCCAGCCAGGCTCTATGCGGGCGAGGATAGAACACGCTGACGGCAAGGCCCAGGATCACCAGCGTTGCCGCCGCGAGCTTCCATGCAGGCATCGGCTCGCCGAGCCAAAGCACGGCCGCCCCCATGCCGAAGACCGGCACGACCAACGCCCAGGGGCTGACGGTCACGGAGGGATAGCGCGCCAGCAGAAACGCCCAACTGGCATAGCCGAACCAGCTATTGCCGAGGGACTGCCACACCACGGCGGCCCAGCCCCAAAGCGTGGCATGGCTGGGGGCCCGGCCTATTGCCGCCGGGCCGTCCGCCAGCAGCGACAGGGCGAGCAACGGCGGCGCTGAAAACAGGCTGCCCCAAACCACGTGAGCCTGAAAATTGCTCGGCCGTCCTTCACGCGCGACGATGTGCCCGATGCCCAGCAGGCGGCCGCGATCACCACCAGCAGCAGGCCGAGTGGCGTGGTGCGGCCGTTGACATGTGCCGCAATCACCGCAATGCCCGCGACCGCCAGCAGGCAGGCGGCGATCTGAAAGCCGCGCATCCGCTCACCGCTGCGCGCCATCGACAGGAAGATGGTGAAAAACACCTTGACCTGGATAACGAGCGAAGCCAGACCCGGGGAGATATGGCCATCCATCGCCAAAAACAGCAGGCCGAATTGTCCGGCGCCGATCAGTACGCCATAGGAAGCGAGGTTAAGTCAGGATACGTTCGGCCGGGGAAGGAACAAAACACCAGGCAGGGCGGCGAGGGTGAAGCGCAGCCCGGCGAAGAGGAAGGGGGGAAACTGGTCGAACCCGAGACGGATGACGACAAAATTGCTGCCCCAGACGGCCATGACGGCCAGCGCAAGAAGACCGTGCCGCAAGCTAAGCGTGGTGTGTTGCATTGGCCCTCCGCGTTGAAGCGGTTTGCGCTCCCTCGGCCAAGAATTAGGCAGGTTCCGCGCGGGGTGAGAATCCCCGCGCGCGCAGGGCTCTTCTGCGTGCGTTCAGGACACGCGGCTGGCGCCGGAGCAGGCCGAATGCATTTCAGTGCGCCGCCATCATCTTTGCCCCCTCTTTCTCACACCGAGCCAGCCATTGGCCGGGCAGCGCCCATGACGGGCGTTTAGCGATAAGTGGTGTGATCCCGGAACCGGACATTCTGTGCGACCTGCTTGGTGGGGCCCTTGGCCCATCTCGGCCGCTCAACCGCGGCTGATGCACTTGGCGCCTTTCTGGCAAGCTCCCCGCCCTGGATGGCGGGGAGGCGCTCCGGTTGACTAGAGGGGGAAGAACAGGCGCAGTAAAACGCTCGTTCCGTCCGCGCCGGAATCCGACGCCGTGAGCGTACGGGTAAAATACCCTGTCGCCGTAAGCGGCCCGAAATCATACGCCAGCAACGCACCCATCGCGATCTCGTGTGGCGCGCCGAAAGTGGGATGGCCAGGGCCGTAGAAGTTGCCGCTGTTGCTGTCCGCCGTGAACTGCGTGTCGTAATACCCGACGGCCCCCGCCTCCCATTTGCCAAAATGCTTGGCCGCAGTGAGGTCAAGGAAGAGCTGGTCGCCAGACGTGTAGTCCGTGGCGTTGTTCTTGGTGTTGAAGTCGTAGAGCGCGTGCGCCGTCAGGTTATAGCCATTGCCCAGATAGCTGATCGACGTCTCGGGCTGGATGGTCCAGAAATTATTCCCGATATTGACCAAAGACGTCTTGCTATACTGTCCCACCGGCGGAAAAAAGCCGAACGCCGTGGTGATGAATAAATTCGGAGCCGGAGACCAGGACAGATTGATCGGCGTGATGCCGGGATTGGCGAAGGCGGTTTTGTTGAAGGTTCCTGCAGGGTTGGGCGGCGGCAGGTCGGACACGGAGGTATTCACCATCGGGAAGACCGCGAAGCCCATTTCCGTCACGCCATGGAAATTCCCCGGCAGACTCCAGATAAAACGGGGCGCCGTCACGACGGCCGTGACCTTCGCGCCATTGATCGCGCTCATGAATGGGTCGGTAAGCTGTACTTCCGTGATCCCCGAAGTGTCCTCCAGCCAGAAGCCGGGGGGCGGATTGGCACCCGCCGGTATACCCAGCGAGGAGCCGGGGGCGTAGGCATAGGGAGCGCCCGGCTCGCGGGCTGCGGCGGTGCCGGTTGCGGCCAGCATCGCCGCGCCGAGCAGAAGGCCAAGGCGCAGGGGGTGGGATGTGGTGGTGTTCGCGTGCATGATTACCTCGGGCGTCTGGTTTTTATTTCGAAATTTTTGTGCTGCGCTGGGAAAGCCGGGGGTAGCGCGTCCCTGCCTCCGCGCCGGCTGACAGCGCGGAAGTGGTGTGGTGCCTAAGCACCGGCGCGAAGATGCGGGGGGTGGCGCGAGCGGGGCGGTGGGGTCGCCCCGCTTCGGTCTTTAAATCTCTGGTGCCTGCGGTTGCAGCACCGGGACACCGGCTTCGGGCGTCGTGTCCTTAAGCCGGGCCGGCGCGGTCTCGCGCAGGAAGCCGCTATTGAAGAAGGCCGCCAGGACACCCGCCAGCGCGAGATAAGGGATGTACTGGATGCCGTAGTGCTGAGCCACAAAGCCGCCGATGATGGGCACGCCGCCGCCGCCGAAGATCTCGCCGATGCAGACCACGACGCCTGGCGCCGTCGCCATCAGTGCCGGCGGCACAGACTCCGCGCTGATCGGCCCGACGGTAAGCGCCACCAGCGAGTAGGTGAAGAACTGCATAACGAACATCAGCCCGAACAACAGGTCTGGCGACGCGCCGGTGTGGATGAAGAGATAAAGCGATACGGCGGCGCACAGGCTGGAGATCAGCATCACCGGCTTGCGGCCCAGGCGGTCTGAGAGTGGAGCCAGCACCAGCGCCCCGGCGGCGCCGCCAAAACCGATCGACGAGAGCACAAGGCCCATCGACGGCACGCTCAGGTGCAGATAGTCCACAAGATAGCTGGGCAGCATCGCACCCAGGGTGATCTGGCAGGTGAGCAGGAAGATCATGGCCATGATGTTGAGGATGATGTTCCTGTATTGGAACACGTCGGTCCATTTGTGGCGGCTATGGTCATGCACCACGGTGTGTTCGACATGAGCGAGTTCCGCCGGCGACTTCAGCACGCGGAACAGCATATACGCGACAGTGAGGCCGAACGGCGTGACCAGGACAAAAATCCAGCGCCAATCCATCACGTGCAGCAGGTTCGTCACCAGCAGCGGTGCCAGCGCCTGGCCGAAAAGCGGCAGCATCATCTGCTCGATGCCGATATTCTGGCCCTGGCGGCTGGGCTTGGACGCCTCCATGGTCGCGGCGATGCTCGGCGCCGTATAGGCGCCGTCGGCAAAGCCCATCACCGCGCGCAACAGCAGCATCGTGATGAGGCTTGTGGCTAGGCCGCTGATGCCAACCAGCACCGAGAACACCGTGACCGTGATGAGCACCACCCGCCGCCGCCCGAACAGATCGGAAAGCCGACCAGCGAACAGGGCGGCTATGCCCCAGGCGATCGACAAAACGCCCGCGATTTCACCGAGATTTTGGTAGCTGAAGTGGAGATCCTTCATGATCGCCGGAAACATCGGAAAGATCATGAAACGGTCGAGACCGACAAGGCCAAAGGCGAGTGACAGCAGAATCACAGCCTTCACTTCGTATGCCGTGTCCCACGGCTTCGTTTTAGCGGACATTATGGTTCCCCAAGTTTTCTTTTCGCCTCTGGCGGCGTGTATTTACCGGCCATGACGTTTTGTTTCTGGACGTTGAAGCGGATGCCTGTATTGCCAGCATTTCATCTTCAAACCGGAGCCGAACACACTACCGGTCTGGAGCGCCAAACAAAACTTGGAACCGTCCACAAGGTGGACATCACCCGAGCTTTATCAATTGCTTGCTTCGGCCAGTTTCTGTTCAATCAGCGTCTTTGTCTCCCACATCGGATCCAGGCAGCGGGCGACGCCTTCCTCGGCGCTGACGGCGCGCGCCATCCAGATCACGCTGATGCAGCCCAGGAGCCGCCCGGCGATAAGAATGGGCAGGGAGAGCGAGCCGGTATGCGGCCAGATCTCGCCGCCTTGGCGCAGGCCGTAACCACGCCGGCGCGTCGCCGCGATGAGACGGTTCACCTGGACCTCATTGCGGGCCAAGACGTCGTGGGGGTCTGACGATTTCGCGAGCATGGCGAGCAGCGCCTCGCGCTCCTGGGCTGGTGCGAAAGAGATGTAGGCGAGGCCAGAGGCGCAGGCGAGGAGCGGCAACTCGCGCCCGACCATGTTGCGGTCGATGGATAACGGAGCGACCCGGTGGGTGGTGTCATGAATCACCATCTTCATTCCTTCCAGCGTGGAGACATCGCAGGGCCAGGAAATGCGCCGGGTCAGGTCTGTTAACGCCGGTCCGGCGATGGCTGTAATCCACTGCTCATCCTCAAACCCCTCGGCGAGTCCGCGCACCCGCAGGCGCAGGTGGAAATGCTCGTCGGCGGTGCGGCGGCCCACATAGCCCTCGTCCAGCAGGGTTTGCAGCAGCCGGTACACGGTGGCGCGTGGCACGCCGGTTTCCCGCGCCAGGGTGAGGGCCGTGGCGCTGCCAAGGCGGTTGAGGGCGGCCAGCACGGCCAGGCCACGGTTAAAGGAGCGGATGGGCTTTGGTTTCATCTTGTTCGTCCGCCTAGTGGACATTTTGAAAATGGACTTTGCCGTGCGTCCGGCGCAGCGGCAAGGTCCCCGGCAACAACGATACGTTTTGCTGGGGAGAGAGTTCAATGACAGGCACTATGACGGGCCAGGATTATCCGCAGGAAGCCGACATCGTGATCGTGGGCTGTGGGCCGGTGGGCGCCATGCTGGCCAACCTGCTGGGTATGCAAGGCATAACCACGCTGGTCCTCGATCGCGAAGCCGCGATCTACAACCTGCCGCGCGCCATACAGTTTGACGACGAGGTGATGCGCCTTTTGCAGACGGCCGGACTGGCCGAGGAGATGGCGCCACTGGTGCGGGTCGTGCCGGGAATGCATTTTGTCGATGACGCCGGCCGCCTGCTGCTCGACTGGTCCCGCCCGCTGGAGTGCGGCCGCCAGGGCTGGAGCGAGAGTTACCGCTTCCACCAGCCGGAACTGGAGCAGGTGCTGCGCGAGGGGCTGTCCCGCTTTCCCGGTGTCTCGCTCCGCCTGCGCAGCGTGGTTTTCGCCATCGACCAGGAGCCGGACGCCGCCATAGTCCGCTACGAAGACCTCGCTACCGGGCAACTGCACTGCTGCCGGGCGCGTTACGTGGTTGGCTGCGATGGCGCGGGCTCGCTGGTGCGGCGGCTGATCGGCGACAACATGGATGATCTCGGCTTCCACGAGCGCTGGCTCGTGGTGGACGTGCTGCTCAAGCGCCCGCGCCCGGATCTCGGCGACCACAGCGTGCAGCATTGCAGCAAGCAGCGTCCGGCGACCTATGTCCGCGGCATCGGCGAGCGCCGGCGCTGGGAGATCACCGTGCTGCCAGGCGATGACGAGACGCGCATCGTCCAGCCCGACTTCGTGCGGGAGTTGCTCTCGCGCTGGGTGTCGTCCGAGGAGATCGACATCGAGCGCACCGCGATTTACACGTTCCGCTCCGCCGTCGCGGCGACGTGGCGAAGCGGACGGCTGCTCATCGCGGGCGACGCGGCGCATCTCACGCCGCCTTTCCTGGGCCAGGGCATGTGTGCAGGAATGCGCGATGCCGGCAACCTTGCCTGGAAGCTGGGCCGGATCCTGCGCGGCCTTAACGATGACAGCCTGCTCGACACCTACCAGAGCGAGCGTGCTCCGCATGCGCGTGAGTATATCGAGCTGGCGGTCCGGTTGGGCGGGCTGATCAACACCAAGGCGATGGCGGACGCCGTGCCGCGCAGCGTTCTGGAGAGCGGCGAGGTCGCACAGATGCGCTCGATCAAGCCACGCCTCGGTCCTGGCATCGCCAAGGGCTGGAACGGCCACGCCGGTGAGATCGCGCCGCAGCCGCTCCTCGATGGCGGCTATCGGCTCGACGACGCCGTGGGGTACCGCTACGCCGCCGTAATGGAACCAGGCTTTGCCGCGCAGCTCCCCCGCGAAACCTGGGCCCGCCTGGAGGCCCGCGACGCCACCATTGTCACCGGGGACGGCGAAATCGGCGCTTGGCTGCGCGATGCGGGGGCTCCCGCCGTGCTGGTGCGTCCCGACCGGTACGTGCTGGGTGCCGCACATTCGAACCAGGAGCTGGCGGCGCTGGCGGCCCTTATCTGACACCCCCGAAAACCAAAGGAATATTTACATGAAGCTCATCTCATTCATCAAGGCCGGTCGTCCCAGCTATGGTGCCGTGAAGGACTGTGGCGTTGTCGACCTCGGGCGCCGCTTCGGCGACCGCTGGCCGACTTTGCGCGCCCTGCTCGCCGCGGGCGCCCTCACCGAAGTTGAGCGTGCCGTGAAGGAAGCCGCCGCCGATTTCCCGCTCGATGGGCTGGAGTTGGCGCCGGTGATCCCAGACCCCGACAAGATCATCTGCGTCGGGCTGAATTACCGCGACCATGTCGCCGAGACGGGCCGCACCGTCACCCCCAACCCGGCGCTGTTCGCGCGCTTTGCGGGCAGCCAGATCGGCCACGCGCAGCCGCTCATCAAGCCCACAGTGTCGGATAAGCTGGACTATGAGGGCGAGCTGGCCGTCGTCATCGGCAAGGAGGGGCGCCACATTCCGGCCGAGCGGGCGCTTGAGTATGTCGCTGGCTATTCCTGTTACAATGACGGCAGCGTGCGCGACTGGCAGCTCCACACCAGCCAGTACCTCGCGGGCAAGACCTTCGCCGGAACCGGCGCGTTCGGGCCCTGGCTCGTCACCTCGGATGAAATTCCCGACCCGGCCGCACTGACGCTGGAAACCCGCCTGAACGGCGAGGTGGTGCAGCAGAGCAAGACGGAGCTGATGATCACCCCGGTGCCGGAGCTCATCGCCTATATTTCCACCGTCCTGCCGTTGCTGCCCGGCGATATCATCGTCTCCGGCACGCCCGGCGGGGTGGGAATGAAGCGCACGCCGCCGCTCTACATGCGCGAGGGCGACGTGGTCGAGGTCGAGATCAGCGGCATCGGCGTGCTGCGCAATACCATCGCGGCGGAGCCGCGCAATGCCGTCGCGGCGGAATAAGGCGATGGAACAGCGCTCCGAATTCACGGCACTCGGCTATCTTGGCATCGGATCGGCGCGGCTCGATGAGTGGAGCGCCTACGCTGCCGGCCTGCTGGGGATGCAATTGGCCGACCGTGGTGGCGCCGTGCGGACCTTCCGCATGGATGACCGCAAACAGCGCCTGGTGGTGACCGGCGAAGCAGGCGAAGGGCTCGCCTTCATGGGCTGGGAGGTGGCAGACGCGGCGGCGCTGGCGCAACTGGCGGCGCGGCTTGAGGCCAGTGGCGTCGTGGTGCGCCACGCCCCGCGGGCGCTGGCCGACGAACGTCTTGTCGCCGATCTCATCCTGTTCGACGACCCGGCGGGGAACCGGCTGGAAGCCTTCCATGGCGCTGCCGTGGCGGACGAGCCGTTCCGTCCGGGCCGGCCGATCTCGGGCTTCCGCACCGGGCCTCTCGGCATGGGTCACGCCGTGCTCCATGCCGAGAATATCGACATGCTGCTGCCCTTCTACCGCGACCTGCTCGGCTTTCGCGTCAGCGATTACGGCCTCACGCCCTATCCGCTCTATTTCTTCCACATCAACGGCCGCCACCACAGCTTCGCGATGGTCGGCTCGGGCCGGCGGGGGATGCACCATTTCATGGTGGAGTACTGCCAGCTCGACGATGTCGGCCAGGGTTACGATCTTGCCCAGCTTGAGGAAAACCGCCTCGCCTACACGCTGGGCCGGCACACCAACGACCACATGACCTCCTTCTACAGCCACACGCCCTCGGGCTTTTTCGTGGAGACGGGCTGGGGTGGACGTGTCGTCGACCTGGCCACCTGGCAGCCGCACGAGACGTTCGACGGGCCGAGCCTATGGGGGCATGAACGCCTCTACCTGGAGGAGGCGCCGCGTGCCCGCTTGCGCGAGATGCGTCTGAACGCCGCCACGCGCGGCTTGCGCGCGCCGGTGACCCTGCCCGACTGTCCCTGGGCGCGGGAGATTCTTGCAGCCGGATAACCGGGGCGATGCGGCGCCAGCCGCGTCGATTTAAGGGAGTGTAACCAATGACAACAATGAACCTGCCGCAGTTTCAAGACGGCATCATCATTACGGCTCCCGGCGGGCCAGAGGTGCTGCAACCCGGCCGTTTACCTGTCCCGACCCCCGGGGCGGGCGAAGTGCTCATCAGGGTCGCGGCGGCCGGTGTGAACCGGCACGACTGCAACCAGCGCCGCGCTGGGCCCGGCTACGACCCCAACCCAGTCCCCGGCCTGGAGGTCTCCGGCACCGTCGTGGGTCTCGGCGATGGCGTGCCACAGGCGCGGTTGGGAGAGCGCATAGCCGCCCTCATCCAGGGTGGCGGCTATGCGCAATACGCCATTGCCGCCGCGGAACTGGCTCTGCCAGTGCCGGAAGGGCTGACCCTCACCGAAGCGGCGGGGCTGCCTGAGGCCCTGTTCACGGCCTGGTTCAATTTCTTCGATGTGCTGCGCCTGCGCCCGGGCGAGCGCGTGCTCATCCATGGCGGCACCAGCGGCGTCGCCTCGCTGGCCATCCCGGCGCTTACCGCCTGCGGCTACGAGGTTTTCGCGACCTGCGGGAGTGCCCGCAAATGCGAGGCGGCCATCGGCTTCGGCGCCCGTGGCGCCTTCGACTATCACGCCCTGGACCTCGCGGCGCAGGTTAAGGACGCAACCGGCGGGCATGGCGTGGATGTCATCCTCGACGTCTCAGCCGGCGCGCATCTTGCCAAGGACCTTGAGATGCTCGCCCCTGATGGGCGCATCGGCCATCTCTCGGCGGGCGGCGGCAAGCTGCTGGAAGTGCCGCTACGCACGCTTATGGCCAAACGCCTCTCCATCACCGGCTCGCTGCTGCGGCCACTGCCGCTCGCACGCAAGCTGGCGATTGCCGAGCGGCTGCGCCGCGAGGTCTGGCCACTCCTGGGCACACGGATACGCCCGGCGATCGCCACCACCGTCCCCCTCGCGGATGCCGCCGCCGCTCACCAGGCGATGGAGCAAGGCGAGCATGTGGGCAAGATTTTGCTCACCGTGGCCGCCTGACAAAGGACGCGATAGACCCATGAACAAGCTCTACCCCTCCCCCGAGGCCGCGCTGGACGGCGTGCTGTTCGACGGCATGACAATCATGTCCGGCGGCTTCGGCCTTTCCGGCAATCCGGAAAGCCTCATCCCGGCGATCCGCGATTCAGGCGTGAAGAATCTCACGGTGATTTCCAATAATTGCGGCGCGGACGGGTTCGGGCTGTGGCTGCTGCTCAACAACCGGCAGATCAGGAAGATGATTGCCTCCTATCTCGGCGAGAACAAGCTGTTCGAGCAGCTTGCCCTCTCCGGTGAGCTGGAGCTGGAGCTTAACCCGCAGGGTACGCTGGCTGAGCGCATCCGTGCCGGCGGAGCGGGCATCCCGGCCTTCTATACCCGCACCGGCGTGGGCACCGTGGTTGCGCAGGGCAAGCCGGTCGAACAGTTCGAGGGCCAGCCCTATGTGCGCGAGACCTGGCTCAAGGCCGATCTCGCCATCATCAAGGCCTGGCGCGCCGATCCGGCTGGCAATCTCGTCTTCCGCAAGACCGCGCGCAACTTCAACCCGAACATGGCGACGGCGGCCAAGGTTACGGTTGCCGAGGTGGAGGAGATCGTCCCCGCCGGCACGTTTGACCCCGACCAGGTGCATACGCCGGGGGTCTACGTGAACCGGATCGTGAAAAGCACCATCAACGAGAAGCGCATCGAGAAGCTGACGGTGCGCGAGAGGGAGGAAGCGTGATGCCCTGGACACGAGACGAGATGGCCGCCCGCGCTGGCCAGGAATTGAAGGATGGCTACTATGTGAACCTGGGCATCGGCATTCCCACGCTGGTGGCCAACCACATTCCGCCGGGCATGGACGTGACGCTGCAAAGCGAGAACGGCATGCTGGGCATGGGGCCATTCCCGTACCGCGATCAGGTCGATCCCGACCTTATCAACGCCGGGAAGCAGACGGTGACGGAACTTCCCACCACCAGCTTCTTCTCCTCGGCCGACTCCTTCGCGATGATCCGCGGCGGCCATATCGACATGGCCATCCTCGGCGCCATGGAGGTCTCCGCCGCGGGCGACATCGCCAACTGGACCATTCCCGGCAAGATGATGAAGGGCATGGGCGGGGCGATGGACCTCGTGGCTGGTGTGCAGCGCGTGGTGGTGCTCATGGAGCACACCGCCAAGGATGGCACGCCAAAGATCGCGGAACATTGCACGCTGCCGCTGACCGGCGCGGGCGTGGTCGATCTCATCATCACTGATCTGTGCGTGCTGGCATGTGACAGGCGCCAAGGCGGGCTGACGCTGGTGGAACTGGCGCCGGGCGTGACGCTGGACGAGGTGCGCCGGACCACTGAGGCGGCGATCAAGGAGGCAGCATGACCGAGGCTTTCATCTGCGATGCCATCCGCACGCCCATCGGCCGTTTTGGCGGCGCCCTGGCGGCGGTGCGCGCCGACGATCTCGCGGCGCTGCCGATTGCGGCACTGCTCGCCCGAAACCCGCAGGTGGACCCCGCCGCCATCGACGAGGTGATCCTCGGCTGCGCCAACCAGGCGGGCGAGGATAACCGCAACATCGCCCGCATGGCGGCCCTGTTGGCCGGGCTGCCGGTATCCGTTCCCGGCACCACGCTCAACCGGCTGTGCGCCAGCGGCGCCGACGCCGTGGGCGCGGCGGCCCGCGCCGTCATGTCCGGCGAGATCGAGCTTGCCATTGCCGGGGGGGTGGAGAGCATGAGCCGTGCCCCCTACGTGATGGGCAAAAGCGCGACGCCCTTCGCCCGCGACCTGCGGCTTGAGGACACGGTGATCGGCTGGCGCCTTGTGAACCCCAGGATGCAAGCGCTCTACGGCACCGCATCGATGCCCGAAACCGGCGACAATGTCGCGCGGCGCTACGGCGTAAGCCGGGAGGACCAGGACAGCTTTGCCCTGCGCAGTCAGCAGCGCGCAGCTGGGGCCCAGGCAGCAGGGTATTTTGCGGAAGAGATCCTGCCAGTCACCATCCCCGGCAAAAAGGCGGATGTGACCGTCAGCACCGACGAGCATCCGCGCCCGGACACCACCATGGACATCCTGGCCAAGCTGAAGCCGGTCGTGCGGGCGGATGGCAGCGTGACTGCGGGCAACGCCTCCGGCATCAATGACGGTGCTGCGGCCATGTTCGTCGCCTCGGAGGACGCCGCGCGGCGCCATTGTCTTACCCCGCGCGCCCGTGTTCTGGGCATGGCCACGGCGGGCGTGGAGCCGGATGTGATGGGCATCGGCCCCGTGCCCGCCAGCCAGAAACTCATGGCCAGGCTCGGGCTTGGCACGGAGGATTTCGACCTGATCGAGATTAACGAGGCGTTCGCGGCGCAGGTCATTGCCTCCGTCCGCGCCCTTGGACTCGACCCCGCCGCCCAGCACCTCAACCCGCATGGCGGCGCCATCGCGCTCGGTCATCCGCTGGGCTGCTCCGGCGCGCGTCTCGTGCTCACCGCCGTGCACGGGCTGGAACGGCGCGGCGGCAGACGCGCTTTGGTAACCATGTGCATTGGTGTTGGTCAGGGGCTTGCGCTGGCTCTGGAACGCGTGTGAAGCCGAGGGGGGGACACGCCAATAAGAGAACATCTGAACAAGCTGGCTTATTCGTTCTCGTAATCTTCGGTAGACATTGGCACTGACAACCAGTGGCGGCATTGCTTAATGGAGTGGTGACCAAGACCGTGCAAGTAACAATTTGGGGCGATTTTGGGCGGACCGCTTTTTAGCCTGGTTCGCGGGAAAGCGGTCGGTCTGTTCTCGGCCCGTCACTGCTGCTTTGCGCCCGGGCCGGCTCCTCGCCCTACCATCTAGGTCACCCGACACTCTGTATGGCACGGCGAAGAAGTTTGAAGATGCGCGGATCGGCGCACTGCGCCACGTTGAAGCGCAGGAACCGCCCGGCCGTCTGCGCCGGGCTGAACACGTTGCCCGGCGCCAATACGACGTTCTCAGCCATCGCCTGCCGAGCGATGGCCGCCG
>Ga0326727_10008884_pt1 | contig 25162 bp, 22 predicted proteins | sample MB2enrmetagenome_FD_207643 | JGI IMG/M metagenome (GOLD analysis project Ga0326727, IMG submission 207643) | Lab enriched peat soil microbial communities from McLean, Ithaca, NY, United States - MB29MY | ecosystem: Environmental > Terrestrial > Soil > Wetlands > Peat | place: USA: New York... | reverse complement strand
TAGCTTAGAGGGCAGGGCCATAGCTGCACCCCCTGAGGCTGCGGATTACCGGATGGTCGAGGGAGTCGATGCACTTGTCCTCGAAGGCTGCGTTGAGGATTTCGTCGAACGTCATGTTGGGCCATTTAGGCTCGGCAGCCCGCAGCTCAGCAGGCGCCGTCTCCACCCGGTACCCGTTGGCGTCCATGTCCGCCTGGAGCCGCACCCACTCGCCGATGGCCCGGCGGGCCACACGGCTGGCCGACTTCGACCAGTCGTTCGTCGAGTTCCTGTAGGGCCAGAGGAAGAGGGTCCCCTTGTGGCTCAGGCACGTGACGAGGTTGACGTGGGAGACGAACCGCTCGAGGTCCTCGGGAATCTCAAGGTCCGGAGCGAGGATATGCAGTTCCCGGCTGTCGTCCTCGACGACGGGGACGTTGTACAGCCTATAGCCCTCGTCGGGATGGACACGGAAGAAATTGCGCTTTCCGGGCTTCCGCACGGGGATGGTGGTCTGCGCCCCGTCCGAGAAGGGCTCCTCGGCCGCCGGGCCCCTCGCCTTGCGGTACTTCTCCGGGTCGAGGAGGGGCTTCTTCGTGGCCTTCGCCGGGGCCTTCGCCGCCGCTGCGCACTGGGCCATCGGCGTGCCGTTCAGCTTCTTGTCGTTGGCATGGCTTGGGGGTGTGGTAGGTGGCTTGGGAGGTTCGGCCGTTGCCTGTCCTTCCCCGTTTGGGGCGGGCAAGGGGCTGTGGTCGAGGATGCTTCCGGGCTCGGCTCCGCCGATGCCCGGGTTCCATCCGGCTGCTGCCGTATGGTCTACTGCTGGCGCTAGGTTTTCCATCTCAAGCGTACTCCGCTTCCGTGGATTGGGATCGCAGGGGTGGAAGCCTGGCCCCCGTTCCCAAGACCGCCCTGTGGGGTGGTCTTGTCTAGGGACCCGGTAGTTCTTTTTTTATTTATTACCGGTCTTGGGTTCCCGCAACCGGGCCTAGCGGAAGCGGCGGGGGCGTCCGGGACCAGGGACGTCGCCCGCCTTGACTCCGAGCTGCTGCTCCAGCTGGGCAATCTTCTGGGCCGCAATTCGGGCATGGTCCGGGCTGAGCGCCGGAAGGCTCATCGAGAGCCGCCGCAGCTTGCTCCGGTACGACTTGATGGTGTCTGGCGTGAGGCCGTCAACTGTGCGTAGCAACATCTTCTCCTCCAATCAACGAAATAAGAAAAGGCTTCATTAACGAACCGGAAAGTCGTGAAACCCGAGAATCCCCGATACCGGAGATACCCCGGGCTTGGAGGGCAGCCCGATGACGGCGCGGGGGGCCGTGACGTGGGCCGGGGATCCCGGATGCTCAGCCGGTGCCGAAGCGCAGAAAGCTTCCCGGCGTGCTGGCCCTGTCGGGCACGCCTGCTGGCTATCCTGAGGCAAAGAAAGTAACCAAAGAAGGGGTTTGCTCTTATATTATATTGGTAGGCAGGCCAGACCCCGGAGACCTCCAAGCAAGTACAATGTAATCAGTAGGTTAAAATTCGGTTGGGGAATCCCGGAGCCCCCCCCTCGATACTCCCGAGACCTGAGGGTCAGACTGTCCCGGGGGTTTAAGGGACCCTGGGGGCCTGGGGGGTCTGAGGGGTCTGCCGGGTCTCCGTGCCCGCCTGACCGATCCATGGTCCATAGGACGGCGTTGCTTCCCGCTACCCGCAAGGAGGGTTTTAACAGCCGACTTCCCTGTCTCAATCGTTATAGCCGGGCACCTGCCTGCCCCGACGCCAGCATCGCCAGACGGGGCGACTATCGGTAGCACCAGCCGGCAAGGATTCTTCGGACCTTGATCGCTGACAGTCTCGCCCCGGGACGAAACTCTCATATCCACGACGGCTGTGAGGTGTGGCCGATAAGTCTCGTCCCACGCATCGCGGGATCGGATGCACGTGCCCCGGGGAGGGCCAGTCCGGACAAAGCTGCGTCGTATCGGACCTGATGATCGGAGGGCAGGGCTATTCCCGTTACGGTTAGGCATGCGCGCAGCCCCCCTCTGCTTCAACCCGTGGCCGGTCCGCGAAACTGCCGCCCCGCCGTGGCCGGTCTGGACCGGGGTGATTCAAGCCGCCAATCCACGCCTTCGCGAGAAGCCCGAATGGACACCGTCAGCGGAACTGCAGGTCCGCCATTGGGGCTCGGAGCCCTGACTTGCCGGTCTCGAGTCTTCCGCCCATCCGGGGGCGCTCCGGCTGGTCCCCGCATGGGTGTTCGAAGCAGGATCGGATCGGCTTTGCCGTCCAGCCAGCCGCCGACCCTGACGGAATGGACTGTGTAGGAATGGGCTTGCCGCGGTACGGGCATCGAGAGCAACGGGTATGACGTTCAGGAAAGCTCGCTAAACATCTGGGGGCGGGCCGGGCAAGGTGGCCGTGGCGATGGGCTCTTTCAGCCAGGACGGGCCACATCACAGCCTAGAGAGTGGTAGAGACCGCGAAAGCGACCGGGGGCATCGACCGCCTGACGGCACGAGTGGGAGGATCCGGAGGGTTTCCCCTCCGGATCCTGAGCCTGCTAAAGCTCTTCCATGTCGTTCAGGCTGACCTCGCCTGCTGATGGAGCCCCGGACAGCAGGGTCTTCCACTCTGCGAGGCTCAGCTTCTTGCCGAGCTTCCTGCCCAGCTTGACGCCGCCGTCGGCGGCGTACTTGCGTGACGCCTCCTCGACGGCCTTGCGGACTTCGGCGTCTGCCTTCCACAGCGCCCCGCCCCTGGTCTTGATTTCGTACCTGTTGTTGACCATGGACATTGCGTAGTCGTAGTCGTAAGGGCTTGCGTCGTCCTCGGGGAGCTCTGAAATCGTGCGATAGCTCGACGGGGACAGGTCGAGGTACCCTATTTTCCATTCGACAGGCGGGCGGCTGCCGTCTGGAAGCTTCGTGTAGCCTCCCGTCTTCGGGTTGGCATTCGTATAGCAGATGGCCAGGACGACCACCCGGTACCGCCCTTCCTCGCCGAGCTTCGTGCAGCACCAGCCCGGGGTGTCGCCCTGGGCCAAGCACAGGCGGCAGACCTTGCCGCCGCCGACCTGGACCCAGTGGATGCGGGTCCGCCGGGGTCTCAGGAACGGCAGCAGGGCAAAGCGCACGGCCTTGTCGCTCCCCTTCTCCGGGCGGATGCGCTCGAGCCCGTCGCCGAGACGCATCGTCTGCTCGTCGCCCCAGCCCACCTCCTCGCCAGCGGCGTCGCCGGCCTGGGAGAGCTGGCGTGGCTGCGCCGACTGTGGCGGATGTTGCGGCTGCCGTGGTGCCTCTTGCGGCGGCTCGTAGGTAATGACGCCTTCCGGCTCGTCGGCAGGTATCGCCAGGTTCCCTCCTCTTCCGCTCAGCCGGACCGGTTCTTCGTCTTCTGGGCCAGGTCCGCCCTCGAAGACCGGCGACAGTTCGTCGGTGTCTTCGATGCGGCGGAGTTCCTGTCTCAGCCTTTCTTCTTCTGTCATGGTGCTTGGAACAACAGTCGATACGGGTGCTTTCATTGGATTCTCTCCTTAACCGTTTGAAATTTAAGTCCGTGGTCAGCCTGGCCAGGGGCCAGGCCGCCACGCTTGCTAATACCGGCGCCGGAGAAAAACTCCTGACGACAGCTCAAGAGGGCCAGGAATCATCGTCCCGGCTTTCGAGGCTGAGGAAGACGAAAGGGCGCGGCGCGGTCGACGATCATTAGGCTGGGCGCCCTCCCGTGCTGCCGTGTACTTCCTCCACGGCAGGCCAGCGCTGTGTCTGGCGTCAGGCTTGGCCTCACGTTCGGTCAGCGGCTGAGGTTGACCCGGGGTGGAGAACCTCATGTGCCGGTCTGGCCATGTAGCCCGGTTTCCCGGAACACTTGTCGGCAGCCTCGCAGGGCAAGCTCATGCTTCGCGGCGGCTGGCCGGGAAAACCCAGACGCGCTTGACGGCCAGCGATGCTGGCCTGTGCGGGCGGGCAGCGGCGTGATCGGCCAGCATTGCCGCAGGCGGCGGACATGGCAAGCCTACGGTAGGCCATGCGCTGAGCGCACCGGGAACAAGGCGGTGCTTGCGCGATTGTGGTCCCCGCCGGGCGCCAATATGATGATTAGACCAGGTCAAGACGGTGTGCATGGCCAGCCGTACCCCAGCGGAGGCAAACAGGTAACCAGAGTTCACGCTCACAGCGGCGCCCCGGCGCTGAGGACGGGTCACTGTGTGTGATTGGAGGTGTTGTTGAGGGATGGCGCTACTGCCCTGTGTGAAAACGGTGCAGCTCGTCCAGCTTGCGTTCCGACGACGTGCCCCTAAGAATCAACATCGACCCCAGGGTCGTAATACGGCCATTCCTCCACGTTGGGCGTTGAATCGGTCGTGAGCACCCTGGGCTTTTCAGGAAGCGTTATCTTCAATTCACGAAGCAGGCGCTTCAGGATTCTCACGACAACCTGTAGCTTTGGCTGGCATTCATCCAGCAGCAGGTCCATGGTGTGCTCCCGGCCACATGGGCAGACTTGGAGAGTGATTTCCTTCCATGGCTTGCGGAGGTAGTGCCGCCGCATCAGGGCCATGATTGCCGCCTTTCTGAGCTTGACGGGGCGGCCCCCCTTGCCTGCGGAACTCATAATCCTCAGGGCTTCCCCACCTTCGTATGTCCCCGTCAGTTCATCCACGAGGCGCTTGGCCTTCTTGAGCGTCAGCGGCTGCCTTGCGTCCAGCCACTCCTCGTGCAGTTCGAGGCTGCGTTCCCTCCGTCGTGGGTTGCGCAGGTTTTCGTGGCTGAGGGACATGGTCGAGCAGTAATCCAGAACGTCAATCCCACGCTCGGGGAATTTCTCCAGCTCATCGAGGTCCAAAGGACGGCCCGCCAGATTACGCTTCGAAGGTTTCACACGCCGATAGTACACAAGTCGGGTCGAGAGGCAAATGGGTTTGTTTCGCCCGAAACAACCCTTATGTGGGCTTATGGGGGGTTTGTTTCTCTTCTCAGCAAGCATGGGGCTGCCTACACTCGCAGTATTCGTAAGCAGGCCAGTGGATATTGGCCAATCAACTTCAGGACGTGATGTCTTGAAGTAATGGAGATGAGAAACGATATGGCAACCAGCACCGCCCTCGTCCCGCTCGGGGACAGGGACTACCTGATGAAGATAATTGACAGGAACGCCAGCGACAAGACCGACGTTCTAAACGCAATGACCGCCCGAGAAGCCCAGGCGCTCTCGGATGTCGCCATCGTCGTGAAAAGCGAAAGCATCGGCGAGGCGTGGCAGGGGGGAAGGAACTACCTGTGCCAGTGGCTCGTAAGCCATTTCCCGATATTTGACGAGTTGGCGATACGCATTCACGACCGCAAGCGAAAGGGACTGTCGCCGCTCATCATAAAAGGCAAGCCGTGCAGCGAATTCAAGGAAGCAATCCGCCTTCTCCTTGACGCCGACCCGTCCTACTACTACAAACTCTGCAAGAAGCATCTGGGCGGCGGCTGGCGGAAAGCCTTGCCCGCCGAGGCGACCGCACCTGACAAAGCGGAGGTTGCCGAAACCTCAGTGACAGATATCAAGGTCGGCGAACCCGATGCCAAGGACGCCGAGGTCTGCGACCCTGACCCAGTCCCGATGCCCAGTGACGAGACGGTGGACAAAGTCCACTCCGCCGCCAACGAACCTGAATCGCCAATAGTCCAGAAGGAAGCTAATGACTGGCTTCGCACCGACCTGCGCTCCCATTTGCTGGCGTCCTTCCCCGACCTAAACGACGCAAACGTCCGCCACGACGACGAACGCATCCAGCCCTTGCAGGCGTTCCTGCACGGCTTGCCGGAGGCATTCTTCAAGTCACTCTACTGGGCGGTCATCAAGGTGGACGACGAGAAGTGCAAGGCTGAGGACAGGAAGATGGAAGAGGAAAGGGATTCAAGGCGGAAGGAAGCCATCGCCAAAGTCCTCGCCGCCAACCCCGAGGGTCTGAGGGCGAAGAAGGTGGTGAACGAAGTCGGTAAAGACTGCCTCGCCTACCGTATGGGCGACCGTCAAAACTTCTTCAAGACCCTGCGGGGAGGGGCGGAGGCTGGCGTCTTTACGAAGCGGGGCGACCGCTACTACGTCGGAGTTCCTGCCGAGGAGAAGCCCAAGGCGACCAAGCGTTCGGAAGCCGCCCGCAAGGCTGCCGACATACTCCAGGAGTCTGAACCCGAGGTGGCGGCAAGCATCAGAAACGCCATCGCCCCATTCATGGAAAAGGCGAATCCCGCTGACGGGGAGGCTACAGCCGCCAGTCCGGCAGTCCAGTCCGTCGAGTACCGCAGGGAGCGGGTCAGCGAAATCCTGGAGGCACTGCGGGAAGCGAAGGACGCTCAGAAAGCGGAGCCTGACGAGGCGAAGAGGCACGCAATCAGGGACGCCGCCGAGGACAAGGCTTACGTTGCGACCAAGGAACTCATCCTCGCCAGCACCAGGGGCAAGGTTCAGGCTGCGCTCACCAAGGCGCTTCCCCGTGAGGAAAGGTGGACTTTGCTGGACAGCCCCATCTCGCATGCGCTGTCCGATTCAAGGGCTGAGTTCAAGTATCAAGAGCTTCCCTCGGAGCAGTACAAGCGTTTGGCTAGGGAAGATGCCGAGAGGGCGCACCTGTGGAAGGCAGGCGAAGAGATGCCGGAAAGCGTGGGAGCCACGACCGGGGCGGGTATGGCATAGCCCAGCGGGACGTTCAAGCAGAATCCCTCAGGTCTCTCCTTCTGCGAAGGTATGTTGTGACTGAGGGGTGTTTCGAGGGGACGTTCCGGGGAATTATGACCGGATGAGCGAGGCCCATGTGGTCAGGAGAGGGAGGCTGCAAACACAAAAGCTAGGAGCCGCCTGACGAGCCGGTTCGACTCCGGCGAAACGCCCGGCAGGGGCGTAGCGGCAGAAGGAGAAGGAGGAGAGCAACTTGGAACCACTGTTAACATCGGCGGAAGCGGCAAGCATACTGAGGGTCAACCCGAAGGTCCTTGAGCGTTGGGCCAAGGCGGGCGATGTCCCGGCACTGAAGGTCGGCAAGTTTTGGCGATACCGGGCGTCTGCGCTTGAGTCGTGGGTGGACACTCAGATACACTCCGAAAGCCAGCCGTGCCGCATAGAACCTTCATTTTGAACGGAGGGCACATGCGAGCACGACGATACCAATATGGTGATTTGAGAATTAGAAAGCGTAAGAAAGGACCTGACGTTTGGCAGTTCAGGTACCTCGAAAATGGAAAGCGAAAGTCCGTTTTGGTCGGGACCGTAACGAAATATCCCACCAAGTCGGATGCGGAGAGAGCTGTGGAGGCTGAGCGGATGAAGGTCAATGCCCTGGGGCCGCAAGCCCACTTCCACTCTGTCACTGTCGGGGCTTTGATGGACCGGTTCATCAAGGAGTATGCGCCGAAACACTGCCGACGCAATACCCAAAACTGTTACCGATGGACATTTGACAAGCACGTGCGACCAAAATGGGGTGCGGAGTTCGTCCACAATGTCAAGACCATGGCTGTCCAAGATTGGCTGGAAGGCTACAAGGCTTCCCGCCAAGTAAAGGGGCATATTCGTGGGTACATGCACACTTTGTTCAACCAAGCCATTCGTTGGGAGCTACTGGAGCGGAACCCGATTGCGCTCGTAAGACAGTCCCGCAAGAGGCTGAGGTCTCCTCGGGCGTTAACGACGGACGAATTCAAGGCTCTTGTGTCAAAACTGAAGGAGCCGTACAAGACCATGGTCGTAACAATTGCCTGCCTTGGGCTTCGGGTGAGCGAGCTTCTTGCCTTGCAGTGGGGGGACCTCAACTTCGAAAACCTCACCGTCAGGATTCAGCGGAGCTTCGTGACCGGAGAGATTAATCCGACCAAAACTGATGCATCAGAGGCCAGCTTGCCTTTGGATTCGGACTTGGCAGAGGCCCTCCTTCAGCACAAAGCAAGGGCGGTCTACACGGCAGATTCTGATTATGTGTTCGCTGGCGATACTGGCAAGCCTCGATGGGCGGGCATCCTGCTCACCGACCACATCAAACCCGCAGCCGCCGAGGCCAAGATTGGCAAGGTGGGATGGCACACGTTCCGGCACACCTATTCAAGCCTCCTGCACGCCTTCGGAACGGTCCCCATTGTCCAGAAAGAACTCCTCCGGCATGCAGACATCAGAACTACTCTCGGCATCTACACTCACGGCATGTCAGAAGACAAACGGCAAGCGTCGTCAAAGGTAGCGCAAGCTTTGCTGTAGTTCGCTAAGTGGTACGAATTGGTACTTTTTCGGAAGTGCGGGATTGACCTTAAGTTCTTTTGTTTGAATGGTGGACCTGGGGAGGTTCGAACTCCCGACCCCATGGTTGCAAACCATGTGCTCTCCCAACTGAGCTACAGGCCCCTAGTGCCACTTTAATGATAGTGCCCGCGAAACGATCGTCCGTCAAGCAAAACGATGATCGAGCCGTGTCCCAATTTGAAGGTAGCGCTGGCCTTCAGGTCGGCAGATGCCGGTCTCAAGCGCCAGAGTTCGAATCAAATTCGGATAATGCGGCCAGACAGTGCTATGGTTCACGCAAGGGCACTTGACGTCAACGCTTTCGACCAACTGGACTGAGCCACAGCAGGTTGTTCCTGCAGGGTTGCAGAAGTACTTCGCACGATCCCCGCACTTGAACTAAAGATGTGGGACGCGCTCACCCATGAGGCGCTATACTCTGGCCTTTAGATGCTTTTCAAACCTGTAGAGGGGGAAGAACTCTCAATGAAGCTAAAGTGCGCACGTGTGTCAGTTCTCGTTTTATTGCCGGGCACGCTTCTCTTTGCCCAAGGCGTGCAGGCCCAGATGTCTGAAGCCGGCAATGCGGCAACGGTGGAGATTGGGAACACCCAGTGGTTTCCTAATTTCTGGCGGCCCTATGGGTCGCCCTATATCCCGGCGCCCAAGATGAGCAACTCGGAGCGTTTGCATTCGCTCCTCAGCGACAATAAGCTGCGGCTTTCGATCGAGGACGTTCTTGCTCTGGCACTCGAAAACAACCTCGACATCTCCATCGCGCGCTACAACTTGGGTTTCGCTCAGGCCGACCTGTTACGGTCGAGAAGCGGGGGCGCTACCCGCGGCGTGCCTGGCGCCTTCCAGTCCTCGGCGTTGTTCTCGGGCGCTATAGGAAGCGGCGTCAGTGCGATCAGCAGCAGCAGCACGACCAGCGCCAGCGGAGTCACCGGCACAGGCGGCGCCACGAATGTCGGAGTGATCGGCTGCTGCGACCCCGTGGCAGGAGCCCAGTTTGGCTGGGATCGCAGAACCTCGCCGCTCAACTACGTCCTGGTCAGCGGCCTGCCCGTGGTCACGACCCAAACCACCAATGGAGTGGCATACTTCGGCCAGGGGTTCTTGACGGGAACCAGCTATGCTGTCGCCATTCAGGGCTATCGGCAGTCCACCACATCGCTCAATACCCTGTTCAACCCCGTGGTGCCTACCGGACTCACGGTGGGATTTGACCAGCAACTTCTGAACGGGTTCGGCCATCGCGCCAATGCCAAGTTCATTCGCATCGCGCAAAACGACCTGAAGATATCCAGCAGCATATTTCGCCAGCAGGTTATCACCACGGTCGCCCAGGTGCTGAATCTCTATTGGGATTACCTGTCTTTTAAAGAGAATGTCGCTGTAACGGAACAAGCGCTGGCCTACTCGCAAAGACTGCTTTCTGACAACAAACGGCAGGTGGCGGTGGGCACATTAGCGCCCATCGAAGTGGTAAGGGCGGAGTCCGAGGTGGCGACCGACGAGCAAAATCTGATCGTGGCCCAGACCAGCTTGCAGCAGCAGGCCGAGTTGATCAAAACGGCGCTCGCAAGGAGTGTCGACGCAGAACTTAGAGGCGCCCAAGTGGATACCGTGGACAAGCTTCCGGAGCCGAGCCCGGATGATATTCCGCCCCTGGAAAAAGCCTTGGATTTGGCCGTGCGCAACCGCCCTGAGGTTGAACAGGCAGACCTCAACGCACGCTACGCGGATATCGTGGTTAAAGCCAATCGCAACGCCTTGCTGCCCACGCTTGATCTCTTCGCCAGTTACAATCCCAGTGGACTTTCAGGACTCAGCTATGGATGCCCTGTGGGGTACACGGAAAGTGGGAGCCAATGCCTGGCCAACAGCGGGGGTGGTATCACGCGACCGTTGGTGGCTTCTTACCAGGGGATCTCTCAATCGCTGTCTCAATTGTTTCACGGTAATTATCCCGACTACTCTTTCGGCTTCACGCTGCAATTTCCCATTCGCAATCGCGCCGCGCAAGCGGACGTTGCGCGCGCGTTGCTGGAGCAACGGCAGCTCAGGGAACAAGTCCTGAAGCAGAAGAACCAGGTTGAGCAGGATGTGCGTAGCGCCGAAATCGGGGTAATCCAGGCCAAGGCGCAAATTGCGGCGGCGGTGAAGGCCGTGGTGTTGGCCCAGAAGACGCTGGACGCGGAGCAAAGAAAGTTCAAGTTGGGGGAATCCACGGTCTTCTTGGTGATCCAGGCGCAACGCGACTTGGCTACGGCGGAAGGCAACGAAGTGAAGGCGCGCTCGACTTACGCCAAGGCCTTGACCCAATTTCGCCAGGCTACCGGAACCATTCTGGCTGACTATCATATCGAGTTGAGTGACGCGCTTCAGGGCAAGGTGACGCGCGCGCCGAATATCCCCGGCGCCACCGAAGAGCCTGCCCGGCAGACCCCGCCTCCCAACCCGCAGAGCTAGAGGAATTGGTGATTGGCGATTAGTGATTGAAGCGGGGCCAAGCATTGGAGAGGCGATTGAAATCGAACTTAACGAGGTTCTTACTTAGAGTCCCAGGGAGTGGAACTTAAGTTTCCGCAGACAAATCCGCCTTGCCGCGTTTGACTTTGCTTTTAACGCTGAACTAACATGGCTTCCAGGCCGCTTCGACGGACGCATAGAGAGCGGGGAAGCGTTTCATGGCCGGAACAAAGAAGACCAGCATAGAGCACGAGGCGGATTCGGGGCGAAAACCCTCCCCTGCTGAAACCCGCTGGGAAACGTCCGTGCTCGCGCCGTCGCTGGCGCGTTCAGCCGAACGCAAGGACGTGTTCACCACGCTTTCGGGCGCGCCTGTGGAGAGGTTGTACACGCCCTCGGATTTGGCGGATTTTGATTACGCGCGAGACCTCGGTGACCCGGGTGAGTATCCTTTCGCGCGCGGCATCCATCGCACCATGTATCGCGGCAGGGTCTGGACCATGCGCCAATTCTCGGGGTTCGGCAGCCCCGAGGACACCAACCAACGCCTGCATTATCTGCTGAAGCAAGGGCAGACGGGGCTTTCCATCGCCTTTGACTTACCGACATTAATGGGCTATGACAGCGACCATGCTCTGGCCGAAGGGGAGGTCGGCAAATGCGGCGTAGCCGTCTCATCGCTCGCGGATATGGAGACCTTGCTGGCCGGGTTGCCGCTCGAACAGGTAACCACCTCCATGACCATTAATTCCCCCGCCGCGATTATCTGGGCAATGTACCTCGTGGTGGCGGAAAAGGGCGGCGCGGACCTTAAAAAGATCTCAGGGACAACCCAGAACGATATTCTGAAGGAGTATATTGCCCAAAAGGAGTATATCTTCCCCCCTAAGCCCTCGATGCGCCTGGTGGTAGACACCATCGTGTACGGCGCCAGGGAAGTGCCGCGCTGGAATCCGATCTCGATCAGCGGCTATCACATTCGCGAAGCGGGGTCGACTGCCGTGCAGGAGCTTGCCTTCACCTTGCGCGACGGCCTCGAGTACGTCGAGTGGGTGATGCGCAGCGGCATGAGCGTGGACGACTTTGCGCCGCGGCTAAGCTTCTTCTTCAACGCCCACAACGACCTGTTCGAGGAGGTGGCCAAATATCGCGCTGCGAGGCGAGTTTGGGCCCGTATAATGCGCGAGCGCCTGGGCGCGCAGGACCCGCGCTCCTGGCTCTGCCGTTTTCATACGCAGACGGCAGGCTGCTCGCTGACCGCACAGCAGCCTTACAACAACGTCGTGCGCACCACCCTTCAGGCACTCGCTGCCGTGTTGGGCGGAACGCAGTCGCTGCACACCAATTCTCTGGACGAAGCCTGGGCTCTGCCCACGGAGGAAGCGGTCACGATTGCGCTCCGAACGCAGCAAGTCATTGCGCACGAGAGCGGCATCACCAACACCGTGGATCCGCTCGCCGGCTCCTATTTTGTAGAGAAACTGACGAGCGAGACGGAGCGCGCCTGTTACCGCTATTTCGACAAGATTGACGCGCTGGGAGGCATGGTGGCGGCGATTGAAAAGGGCTTCCCACAAAAAGAGATTCAGGATGCCGCCTACTCCTATCAGTTGGCCGTGGAACGTAAAGAAGCGGTCATCGTGGGCGTGAACGAGTTCGTCACCGAGGATGAGCGGCCGATCACTCTTCTGGTGATCGACGAGAACGTGGCCCGCCTTCAGCGGCAGAAAGTGGAGGAATTGCGGAAACAGCGAGATAATCTGCGCGTACAGGCCGCCCTCGAGGCTCTGGGCAGCGCCGCGTCAACTGACGCCAACTTGATGCCGCACATTCTCGAGGCAGTGCGCGCTTATGCGACTTTGGGTGAAATGTGTGATGTGCTGCGGCGTGTCTTCGGCACTTACGAAGAACCGGCGTTCCGGTAGTGGGCGCGATCCTTGTAGCCGCCCTGGTTTGGAGAAGGCGAAATGGCAACCGAAACTCTGCTTACGATTTCGCAGTTCGATGAGCTTCCTGTCGAGGAGGGTATCCGCTACGAGCTCAACGAAGGAGGAGTAGTCACGATGACGGAGCCGATGCCGAGGCATAACTGGGTCCGCGACAACGTCGCGGCGGCGTTACGGGATTTTGCACACCCTCGGGACCTCGGCCGGATTTTTGTGGAAACCGGTTATCAACTCACCCCCGAGACGGTGCGAATTCCGGACGTCTCCTTCGTGCCTGCGGACCGTATGCGCGAAATTGACTTGGACAAGCGTATTCAGGGCGCGCCTGCGCTGGCGATCGAAGTTATCTCGCCAACCGATCTTGCAGAGGAAGTAACGCAAAAGGTCGAGCAGTATCTCACTGCAGGAGCCAAGGCGGTGTGGGTCTTCTACCCCAAAACGCGTGAGGTGCAGGCGTTCCGCGCGGACGGTGGCAGCGTTGTCCGCCGCGAGGCTGATGTGCTCGAAGAGCCTGAGGTGCTCCCTGGCTTCTCGCTCGATTTGAAAACTGTCTTCGGATAGGTTGAGGAGCGGGTACTGCGGTGGGGAAGGTGAGGGCCGGCACGACCTGCCCGTGACATGACCTATGGATAGACGAATCCGCGTTCTGGTTGCCAAACCCGGCCTGGACGGCCACGACCGGGGAGCTAAAATTGTGGCGCGTGCGTTGCGCGACGCCGGCATGGAAGTCATCTACACCGGCCTCCGGCAAACCCCGGAGATGATCGTGAACGCCGCCCTTCAGGAAGATGTGGACGCGATCGGGATCTCGATTCTTTCCGGGGCGCACCGCACCATTGTGCCGCGCATCTGCGAACTGCTGCGTAGCGAAGGGCTTGACGATGTTCTGCTGGTCGTGGGCGGCATCGTTCCGGACGAAGATATTGCGGAACTCAAGAAGGCCGGCGTCGCCGAGGTCTTTCAGCCGGGAGCCTCGACAGTCCAGATCGTGGATTTCATCCGAGGACACGTCAGATAGGATTCAGGATCCAGAATTCTGGATTCAGGCGCCCGTCATTCTGAGCTAAGTGGGGGATCACAGGAGTTGCGGTGCCTATGGGCTGTCAAGACTGTTGGCATCGCTCAGAACGACGTGTATTGGAGGTTTTCCTGCTTCCCGAATCCTGAATCCTACATGGACCTAACCAGCCACAATTCCGTGGCGGTGCTGTCGTTTCCTGAAGGCTCCGGATATCCCCGGATTTCACGCGCGGTGCTTGCGGAATTGGCGGGGCTTTTGAGCGAAGTCCGGGCCTCCGGCCTTTTCCTGGGCGTTGTGATCGCCGCAAGTTCACGCTCGTTTGCGACCGGCGCCAGCGTCGAGGAGGTCGCATCGTTGCGCGGCGCGGTGGCGCGGCAATTTGCACAGACGGGACAAACCCTGTTTGATGAGATTGAGCACTTTCCCCTCCCAGTTGTTGCGGCGATCCGGGGGTATTGTCTGGGAGGGGGCCTCGACCTGGCTCTGGCGTGCCAGGCTCGAGTCGCAACCTACGATGCTTCTTTCGGCTGTCCAGGTGTCTCCCTTGGCCTCGTCACGGGTTGGGGAGGGACGCAGCGCCTGGCTCGGTTGATCGGAAGGGCGGCGGCCACCCAGCTCATCGTAACCGCAGAACGGGTTCCGGCCAGCCAGGCCCTGACGCTCGGCTTGGTGGATGAGTTGGTTCCTTCACAAGATTTGCTGGATGCTTCGGCACGGAGAGCCGGAGGCAAATAGTATTCAGGGTGGGCGGGCGGTAACGTGTTGGCGGCATGGAGTGCAAAGGCGATGCATTTGTGTGGGGTGATGGCTTGGGGGTCGCTACCGAAGCTCCTTCTCGCCTCATTCGCCGTGCTGTTTCTTTCGTCCGTCGCAACGGCTCAACTGCGTGTCGCCGTTTGCCAGATTCTGGTCATCGACGGAGATCGGGAAGGGAACTTCCGGCGCATTGAGTATGCCCTTGAGACCGCGCACGCCCAACACGCTCAGATCGCGACATTTCCGGAATCGTCAATCCTAGGTTGGGAAAACCCCGATGCGCACACGATGGCGACGCCGATACCGGGCGCCGACAGCGACCGCCTTGCCGCGCTGGCGCGCAAATACAGCTTGATGATCGCGATCGGACTCGACGAAAAGGATGGCGGCCGGCTTTACGACTCAGCGATTCTAATGGATAACACGGGGAAGCTTTTGTGGAAGCACCGTAAATTGAATGTCCTGCCGGAGTTGATGGAGCCGCCGTACTCGACTGGTACCCGCGATGACATCGGTGTAGTGGAGACGGAGTTCGGCCGCATTAGCGTTATAATCTGCGCGGACACTTTCGTGGATGAGTACGCGCAAAAAGTGGCTAGCTTGAAGCCTGACTTGATGCTCGTCCCGTACGGATGGGCCGCTAAATTTGAAGAGTGGCCGGCCCACGAAAAGGACCTCGAGCGCCTGGTTTCCAGCCGGGCCAAATTGTGGCAATGCCCGACGATCGGCACGGATCTGGTGGGAGAGATGACGCATGGCCCATGGAAGGGACGGACCTACGGCGGGGCCAGCGTTGTGGCCGACGCAACCGGAAATGTGCTGGAGGTTTTGCGCGACCGTGACGCGGAAGTGCGCGTCGTGGAATTGACGGCGGTTCAGAGCAAGAAAAGCGAAATTCGAAAATAGAAAATAGAAACTGGAAAATAGAAACTGGAAAATAGAAACTGGAAAATAGAAACTGGAAAATAGAAACTGGAAAATAGAAAGAAGTCTCCTGAGGCAGAAATATCCGACTCGTTGTTTCCATTTTCCATTTTCGATTTTCTAGTTTCCAACTCCGTGGGAGCATGACAGACCAGAGCATCGAATCCCTCCTTCCTCCTTCCAAGCGTGCCGCGCGCCGTATTGTTCAGCGCGCATTTGTTCTTACGGGGCGCGACAGGCACCTCCGCCAGCAAATCCGCTCGGCTCGCGTTGCGACGCTGTGGAATCTGGAAGATTGGGATTTGGTTTGGACCATATTCATCGACCGCGGGAGGCTGGAGTTCGAACGTCGGCCTGCCAAGCATCCGGACCTCATCTTCAACTGGCAAAATGCATCGGACTTCTTCCTTGCCGCCAGCGATGACCGGCGGTTGGCGGCCGTTACGGCCGGCCTGGGGCAATCGCCGGGGTCAGCCGTTCACGGCGACGCACAGACCGCTCTGACCTTGACTGGAAATGTCGAATTACGGAGGTTGGCCGGCAACCTGCTTCAGTGCTTCTTGGGCCATCTCGGCCACGTGTTGCGGAACCCTGTGGATGGGTCTGGAGAAAGCTTGCTGTGAGCAGTCGCCGCGGGCAGAATCAGCGACGCCGCATCACGTCAAGGGTGCGAGCGATGTCCTTAGGCTTGTTGAGCAGAAGCCTGTTGGGAATTCCCAATTTGGAGTAGACTGTTTCCCCTGACTCCTTCACTTTAGCGAACTCTATGACTGAAGAAATCCTCCCGACCGGATGGACTCTTTCGACGCTCCGGGTGCGCTACGCGGAGACGGACCAGATGGGCGTAGTTTACTACGCGAATTACCTGGTTTGGTTTGAGATCGGGCGCACCGACTTTTGCCTGCAGCACGGCTTCGCTTATCGCGATATGGAGCGAGAGGACGGCCTCTACATTATGGTGGCCGAGGCGCGTTGCCGCTATAAAGCCCCGGCGCGCTACGACGACGAAATCCTGATCCGCACGCGCGTGACGGGAATGCGGAAGCGGGTGTTGATCTTCGGTTACGAGATCTACAGGCAGCGCACGGACGAACTCATCGCCGAAGGCGAGACCGTGCACGTGATCACGGACCGCGATGGCCGACCGCGCACGCTGCCCGACAAGTACCGGGGCTTGCTCTTGGGGAAAGCCGAAAGCAGCAGTTAGGAAATTCGAAAATCGAAACGCGAAATTCGAAACTCGAAAGTGAAGAGTGGAAGCGTGTTGCTGTCATTCTGAGCGAAGCGAAGAATCTGTGCAGTTGTTTTATCGCTGATACTGCGGAGATTCTTCGCTTCGCTCAGAATGACAGGATCTGACGGGATGGTTTTTTCGAGTCGAATTTCGATTTTCTAATTTCAATTTTCCATTTTCCAGTTTCGATCTTCGACTTTCGAATTTCGGCCTTTGTGAGGATTTGATGCCCGGCGCATTGCAGCTTACGGGACACAGCTTGACTCGCCGCGACTTTTACCAGGTGGTGTTAAAGAACCGGCGCGTCCGGCTCTCGCCTGAGGCGCGCCGGGCGATGACGCAGTCGCGCCGATTCATCGAAAAGATCATTCGCGCGCGAGAGGTTGTTTATGGGGTTACGACCGGCGTGGGCAGCCTCTCCACGGAGCATATTGAGCCGGCGCAGGCGCGAGAACTACAGTTGAACGTGGTACGCAGCCACGCCTGTGGCGTGGGCGAGTCCCTTGATGCTTCCGAGACGCGCGGCCTGCTTTTGCTGCGCGCCAACACGCTGGCCATGGGTCTCTCGGGGGTGCGCCCGGCGGTGGCGGAGCAACTTGGCGATTTTCTCAACCACGGGGTGCATCCAGTTGTGCCGGCGCGCGGCTCGGTGGGAGCGAGCGGCGACCTCGCTCCCTTGGCGCATGTGGCGCTGACGTTGGTGGGAGAAGGCGAGGTGATTTACCAAGGCCGTCGCCGGCCGGCTCGGCAGGCTTTGAAGGCTGCCGGGATAGAGCCTTTAGTGCTGGAAGCCAAGGAAGGCCTCTCGCTCGTGAACGGCACCCAGGCGATGCTTTCGGTCGGACTTCTCGCTTTGCGTCTCGCTGAGATTCTCGTGGACACTGCGGATGTGGCGGGCTCCCTCTCACTGGATGCCTTGCGGGGCTCGCGCAAGGCTCTCGATCAGCGGCTGCACCAGGCGCGCCCGCATCCCGGCCAGATGGTAACGGCCGGAAACATCTGGCGGCTTACGCAAGGAAGCGAGATCAACAAGTCGCACCAGGGGTGCTCGCGGGTGCAGGATGCCTACAGTTTGCGTTGCATGCCGCAGGTGCATGGCGCGGTGCGCGATGCGCTCGATTACGCGAGCCAGGTTTTTACCAGGGAAATGAACAGCGCTACGGATAATCCGCTGGTGTTCGCCGAGGCAGGCGAAGTTATTTCAGGGGGCAACTTTCACGGCCAACCCCTGGCCACCGCGCTTGACCTGATGGCTTTGGCGCTCACGCAGCTTGGCGGCATTTCCGAAAGGCGAATCGACCGCATGGTGAATCCGCTGACGTCCGAGTTGCCCCCTTTCCTGACAAAGTCGGCGGGACTGGAATCGGGATTTATGCTCGCGCAGGTTACGGCGGCGGCTCTCGCCTCAGAGAACAAGATTCTGGCCCATCCCGCCTCGGCGGACTCTATTCCTACCTCCGGCAACAAAGAGGATTATGTGAGCATGGGCATGGCGGCAGCGCTGAAGTTGCGCCCGCTGCTTTCTAGCCTTGCGGCCATTCTCGCCATCGAGTTGCTGGCGGCTTGCCAGGCCATTGACCTGCTGGCTCCGCTTCGAACCGGTCGCTTGGCGGAAGAAGCCAAGGCGGCGCTTCGTGCCGTCTCACCGCCGGTGACCAAAGACAGACCCTTGCATAAGGATATTGCCCGAGTCGCGGAGCTGGTTTCCGAGGGTGCCTTCGCCGCTCTGCTCACGGCGAAATAACGCTGTCATTCCGAGCGAAACAAGGAATCTTGCCCTGCGTCTAGATGGGTCGCAGCACAGGAAACAGAGCGAGATTCCTCGCTCCGCTCGGAATGACAAGGCCGAGTGACGATTTCGGAAACCGAAACACTGGGAATAACAGCTCCGGGATTGATTCATCCATGCCTCATATTTCAGCGACCATTGTCGCCTGCAACGAGGCTGGCAGCATTGCGCGCACTCTCCGCTCGCTGGCCTGTGCAGATGAAATCGTGCTCGTCGACTCCGGTTCGACTGATGAAACAGCCACGATCGCGGCGGGGTTGGGAGCGCGGGTCATTAAGGAACCCTGGCACGGCTACGCTACCCAGAAGAACTTTGCCACTCGCCAGGCCCAGCACGATTGGATTCTGAGCCTGGATGCGGACGAGGAACTTAACTCGCTGGCCCAGGCCGAGATCGGCGCCTGGAAACGCCTGCAGCCCAGGGCAGACGCATATCGCTTTGCCCGTCGCGCCCGCTATCTCGGCCGCTGGATCCTGCATGGCGGCTGGTATCCAGACTACAAGGTCCGCCTCTTCGACCGGCGCAAGGCCCAGTGGGAAGGGAAGTACGTTCATGAGTCCGTAACGGTGAACGGGCGAGTCGCGACCATGCCGGGTGAAATCCTGCATTACACCTGCGACACGCTGGAAGAGCATCTACAGAGGATCGAGTTGTACACCGACTTGGCGGCGCAGGAAATGCGCGAGCGTGGTCAGAGGGTCAATTTCCTGCGGCGTACATTTGATCCTCTCTGGGTTTTCCTGCACACTTACTTCTTTCGCCTGGGAGTGTTGGACGGATATCAGGGGTTCCTGATCGCGGCCATGGCGGCGCGCTACGTTCGGCGGAAATGCGAGAAGCTGGGACGGGGGCGCTGAGGTGGTGCGGGCGTCCCGCCCGCAAGTTCAGTTGCTGTCATCCTGAGCGAAGCGAAGGATCTCTGCAGTAGGTTTGCCGCTTCTATCCTGCGACCAACTAGAGAGATCCTTCGCTTCGCTCAGGATGACAGGCCGAACTCAGGATGACAGCCCGAACTCTCAACGGCTATCACGTATGACTTCCTCGCGACCATTGAAAATCGCTCATGTCGATATCGGCCAGAGTCTGCGAGGCGGTCAACGGCAGTTGTTGAACCTTGCGCGGGGACTTCGCGAGCGAGGCTACTGGCAGATCGTGGTTTGCCGGGAGGAGAGTGAGCTCGAGACGCACGCCCGAGAGGCAGGGTTTCCCTCCTTCGCGCTTCCCGGGCACGACCTCTTCCATCTGTATGGAGTTCTGCAACTGCGTCAAATGTTGCGCGCCGCGCCGTGCCACGTTCTTCATGCTCATGACGGGCACGGGCAGACGGTGTCCTGGATGGCGTCCGTCGGGTTGCATGTTAGCCGCGTCGCCAGCCGCCGTGTGGCTTTTCTCCCCAGTGAAGGGCAGCGCTGGACGTATTCCCTAAAGTATGCGCACACCTGCGACGCGGTGATCGCAGTTTCAGATTTCATCCGCCAAGGGGCCCTACGTTGCGGCCTGCCCGAGTCGATGATCGAGGTGATTCCGGACGGAATCGAAGTGCCCCCGGAATTGCCATCGCAGGGGACTCGAGCCAAAGCACGCGCCCGTTGGGGCGCCACTGAGGACGAATTCCTGATTGGTCACTTGGGGGCCTTCACGCGCGAAAAAGGGCAGGACGTAGCCCTTCAAGCGCTGCAAATCTTGCAGGAAAGTTTGCCGCAAACACGGCTCCTTCTGGCGGGGGATGGGCCAACCCTAAACGATCCTGAGATTGCGGGGAGATACGCTGCCCTCGGAGAACGCGTGCGTCTTTGCGGCACGATCGAGGACCCTGCCGGGTTCTTCGCCGCATTGGACCTGTTCGTCATGCCGTCGAAGTCCGAGGGACTAGGATCCTCGGCTCTCATGGCGATGTCGTATGGCCTGCCCGTCCTGGCCAGCCGGGTGGGCGGTCTTCCGGAGGTGGTCGAAGACGGGCGCACCGGATTGCTGATTGAGCCAGGGTCGCCTGCGGCGCTGGCGGAGGCGATATTGGCCGCGGCGTCCGACCGCATGCGCCTTCAGCAATGGGGATTGAGCGGCCGGGAGCGTGCACGCCTGTTCACTATTGATATAATGGTCCAGCGCACCGAAGCGCTTTATCGGCGCCTGCTGGCCGAGTCTCTCCTCAGAGAGGAGGGGGACGCGAATTCCCCCCCTTTGTAAGTGGGGGAGAAGGGGTGGTAGCTGTAATTCGAGGTGTTGGAGGAGAACAGCCGGTTAATCATGGTCTACTTTGTAATCACGCTCTACGGATTGCTCTTTGGCAGCTTCCTGAATGTGTGCATTGTTCGCCTTCCCCGCAAGCAATCGATCCTGCTGCCGCGCTCGCATTGCCCGCTCTGCAAACACACCATACGCTGGTACGACAACATCCCGCTGGTAAGCTACGTTCTGTTGAGAGGCCGGTGCAGGGACTGCCACGCCCGAATCTCCCCGCAGTATGCCATGGTTGAAGCGCTCACCGCGATTCTGTTGGTTGCCACGTTTCGCCGCTTTGGCCTTAGCCCCGAATTCGTGAAATACTCCGCCCTCGTGATGCTCCTTATCGTCGTCATTTTCACGGATCTGCGAGAGCGGCTCATCCCGCACGCCGTGACCTTTTTTGGAATCGGTCTGGGCGTGGTGCTGAGCCTGTTCATCGACGTCGACAGCAGGCCGCTGGGATGGCTGGCTGAGCGAATGGGCGTGCTTCTTCCCGGAACGGTGTTGTCGGTTCTGGGCGCTCTGGCCGGAGCGCTTATAGGTGGCGGATTGTTCTACGCCGTCGGGACGGCCTTTTTCATCTTAAGTGGGCGGACGAAGGAATATCTGGGGTTTGGCGACGTGATGCTAATGCTCATGGTGGGGGTCTTTCTAGGCGCCCCGCTGACATTGCTCACCATCCTGTTGGGATCGTTTGCAGGGTCGATCGTCGCTGTGTCAATCACTCTGGCGGCACCGCGGTTCCGTAATTATCCCTGGCCTTATGGGACTTTTCTTGGGATCGCCGCTGTTTATGCGGCCCTGGATGGTCAACGTCTTCTCGAGGCTTATTTCCGCTGGTCGGGGATGGCAGGATGAAAGGTCGGTGGTAGATCGTAGGTGGTATGTGGGAGAAAACGCCGGCACGCGGTTCCCCATCTGCCACCTACTACCTACCACCTACCTCCGTCACTCCGTAATCTTGCCGTACATGTACTCTCGAATGATTTCGCGGCTGGCCTCTGTGGGGTCGATGAACTCGATGGAGGTCCGGCCCGAGGTATCTTTACCTCGAATTTTGCCGGTGACTTTCAGGGAGTGCTTAGCCTCGGGCATGCTGAATTCCAGAGTCAGCACATCGCCGACCGCCGCAGGGCCTGAGCCTTCCAGCGCGATGCCCCCTTCGCTGATGTTTATGCTCGTGGAATTGAACCGCTGAGCTTCCCACGAAACGTTCACGGCAGTGCGATACGGAAGGCGCCCAGTCCTCCGCCGTTCCGCCAGCATAGCGCCGCGCGCGGTGCGGAAGATGGCATAGATCTTTTCGCGAGAGACAGGCTTCCCCAGGAAGAAGGTCACTCCGGCTTCAAACGCCCGGCGCATGGTTTCGACGTCATCCATGCCAGTTAGCATGATGATGGGGGCCTGCTGGTTAGGCGGTGTGGAGCGAATTCGCCGGGCGAGTTGGAAGCCGTCCAAGCCAGGCATGGCGACATCCAGCATGATCCCATCGAATTTGTCGCGCTCCAGGATCAATGCGGCCTCCCGACTGTCCGACAGCGTGCGCACCTCCACTCCCAAGGGCTCGACCAAGGTTTTGATCAGTTTGCAGATGTCCGGTTCGTCGTCGACGAGAAGAATTTTCATTGGCCGTCCAAAGTCGGCAGGTGAAATATCGTATACGGTAGATGGGGCTCGCTTAAACATGAGGAGGGAGCCGCATACCCATCTCGTGTCAAGTTCGCGCTATCACTTCCCATTGGTCCTTTCCCAGCTACGACCTACCGCATGCCACCTACCGGTTGAGCCACTTCACCAAGTTCGTGAATAATTTCAGCCCGTCCTGCGAGTAATGGGCGGGCAACGAAACGCGTTCGGGATGCGGCATCAGTCCCAAGACCAAGCCGGTTTCGTCAGTAACGCCGGCGACCGATTCCGGAGCGCCATTGGGGTTACACGGGTACTCCATTGTAGGCCGTGCCTGCGCGTCGGTATAGCGGAAGACCACCCGTGTGGCTACCCTGGAGCCATCGCAAACCAGTGGGCGGCCTTCGCCGTGGGCCGTGGGCATCTCCAGAATCTCGCCCGCCAACCCCTTAGTCCAGGCGCAACCCTCCCCTGAAACGAGAAGCCGGATCTTCCGGTCTTCGAAATGTGCAGATTGGTTCTCGAGAAGCGCCATGCCAGGGTTCCCCGGTGTGCGTCCGGGGAGAATCCCCGACTCAGTCAAGACTTGGAAGCCATTGCAGATTCCCAGCAAGGGCTTGCGGGCCGCCAGGAACTCCTCCAGTTGTTGCCGCAAACAGGCCACCAGCATGGTGGCAAATATTCGGCCCGCTCCCAGGTGGTCGCCGTAAGAGAAACCGCCGGGGATGACCGCCGCCTGGTAGTCGCTGAGCCGCGCGCGACCGTCCAGCAAATCCCGCAGCAGTACAAGCTGAGTCCGTCCGCCTGCGAATTCGATAGCCGCCGCGGTCTCCTCGTGGCAATTGGTGCCCGGGCTGTAGAGAATGGCAGTGACGCCCCCACTCATTCGATGACCTCCCGAAACGCTTTGCTCCAGACCTCGCCCAGCGCGGCAGTGGAGTTCTGCCATGCCAGGTTCGTGCCGTCCTGGAGGACCAATCGTGGTTCCGGCAAGACCTCGCCGATCACCAGGAAAGGCACACCTCCCAGTTGTTGGTCGAGATCAAGTCCGGAGGGCGCCTCGATGAGGACCGATCCTACGAACTCTCCGAATATCGCGCCGTCTTTTCTGGCGGGCGATTGTACGGGCACGCCATGGCGTGTCCCTGCGGAGTGAGAAAAAGCGTCGAGCGAAATGCGAGCGCCGTAGCCGGATCCCCACGACGCTTCAAAGAGGCGCAGCAGGATCCCGCCCTCGGCAATCGCCGACGCTGACAGGTATCCGCCCCTTTTGTGCAATTCCAGAAGCGTGTCCCATACCTTCCGAATTGAACTTGCACCGCACGCATCGAAAAGCCGGTCTCCGCGCTGCCCGTGGCTATCGGCGTAAACACTGCCGCCCAGCGCCGAAGAATCCCACCGCCCCACGAGAACAAGGCGATTTCCGGGGCACTTGAATTCCTTGCTCACTGCCTTCCTCACGTCAGGCAGACGCCCCATGGCCGCGACCGCAAGCGTAGGCGGCACATCGATGCGACGGCCGGCCGTGACGAATGTTCCGGAACTCGAATCTTTTCCTGAAATGAAGGGAACTCCGAGCGCCACCGACAAGTCGGCGATGGTCTCGACCATGGCGCGCAAATCCCAGGCTATTTCCGGACGCACCCGCGGCGTGTAGAAGTTGTCGCAAAGCACCATCTCACGGTAGTCTGCGCCCGCGGCCACCGCCTTGGTGATAGCCTCAATGGTCATCAGGCGAGCCATCTCCGCCGGATCGATTTCACCATAAAAGGGATTGAAGGCCAGAGTGGTGATGGCACCGTAAGGCTTGCCTCGCAAGGGTGCCGAAATATAAAGATTGGTCGGCATCGTATGGTTCTTGCCGCCATAAGGTCCCACGGCAGTTCGCCCCTGCACGGTCGTATCAAAGCGGCATCCGGCAGCGCTTTGGTCCGCGCAGTGGTAATGTCCAAGCACGCCATGAATCGCGGCCGACCACTCAGCTTCCGTGCGCGGCTCGGGGATGCGCAAGGGTTGGAGTTGACGTCGGGGTTCTGCCTCCTGTAAGGGGTCGATGGGGCAGCCTTCCCAAAGGAAGGCCATTTCGAGGTCCACGACCTTCTGGCCCCGCCAAATCGCCTCCAGGCGCCCCGTCGCGGTAAAGTGGCCGAGAATGGAATAACCCACCTCGTACCTCTCGAGAATCGCGCGCGCCTCCCGGAGTTTTTCGGGCGGCACCGCCACCAGCATGCGCTCCTGCGATTCGGAAAGCAGGATTTCCCAGGCGGTCAAGCTCTTGTCTTTCAAGGGAGCCGCACCGAGGTCGATGCGCACTCCAGTCTCGGATCCCATCTCACCCACCGCGCACGAGATGCCGCCCGCTCCAAGGTCCGTGACGCTGCGGATGCACTCCTCATCGCGCAGCACTGGAATGGCCGAAGTGAACCTGCGCTCCGTAATCGGATGCCCGATTTGGACAGCGGCGGATTCCTTTTGCAGAGTTTCGCCGGTCATCCCGGTCGAACTGGCCGTGGCCCCGTGAATGCCGTCGCGGCCCGTCTCACCGCCGATCAGCAGGGCCACATCCCCGGGGCGCGGGGCGTCTTTCAGCGCGTATCTCTTGGGAATCAGTCCCATCGAATGCCCCAGCGCGAAGCACTTGGCGTAGCCCGGATGGATGCGGTAAACCGGGTGCATCATGGGAATGCCCATGGGGTTCGTGTAATAGGAAGTGGCCCGGATCGATTCCGACACGATCAACTGCGGGTGAAGCGCTCCGGGGGGAACCTCCGAAATCCGAGGATCCATAGTTCCCATCACGGTTGTGCCGCCGATCGGGTAGGCGCCCTTGCCGAATCCCAGCGTATCGCGAATCACGCCGCCGTGCTTCGTCGCAATGCCGCCGAACGGAGCTATCGAGCTGGGAAAGTTGTGCGTTTCACCCTTGATGGTTACTACCCAGC
>Ga0326727_10008882_pt1 | contig 25167 bp, 15 predicted proteins | sample MB2enrmetagenome_FD_207643 | JGI IMG/M metagenome (GOLD analysis project Ga0326727, IMG submission 207643) | Lab enriched peat soil microbial communities from McLean, Ithaca, NY, United States - MB29MY | ecosystem: Environmental > Terrestrial > Soil > Wetlands > Peat | place: USA: New York... | reverse complement strand
TACGACGACGCCATCGCCATGATGACCGGCCGGAAGTTCGCGCAGGCCGAAGGCACCAACCTCAACGTCAGCGACCAGTGGGCCAGCGCGCACATCCTGCGCGGCCAGCAGGAGATCGCCGCCAAGCGATATAAGGAGGCGCTTGCCGACTTCGAGGCCGCTGTCACGGTGCCCGACAACCTGCCCTCGCGCGGATTCGGCGAAGGCGGCGGCCGCAGCGCCGAGGTGGACTACCTGACAGGGCTGGCCTACGAAGGTTTGGGCGACCATGCCAAGGCCACTGAGTCCTGGAACCACGGGGCCGCAGCCCCGGCGCAATCCGGGTCGGGACGGCGTGGCGGAATGCCTGCCGCCACCGCGGGCGGCGCTCAATCCTACTTCCAGGCGCTGTGTCTTCAGAAACTCGGTCAGGCCGACAAGGCGAAGGCCATGTTCCAGGCCCTCGTGGATTCCGGCCAGCGTGCGCTCACGCGGCCGGAACCCGCGGATGCTGGCCGCGGCGGCCGGGGGCAGTCACAGTCGGCGCGCCTCCGTTCGGCCAACGCGCATTACGAGATCGGCCTCGGCTACCTGGGCCTGGGTGAGGCGGCCAAGGCGAAGGCGGAACTGTCGCAGGCCGTCGAAACCAGCCCCGATTTGCTGGGCGCCAGGACGGCGCTAGCCGCCCTGAAGTAGAATCGCGCGCCACCCGGGATGCGCTCAGCCCCGTAAGGGCGCCAGAAAGTAGCCCAGCGCGTGAGCGCTGGGACGCGGTCACGCGGTCCGCCAGCCCCGGTCAGGGGCGTAAGAGAGCGCCGCCTGCTGATCGCGGAGCGCTGCTGTCGGAGCCCTTCTTCCGCCCCTGCCGGGGCTCGGTCGCTCGGATTGTCTTCCCATGGCTGGCGCCATGGGCTATTCTCTTTCGCCCTGCGGGCTGATCCTCTGCGATCACTCGACAAGTGTGGTTTCCACTTTTTGCGTCGTGCACCTCCCGCGCGACTTTCCTTGGCCGGCGGTAGATAATTGGCTGTATGCCTGCCAACAAACAAGTCCCTGCCACTAGTAAATAGAGATTTCCAGCATAACAAGGGGTAAACCCAACAATGGCCACTCACTCGAAGCTTCTTCGGAACTCCTCGAACGCGCGCTTCAACTCGCTCACTTCGCGCTCCAGCGCCGCGATGCGCTCGCGGTCCGAAGGCCCGCGTTTCGCCATTGGCGGCGCCTCCTCCGCCACCTCCACTTCCCCGGCCAGAAGCTGCGCCCAGCGCTGTTCCTTGTAGCCCGTCTGCCGCGGCAGTTTCTTCACGTAACCCATCTCCGCCAGCCGGTTCAGAGTGCTTTCCACCCCCTCCAGGTCCTCGAACTGGTAGAGCCGCTCGCTGCGGCTGCGCAAGTCCCCCACGGTTTGCGGACCGCGCAGCATCAACACGCACAGCACCGCCGCCTCGCGCCTTCCCAGGTTGAAGTTCTCGGTGAAACGCTGGCCGTGTTTCGGTACGCGGCTGTCTCCGCCTATCATCCGCAGCGCCAGGCCCTTCGCGCGCAACCCCTCGAGCGCGGTTTCCACCGTGTCCTGGTCATAGGAAACCACCGGCTCGCGGTTGGATTTCTGGTTGCAGGCGTTCACCAGCGCGTTCAAGGAAAGCGGATAGTAATCCGGCGTGGCGATCTCTTTTTCCAGTAGTGCGCCGAGCACGCGCGCCTCGGCGGCATCCAGTTGCCAATCCATATTTTCAGTGTACGTTGTTACCATGGAGAATCGGCCATGCCGTTCTCCGCGCACCAGATCGCCGCCGCGCTTCAGCGCTCTTCCAAAGCCCTGTTTTCCGAGCAGGCACCCGAGGGATTCTGGTGCGGCGAGCTGACCGCCGACTCCACCCTCGAATCCGACTACATCCTGCTGCAACTTTTCCTGCACCAGCCGGAAGACCACGCGTGGAATCCGCCCACCTCGGTGCGCATCCAGAAGGCCGCCCGCTCCATCCTCGAGCGGCAGTTGCCCGATGGCGGCTTTAATATCTACACGGGAGGGCCCGCCGATGTCAGCGCCACGGTGAAAGCCTACTGCGCGCTCAAACTGGCCGGCATTGGCGCCGACAGCGATCCCCTGCGCTGGGCGCGCGCGCGCATCCTGACCCTGGGCGGCCTGCAAGCCGCCAACAGCTACGTCAAGATCAACCTCAGCCTGTTCGGCCTCTATCCCCGCGAGCACGTGCCCTCCATCCCGCCGGAAATCGTGATGCTGCCCGGCGACGTGCTCTACGAAATGTCCTCGTGGACGCGCTCCATCCTGGTGCCGCTCTCCATTGTGCAGGCTCGCGGCTCGAACCGCCGGGCGCCCGCGGGGTTCACCCTCGACGAACTCCTGCTCCCCGGCGCCAGCCTCGCGATTCCCAAGGGGAAGGGCCTTTCGGTGCTGTTTCGCCACCTTGACCGCGTCTTCAAGCTCTGGGAAAAGCGCGGTCCCGAGCGCATCCGCAACTTCGCCATCCGCGAGGCCGAGCACTGGATTCTCGACCGCACGCGCCACACCGAAGGCCTGGGCGCCATCTACCCCGCCATGATGTACTTCATCATGGCGCTCGACGCGCTGGGCTATCCCAAGGACCACCCCGACCTGGTCGAAGCCATTCGCCATTTCGAATCGCTGCTCATCGACACAGAGGACCGGTTTATTTTCCAGCCGTGCGTCTCACCGATCTGGGATACCGCCATCTGCGCCTTCGCGCTGGGCGAAGCCGGCATCGCGGACGACGCCCGTCTGACGCGCGCCGCCGACTGGATCGTCAGTAAGGAGGTCCGCCGCAAGGGCGACTGGTCCGTCAAGCGGCCCGACACCCAGCCCTCCGGCTGGGCGTTCGAATTCGCCAACGAGTTCTACCCCGATATCGACGACACCGCCATGGTGCTGCTGGCGCTCGTCCACGCCAAAGCGTCGAACGCCGCGGCGCAGGCCGCCGCCGAGCGCCGCGCCATCAACTGGCTGCTCGCCATGCAATCGGGCGACGGCGGCTGGGCGGCATTCGACGTCGATAACGATTGGGCCCTCCTCAACGAGGTGCCTTTTGCGGACCACAACGCCATGCTCGACCCCACCTGCCCGGACATCACCGGGCGCGTGCTGGAATCGCTCTGCCGCCGCGGCATGGCGGGCCACGAGGCCGTGCGCCGCGGCGTGGTTTACCTGCTCGAGGCGCAGGAAAAAGATGGAAGCTGGTACGGCCGCTGGGGCGTGAACTATATTTACGGATCGTTCCTGGCCCTGCGCGGCCTGGCGGCCAGCGGCGCGCCGGAAGCCAAAGACGCCATCGCCAAAGCCGCACAGTGGTTGCGCACCATCCAGAACCCCGATGGCGGCTGGGGCGAATCCTGCGCCAGTTACGATCGCGAGAGCTTCGTTCCCGCGCCGAGCTGCCCCTCGCAGACCGCCTGGGCCGTTCTCGGGCTGCTAGCCGCCGGCGACCGCGAGGGCGCCGCCGTCCGCCGCGGCATCCAGTTCCTTCTCGATCGCCAGAGGCCCGACGGCACATGGCCCGAGCAAGCCACCACCGGCACCGGATTCCCCAATGTCTTCTACCTCACCTACGGCATGTACCGCGACTACTTCCCGCTGCTGGCGCTGGCGCAGTCTTGTGACTGAGATGCGAACCGCGATTTCCATCGGCGTCCTGTTGGTATTTCTGGTTGTTCTTTGGACGATTTTCGGGCCGATCGAGAGGGTGCGCGCCGATAACCTGGTGGCCGACCCCTCATTCGAGATGGTCAAGAATCGCGACCAGTTCGGACGGGTGTTTGCCAGGTGGGAGGGATGGAAATTCGAGGGCGATTGCTCGTTCGAGGTGGGCGAGGTGCCGCACACCGGCAGAACCTCGGCGCTGCTGGTCTGCCCTTCGCCCGGCAAGATTCGGATCGCGCAGACGCAGGACCTGGAACCGGGCCGCTACCGGATTACGGCCTACATTCGCGGGCTGGACATCGGCACGGGCGCATATAACCTGGACACCGAGTTCATGTTCGACGACAAGTACTTCCCGCTGAAGAAAAAAGGCGTCTTCGGCTGGACCCGCCTGACTTACGTGGCCGACCTCTCCGCGCGGCGGAAGACCGGGCCTTCTTTCGGTTTGTGGGCGCCGGGCTATCTGTGGATCGACGACGTGTCGATGGAACGCGTGGGCGGCGAAGTCAAGCTCACCGGCGTTCCGGTGCTGGGTGGCGAGGAAGCGCCGATCGCCCCGCCGGGCCCGCTCGGGGCCGGCGCGGTGCATTGCCCGCGCTGCCGCTACCGCAACATGCCGGAGTGGAAGAAGTGCTATGCCTGCGGCAGCCCTCTGACGGAGAGGGCGGAGAGACCTTCCGGGCCGGCGGTCAAGCTCATTACTTCCTTCGAGCGGGACAATCCGTTCGAGGGGGGAGTAGTAGTGGCGGCGCATGCCACCGATGGCGCCAAGGCGCTGCGCATCGACAGGGGGTACGGCGCGATGCTTGCCCCGCAGAACTGGGCGGGCTACGACTACCTGAAAGCGGATACCTACGTGGAGGGGACGCGCCCGCTTCCGGTCACGGTGGAAATCCACGATACGGGGACGCAAGACTACTGGACGCGCGTCAATTACAACACGGTGGTGCCGCCCGGCGCGAGCACGCTGATTCTGGCGTTGCGGCAGTTGTATGTCGGGGAGAAAGGGCGTCCGGGCCGGTATCTGAACCTGAGCGGCATCACGCGGCTGGTTTTTGGGGTGGGGGATGCGGGACCGCTGTTTCTCGACAATCTTCGCCTGGAGCGCGATACGGCGGCGCAAGGCGCGTTCTTCGATGGGCTGTACGCCTTCGATTTCGGCACCGGCGCCAGCCCGCTGATGGACGGCTTCACGCCCATTGCGCCGGCCACAATCTACTCCCCCGGGCGCGGCTATGGTCTGAAGAACGCCCAGGTCTGGCGGGCGTTCGACGCGCTGCAACCGGACCCACTCTACCAGGATTTCATCTGCATCGAATCCGGCGGGCTGGCGGTGGACGTGCCCAACGGGAAGTACCGGGTGTTTGTGAACATGGACAGCCCGTCCACCTACTGGGGCGACTACCAGGTGTACCGCGAGCGCTCCATCCTGGCGCAGGGCAAAACCGTGTTTTCGGAGCGGATGGATTTCAAAGCCTTCCAGAAGAAATACTTCCGGTTTTGGGACACGGAAGATTTGCCGTCCGACAACACTTTCGACAAATACCAGCGCGCTTATTTTTCGGAGAAGGTCTTCGATGTAGACGTAAAGAACGGACAGCTCTATGTTGAGTTCCAAGGAGAGAATTTTGCGTGCAGCGTATCAGCGGTAATCGTGTTCCCGGTGGGGAGGGCGGCGGAGGGAGCGCGCTTTCTGGAGTATGTGAAACAGAAGCGGCGCTTCTACTTCGATAATGCCTTCAAGCGCGTGCTGCACAGCCCGGCAGGCGACCCGCCTCAGCTTGCGGCGGCGGACACCGGGCGCGGTTACATGGTTTTCCAACGCGATTTCATGAAGGACGTCTACTATAACGATACGCCGTATCGCGGGGAAACCGGGCAGCCGCTCGCGGCCGGTGGATTCGCTGGCCAGACGGTTCCGGTGACGATGTCGGTTCTCCCTCTGAAAGACCTGGGCCAGGGAACCCTGAGCGTGAGCGCGCTGGCGGGGCCGCAAGGCTCCATACCTGCCAGCGCCATAGACGTGGGCTACGTTTCCTATCGGCTGACCCGGGTGACGATGGACGGCGCCGTGTACACCATCACCCCCCGGCTCATCGTTCCGAAGAATACCGTGGCGCTGCCGAAAGGCGTGGCGCGGCGGTTCTGGCTGACGGTGCATGTTCCCGCGGGGGCCGCGCCGGGTGTCTACACGGGCCAGGTGAGTTTCACGCCGCAACAGGACGCTGCCCTCTCGGTTCCGCTGCGTTTCACAGTCCGCAAGGGCATTCTCGATGCGGTGGATATCCCCGTGGGGCCGTGGGGCGGGCGCATTGGCACGCCGTGGTTCCAGGACGATCCGGCAACCACGAGTTTTGGCGCGGAGATGACCGAAAAGAGCCTGCTGATGTTGCGCGCGCATGGATTCACGATGTTCACCGGGGTTCCCTACGTGACCTACCAGGGATTCAAGGATGGGAAGCCGGTGCTGGACTTCAGCGCCGCCGACCGCCAGATGGCGGATGCTAGAAGCTACGGATTCCGTGCCGTGGATTCCTATGGCGCCGGCGTGATGGGCATCGATGCGTACCACCGGGACCTCGGGAAGATGAAAGAAGCCGGTTTCACCGACTACAGCGCCTTCGTCAAAGCCATCTACTCGGCCATCGACCGGCACGCACAGGAGAAGGAATGGTTGCCGGTTTACTGGAACCTGGGCGACGAGCCGGCCGGCGACGATCTCAAAGCGTCCATTGAAAACGCCAAGGCTTACCGGGAGGCCTTCCCGAAAGGGCCGCCATTCTTCACCGCCGCCACGAGTCTCTCCACGCAGGATGCCAACGATCCGCATTTCGAGCTGGCCAGAACGCTGAACGTGGCCACGCTGAACGGGCACGACGAGACCAGCCTGAAGCGGTTGGCTTCCGCCGGAGGCGCCTGGGCATATTACAACGGCGGCAGCCGCTGGAGCTTTGGCATCTACCTTTATAAAGCCGTCAAGGAGTTCGGGCTCAAGTTCCGGCTGGCCTGGCACTGGAATTTGGTGGCCGGCGATCCCTACTATGCCCTGGATTGTCGCGAAGACGACTACGCATGGGCCAATGCCACTCCCGACCGCCAGCTTGTGCCTTCGGTGGAGTTCATGCGCATCGCGGCCGGACTGGACGATTACCGGTATCTGCTGACGCTGGCGCGGCTGGCCAAAGCCAAAGAGGGCACGCCCGCCGCCAAGCAGGCGGAGGCGCTGATCCGCAACCGCATGGCCGCGTTCCACCTGGGCCAATTGGATCATGATCCGCTTTTCGGAGTGGACGACTGGGCAGCCTACCGGCGGCAGTTGGCGGACGCCATCGAATCGTTGCGATAGCGCACCGCATCACGCCACGCGCACCGTCTTCACATTCACGAACTCGCGGATGCCGTAGGCGCCCAGCTCGCGCCCGTACCCCGACCGCTTGGCGCCGCCGAACGGCAGGCGCGGGTCGGAGGCCACCATCCCGTTGATGAACACCATTCCCGCTTCGAGCTCGTCGATGAACCGGCGCTGCTCGGCTTGGTCGTTGGTCCACGCGCTGGCGCCCAGCCCGAACTCGGTGTCGTTTGCCAGCCGGACGGCCTCATCGATTCCATTCGCGCGAAACAGCGCCGCCACCGGTCCGAACAGCTCCTCGCCATACGCGGGCGCGTCCTTCGGCACATCCGCCAGCACCGTGGGCGCGTAGTAGTTGCCAGGCCGGTCGAGCCGTTTCCCGCCGGTGAGCACGCGCGCGCCCATTGCCACCGAGCGGCGCACTTGCTGGTCGAGCCCTTCGAGAATATCCGGCGTGGCGAGCGGCCCCACCTGCGTGGTTTCGTCCATGGGGTCGCCCACCCGCAGCGCCGCCATGCCCGCCACCAACGCCCGCTCGAACTGCGCGGCAATCCGCGCGTCCACGATGAAGCGCTTGGCGGCAATGCAACTCTGCCCGTTGTTGATGGTGCGCGCCTCAACGCCTATCCGCACCGCCCGTTCGAGATCCGAACTGGGCATCACGATGAACGGATCGCTCCCGCCCAGTTCCAGCACCGTCTTCTTAATCTGCCGGCCCGCCTGGCTGGCCACTTGCGCGCCCGCCGGCTCGCTGCCAGTGAGCGTCACCGCTTTCACGCGTGCGTCGCCGATCACGCGCTCCACCTGCGCGGAGCCGATCAACAGCGTCTGAAACACGTCCGCCGGAAACCCCGCGCGGCGGATAACGTCCTCGATTTCGAGCGCGCACTGCGGCACGTTGGACGCATGTTTCAACAACCCCACGTTGCCCGCCATCAGCGCCGGAGCCGCGAACCGGAACACCTGCCAGAATGGAAAGTTCCAGGGCATGACGGCCAGCACCGGCCCGATTGGTTCATACCGGATGAAGCTGCGCCCGGCCCCGGCCTCCACCGGCTCATCCGCCAGCAGCCGTTCGCCGTGCTCCACGTAGTAGCGGCAGGCCCCCGCGCACTTGGCCGCCTCGGCCCGTGCCGCGCCGATGAGCTTCCCCATCTCGAGCGTCATGACGCGGCCCAGCCGGTCCTTCTCGGATTCCAGAATCTCAGCCGCTGCGTTCAACCACCGCGCGCGCTCGGCGAACGAAGTGCCGCGATACGATTGATACGCCGCTGCCGCGCGCCGCAGCTTGTCTTCGATCTGGGGTTCGGTCAACGGCTCGAATGTGCGCCATGTGACGCCGGTAGCAGGATTAATGGATGCAATCATCGTCCACTATTTTAGTGCGGCAGTGGGACAGAGCATCGCCTTTGGTGGTCAAGCCGCGCCAAAGCACGGCCGGTTGACAGACGACAGAAGGCGATCGTCTGTCCCACAGAGCAGCGGAGCCGCAACCAAAGGTATGCAGTGTCGGTAGACAGGCAAGCAGGCCGAGTACCACTCGGCCGCAGGCTGCCAGCCTGCCCCACAGAATCGTCGCAAGCTGCGAAGGTGTGAGAGTAGTGTAATACACGGTTACCAACTCCAGCGCAGGCCCAACTGGCCTGTCCGCGCCGAACCCGCGGGCGGGAAAATTGCCGTCCCGGTGATGGTTCCGCCGTTGACGTTGTTTACGGTGGTCTGGCCGCCTAGCGGGGTTCCGCCGCCTGTCGGCTCGCCCAGGTTGGTGTGGTTCAGGACATTGTGAAACGAGGCCACCACGGTGATGGCACCCATCCGCTCCAGCCGAACCGTCTTTTGAAGCCCCAGACTGAAGATGATGTATCCCGGGCCTTCGATAATGCCGCGGCCCGCATCGCCCCACTGGCCGCTGGCGGGCGCGACGAACGCGTTGCGGTCGAACCATTCAGCCTGCGTCCGCGGCATGGCGATGGTCCCGGTTGCCAGGTCCGGACGGAAGGTCGAGAGGTTCACGTTGGCCGGCGCCACGCCGCTGAATACCGGCGTGAACCAGTTGCCGGTGCTTAGATTGCACAACATGTTAAGTTGCCAGCCGCCCGGCAGTTCGTAGAGCGCCTGGCTCAGCCACTGGTGGCGCGGCACGGAATAGACGTTGCCGCGGTCGCGCCGCCGGTTGCGACTGTCTTCAATGGAAGTGTTCAGCTCGAAATCGCCCGTATCGTCGATGTCGCTGATCTCCTTGGCCCAAGTCCACGTGGAGGTGAACATCAAGCCCCGGCTGAAGCGCTTGCTGGCCTGGGTCTGCAAGCCGCTATAGAGCATGTTGGCCCCGTTGTCGGAGTACGTGATGTTGGCAAACTGCGGGTACGGGCGCCGCGCGCTCACGAAGGGCACCGTCGACGCCACCGGCTGGTTGGCGTCGCGCCGGTAGGCCAGTTGCGTCCCCTTCGACCCGATGTAGCTGATGCGCAGCCCGACGTTGCGCGCCACTTCGCGCTCGATGGCGAGGCTGTATTGCTGGGCGTAGCTGTTGCGCAAGTTGGGCGCCACCCCTGCCAGCGCCAGCGTCCCGGGCGAGCCCGGAATCGCGAACGGATTCGCCAGCGTGAACTGCGGCTGGCCATTTGTGAAGCTGTTGGTGCTCACCGTGGTGACCGAGAACGGGCCGGCCGACATGGTGACTGGAATGTCGCCCGAATAGTGTACGTAGTAAATGCCCCATCCGCCGCGCACCGCTGTCTTTCCGGCCTGGTCCAGCCGGTAGGCGAATCCGAACCGCGGGGCGAAATTGTTGTAATCTCCCTTGCGCAGCGAACGGCCCACGCCCATCTGATCGGCGGTCTCGAGCGGAATCGTGGCGGAGGGAAACAGCGCGCTGATGTACTTTGTCGCCGCGTTGCTCGGTATGACGATCTTGCCCGTCGCCAGGTCGAACGAGTAGAGATTGTCGTTCAGCGTGTACGCCGGACCGTTGTATTCGTACCGCAGCCCGTACATCAGGGTGAGGCGCGGCGTGACTCTGAAGTCGTCCTGTGCATAGCCCGCCCAGTCGCGGAAACGGATGTACTGCGGCTGGTATGGCTCCATGCGCGTCACCGATTGCGGCAATCCCAGCAGAAAATCCGCGTAGGCATTGCCCGTGAATGCGCCCGTGAACGAGTAAGTCCCCAGAATCGGGTTGCCGGAAGTGTTGGGCTGAAACCGGTCGTCGAACCAGTTGACCTCTTCCACGCCGAACTTCATGGCGTGATGGCCGGCGATCCAACTCAGGTTGTCGGCTAACTGGGCGTGCCCGTCGTTCACCGGGTTGAGTAAGTTGATGGCGTTGCCCGTGACTCCCGAGATACTGAAGTAAGGGAGGCTGTTAGTGTAGCCACGGCTGGGCAGCCCTGAGATACCGATCTGCTGCATGAGGTCCTGTCCATTCAGGTTCGAACTGCTGGCCGACACCAGAATCACCACGCCGGCGCGAAATTCGTTGACCACGTTTGGCCGGAAGGTGTAGACATCCCCCAGCGTCCAGAAATTCACGCGGCGGATGTTGTCGGAGGTTCCCACTGCCATGGGCGGCAGCGACGAGCGCGCGCCTGGGATGTGGTAATCGTCCTTGCGGTTCTCGTACCGCAGGAAGGCCATGTTGCGCGCCGTAAAACTGTGGTCCAGCTTGATCTCCTCGGTGCGGTGCACTTCCGGCCCGTCGAACGACGCGCGATAGTTCGCGGCCGTCAACGAAGGCGCGCCGAAGTTCGGCAGAGGCAGGAAGAGACTCTGCATCTGCAGCGCCTGCGGGCTGAGATACCGCGCCAGAATGGTATTCCCGCTGAACGGATTCACCCCGGTGTACGGATTCTTGAGCGCCGCCAGGCCGGTGAAATCTCCCTGCCGCATGGCGACCGTCGGCACGTTGGGCGAGAATAGGTACGCCGCCGCGCCGCGCATGCCGTCGAAATCGAAGAAGAAGAAAGTCCGGTCGCGCTGGAGGGGTCCGCTCACCGTTCCGCCGTAATTGTGCAGGTTCTGGAACGGCTTGGTGGTGGAGAACGTGCTGCGCGCATCGGTGGCGCTGTTGCGCACGTACCAGAAGACGCCTCCGTGAAAGTGGTTGCCGCCGGATTTCGTCGCCGTGGTGACCGTGCCCATGCCGCCGAACTCCGCGCGTGTGGTGAGCACATTGGCGGTGAATTCCTGGACGGCCTCCACCGAGGGCTGCGATACGTTGTCGGGGCTTCCGAAATTGCCGAACGTGGTTTCGATGCCGTCCACCTTCACCTTGATGCCGGTCGCGCCCGCGCCCGGCGTCAGCCACTTGGCGCCGTTGCCCACCTGCACCACGCCCGGCACGGTCAGCGGCATGATCTCCGAAATGAGGCCCGAGTCGCCCGAATTCTTCGCGATGCTGCGCAGATTGGTGGGGACTTCGATGATCTGCCGCGCCAGCAGGTCCGACCCCACTGCCGGCGTGTCCATCTCGATCGCCGCCGGCGCCGCTTCCGTGACCAGCACTTCGGTGGATTCGGCCGCGATCTCGAACTTGAGGTCCTGCCGCACGGTGCCATACGCCTCCACCGCGAAGCCGTGCGTGGCGAGCGGCCGGAAGCCCTTGGCGGCCGCTGCCAACTTGTAGACGCCGGGCGCCAGGTCCGGGAAGGAGTAGGCGCCGCTGGTGTTGGTGGAGGCCGCGCGCCGCACACCGGTATCCTGGTTCGTCAGGGTGACCGAAGCGTTGGGAACCGAGCCGCCGGAGGGGTCGGTCGCGAGGCCAGTCACCGTCCCCAGCGGTGTTTGAGCGTGGGCCCCGAAGGCGAGCGCAAAAAAAACAATGAGAGCCCTTCGCATATGGGAACGACTATTGTGTCACACTGCTGGAGATGGCACGGCACGGCTTGGTCGCCGCCTTGGCGCTGATTCTTTTCGCGTGGCTGGCCCGCGAGGTGACGCACGGCGAGGCCATGCGCCTGGACACGCCCATTCGCAACGCGGTTCACGCCCGGTCCTCCCCGCCGCTCACCGCCATAATGCGCGGCGTGTCGCTATGTGGCTCCGAGGTCATCCTCGTGCCGCTCGGCGTCATTCTGGTTTGGTGGCTGGTGGCCGCGAAACGAAGACGCGCGGCGGTGGTGTTTGCGGTGGTGGCCCTGGGCGCGGAAGCGCTCGATCAAATCATGAAGTTGCTGTTCTACAGGCCGCGGCCCGAGCCTTTTTTCGGATTTGCCTCACCCGGGACCCATAGCTTTCCCAGCGGTCATGCCATGGTGTCTTGCTGTTTTTTTGGCGTGCTGGCGGTGATTCTGGCCGCGCGGGGCGCCCCCTCGGCCCCGTCGCGCTTAAAGCGAACGGCGATCTTCGCCGCTGCGGCAATCCTTGTAGCTCTGATGGGATTCTCGCGCGTGTACCTCGGCTTCCACTATCCGACCGATGTGCTGGCGGGCTACGCCGCGGCGGTCGTCTGGCTGGCCGTGGTGCGCGCGGTCTATCTGGCGTTTACAGCACCTTCCAGTACGTGATGCCGGATTGTGCGCCGGCCGTCAGAATGCGAATGCCCATGTGTCCGGCCTGGTCCAGGTCTACCTGGTAGAGGGGCAAGTCGCGCTCCTTTACCACGTAGGTGCCGGTCTGCAGGCGCCACGAATCCTCGTAGGTCGAGACCACCATCGGATTCCCAGCCACGGCTCGAATCCGGAACTGCGCGGTGGAAGGTTCGTAGTTGGCGTAGCTGTAACACCGGCCCAGACAGGCACGGTCGATCATATGGGTCAACGCGTTGATGCGGAGCGCGGGATCGTCGATCGCGCTCACCACCCGCTGCCCCGGCGGCAATTGCCACACCAACCTCGTCATCTGGTCTTCGAAAGCATTCAGCACACGCTCATCCCGGTAGAGAAAACCGAAGAACACCAGCGCCACCACCGCCATCGCGCAGCGGTGGTACGCGCGCATCGGCGCCGCCGCCAGCAACGCGCACAGGCAGATGCCCACGGCCAGAGACATGCGCTCGGCGATGTATACCAGCGCGTGGTTGTAACCGGGAATGTCCAACCGGGTGGGGACGAGGAAGACTCCCGCCGCGCTGAGGACGCCAATCTGGAACAGGAGGCTCGATAGCACATTGCGAGCGCCGGACGCGCCGAGCAATCGCACAAACAGTAGCACCGAAACCAGCAGCAATCCGAGGAACGGTACCAGATACTTGCCATCGAACACCCAAAGCTGGTCGGTCCCCGTGATCTCCACCATCTGCTGCGGCAGCCATATGTAGGACATCATGCCGGTGACCACGGCGCGCGCCACGACCATCGCCGCCAGAGATGCGGCCATCATGATGGCGCGCTTCCGCGGCGTCATGCGGCGGGCCAGCCACAGGTACGCCAGCAGGGTCACGGTCCACGCCACCGGCAGCCCGTGGGCCCCGTAGGCGAGTATCAAAACGGGGACCGCCGCAGCCACTCGCCGGGGCTTCCATTCCCACGCCAGAGCCAGAGCCCAGAAGCACAACCCGAGGCTCAGATAAAAGTCCAACAGGCCCATATGGAGCACCCAGCCGTATGCCAGCATGGCGATGGCCGGCATCAGACCCCAGGCGCGGCGGCCCGACACCACGGACACGAATGCGAAGGCGCCCCAGACGAACGCGAGCACCGCGAGCGAAACTGAAATCCGCTGCGCCGCTTCCACCCCGAGGGTCTTGAAAAGCCCGCTCAGCAGGAGATCGAAAAGAACATTGGTCGTCTGGGGGACGATGGCCAGCCCCGGTGCTCGCCCGCTTTCGATCAACTGTGCCAGCCACGCGTTATAGATATGGCTCGAGAGGTCGCCCAACTGCAAGCGCGATTGCCAGTAGCAGGGGACCAGCAGCAGCAGGGAAGCCAGCACGTAGTACAACCGCGTGGCGAGGCGTTTCATATCCTGGACTTGGGGCGCTCCGCGGCGCTGCTGCTGCTTGGCTGCCACTGATCCGAATCTAGCATGGTGAGCCGGCGCCTCAACACCCGGTCCGCGAGAGTCGGAATGGTAAAATTGAAGTTCCGGCTGGGAGGAGATCGATGGCTGTGAGACCCCGCCGCCAGGCGGTGGTGGTGGATGTCGGGGGAGTGAAGGTTGGGGGCAAGCACCCCATTGTCGTGCAGTCCATGACCAACACCGATACCGCCGACGTGCCTTCCACCGTGAACCAGGCGATGGCGCTGGCGCGCGCCGGATCGGAGCTGGTCCGCGTCACCGTCAACACCGAGCAGGCGGCCGCCGCCGTGCCCAGGATCGTAGACACGCTGGACCAGTTCGGCGCGCGCGTGCCCATCATCGGCGACTTCCACTATAACGGCCACATCCTGCTGAAGAAGTTTCCCGAGTGCGCCCGCGCGCTGGCCAAGTACCGCATCAACCCCGGCAATGCGAACATCGGCCGCAAGACCGACGACAATTTCCGGACCATGATCGAGGTGGCCATCGAGAACCACAAGCCGGTGCGCATCGGCGTGAACTGGGGGTCGCTCGATGCGGCGCTGCTGACGCGCATGATGGATGAGAACTCGAAATCGCCGGAACCCAAGGACGCGCGCGAGGTGACGCGGGAGGCCATGGTGGCGAGCGCGGTGGAATCGGCACGGGCGGCGGAACGCCACGGGCTGGCCCACCACCGCATCATTCTCAGCGCCAAGGTGAGCGGCGTGCAGGATTTGATCGACGTTTACCGCGCCCTGGCGGCCGCCTGCGATTACCCGCTGCACCTCGGCCTGACGGAGGCCGGCATGGGCAGCAAGGGAATCGTGGCCTCCACCGCCGCGCTGGCGCCGCTGTTGCAGGAGGGCATCGGAGACACCATCCGCGTGTCGCTGACGCCGCTGCCCAATGGCGACCGCACCGAAGAAGTGACGGTCTCGCAGCAGATCCTGCAATCGCTCGGCATCCGCAGTTTCACTCCGCAGGTGACCGCCTGTCCGGGTTGCGGGCGAACCACCAGCACCTTCTTCCAGGAGATGGCGGACCAGATCCAAACCTACCTGCGGGACCAGATGCCCAAGTGGAAGCCGGATTATCCCGGCGTCGAGACCATGACGGTGGCCGTAATGGGCTGCGTGGTGAACGGGCCGGGCGAATCCAAGCACTCCAATATCGGGATCTCGCTGCCCGGCACATCCGAGGATCCCAAGGCCCCGGTCTACGTGGATGGGCGCCTGCTGACCACGCTCAAGGGTGATCGCATCGTTGCCGAATTCATTGGCATCTTGGATCGGTACGTGAACACGCATTACGCAAAGTCATGACACACGCCGCGCGAGAAACCGAAATCAAGCTGGCCGTTCCGGACGTAAAGACCGCGCGGGGCCTGCTGCGCGCGTCCGGTTTCCGGGTCTCCAAACGCCGAGTCTTCGAGACCAACATGGTTTTCGACACACCGGAGTTGGGGTTGCGCAGAGCCGCGACGCTGCTGCGCGTGCGCCAGGCCGGCGGCGTGGCCACGGTCACCTACAAGGGTCCGCCGGATGTCGGGCGGCACAAGAGCAGGGAAGAGCTGGAACTGGAAATCTCCGATGCCCGCGCCATGGGCGCCATCATTGAGCGGCTCGGCCTGGGCCCGGTCTTTCGCTATGACAAGTACCGGACCGAATACCGCCAGCCCGGCCGCTCTGGGATTGCCACGCTCGACGAAACGCCGGTGGGCGTCTATCTGGAGCTGGAAGGAACCCCGCAATGGATCGACCGCGCCGCGCGGAAACTGGGATTCGCGGAGGACGATTACATCACCGCCAGCTACGCGCGTTTGTGGCTGGATTGGTGCGAATGGCACGGCGTAGGCCCGTCGGATATGGTGTTCAGTGATCCCGTTCCGTGACCAGTTCGGTCACGGCCAGCAAGGCCCGCTGGTAGGGAGATTCCGGGAACTCGTTGATGATCCCCCGCGCCTTGTCGGTGAACGCCTGGGCGCGTTCTTTCACGCGCTCTATGCCGTGATATTTGTCGAGCAGCGCCAGAATTCCCGCAAACGGCGCCTCTCGATAGCTGCGTTGCCGAAGAACGGTCTCCACCAGCCGCTGCTCCGCCGCGGTGGCCCGTTCGAGGGCGTAGACCAGCGGTAGCGTCACCTTGCCTTCCCTCAGGTCGCCGCCCACCGGTTTCCCCAGCGTCTGCTCGCGGGCGGTGAAGTCGAGCACATCATCCACCAGTTGGAACGCCATGCCGAGGTTCCAGGCGTACTCGCCCAGCTTCTCCTGCGTCCGCGCGTCGCCGTGGCCGGCCAGCACACCCAAGCGCGCGCACACCGAAAACAGGCGCGCCGTCTTGCGGTCCACCAGCTCCATGCAATCGGCTTCGGTGACGTCGATGCGGCCGATGCGCTCGAGCTGCAACAGCTCGCCTTCGACCATGATCTGGGTGAGCCCGATCAGCAGGTCGAGAATCTGAAACTGGCGCTCGCGCAGCGCGATCTGGAAGGCCTGCATGTAGAGCCAGTCGCCCGCCAGGACGCACGTGTGATTGCCCCACTTCACGTTGGTCGAGGGGCGGCCGCGCCGCGTCTCGGCGCCGTCGATGACATCGTCATGCAGCAGGGTAGCGGTGTGAATCAGCTCGACCACCGCGCCGAGTTGGAGGGCGGTGGCGCCGCCATCTCCCGCCAGCCTGGCGGAGAGCAGCAGCAGCGAGGGCCGCAAGCGCTTTCCGCCGCTCGATTGCAGATACTGGCCGATGGCCGTGACCGCGTCCACGGAGGCGATCGACTCGGCCGCGATCTTCTTTTCGACCAGTTCCAACTCGTCCTGGATCAGGTCGAAAACCTCGCGCGCCGTGAAGATCTGCCCCACCTTGCCCGAATTCATGGAAGTTAACCAGTTTACCCGTTAGCGGCCTCAACCCGCAAACACAGCCGCTCGAAGTTCCGCGTGGTCTGGCCGGCAATTTCATCGAGCGTCGACCCGCGGACCTCCGCGAGGCGCCGAGCCACGTCTACGACAAACGCCGGCTCGTTGCGCTTGCCGCGATAAGGAGCCGGCGCCAGGTATGGACAATCTGTCTCCAGCAGCATGCGGTCCTCTGGGGTAATGCGGGCGGCCTCGCGAACGGCGACGGCGTTGGGGAATGTGAGCACGCCCCCGAAAGCCAGGTGAAAGCCGAGGTCAAGCGCCTCGCGTGCCTGTTGGGAATCTCCGGTGAAGCAATGCAGGATGCCGCAGCGGGCCGGCCCCACCAGGGCCATGGTGTCGGCCCACGCTTCGCGCGTGTGGATGACGATGGGCTTGCCGGCCTCGGCGGCGATTTCCAGTTGCTCTTGGAACACCGCGCGCTGCACGTCGCGCGGCGAGAAGTCGTAATGGTAATCGAGGCCGATCTCGCCGATGGCTGCCACTTTGGGGTGCGCGGCCAACTCGCGCAAGCGCGCGAAGGTCTCGGGCGTGGCTTTCGAAGCGTCGTGCGGGTGCACCCCGATGGTCGCGACGATGAACGGATACTGCTCCGCCTGACGGATGGCCGTTTCCAGATCGGGGGGGCCGCTGCCCGTGCCGATAGCCATCATGCGCTCCACGCCCGCGGCCAGCGCGCGCTCGATGACAGCCTCGCGGTCGGCGTCGAATTTCGAGTCGTCCAGATGAACGTGTGAATCGACCAGCCTCACTTGAGGCGCGCTCCCACCGGAACGTCTTCGTGAAAGCCGGCCAGGACGGGCTTTCCGTCCCCGACCGAAGCGGCCACGATCATCCCGTTGGATTCGATGCCTTTCAGCTTGCGCGGCTGCAAGTTCACGACGATCACCACCTTGCGGTTCACCAGATCCGCGGGTGTGTAGGCTTCCGCGATTCCGGCGACGATGGTGCGGGGCTCTGGCGCGCCGATGTCCACCTTCATGAGCATCAGCTTGTCGGAATTCTTCACGCGCTCGGCGGAGAGCACCATCCCGACGCGCATATCGACTTTAGCGAAATCGTCGATGGGAATTTTGGCGGCCTGCTCCACCTTCTTGCCCATCAGCGCGGCCTGCTCCGCGGTCGCCTTTTCTTCCAGCGCGCGCATGGTGGCCACGGCCTCTTTCATTTCGATGCGCGGGAAGACGCCGGAGACTTCGCCGATCTTTTGCCCCGGCGGAAGGCCGCCCCATGCGAGCGTGGCGAAGCGCACCGATTCGATGGGCTCCGTCATGCCAAGCTGCGTCCAGATCTTGGGCGCGGATTGCGGCAATACCGGCGCCAGTAACGCCGTGGAAATACGCAGCGCTTCGGCGGCCGTGTACAGGGTGGTATTGAGCTGCTGTTGCGAAACGTCGTCGGACTTGCGCGCCAGCTTCCACGGGGCGCATTGCACAATGTACTTGTCCACCGCGGAGATCAGCGCCCACACCGCCTCCAAGCCCTTGGAAAACTCGAACCGGTCGAACGAATCCTCGACCGACCGAATGGTGGCGTTGGCCAGCGCGGCGATCTCCGGCTCGCTGCCTTCCGGCACAACGCCGGCGCGGTACTGCCCAATCATGGTGAGCGTGCGGCTGGCCAGGTTTCCCAGGCCGTTGGCGAGGTCGGAATTGTAGCGGCTCACCAGCGCGTCGAAGCTGAAGCTGCCGTCCTGCCCGAAGACAATCTCACGCAGCAGAAAATAACGCAGCGCGTCGGCGCCCATCACCTGGCGGATGGGCTCGGAGCGCACGATATTGCCGCGCGACTTGCTCATCTTGTCGTTCTCAAACAGCAGCCAGCCGTGGGCGAAGATGCGCTTGGGCAGGTCGAGGCCGGCGGCCATCAGAAAGGCCGGCCAGTAGACCGCGTGGAAACGCACGATCTCCTTGCCGATCAGGTGGAGGTCGGCCGGCCACAGGCCCTCGCCCTCCACCGCGCTCATGTAAGTGGTGAGCGCGTCGAACCACACGTAGAACACGTGCGGCGCTTCGCCAACCACCGGAATGCCCCATTTGATATTGGTGCGGGTGATGGAGAGATCCGTCAGCCCCGCGCGGACGAACGAGATCACTTCGTTGCGGCGCGTCTCGGGCTGAATGAATTGCGGGTCGCGCTCATAGAGCTCGAGCAGCTTGTCCTGGAAGGCCGACAATTTGAAGAAGAAATTCTCTTCCGTGATGGTTTCCGTCGGCCGGCCGCAATCGGGACAGGGATCGCCGGCCTTGGCGTCGTTGACGTAGAGGTTGTCGAAAATGCAGTACTGGCCGGTGTACGACCCTTTATAGACATAGCCGTTCTTGCGGCACCGCTCGAACAGGTCCTGAACCACGCGCGCGTGCTGCGGGTTGGTGGTGCGCTGGAAATGGTCCACCTGGAGGCCCAGCAACTGCCACTGTCTCTCGAATTCGCCGGCGATGGCATCGCAGAATTCCTTGGGAGTTTTACCGGCGCGCTGGGCGGCGCGCTCCACATTGACGCCATGCTCGTCGGAGCCGGTGGTCAGCACGGCGTCATAGCCCTGCATGCGCTTGAAGCGCTTCACCAAGTCGGCCACGATGGTGGTGTAGGCGTGGCCGATATGCGGCGCGGCATTCACGTAGTAGATGGGTGTAGTGAGGTAGTATTTCATTTCGATTGGTTCAAATACGCGCAGTTCGCTTCGGCGATAATCTGTTTCAAAGGCACGCTGGATGCGAGCGCCAGTCTGCGGCAGTCTTCGTATTCCGGCGCGTAGGAGCCTTCGCTCGAAACCTTCATGCGCACTTTTCCGTAGGGCGTTTCCACTTCGGCGAAGGTGCGCGATTGCACCCTCCGCTCGGCCGGATAGACGCGCAGCCCGAGGGTGGATGTTTCGGCGAAGATAAGCTGGGCGAGCGCTTCCCGCTCTTGCGGTCTGGCGATGACGTGCAGCAGGTGGCCGGGCCGGCCCTTCTTCATGACCACGGGCTGCACGGCGACATCCAGCGCCCCGGCTTCGAGCAGCCGCTCGGCAGCATAGGCCAGCACCTGTGGGTTGAGGTCGTCGATATTGGCTTCCATCACCCAAACGGCCAGGGCTTCGTCCGCTCCCGTGGGAACGCCGAGCATCGCGCGCAGCACGTTGGCCTGTTCCGGAAAATCGTGGCCGCCGGCGCCGTATCCGGTGCGTGTCACCTTCATGGGCGGCAGCACGCCGAAGGAATTCGCCAGGGTGGCGACCACCGCCGCGCCCGTGGGCGTGGTCAGTTCCACCGCCGGGCCGCGCGCATAGATGGGCGCATTCACCAGCAGTAGCGCCGTCGCCGGCGCCGGCACCGGCAGCAGGCCATGTTCGGTCTTGACCGTTCCGCTGCCCACATTCAGCGGCGAGCACACGATGGCGCCGATGTCGAGCAGGTCGAACGCCAGGCAGGCGCCCACGATGTCGGCGATGGAATCGGCCGCGCCCACTTCGTGGAAATGCACTTTCTCGATGGGCACCTGGTGGACCTGCGCTTCCGCCTCGCCCAGACGACGGAAGACGGCGATGGCATTCCGCCGGGCGCGTTCGGGGATATCGGCCTGTTCGATCAACTTCACGATATGCGAGAGGTGCCGGTGAACGTGCTCCTCCTGCACTTGCACGTGGTACTTGGTGGCGCCGATGCCGCCGCGCTTGACCTTCTCGAAAGAAACCGTGGCACCGCTCTCGAGCGAGGCGATGGCATTGGAAATGGCATTATGGTCCGCGCCGGCGTCCGCCAGCGCGCCCACCAGCATGTCGCCGCTGATTCCAGAAAATGCGTCCAGATAGCAAGTAAGTGGCACTTGTCTAATGGTGCCACAAGGCGGGGCCAGGGGCCAGCGGGCGGGGGGTCCTGAAGTGTCCCGCCGGCATGTGGTAGGGTTTGGTTATGGTTTTTCGGGAGGGGGAAATATGATGTTCGGGACAAGACGGTCGTTTGTTGGCGGGGCGCTGGGGGTGGCGGCGGCCTGGCGCACCGGTCGGGCGGGTGCGGCGCCTCCGACGGCGGCTGGCAAAGCGTTCGCCGCGGCCATCGGCGAGCAGACGTGGACGGACCTGCGGCAGCGGCTGGCCACCGTCAACGCCGATATTCGCGCGCATGGCCTGAGGACCATTCCCGGCGTAAAGGCGACGCTGCTCACGGGGTATCCATACAACGAGTTCTACGACTGGGATTTGTATTTTGAGAATTTATATCTGTCGTATTACGGGGTGTGGACGTACTGCTTTACCAATCTGCGGGAGTTTCTGGACCGCCAGCAGCCGGACGGCTATGTGAATCGAAGCCTGATCAAGCAGCGCGACCGGCAGCACTTCAAACCGTTCCTGGCGCAGTTGGTGGTACTCGGTTGCCGGCAGAACAACAACGACTTCGAGTGGGTTCGCGGAAACTATTACGAGCGGCTGGGTAAGTATCTGACTAAGTGGTTTTCCTACGATGGCGATAACAATGGTCTGCCGGTGTGGAACTCGGCGGATGCAGCCGGGACCGACAACCAGTGGAGCCGGGGCGGTGCGCTAGGGGCATTTGAGATCGAGGGCGTGGACCTGGCCTCGTACCTGGTGCGTGAGTTGCGCGCCATGGCGGCGATCGCGCACCAAATCGGACTGGCCGCTGATGTGAAAAGCTACAACGATCGCGCCGAGCGCCTGATCAAGCTCATAAATGCGACCTTCTGGGATGAGGCGGACGGGATGTACTACGACCGCAACGAGAAGACCGGGAAGCTGGTGAAGGTGAAGTCCGCGACCTGTTTTATGCCGCTGTTCGCCGGTGCGGCGACCCCGGATCGGGCCCGGCGCACGGTGCGGGAACACCTGCTCAATGAGAAGGAGTTCTGGCTGGCGTATCCCGTGGCCAGCTATGCCAGGACGGAGCCGGACTACTACCAGGGATCGCATAATGAGTGTAACTGGCGCGGCCCGACGTGGGCTCCCACCAATTACATGATCTTCCAGGGCTTGATGCGCTACGGATTCGCCGCCGAAGCCAAGATCCTTGCGGCACGTCTGCTGGAGATGGCGGTGGAGAAGAACGCCGCGCTTCGCGAGTACTACGACGCGGAGACGGGACTGGGGCTGGGCCAGACGCGCTTCTGGGGGTTCACGGCGCTCTATTACGGCATGCGGCTGGAGTGGCAGTTGCGGTATGACGCGTCGAGCCTGGACAAGCGTATTGAGCCGATTGTGGCGCGGGATCTGGGCGTCAAGTTTGAGGTCTAGACCTTGTAGTCCCACTCCTTGCGGTAGGGCGTGTCTACGTAACCGTTGGCCACGTCGTCGTTGGTGAAGCGCCCGGCTTTCGCGTCCCACATGAGGACCTTGGAACTTCTCCAGTAGGTCGCTCCCGTGCCGTTGTTCGCCAGGGGGCGGGCGTTGGGGTCATGCACATGGCCGTCATTTGACGCGGGAATCCACACCACCGCGGAGTCCGATCGGCCAGACGCCCCAAAAACAGTTCCAGGGCGCGCCACGGACCCCTCTTCGGTGCGCCCGGGCGTGCTGTACCGGCGCAGCGTGGCGGTGCCGAGCAAGGCGAATTCCGTGAGATCGCAGCCGAACTCGATGGGCGTATTCGATTTCTTGCCGGCTTTGCACGCCCGTATCCACTCGGCGTAATGATCCGCTCTCTCGCATCGCGGCATGTAGGGTTCGGGCGGCTTGAAGTCCCTGAAACGGCTCTCCGGCAGCAGCCAGCCGCCGGGGAACCCTTGAAACTTCTGGCCCGGCTGGGGTAGAACATGGTCCGCCACCGAAGGACTCCCGCCATAAAACGCGGAAACCTGCACGCCCTTGTCGCCCACGAACATCATGCCCCTGCCCGGCATCCCCATCTCCGGGCGCATGCTCAGCGGACGCGGCGGCTGCAAGCCGCCATCGTAGTAGTACGCCATCATCTCCGGGTGTTTGCCTCGTGCCGGAAAATGCCACTGGACGTAGTTGGCGATGCTGTTGCACTCGCTGTTGGCGACCCTGCCGTCTATGGTGCAGGCCTGGCAGGCGTCGGCCGCGACCCAATCCGGCGCTCCCATTTCGAGTTCCTCATAGAAGATATGCAGCGCGTGGCAGGCGACGTCGCCCAGGTTGCCGGTGCCGAAGTCCCACCAGGGACGCCAGTTGCCGTAATGGTAAATCTTGTGGTACGGACGCGCCGGAGACGGGCCGCACCACTGGTCCCAGTTCATCCCCGCGGGCAGCGTCTGGACCTCCTTCGGCCGGGCCAACCCGCTGGGGCAGTGCGTGCCGGTCCAGAAGTGCGCTTCGCGTACCGGCCCGATGGCCCCGCTCAGCAGCAACTCCGTGGTGGCCCGGGCAGGGGAGGTGCGTGAATCCTGAAGGCTCGCCTTGGTGGTGACCTTGGAGGCCAGCGCCGCGGCCTTCACCCGCCTCGCTTCGGCGATGGAGTGCGTCATCGGCTTGGCGCAGTAGATGTGTTTGTTCATGGCCAGGCCCGCCAGCACCAGGTGAGAGTGCCAGTGGTCCGGCGTGGCCACGATCAGAGCGTCGAAGTTCTTCTGCTCTTTGTCGAACATCTGCCGGAAATCTTGGTAGACCCTGGCCCTGGGATAGAGTTTGAACACCGGCGCGGAGAAATCGTGGTCCAGGTCGCACAGCGCGACGATCTCTTCGCTCTGGCAGCCGGCCACATAGTCGCCGCCCACGCCGCCGACGCCCACCGCAGCGATCCTGAGTTTGTCGCTGGGGGCCTGGAAGCCAGCGCCTCCCAACACGTGGCGGGCTACCACCAGCGGCGCCAGGCCGGCGGCAACAGCGGCGCGCCTTGACACTGCGCCCTTGGTCGATTCGTTGGAATTCATGAGAGCGTTCTCCTTTACCTGAACTCGATTCAACTAGATTACAATCTTTCTAGTTTCGGTGACAGGCTACGCAACCCCCAATTGCCCGGCCGCTGGAGTTTGGGGGTTGCGTAGCCTGTCACCGAAATAAAGGAGTTCACATCATGGTGCACAGATTCGTCCGATGTCTTCTGGCCTTGGCATTCGCTCTGACGGTGGCATCCGCCCAGAGCCGGCCGATCCCGCAACTGGTCAAGCAGGACGGCAAGTTCCGTCTGATGGTGGACGCGAAGCCGTTCCTCATGCTGGGCGGGCAGGTGGGCAATTTCAGCGCCTACCCCGATCTCATGGAGCGGGCCTGGCCCGGCTTCAAGGCTATGAACCTGAACACGGTGGAGTACCCGGTCTACTGGAACGTCATCGAGCCGGAGGAGGGGCGGTTCGACTTTTCCGGGTTCGACCGGATTCTCACCGGGCTGCGCTCCCAGGGTCTGCGCGCCATCCTGCTGTGGTTCGGCACGTGGAAGAACGGGGCTATGGACTGGGCGCCCAACTGGGTCAAAGGCGATCCCCGGCGCTTCCCCCGGGTGATCGATTCCGGCGGCCATCCCATTCGGTCGCTCTCGCCCATGTCTAAGGCCACCCTGGAGGCCGACCGCAAAGCCTACTCGGCCATGCTGAAGCATCTGCGCGAGATGGACGAAGCCGACCGCACCGCGATCATGGTGCAGGTGGAGAACGAACCGGGTTCGCTCGGCAGCGTGCGCGATTTCTCCGCGGAATCCAACAAGCTATTCGCCGGCCCGGCCCCAGCGCCCCTGGTGGCGGCTCTCAAGAAGAAGCCGGGGACGTGGAAGGAAGTCTTCGGCCGCATCGCCGACGAGGCCTTTAACGCCTACTACCTTTCCAGTTACATCAACGAAGTGGCCAGGGCGGGCAAGGAAGCTTATCCGCTGCCGGCATACATCAACGTGTGGAACGGCGGCTACGGCACCAACGATAATTTCGAGCGGTTCGACCGTCCGGGAGAGAGTTATCCCAGCGGCGGCGCGGTGGCCCACATGCTGGATCTGTGGAAGGCCAACGCGCCGGCTATCGAGGCGATCGCTTCCGACGACTATCACCAGAATCCCATTACGTACCTGAAGGTGCTGGACAGCTACGCGCGGCCGGACAACCCGCTGTTGATCGTCGAGACCGGCGGCGGCATAGCGGCGCGAGCGTTCTTCTACGCCGTCGCCAATTACGCGGCCATCGGCTTCGGTCTGATGGGCGGGGATTGGGCGGGAGCCCCGCAGGGACCGGATATGGCCGCCGTGGGCGCGAACTTCCGGCTGGCGCGAGGGGCCCTCCCCGCGATCGCCGAGTTGCAGGGGACGGAGAAGCTCAAGGCCGCGGTGGAGGAGCGCGGCACGGGTGCGCGCAACCTGATCTTCACTAACTACGACGTGATGGTGCGCTTTCACCCTCGCGGCCGCGGGGCGGTGGAACCCCCGGGACCG
>Ga0326727_10008880_pt1 | contig 25168 bp, 19 predicted proteins | sample MB2enrmetagenome_FD_207643 | JGI IMG/M metagenome (GOLD analysis project Ga0326727, IMG submission 207643) | Lab enriched peat soil microbial communities from McLean, Ithaca, NY, United States - MB29MY | ecosystem: Environmental > Terrestrial > Soil > Wetlands > Peat | place: USA: New York... | reverse complement strand
TCGCCGACCTTGAAGGCGTCGAGAGTCTCTCCGTCGCCCACCTCGCCGAGGCCATCCAATACCGCACCCTGGACCGCAGCTACTGGGCTTAGGGAAGCTCTGAATAAGTCGATGTTTTGAAAGGGTATGACTTCACTGCTTGCGGAACAACTCATAATTTAGCCGGCTTTGTATCAGGGCATGACTTCACTGCTTGCGGAACAACTCAAAATTTAGCCGGCTTTGTATCAGGGCATGGCTTCAGCCGTGCCGCAAATGCACCCAAATAAATATTGGGCTTTAGCCCCTGAGGAAATGCTGATACGCAGTAATGGCTTAATCAAAGCTTCCCTAGAACGGAATTCTATAGGCAAAACTCTGTAAAATACTTGAGATTGAGATTTTCTTGAGGAGACCTCCATGAAGAACTCCTTGTCTCGCCGCTCCTTTATCGCTTCCGCCGCTGTCTCCATGATTCCGCCCGCCCTGGCCGCGGCGCAGCCTAAAACCGGAGAGCTATTCTCCCTGCTGGCGGGCGAACCGCAGCCATCTCAAGCGACATGGCGCGACGCCGGGGTCATCGATCTCTCCCGCTCTCCCTTCGCCAAGTTGAAGCCAGTGCCGGTCCGTGCGGTCACCATCCAGGATGGATTCTGGTCGCGGAGGCGCAACACCAATCTGACCGCCAGCATCCCCAGCATGCGCGACGAGTTAATCGCGCATGGGCGCATGGACAACTTTTTGCGGCTTGCCGGAAAATCCTCCGCGCCGCAGCTCGGCCCGGTCTACTCGGACTCGGACATCTACAAGTGGACCGAGGCGGTCGGCTTCGCCCTGCAAACCAGTGACCAGCCGCAACTGCGAAAAACAACAGACGCAATGATCGGCGAAGTCGTAGCCATACAGGAGCCAAACGGATACCTGAACACCTATTTCAACGGCGACAAAAAGCCTTTGCGCATGTTGCCTGAGACGCAGACCTACGGCCACGAGTTATACAACATCGGCCATATGTTGCAGGGCGCGATCGCCTATTACCGGGCCACCGGCGACCGCACGCTGCTCGATGCCGGCATTCGCTTCGTGGACCGGTTTCTGCTTCCCAACTTTGGTCCTGGATCGGACCGCAAGGCCATCGTCTCCGGGCATCCGGAGATCGAGATGGCGCTCATCGAGCTCTATCGCACAACCGGCAAGCGCGAGTATGTTGACCTGGCCGGTTACATTCTCCACGGCGACGCGAGGATTTCCCTGCGGCCGCAACAAACAACATACATGTTCTGCGGCATTCCCTTTACCTCCCGCACCCGGCTCGAAGGCCACGCGGTGCGCGCCATGTACGCCTGCTGCGGCGCAACGGATTATTATCTTGAGACCGGAGACCCGGCCTATTGGAAGACGCTCAACGCGCTCTGGGACGATCTGACCACGCATAAGCTCTATGTCACCGGCGGCGTGGGAGCGCGCGAAACCGGCGAAGCCTTTGGCGACCCCTACGAGCTGCCCAACTCGCGCGCCTATGGCGAAAGCTGCGCCGCCATCGGCAACATGATGTGGAACTGGCGCATGTTGGCCGCCTCCGGCGAGGCGCGCTTCGCCGATGAGATTGAGCGGGCGCTTTACAACGGCATCAACTCCGGAATGTCGCTCGATGGCAAGACTTACTGCTATCGCAATCCGCTGGCCTTCGATCCCGCCGGCAACTCGGTTGACCGGCACTCGCCGGAAGGCGATATTCGCAACCCGTGGTATGACACCACCTGTTGTCCTCCAAATCTGGAGCGCACCTTTGCCTCGCTTCCCGGCTACTTCTACAGCACAAGCTTCGACGGCGTCTATGTTCATCTTTACGATAACTCTCAGATGAGATGGCGCCTTCAGGATGGCAATGGCCTGAGTATTCGGCAAAAGACAGGCTATCCCTCAGGCTATCCCTGGACCGGCAAGGTCGAGATCACAGTCAGCCCGGCAGCGCCGGCCGAATTTACCGTCTACGTTCGTATCCCCGGCTGGTCGCAGCACTCCAGCGTCAAAGTCAATGGGAAAGAAGTGAGCGGCGCGCGGCCCGGTGAATATCTTCCCATTCGCCGCCGTTGGTCAGCCAACAACAGCATCGAGCTGAACTTCGACATGAAGACTCGCCTGCTGGAGTCCAACCCGGCTGTTGCTGAAGATCGCGGTCGGGTTGCCTTCCAACGCGGACCCATCGTTTTCTGCATGGAGCGTCTGGACCAGGTTTCACAGCGGCTGGATTTAAACCTGAGCAGCTACTCGGTCGATTTACACGCGTCAACTACCGCGCGCTTCGATCCGGAGTTGCTGGATGGAGTCATGGTCCTCGAGCATCCCGGCGCAATCAGCCTTTCGGAAGATCAGAGACTTTATTTTGCCGTCAACGACGCCGCAAAGGTAGAGGAGATTTCCACCACGGTAAAGCTGATTCCCTACTATGCCTGGGCAAACCGGGCTCCTGTCGCAATGCAGGTCTGGATCCCGTACCGTCGCGTTGATACGCCGGTGTGAGATATATGCCGGTTGCGGACATCTGCCTAGAGCGTGTTTCATAAACCCGCTTTGTATCAGGGCACGACTTCAGTCGTGCCGAAATGGGCCATAAAAACAAAGGGTTTTAACCCCTGAGAGATTGCATGAGGGACGGGCCGGCTATTTATGAAACACGCTCTAAAAAGATCCCGCGGCTATCGCACACACCCACTGATTTCTTGTCAGATCGATGATCGCGGTGTCTGTATCCTTCGACGGGCAGGGGTGGCTCGCATCCGGGTCGATGAAGCTCACGTCATCGCCTGTCTTCCACCCTCTGACAGAGACATTCTGCCGGGTGATGAAATAATTCTTTCCCTCCGGAGGCGCGTGCGGATTGAGCGTGATATGGTACCCCGCCGGCAGCCAGGCAGTTTCCGGAATGTAGCCGGAGATTGTTGATCTTCCCCGAACCGTTTGCCGCGATGCAGAATTCGGTAAAGAGCAGGATGGCCACAAATAGCCAGGCAATCTTCTTCATGGAAAACTCCTTTTCCTGCGTCGAGTCTCCCCATTTGCGCCGCGTGTGAGTGTCATCCCAATCCAGAGAGACTCAATGCGGTCCTCTTTGCCGGGATCTCCACTTTCTTCTCCCGGACACGCGCCATTCTACCCGCGCTTGCCTCCGGGTACAAGCGCATTGCGTTGACCCCGGAAAACAACTCTCCGGGAAGACAATCTGGCAGCCACCGAGCCTCTGACCGGGCTAACCACGCAGGTTCCCAGGATGTGGAACATGGTGCAAAAAGTGTCCTGTTTTCGGACAAATCACTGTTGAAGAGGAGAGTGTCCTGGGCCGGAAGATGTACATTATCTAATTGATTACATAGTAGTTACCTATACGTTGGCCGCGATTCCTCCCGCCCCGGCCTCAAGACACCAATTCCCCCGCAAAAAAATGTTGACCTCCAAGCCCTCTCGGTATACATTCATGATTGCTATCCATATTAGGGCGGATTAGAGAGTGTGATTTGCGCCCATCTGTAATTTCCCGCATCATATTGAGCTGCGGCTCATCCTTTGATGCCCCGGTGTGCGGTTTTGATCACTGCTGGAACGGGAATGCAGGATGGATAGTTCCCAAGGCTGTAATCTGTTTCGCTTATACGGCGTAATGCCTGTTCCACAATCTGCGAAAGTGCGTCAGGATTCTGAACTGTACGCTCAACTCGTGCGTCTAAGCCTTGGGAGTTGTAATTTGGGGTAACACTTGCTGTACGAACACCCCTTCTGCGCCGCTGGTGACAGTTTCGTGTCGGTCGGAGCCAATTTTTTTGAAGGAGAATTTCGCAATGCGTTCTGATTTGGTTTTTGGAGCTCTTTCTCATGTCTCCAATCGCTACCAGTTGTGCCAGTTGGCAAGCAAGGCAACTCGCAAACTGCACAAGCCCAACACTCGGCTGCAGGACACCACCAATGAAGTCCTGGACCGTTTTCAACACTCCAACCCCGGCTCCGCGGATGCCATCGCGGCCTCCACGCAACAGCCGGCCGAAACGCGGCGCGCTGCTTGACACTGCCCCCAAGGGGTATAGTTGAGTCAGGCAGCGGTTTCTGGCGGTCTGCCGTTCAAGGCTACCGCGCTTGCCGATCCTTGATGCTCCACTTCATTTCAGGAGAGCCTCCAAACGCGGCGCTGGCCTGTCGCCAGCATTGATATCAAGCCGGTTCTTTCTCCGGAGCACTTCCCCCTTCCGGTTTTTCCCACTCACATCCTCCTATATCGCAGGTGATCATGACCATTGCCGAACTCAAAGAAAAAAACATCACGGAACTGACCCGCATCGCGCGCACCCTGGAAATCCCAGGAACCAGCGGCCTGCGCAAGCAGGACCTGATCTTCAAGATCCTCCAGGCGCAAAGCGAAAAGGAAGGCCACATCTTTGCCGAGGGCGTGCTGGAGATTCTGCCCGACGGCTATGGCTTCCTGCGCTCGCCGGATTACAACTATCTGCCTGGCCCAGACGACATCTACGTCTCCCCCTCGCAGATTCGAAAATTCGATCTCAAAACCGGCGACTCCATCAGCGGCAACGTCCGTCCGCCCCACGAGGGAGAGAAGTACTTCGCCCTGGTCAAGATCGAGGCCATCAACTTCGAGTCGCCCGAGGAGACGCGCAACAAGATTCTCTTCGACAACCTCACCCCGCTCTATCCCCAGGAGCGCATCAAGCTGGAGACCATCAAGGAGGCCATCAGCGGCCGTGTGATGGACCTGCTGACCCCGGTGGGCAAGGGCCAGCGCGGCCTCATCGTCGCCCCGCCCCGCACCGGCAAAACCATGCTCCTGCAGGCGCTGGCCAATTCCATCTCCACCAACCACCCCGAAGTCGTGCTCATCGTCCTGCTCATCGACGAGCGCCCCGAGGAAGTCACCGACATGCAGCGCTCCGTCAAGGGCGAGGTCATCAGCTCCACCTTTGACGAGCCCGCCGCCCGCCACGTGCAAGTCGCCGAGATGGTCATCGAAAAGGCCAAGCGCCTCGTCGAGCACAAGCGCGACGTGGTCATTCTGCTCGATTCCATCACCCGTCTCGCCCGCGCCTACAACACCATCGTGCCCCCTTCGGGCAAAGTGCTCTCCGGCGGCGTGGACTCCAACGCCCTGCAGCGCCCCAAGCGCTTCTTCGGCGCCGCCAGGAACATCGAAGAAGGCGGGTCACTGACGATTATCTCCACCGCCCTCATCGACACCGGCTCGCGCATGGACGAGGTCATCTTCGAGGAGTTCAAGGGCACCGGCAACATGGAAATCATCCTGGACCGCAAGCTCGTCGACAAGCGCGTCTTCCCGGCCATCGACATCCAGCGCTCCGGAACCCGCAAGGAAGAACTGCTCATTCCCAAGGAAGATCTCTCCCGCATCTGGATTCTCCGCAAGGTGCTCAACCCGCTCTCTCCCGTCGAGGCCATGGAGCTGCTCATCAGCCGCCTGGAAAAGGTTCGCAACAACGCCGAGTTCCTCGCCAACATGAACCAGTTGTAGCGTTTTTACAGGCTGCGGACCGGCCAACACCGTTGGGCGCCGCATCCTTTTGCGTTCTTTGCGAAAGGGTGGGATACCGCAAGATTCAATTATCCACGCCCATTCAAGACCACTTTCCTCATTTTCTATTCGCTGGTAAGATAATAAGAGTCGTGGGGCTGTAGCTCAGCTGGGAGAGCGCCTCGTTCGCAACGAGGAGGCCAGCGGTTCGATCCCGCTCAGCTCCACCAATCCCTCCTTTTCTTTCTCGCCTCCAATTCCCGAATCGCGCATCCCCGTTTTTCGCTATCCTGTCGAAGAGGAACCCCTTGCCGATTCCAGAGTACGATTCGATCAAACCGCAAATCAACGAACTGCCGCCAACACCGCCCGCGCCTTCCACGCCGCCGGCGATAGCGCCCCTCTGGCACACCATCCTGCTGGTAGCCGCCATCATCGCCCTTTCCATCCATGGCGCCTCGCGCTTGTCGGCTACCCATGGCCAGATTGATCGCCTCGCCACCTATGGCTTCACGGCCGCAACGGAAGTGGCCATGCTCGTGTGGGTCTTCATAGGACTGCGCCTCAGAAAAATCCCACTACTCTCGCTGCTCGGCTCTTGCCCCGTCAGCATTCGCTCCATTGCAATGGACATGGGCTTTGCGCTCACCTTTTGGATCGCCTCCCTCATGGTGCTGGGCACGCTGAGCGTTGCCTGGTCGGGCGTTGAGGCCGTGCTCACGCGCCAACCGCCGGCCACTCGCGCCACCGGGCAAACTGCACAGAAGGTACAAGCCCCGTCCTCTCCCGACCCCTCGCGACTCAAGTTGTTGCGCGAGATGGCGCAGCTTGCGCCCGCCAACGGAAGAGAGATTGCCGCCTGGGCTCTGCTCTGTCTGTTGGTCGGTTTTATCGAGGAGACCGTCTTTCGCGGATACCTGATGCGCCAGTTCATCGGCTGGGCGCGCGGAGGATTGGCAGCAGGAGTCCTCGTCTCCGCCCTCATCTTCGGCGCCGCGCATGGTTATCAGGGCGCGCGCAACATGGTCCTGCTCTCCGTCTTCGGCGTGCTCTTCAGCCTGCTCGCGCTCTATCGCCGCGGCCTGCGCGCCGGCATCTTCGCGCATGCCTGGCACGATTTCATCGCCGGTTTGGCCCTCGCATGGCTCCGCTCCAGCCACATTCTCTGAATTCAACCGGGCATTTCTCCATTTTGACCTCAAATAATAGTTGACTATTTTTCCACCGTTATGTCGTTTTTTTCTTGACATGTGTGCTTTGAGATTCTATACATTCATCAACTGCAAAAAATATTTGCAGCTCGATGCAAAATCATCGAAAGGGAGAATAACAACAATGGCAACCAAGAAAGCAGCGAAGAAGCCCGCGAAGAAGGCCGCAAAGAAGACCGCAAAAAAGAAGTAGCGGCACCTCCAACCAAAGGCAACACATCAGGGGAGCGCTTCAAGCGTTCCCCTGATGTGTTTTTAGGGGCTGATGTGTTTTTGGAAAAAGGTCTACACTGGTAGACGCGCAGTACGGAGGAATCCATGACACGCCGCCGCTGGATTGCCGAGCATTGGGACGAAGCCACCGCCACCCTGGTGGGCGAGCAGGCCGAGCACATGGTCCGCGTCCTGCGCGCGCAGCCCGGCATGGAGGCCGACGTGGTGGCCGGCGGACACGTCTTTCATGCCCAGGTGGCCGCGGTCACTCGCGATGAGGTCCGCTTCAACCTGGTCGCCGAGTTGGAGGCCGATCCCGCGCTGCCCGTTACCTTGGTGATGGCCGTCTACAAGTTCGATCACATGGAGTGGGCCATCGAGAAAGCTACCGAGCTGGGAGTGGCCGCCGTGGCGCCGGTGATTGCGCGACGGACGGAAAAGCACCTGGCCGCGGCTGCCGGCAAGCGAGCCGAGCGATGGCGGCGCATCGCCCATGAAGCGGCTCAACAGGCGCGGCGCACCGACATCCCCATCATCTACGATCCAACTCCTCTGGCCGCTCGCGTGCGTGCCGCCTCCGAGTCTCTGGAAGACACGCGCATTGCTCCCGGCTCTGCCTATATTGTTCTCGCCGAGCAGGAGCGCACCACCACCCTGCGCTATGCGCTGGAAGAAGTCATGGCCGCCGCCGGAACGGAGATGCCCAGGCTGGAGGTTGCCATCGGTCCCGAGGGAGGATGGGCGCCCTCGGAAGAGGCGCTCTTCGACGCCAATGGCTGGCGCGCCGCGTCCCTCGGCCCCCGCATCCTCAGAGCAGAGACCGCCGCCATCGCCGCCCTGGCCGTCGTCGCCTCCTATCTGGAATGATTTTGAAATTCTTTCCGCAGACCAAGCTACGGTGCCTCAGGCATGCGCGTTGCCTGCTCCGAGCGCCGCTCTCAAACTGAAGCCAGCCAGCACAAGTGCGGTAACCCAGTGCATCATCGGTCGCGGATCGAAGACGTCGTGGATCAGCACGCCCGCTGCAAAGGCTGCAATTGCCCACGACAGGCTCCCCGCAAAACTAATCCACGCCAGCGGACGATCCCCTGGACGCGCCACGCGCAGCAGGTTGATGGCCGCAACCAACAGCGTCAGCGCCGTGGCGCAGAGCGACCATAGCAGGGTCATTGGTTCATGCGCGTACATCCGGAACGATCCCCACCCGTGCAGCAATCCGCCGAGAACAAGAATCCATGCAAAGATGCGGTCAATGATCTTCATGTAATCTCCCGTCGTTGAAATCTTTCCACAACATTTTGGGTGCCCCAGGTCCCTCGCATTTGGGGACCTGGGATATCTATAGATCGTCATCCTGAGCGAGCGCAGCGAGTCGAAGGACCTGCATTGGCTTTTCGGTGTCGAGTGCCCCACCCTCGTCGCGTTCTCGTTTTTGCGACTAGGGTGGGATCCCCTCGACGCCTCGCATCACAGATGCCCGTACCGCACCAGCAACCCGGCCAGCGCCCCGCCCAGCAGAGGCCCCACGATAGGAATGTACGCATAACTCCAGTTCGATCCGCCCTTGCCGGGTATAGGCAGAATCCAATGAACCAGCCGCGGACCCAGATCGCGCGCCGGGTTGATGGCGTAGCCCGTGGTCCCGCCCAGCGAGAGGCCGATGCCCCACACCAAACTGGCCACCAACCACTGCCCCATTCCCGCCGCCACGCCATTCGCCGCCACTCCGCGTGAACCGATTGCGAAGCACACCACCACCAGCACCGCCGTGCCCAACGCCTCGTTCAGAGTGTTGATCAGCGGGTTGCGCACCGCCGCGTTGGTGCAGAAGACGCCCAGCTTGGCCGCCGGGTCGGGGGTCAGCTTCCAGTGCGATGCATAGTGCAGCGCCATCAGTGACGCGCCGCCCATCGCTCCCAGCAACTGCGCCGACCAAAGCCACGCCAACTGCGAATAATCTCCGCTGTTCACCGCAACAGCCAGCGAGATGGCCGGGTTGATGTGCGCGCCGGAGCTGCCGAAAGCTTGCGCCACCAGAACGCCGCACAGCACCGCCAGCGCCCACCCTGTCGTGATCACCATCCAGCCCGCGTCCGCCGCGTAAGACTTGCGCAGCGTCACTCCCGCGCAAACGCCGTTGCCCAGAAGAATCAGAACCAGCGTCCCCAAAAATTCCCCAAACCAAACTGAATGCATCGTGTCTCTCCAAAAAATGGAATGTTAGTCCGAATGAGCTTCAACCCATTCCCTGATTCATCCCAACTCAGAACCACGTCTTCTTTTTGTACTCCAGATACTCTGCGCCGAATTTTTCCGTCAGCACCCTCTCCTCGACCTGGCTCCGCCACACCTGCATGGGTATCAGAACCACGAAGATCAGCAGCAGCCAGGGCATATTTACCCACAGCATGAATCCTGCGATCGCCAGGCCGCCAAAAACATAAATCGGATTGCGGATGCGGGAATAAAGCCCGGTGGTCACCAGCGTGCTTGCCTTGGCCTGTACGCTGAAGGCCCGTCCCAGTTGAACGCGCGCCAAGGCGAGCAGCAGAAAGCACGGAATGCTAATGGCCACTCCGGCGATGCGCCAAACCGTCCACGGTGGTCCCCAGAAGTGCATCACAACAAGCGGAATGAAGACAACGATGATTGCCAGCGTTACGATATTCAGTTTCAAATCACTCCTCCATGACCCCTAAACTGTGCCGCATTCTCGCCCCTGCGGGCCGCCCTTGATTCCCGCAAAGCGCCAAAGACTGCTGAATTTGCTGAACCAAGCATTCTAATACGTGGAACAAAGGTGCTGCTAATAGAAAAGGCGCGGCCGAGGCCGCGCCCTTGTGAAAAGGAAAAAGCTACTGCTTCGCCTGCGGAGCCGGGCCCAAAGGCACGTCGCCAGTTTCCTGCGCCGGGGCCTTTTTCTTTTTGGTCATCCGCGTCTTGTCGCCCGTCGTGGTGGCCGTCTTCTTCTTTTTCTGGGATGTATCGCCGGACAGACCCAACGGACTGGCCTGCGCCTGGCGGTCGGCAACCTCGGCGGCGTCGGGCGCCGCTGGAGCCAATGCGTCCGGCTTCGGTCCCTCGCCTTTCGGTTGTTTGGCCTGCTTGGCCTCTCTGGCGCGATCGCTGAAGCGGGTCTTCTTCGTTGGCGCGGTCGCTTCCAGCGGGTTCACCGGCTCCTGGCCGGAACTCGCCGTTTGCTGTCCCGTGCCTCCGCCTGCGTCTTCCGTCTGGCTCTGCGGAGCGCTGGGCAGGGTCTTGGTCGGCGCTTGCCCCAGGCGTATCTTTTCTTTCTTGCCCGGCTTCATCGAGGCCTGCTCAGCCTTCTCGCCCTTCTTGCCCTTCTTGGCCGGTTTTGCCGTTGCTGGCGCTGACGCTGGCTCGGCGAGTGTCTCGGCCGTGGCTGCTTTGGATGGCTTCTGCCGGAAGCTGTGTGTGCTCTCGCGGAAGCGGGTACGCTCCACCTTCTTCTTCTTCTTTTGCGTGGGCGGCACATAGGCGCTATAGACCGGCTTGGTCTGCTTGGCGCTGGCGCCGGTGTCTGTATAGCCTGTCTTGATGTCGATGAACGCCTGCTCGCGCATGGTAGTCAGATATTCGCGCATGGCCGGCTCCATTCGCGCCATGTAGAAGTTCTCCTCCACCTGCTGCTCCACGTCCTTGTACTGCGGAATCCCGCCGGGAACGTGCTCGATCACCTTGAGGATGACGAAGCCCTGCCGTGTGCGAATCGGCTCGGTGTACTGGCCTGCCTTGAGCCCAAAGGTCTTGTCCTCCAGCACCTTGGCCAGTTGACCGCGGTGGTATTGGCCCAGATCGCCCCCCTCGGCGGCCGTGGTGCCGTCGCTGAAGCTGCGCGCCAGTTGACTGAAGTCGCCACCCGCGTGGAGTTTGGCCTCTAGGTCGTTGGCCTTCGCCTGGGCCGCCGCCAGGATTGCCGGGTCGTCCGGCTGCACGCCGGGAACCGTCGCCGACGGAGCCTGCGTGCCGGTGCTCACCAAAATCTCCGCCAGTTTCACGCTTTCCTGCTGCGCATATTCTTGTTTGTGCTGCTCAAAGTAGCGTTGCGCCTCGCCGGGTGTGAACTGAACACGCTTGCCAATCTCCTGCCGCATCACCAGCTGTGTAACGATCTGGTTGCGGATGTTGGCCTTGAAATCCTCAAACGAGACGCCCTGTTCCTTGGCCGCCTTTTCCAGGTCTTCGATGGTCTCCAGGTTGTATTGCTTGCGAATCTCGTTCAGCCGGTTGATCAACTCGGTTTCGCCCGTGATGCCAAGTTCCTTGCCCTTGGAGAGCCAAAGTTGCTGGTCGATCAGGTTGCGCAGCAGATCCTTGTGCGCCGCCGAGATCTGCTGCATCGAGGCTCCGTGCTGCCGTGCCTCGTCGTCCAGCTCCTTCATCGCCCGCTCGTAGTCCGAGCGCGTGATGATCTGGTCGTTGACGCGCGCCACCATCTCCTCTACTACCACGCCCCCGTAGGGACTCTGGGGCGCCGCCGGATGCGTTTGCGCCAATAAGGTGCTTGCGAGCAGCAATGTGCCGAACACGATTGCTGCGGAAGTGCGAATGAGTCGAAGATTCATAAGGTCAGTACACCGCAGGGCGCAATCAATCATTCCCTGTTGCATAGACGCCATTGTAAATGCCTGGGCAGCAGCAAAGCGACCCCCCGCCCAATTCCGCCCCAAATCAAGCATTTTCAACCAGTTTTCGGGGTACCGGCACTCGCGCCGGACGAAATCCGAATCTTTATCGGATAAACTATGCTGGTTCAGGCGCCTGTGCCCACCCCATGCACCCCTCGTGCTCCCCAGAAGGTAAGCTGATTCCATGCCCAGGTTCGGTTTAAATCCCGGCGAAACACATGTTCTAAAGGCGCTCAAGACCCCCGAGCGAATCCAGCGCTTTCTCGACACTGAAATCGCCTACAACAATGAGCTGGATGGCGAAACGCTTCGTTCTCCGCGACGCGTGCTGCGCGACCAGGTGGCCCATTGCATGGAAGGCGCACTGTTCGGCGCGGCGGCTCTCCGCGTCCAGGGTTATCCGCCCTTACTCCTCGATCTCGAGGCGGTCCGCGACGACGATCACGTGCTGGCCATTTTCAAGCAGCATGGCCATTGGGGAGCCATCGCCAAATCCAACTACAGCGGCCTCAGATTCCGCGAGCCGGTCTACCGCACCCTGCGCGAACTCGTCATGTCCTACTTCGAGCACTACTACAATCTTGCCCGTGAGAAGACTCTGCGCAACTACTCCCGCCCGGTCAATCTGTCGCGCTTCGACCGCATCGGCTGGATGACCGCGGAAGAAGACCTATGGGTCATTGCCGAGTACCTGACAACGATTCCTCACACGCCCCTGCTGCTGAACGGCGCCCGCCGCCGCATGGCCCGCGTCGATGATCGCCTCTTCGCCGCGGGCCTGCTCGGACGCCAATCCTGAAACGACGCCGGCTTTAGCGGAGAGCGTGTTTCATAAACCCGCTTTGTATCAGGGCACGACTAAAGCCGTGCCGAATGGGCCTAAAAAAACAACGGGTTTTAACCCCTGAGGGATATTTTCTCGCTGGCTGGATGGTATTTATGCAACCAGTTCTGGGGTTGTCGAATCGGTAACGCATCGCTCTATGGGGCTCGACGTACCGGCAGCAAGGTCGTTACGGGACGCGCAACGCGGGTAAACACCCTGGCGGCCAACGGAGTGTTGAACACCGTCACGTCGAGCATGCAGGCGTCCAGAAGCGCATCGTCTTTTACGCCCGCCGCTGTGCAGATCTCTCTGGCCCGCGCGTATAGCACCGCCGGAAGATCCGTCGCATAGAACAGCTCGCTGGGAATGCCATAGGCCACATACTGATCCCCGCACAGCATCGAGTCGCGGGGTTCAACCACCCAACTCTTGCCATAGACCTTGTAAAAATCATCGAACGAGACGGGCTGGGCTAGAGCCCCGGTTGCGTTACGCGGCCAAATATCGTCACCCGTATTCCCGTTGGCGTTGCCCAGCAGACCGCTCACCGCTCCATGGGGGGAATGGCCCAGTCCAACGGAGACATCGATCCAGCTTTCGCCGGCCGTTTCGTTGAGCGTGGCTTGCACGATCTCTCCATCCTGGCGCGTGATGACAAACTCCGCCCCGTTGTGCGTAACGCTCACGCCGTCGGGCAGCGAGAGCTTTTGCCGGTCGGCCAGATCATGCAACTTGCCGTCGATCAGCAACCGCTTGGGTTTCAGGCACAGCGCCACGGTGGTCTTACCCATCCGGGTTGCGACAGCGGTGTTGAACGTCACGTTCGTCCAATGCGGCGCAGCGGACTCCTGTCGCGTTTGAACCACAAAGTCCGATCCGGCTTTGGCTAAAACAAACTCGCCCGAGGCTTGGAAATTGTAGAGCATTCCGTCGAAGGTCACCAGGTGGGTCTCGCCGTGGCTGTGTCCGGCCTGGCAACGTCCCTGCGAGCACACGAATCCCGTCCCGCATACATTTCCGCAACTCCCGCAGTTGTTCGGGTCTGACTGGAAGCTGACGCAGGAGGTCGAGGGCAGAGTCCCCGCTGACGCCGTCGTGCCGCTGCACGTCGTGCAGCTCAGTTGGTCGATCAGCCCGCAGGTGGGCGATCCCCATCCGGTCGAGAGATCGTAGCCTTTCACCGCCGGCGCGGAACTCCCGCTACCGCCGCAGGTGGTGGAATCGGTTGAATTGCCGATGATGTCGTTAAAACTCGTCGCGTAGGTAGCCGTGTTCAGTCCGATCGCGTACAGGGAAGGGCTCACGAATCCCAAACCCTGCGCGCAACTCGAAGGAGAGTTCAGGCATTGCTGCTGGTCGGCCAGCGCCATGAATCCCGCCATCAGCGGAGACGATGCGCTGGTCCCGCAGAAATAGCTTTGCACGCCGCCGATGACGGTGAACACATCCATCGAGGGCATCGCTATATCAGGGTCGTTGCGGTAGGTCGACGACGCGCCGTTTTGCGCGTTGGCCACACCTTGCTGATAGGGCGGAATGCAGTTGTCGCTGCACCCCGGCGCTCCCGGTGTGCAACCGGGGGGGCAGGTCGACGTCAGGCCCGGAATGTTTTCAACGCCGCCGCCACTGTAAAGCCACGCCTGTTCGGAACTGTAGGAAGCGCCCTTGTTATTCATGGCCAGCACGGAGCCGCCGACGGGAGTAACCTCCGCCGGCGAGAAAATGTTCCACTTGGCATAAGTGGGGTTGTAGTACCCGGTGCCGCCATCGCCGGAGGATGCGAAGAGCGATTGCCCCGCCGCGGCCATCATGGCGATAATCTGTGCGTTGTTGCCCTCCATGCAAAAGCCGGTCGAACTGGAGAACACCTGGACATCGGTCGCCGCCAACCAAGCCGCCAGAATGCTTTCGCCGGGGGCGCACCCTCCTGGGCTGGGATCGGCCTGGAAGACTTTCACCTGCTTCAGCCCCGGTGCCATGGCGATTGCCAGCTCGATATCGGCGGTTGTCTCGGCAGTACCCAGAGAGTCGGCGCCCACCGGCGGCTGAAAGGTGCTGGGAATCGTGACGTTGTTGATGCAGGGCGCCGACCCGGGCGTTGAAGCTCCACAGGCGCTGGTGTTCCCAATTTTCACCGCCGTCTCGTAGCTGGTGATGTCCTGGGGATTGTAGTACCAGAAGGACATGATTCCCACCGATTCTCCAGCGCCCGTCAGGCCGAGGCACTCAGCGGCATAGGCATTGCGCAAATCGGGAGAGCCGTAGTAGCCGTTCAGTTGCGATCCGCCGTGATGACGGGGGACAAACAGGCTATCGACGCCGGCGATGTGCGATACCTTGACGCCGAGGTCCAGCGACGGGGCACGATCCGGCTTGTAGAAAGTTGTTCCATCCGGGCGTTTGGCGTAACTCAGCTTGACCGCCAGCGCCTGCTCCACGTCCGCCGCCTGGCCCTTCACTCCCAGAAGCAGGCGATGAGGATACTGCGCCTCAACGGTGAGATGGTTCGATTGCGCCCACTTGATCAACGCCTGGTAGTCCGCCGCCGTCGGGCTGAATCTTTCCGTCAATTCTTCGTGAGAGAGGAAGTGACGGAATTGGCTGCTCTTGGGGTCCGACACCGCGTACGCCAGGGCGCGCAGCCCATCCGGATCACGCGACGGCAGTCCGATTGCAAGGTGGATAACCGTAGTTGCCGGAACCGGACCGGTGACGGGCGCAGTTGGAACAACGTATCCAGACACCGTTTGTTGATGCGGTTCTGCCGCATAGCTGCACAAAGCCAAAAGCACCATTGTCGATGCCGCCAACGCCATGCCGAAACGTCGAATCATTAGCTGCCTCCTTTTTCGATGGAAATGAATGGGCTCATCCTTGCCAGGCAACCGGGCCCTGTTGCGTAGACCGGTTCCACTGGCGCCTTCTGTGCCGCGAAGAAGTAACAAACAAGCGGAAAAATGCAAAAGATCCAATATCAATGGATGGCCGTCAAGGTTCGATACGCTGAGAACCTGTTTTCTGGAGGACGCCGGGGTCACAACTGCTCTTGCCGGTCCGCTTCGCGTCGAGCCTCCTCGAATCGCAGTTGCGAGGGAATGACCGCCAGGGTCAGCCATTCTTGGGTGGCTGGCTCGTACCGTTTATACGCTTCGCGCCGCTTCAAATGCAATAGGAAAAAAGACCTTGTTCTTAGCCCCGTCAACAGGCCCGGTCCGGGTACCCCCTCCGTTCTGTCATCCTGAACGCACGCAGCTCCTCCTGTAAGGAGGAATGGATAATAGCCCAGGACAAGCAAAGCGTTGTCCTGGGAATGTATACGTAACAAAATCTCTAGCCCTGTAGGGGCGGCACGATCCTTCGTCGCTGGAGTGGGGATATGCATATGTTTAAAATTTGTATGTTTGTCATCCTGAGCGTAGTCGAAGGACCTGCATCTGCTTTTGTACTTGTTTTTGCTTGTCATCCTGAGCGTAGTCGAAGGACCTGCTTTTCGCGCTTTGTATCAGGGCGCGATTTTAATCGTGCCGAAAATGCAACAATATAAACGTAGGGTTTTAACCCCTGAGAGCGGCATCCACTCGGAGGTAGGTCAGGGTTTTAACCCTGACAATCACCCCACACCCGTTTTTAGAAATCAATCCACGCGAAGAAATCGCGTTCAATCCCCGACCCCTGATCCTTGGTAACGACTCTGGTTTAGTTGTATCGATAAATGCGGCGGAAACCTGCAATTGTGGTAAATTGTATCCATTCGGGACAGGAAGGGTCTTATTCCCCCACAGCAAATCAGCTTCGGTGAGTTTGAACTCGACGTCCGCACGGGCGAGCTGCGCAAGGGCGAGAGGCGCATTCGTCTGCAGGAACAGCCCTTTCAGATTCTCCTCATGCTGCTCGAGCATCCCGGCGAACTCGTCACGCGGGACGAGATCTGCAAACGCCTTTGGCCCAGCGGCACAATCGTCGAGTTTGAACACAGCATCGCCACCGCCATCAAAAAGCTGCGTCAGGCGCTGGACGATGAGGCGGAAAGTCCGCGCTATGTCGAGACTCTGCCCCGTCGCGGCTTCCGCTTTGTCTTTCCCGAGATAGATTTGGCCGGCGCGGCTCAGGAATCCTCCGCGGAGCCTCCTTCCGTGATGACTTCGAGCGATGTGTCGAGCAGTGACGCCACGGCTCCCGTTGCAACTGCCCGCGACCGGCGTGGTTGGTGGCGAAAAGCTCTGGCAGGTTTCGCCCTGGCGCTTGTCTGCATCCTTGGCTGGCTTGCTTGGCGCTATCTAATCGCGCCCCGTCTGCCCGCGGGGGAGACGCTGGATCACTCCAGCCTGGCGCAGATCACGGCTTCGCCCGGTCTGGATACAGATCCTTCCCTCTCGCCGGACGGAAGCCTTCTCGCCTACAGTTCCGACCAGAACGGCAGCTTTGAAATCTACATCAAGTCGCTCGCGCCCGGTGGGCGGGCCATGCGGCTCACCTCCGACGGCGGGCAGAACTTCCAGCCGGCCTGGTCGCCGGATGGAAAACTCATCGCCTATTATTCGCAGAAGCGCGGCGGCATCTGGCTGATTCCGGCTTTGGGTGGCACTGCGCGCCTGCTCGCCGACTTCGGCTCGAGACCCGCATGGTCACCCGACGGCACCAAGATTGCATTTCAGTCGGCTGAGGCTCCCGACTTGGGTCAGGTAGTCGTTGCCTATGCCCCGGCGTCGTCGACCGTCTGGATTGTCGCGGCGCGGGGAGGCGCGCCAGTGCAACTCACGCGTCCCGGCAATCCTTCCGGCGGACACGGCGAACCTGTCTGGTCGCCGGACGGAAGGAGTATCCTCTTCAGCACCTGGGGCTCCAGTCCTCCGGCATTCTGGTCGATGCCCGCAAATGGCGGTGAACCGAGGCGCTTGCTGTCGACCAACGGTTTCGACCCGGTCTATGCGCCGAATGGGCGAGCTCTTTACTTTTCGATCTTCAAGGGAACGTCGTTGCATCTGATGCGCGTCAACCTTTCGCCCTCAGGGGATGTCGTTGGCGCTCCGGAAACCATCGAAAATACAGGAAAGATCTATTACAGGCGCCTGCGCTTCTCCGCGGATGGCAGATTCGCGGCATTCAGCGAGGTTTTCACGGTCAACAGCGTTCAGTCGGTGCGCATCTCGCCGGCAACGGCGGAGGTAACCGGAGTTCCGGAACTCTTGACGCATGACACCAATGGGCGAAAGGTAGGTCCGCTTTTTTCGCCGGACGGGAAGATGGTTGCTTATAACACCTTTCAATACGGCCTCGGCGAGGGCACCTGGCTCATGGACGCCGACGGCAAGAATGCGCGGCAATTGGATGCCACGCCCTACTATGGGATCCTTGCCGGCTGGCTTCCCGATAGCAGGAGCATCGTTTACTTTGTCCGCGAAAACGGCCACATCCTTCTTGAGTCGCTCGACATAGATTCCGGCAAGAAGGGCCGCTTGCGCGAACTCGACCCAGAGGACGGGTTCCCGCGCCTCTCGCCGGATGGAAAACAAGTTGCCTTGCACCGCTGGCGGAACGGGGCCGACAATGTCTGGACCGAGCCGGCCGACGGCGGCCCCGCGAAGCAACTCACCTTCGACAAGGAGTCCATCGGATTCCCCATCTGGGCGCCCGATGGAAAATCCATCGGTGCCGAAATGCATCGAAACGGCGGTACTCAAATCGTATGGATTCCCAGCGGCGGCGGAACACCGGTCCAACTCACCAACGATCCTGGAGAGAGCTGGCCTCGAGATTGGTCGCCGGACGGAGACAAGATCGTGTTCGCCGGGTTCCGCGACGGGCTCTGGAATATCTATTGGGTGTCGCGGCGCACCAGGGCCGAGAAACAGATCACCCACTATGCAAAGCCCAACGCATTTGTTCGCTACCCTGCCTGGTCGCCGCGCGGAGATCAGATCGTCTATGAATACTCCGAGGCCACCGGTAACATCTGGCTGGTGCGCGTCAAGTAGATATTAGGAACATCTGTATAAGTCGATATTTTGAAAGGGCACGGCTTTACAGATTGCGGAAAAACGCGAAATTGAGCCGGCTTTGTATCAGGGCACGACTTTAGTCGTGCCGCAAGCGCAACCAAACAATTGCCGGGCTTTAGCCCCTGAGGGAATATCCTGCTAGAAAATAAATTAGAGGTTTCCTTAAACAGTTTCGGCCCCGTTGCCAGGGCCGAAACCGTTCCCATCTCTCATCGTCCATACTTACCGAACCTGGCTCAGTTGTCCGGAACCTGTTTCTGACGAATGCGTCGCCGCGGCCTGTTCCCGCTCAGCCAGCCGAGCCTTCATCGCGCTCGCCTCGACTGGAGAGAACACGATTTCGGAACTGGCCAGCATACCCAATTGCCGGTAACTCCATGACGCATTCATAATGCCGGACCGCGACTGATACCTCACGCCGATGAGCAGTTGCCCAACTTCGCGCGCCATCACCCGGCCCGTCAGCACAGATGAGGGCGCCACGTCACCGCCCGCCAGGTTCTTGATGCGGTCATAGTTGACGTTGGCAATGCACGCGCCATGCTCGCAATCGAACGCGTTTCCCAATGCATCCTGCGACTTTTCCTGCGCTGAAGTCATTGAGCTGGATAGCAGCCGCAGTGTGTACTCAGTCTCCGGCGTTGCGTTTGCGCAGGCGGGATAATTCTCCACATCTGCGTGCTTCGTCGGGCAATCCACCCAGTGGGCAGTCACGCCGGCTCTTGCCAGAATCCGAGTCGCTTCTGCTTCTGCGGCGCGCAGCGCCTTCTGGTCGGCATGCGCGTAGTCATAGACTCGCAACGTAATGGGGAAAGTCTTCTGTTCGCCGTGGGCTGCCTTCTGGGCAACGGCCAACGTGCCGGATACTGTGGTTGCGATCGCTGCCAGGCCAACTGCCACCTTCACGATCGTGAATATCATCTTCACTGTATTCGCTGTGTTGTTCATCATCATCTCCTCCTCGCGGGTTGCGCGGTAATTCCAACTCTGCGGCAGAGGCGAAAAAACAGCCATGCACTGCGGATGAATTAGATTTGGATTTCTTCTGAACTGCGAATGAACAGCTAAATAAATGAGTCACTGGAACTTAGAAGCGTACACTCTCTCGCGTCTCAGATCCGCCTTCATAGGACGCCCCACCCTCGCCGCGCTTTGTATCAGGGTACGGCTTTACAGGCTGCGGAAAAACTTGAAATCGAGCTAGCTTTGTATCAGGGCACGATTTTAATCGTGCCGAAAATGCAACAGAATATACGCGGGTTTTAACCCCTGAGAGCGGAACCCACTCGGAGGTAGGCCGGGGATTTATCCCCGGCAAATCCCCATCCACCTTTTTTTGAAAATCAATCCACGCGGCATGAGACGCGTTCAAACCTCTATCCCCTAACCCCTGACCTTGCCCCGCGCTAGCCATTTACCCCCGCAACCGTCCAACATCCCAGTGCTATACTTGACCCTTAAGGCTGCTCTTTTCAGGCGCTTCTCTGGCTCCTGCCACGCCGCATTCCGGAGGTTTTTCCCGCTCATGACACCCCGCTCCCGCCGCGCACTGTTCACCGTGATCCTCTTTTTTGCCGTCTGCGCCGTCGCCGGCAGCGTGTTGCAGAGCAGGGTCGGAGCCCAATCCGCGGCCGACCAAAGCCAGCTCCGCGACAGCCTCAAGACATTCGCCAACGTCTATGCGCTAGTGGAGCAGAACTACGCCGAGCCCATCGACAGCGACAAGGCCGATACAGCCATCTACGACGGGGCCATCCCCGGCATGTTGCGCGTCCTCGACCCGCACTCCAGCTTCTACGATCCCAAGGCTTACGCCCGTATGCGCGAGGAGCAGCATGGCCAGTACTACGGCGTGGGAATGACCATCCAGCAGCAAGGCAACAAAGTCTATGTCGTCTATCCCGCCGAGGACGCGCCCGCCTTCCGGGCCGGCATTCACCCCGGTGACATCATCTATGCGGTGGACGGCAAGATCGTCTCCATTGACAGCAAAATCCCCGGCGGCCTGACCTCCTCCGACATGGTAGCCAAGGCCCTCAAAGGCCCCAAGGGCACCCACGTCCAGGCCTCTATGCTTCGCGAGGGCCAGCCTAATCCGCTGGTCTTCGACCTGATCCGTGACGAAATTAAGCACCCCTCCGTCGATCTGGCTTATGAGATTCGTCCCGGCGTGGCCTACATCCACCTGACGCAGTTCCAGGAGGACACAGCTCAGGATGTTGCCAAGGCCATCGACAGCTTCAGCAACCTGAAGGGGCTGGTCTTTGACCTGCGCGGCAACCCCGGAGGCCTGCTCAGCCAGGCAGTCGAGGTCTGCGATCATCTGCTCGCCAAGGGACAGGGCATCGTTAGCCAGCGCGGTCGCGCCTACCCCGATCAGGTCTACACCGCCACTCATGGCAACGGCGGCAAGACCTTTCCCATCGTCGTGCTGGTCAATCGGGGAACGGCGTCAGCCGCCGAAATCGTCTCCGGCGCGCTGCAGGACCACGACCGCGCACTCATCGTCGGTGAAACCACCTTCGGCAAGGGACTGGTGCAGACCGTCTATGATATGGCCGACCACACCATGGCGCTGGCGCTCACCACATATCACTACTACACGCCCTCCGGCCGTCTCATTCAGCGTAACTACTCCGGCGTCTCGCTCTACGACTACTACACCCACGGCGGCGCACAGCCTACCGACACCGCCAACCGCGAGGTCAAGCTCACCGACGCCGGACGCACAGTCTACGGCGGCGGCGGCATCACCCCGGATGAAAAAATCGAGAGCCCCAAGAGCAACCACTTCCAGGACTTGCTCCTGAGTAAGGATGTCTTCTTCCATTTCGCCCCGGTTTATCTGGCCAACCGCACCGTGGACAAGAACTTCCAGGTCGATGCGGCGGTGCTTTCGGAGTTCAGGAAATATCTCACCAGCCAGCAGATTCCCTGGACCGAGGCTGACCTCAACGGCGTGATGGACTGGCTCAAGATCAGCATCAAGTCCCAGGTCATCATCACCGAGATTGGCGAAACGCAGGGACTGCGTACCCGCGCCGACTGGGACCCCATGATCCAGAAGGCGCTTACCTTCTTGCCCGAAGCCCAGGCCCTGCAAGACAACGCCCACAAGGTGCTGGCCCAGAAAGCCATGGCGCGCAGCGAGGCGCGGTAAGCGGATTGCAGTCTATACGCCAAACGGCCATCCCCAAAGGGATGGCCGTTTGGCGTTTTATGGTCCTCGTAACTCACTCCACCACAGGCAGCCCAGCCAGGGCCATGGCAATCTCTTCCTCCGGATAGTCGTAGTTCTGCAACTTGCCGGCCTGGTAATCGATGTAACTCTGCATGTCGAAGTGGCCATGGCCGCTGAGGTTGATGAGAATGGTGCGCGGCTTGCCCTCCGCCTTGGCGCGCAGCGCTTCCTTGATGGCCTCGGCGATGGCGTGGTTGGCCTCGGGCGCGGGAACGATGCCCTCTGCGCGCGCGAAGCGGATGCCGGCGGCGAAGGCGTCCAACTGCTGCACCGTGGTGGCTTCCACCAGGCCCAGGTCCATGACGTGAGAGACCAGCGGCGCCATGCCGTGGTAACGCAATCCGCCGGCATGTATGCCGGGAGGAACAAAGCTGCTGCCCAGGGTGTGCATCTTGACTAACGGAGTAAGGTGGCCGGTGTCGCCGAAGTCGTAGGTGAAGCGGCCCTTGGTGAGGCTGGGGCAGGCGGCCGGTTCCACGGCTACGATGCGCGCCTTGCTCTGGCCCTTCAGCTTTCGTCCCAGGTAGGGCATCACCAGGCCGGCAAAGTTCGATCCGCCGCCGGTGCAGGCGATGATCACGTCGGGATCGTCGCCGGCCAACGCCATCTGCTCAATCGCTTCCTGGCCAATTACGGTCTGGTGAAGCAGAACGTGATTCAACACGCTGCCCAGCGAGTACTTGGTGTTGGGGTCCTTGGCGGCGATTTCCACGGCCTCGGAAATAGCAATTCCCAGAGAGCCGTTGGAGTCCGGATGCGCGGCGAGAATGGCTCGGCCCGACTCGGTCTGATTGCTGGGACTGGCGGTGACGCTGGCTCCGAAGGCTTCCATCAGGGCGCGGCGATAAGGCTTCTGGTCATAGCTGACGCGCACCATGAAGACCCTGCATTCCAAGCCGAAGAATGCGCTGGCCATGGCTAATGCCGAGCCCCACTGGCCGGCCCCGGTCTCGGTGGAAAGGTGCGTGGTGCCTTCCTGCTTGTTGTAATAGGCCTGCGCGACGGCGGTGTTCAGCTTGTGCGAGCCGGCCGGGCTTACGCCTTCGTTCTTGTAGTAAATGCGGGCGGGCGTATCCAGAGCCTTCTCCAGGCGGCGCGCGCGAAAGAGCGGCGAGGGACGCCACTGCGCATAGATCTGCCGCACCGCCTCGGGAATCTCGATCTCCCGCTCCATGCTGACTTCCTGAAGAATCAGGCTCATGGGAAACAGCGGCGCCAGATCGTCGGGGCCGATGGGCTTCAGCGTGCCGGGATGCAAGGCGGGCGCAAGGGGCTTGGGCAGATCTGGAAGGATGTTGTACCAGACACGTGGGATGCGGTCCTGCGGAAGATTGAATTGGATGGTTTCCATAATCTATTTTAGCAACGCTTCGACGCTGAGTCATGCGGTTGTTCCCACAAAATTTCCGTACCCGGCGGCGAATGAGCAGATCAGTCCACCACCGGCTTCGCCGACCCGCAGTGCATGAAACTGTAGCGCTGGCCTCCCGGCCGGCTGTAGAGTGGACCTCCCGGTCCACGCTTGTTTCTTATCAAAGATGATGTAACCTGCATCACAGCGCGCGCGTTTGAAAAAAAATGCAAGGCGTCACTTACGCAATGCGGCCATCCCAGCGGAGATGGCCGCTCGGCATTCTTTCTGGATGTGTGTTTTATGCCGCAAACGTCTTGTTCGCGGTGCTCTGGTCGCCCAGGCCGGCAAGTAGAGCTTCAACGGAAACGTCCTCGTCCAAGGCATCCCAGTGAAGGCCTCGGCCGCTGATCCGCACCTGTTCGCGCTGTTCCGCGGTGCCATGCAATAGACGGGGAAACCAAGCCAGCGGCACGCCGATAACCCGGCCGTCGCTCAGATCGACCCAGAAGCTGTCCGCATCGAAGCGGACGCGCGTTGGGCTAGACGAAATGCTCATTCCATGCCCTCACAATCCGGTTCTCATTCGCCTCAACCAGCCTCTGCAACTCGCGCAAAGTCCGCGCGTCGTAACCATCATTGTAGGCCACTCGCACTGTGGGCTTCAACCAGTATTTTGCCTCCACGTTACCCTTCTCGACATGCACGTGCAGCGGCTCGCGAGGTGATCCTTCATTGGAATAAAAGAAGAATCGGAAGCCGCGTTCTCGAAACACCTCTGGCATGGCGTCATTCTATTGCATTTATCCGGAAGCCGTTTTCGGGACTCCATATTTCATTGGATTGCCACCCCCACCTCTGTAACCTGCGTCACAGCGCGCTCTCTTGTGCCGCTCGTAGGCTCTTGAGCGGAGTTGGAGAGGATTTCTCATGTCAGGAATTGTCGCGGAAAACGCCGTCACCGTTCAGAATCTCTTGGCTGCCTTTGAGGGCGAGTCGAACGCCCACGCCAAGTACACCGCCTTTGCCGCCAAGGCCGACGACGATGGCCTGCACGGAGCAGCCAGTCTCTTTCGCGCCGCCGCCCGCTCCGAGCAGATTCATGCCACCAACCACTCCCGCGTTCTGCACCAATTGGGCAGCCGCTCGGAGTGCGAAATCCACCCGGTCGAAGTGAAGTCCACCCTGGAAAACCTGAAGACCGCCCTGAACGGCGAGCAGTATGAGATCGACACCATGTACCCCGGCTTCCTCGAAGAGGCCACGGAGCGCAAGAACACCGGCGCCATCCGCACCTTCACCGGCGCTATGGAAGCCGAGAAGACGCACGCGCGGCTCTACAGCGAGGCCATCGCCCTGCTCGTTGCCGGGAAAAAGGATTCCTGGATTGGTGAGGCCCGCGACTTCTACGTCTGCCCGGTCTGCGGCTACACCTCGGAGACCGAAGAGGAACACGAACGCTGCCCGGTCTGCAATTGCCCATGGGAAAAGTTCGAGATTATCCGGTAAACAGTGATTGTTTTGACGAACGAATTGGCGGGTAGCCCTGGTCATACCGTAATTTATCAAGTTGAGGGTGCCCCCGGTCCCTCGCTTTTGGGGACCGGGGCCAACCGCCGGAAAAGAGCAAATTGTGGAGCTAGAAGCGTCAGTGCACGACTTCATCGGCCACGATAAATTCGCGTAAGCAAGAAGCGTCAGGGCATGACTTCAGTCGTGCCGCCAGCGATAATAAAAAGTGGAGGGCTTCAGCCCCTGCGATGTCAATACCTTCACGGCCTTCGGCCCCGTCAAGCGCCTCATTTTCCCCGCGTACGTTTTTTGTAACCACGCGAACAGCAGGCGGAAGATCGCTCTTCCAGACGGATCGCATGGCGGGATTATTGATTGAAGTTCTTCGCTCCTACATGCGCTCCGGAAAGATCACCGTTCACGACTTTGTGATCATGCCCAATCATGTTCATATTCTGATGACCGTTCCGGGCGAGATGAGTCTTGAGAAGACGATGCAATTGATCAAAGGCAATTTTTCCTATCGTGCTAACAAGGAACTTGGTTTTCGCGGCGAGATTTGGCAGCGTGGGTACTCAGATGTGCAGATCCTTGATGACCAGAACTTTCAACAACATCGTGAGTACATCGACAACAATCCGATGAAAGCGGGTCTGG
>Ga0326727_10008879_pt1 | contig 25170 bp, 26 predicted proteins | sample MB2enrmetagenome_FD_207643 | JGI IMG/M metagenome (GOLD analysis project Ga0326727, IMG submission 207643) | Lab enriched peat soil microbial communities from McLean, Ithaca, NY, United States - MB29MY | ecosystem: Environmental > Terrestrial > Soil > Wetlands > Peat | place: USA: New York... | reverse complement strand
CATTGAGAAACTTCTACGGAAAGCTCTCGCCAACGCACCATGGACATCCCGCTCCACGCCGCCGGGAACGAAGGCGAAGCGGTCATGAACCAGCAAGCGCAATTTGTGGGTAATTGAAAGCCGGTGAACCCATCTTCCGCGGTTGAAGTTCCCGCCCGATAATTCCCGCACAGTTGATTGTGGAGACATGCGCCGGGTTATGAGCACCCCGATCAGCGGCTGCCTCTTTGGCACGAGGCGAAAACCGCTCGGGAATTGCACTTGAAAGACAAAGGTGCAGAGTAATCCGATTGGGCATGGGATAAGCAACGAGATCATTCGATCTTGAGAACGCTCGAAGGAAGCATGATACTCAGAACTCTTTTCAGCCGGTTAAATTGGTTATCGCTGGTCTGAAATCGAATCTGGACCGTTTCCGGTGGCTGACACATGATCTCCAAACGGAAGAGGCCTCTCTTAAGCTCTGCTCCTCTTATCCTGAAATGCCCAGAAAGAGTCCGTCGATGGCTTTCAACATAGAGCCGCCCATGATCGGGTGGTTCGAATTGCCGCTGGACCAGAAAGTAACTGTCGTCACTCTCTTCGTCGTCCGCAAACGAAACCTGGAAATACTCACCGCCAGATTCAGCCACCGAAACGTGCTTGAGGAATAAGTCGGTCATCCTGCTTTCCCACGAGGTATTCTAGTACCCTCCCAAGAGAAATGACTGCCGAGAATAAGCCGCAATCGTTACGATCGGGCTGCCTGACCCGGACCAACTTTTCACCTGTCCTTGAATATATACACGCCGCATGCGGGTGCACACTGGTTCCCACCCCGAAAGAACTTTACACTCCCCAAAACAACTTTTGACCGAGTTCGGGCTCTCTTTCAAGCCGAAACGAGGACGAATCGCGCCAGGTTTCGTCGCGGATGAGATTTTGGCGAACCACAACCTGGTTTTTACCTTTACAAATAATCTCCGGCTAGCATAAGATTCCTACGCTTTTTCCGAGACTGCGCTCGGGAAAGGTGGTCCCTGCCGGGCAGCCCGCGCTCGGGGGTTGAAATCCGACCTGCACAGCGGTTAGCTTCCCAAGGTTTTTCCTTGGGAGGGACGCCCCTATGCCGCACTTGTTGGTCGATCACTATCGAAATCTGCTGGAAGGCGCTTATGACTGCGTGGATCGGATTGTGCTGAACGCCTATTTTCCCCTGGACCACAGCGAGAGAGGCATTCGCCAAGGGTGGCGTCGACTCTTCGCGTCGGACGACAACTTGGACAACACGCATCTGATGCGCTTGGCGGGCCGCTTCAGCCGTCGCCTGCATGCCTTTGCCAAGGCGCACCGCATCCCCGTGATTCACTGCCGCCCGGGCGAGAGGAAACACGAGATCGCGGAGAAGTATTTGCCCACCCAGGCGGGGAAACCCGGACTTTTCCTGATTCTGGTCGCCAAAACGAAGGCTCCGGTGTGGGAAGTCAATGCGAAGACGCGGCACCTGAGCCGGAAACAGTCTCTCCCCTACGTAAACCATTACTCGTTTCATCTCTGGGAGGCAGAGTGGGAACACGTGACCATGAAAGTCTGTGGCCACCCTCCCTTCCGGGCTCAGGTCATCCTGAATGGTCACGAATATGTGGCCAGTCGGGCGAAGAAACAGGGGATCCACTTTACAAAAGAGGGCAATTGTTTTACTCACATGAGCAACGCCGCAGGCTTGGGGAGAGTCGCAGACACCTTGTCGGCCGAGCTGGCTATAGGGCGCTTGAACCAAGTCTGCGAGCGTTGGATACACACCTGCCTCGGTTTCGCGCTGGACTCGGAAGAACGGGAGCAGAGCGGCCTTCGCTACCAGTACACGGTCTACCCAGTGGAGTACAGCCGCAATCTACTGTTCGAGGTGGGCGGGCAAATGGACCAAGTCTTTCAAGCTCTGGTGGAGTGCAGCCGTGCGCCCCTGGATGGGGAGCGCATCAAGACTATTCTGGGACGCCAGCATCGTCCCCACCACCGCCGGGCGAGCGGACGCGGCTACAGAGTCGTCGTGGTCGAGAGACCTACGTATGATCTGACGGTGTTCAAAGTACATTGTGGTCAGTTGACCCTGAAGATCTATGCCCAAGGCGAACACGTGCTCCGCCCGAAAGCCATCGCTCATCACACCCGAGAGTTACGCTGCCGCCGCTCCTTACCCCATTTCCCGGAAATCGTTTCTCGTCTGCGGGAGATTCTGGAGCGATTCATCGAGGCGCTTTCCTGTCTCGACGCCAGCTTCATCGCCGATGACACCCTGGAGCGAATGCCCCTCCCGGCTCAGGTGGGGGCCAGTCGAGTCGGCGGAATTGATTTCAATAGATTCCGCACCCGTCGAGTAGCAGGAGCCCTCCTCGCCCTTTCGCTCTCTCCCCTCGGCGTCACGGCTTCCGACTTGGCGCGTCAAGTCGGCTCTCGCAGCGGTCAAGCCGTGTCCGACTATAGACCCCGCCGCGCCGCGTACGACTTGAAGAAGTTCCGCGCCAAGGAAATGGTCCGGAAACTCGAACAGACTCGCCGATACAAGGTCACTCCACAAGGCTTACGTGCCTTGGCGTTCCTCTTCATCTTGCGCGACAAGGTCATCAAACCCCTGTTGGCCGGTGCTTGCCAACTCAAGACCGGGCGCAAACCCAATAGCCGGACACCTATTGACCAGCACTACAGAACCCTTCAAAGGGGAATGCAGGACCCATTCCAAGAACTTGGCATAGTACCATGAACACATCGACAAATCTTTTTTCAAGTTCGGGCGTAAGCGCCTAGAGAGAGAAGCAAATGCCGATCGACCCTCCGCACATTCCGCCGGCTGTCGCTTCGCCCAGTCCACCCGGCCGAGGCAGGATAAATGAAGGAAATGTGGAATTTGGAGTTCATGTAGGAGAAACCCTGGAATTCAGTAAAACGGTCGGCGAGAGCGATATCTATTTGTTCGCGGGGATCACAGGCGACTTTTTTGCGAATCATGTGAACGAAGAGTACATGAAGAAAACGCCCTTCGGCCACCGCATCGCCCATGGTGTATTGATCTTGGCTTTCGCTGGGACAGCTTCGAGCATGGTCTCCACGAAGTCATTGGAGAAATCCGACAGGTTCGCTCCCGTCTCGCTCGGCTACGACCGGGTACGGTTTCTGAAGCCGGTTTTCATCGGCGATACCATCACAATTCGTTATACGATCGAGAAGCTGGAACCGGAGCGCGGCCGCTCAATTGCCAAAATAGAAGCAATAAACCAGGATGGCAGCCTGGTGATGGTGGCAGAACACATCATGAAGTGGGTGGAGAAGCGTGGCTGAAATTGTTGATGTCAAATTACATATTAGCCCGCATTCACGTTTTGAAAACGCAGCGGAAATATTCTGAATGCCTCCGGCACCAATGTTGATGGGCGTTCGAGCATCAACACTGCGTTTCGGAGGTGCAAACCCAGTGCGTGAGAGCGAAAAACAGCCGTTTCAACTGTTGTTCAACCAGTTTCTGGGCGTCGCTTTTCAGGGATCGCAGGTCACTTCCAATGGTGGACTGATTCTGGTGCGGGAACTGGACGAACGGCTGGAATTTGGCGCGTTCATCGAAGAGCAGCTGAACGACTCTCGTGCAAACAATGCACGGTTGTCTTTTGCGGACCTGCTGCGGCAATCGGTGTACAGTCGCTAGGCTGGTTACGAAGATGCGAACGATGCCGAGCAGCTATCTCAGGACCCGGCGTTTCGGCTGATCGGCTCGGAGAAAGTCTGGGGTCGAGGCCTAGCGCTGACATCGCGGTTGCAGACCTTCGAGACGGGGATGCTAGCCGAGGAGGAACTTCGCGGGGCTAGCCCAGAATTATCACCACGGGTTTGGAAGGGCGGGGCTGAAGCCCGCCCTTCCGGCGCTTCCCTAAATGAGGCCGAGGGTGGTAAGAAATCCCGCCTAATTCACCACCGAGTCTTGCCGAAGATAGTGCAAGGACGGAGGCTTAGCATGCGTTACATCCTCATCCTCTGGCTTGTGCTCCTTCCCGTTGGGACTTGGGCACAGAGTGCGGCAACCAACCCGCTCGACCCTCTGGAATTTCCCCGCCTTAATACGTTTGGGCTTATCGTTCTACCAACAACAATCTTTATGTGGACAGCAACGACGACTGCAAGCAACCCATTCCCGGAAAAACCGTCGTGCTCGCAGACCTGCAAGGTCCGGGGATCGTGACCCACGTCTGGGTCACGGTTGCCGACGACGAGTACGCTTGGCCGCGGCTGTTGCGCTTGCGCGTTTACTACGACGGGCATAAAACGCCGAGCGTAGACACGCCGCTCGCGGACTTCTTCGCGGTGGGGCATGGCTACGAACGAGACCTAAACTCGTTGCTGGTGCACAACGCTTCCTTCGGTCGCGCCCACAACAGCTATTGGCCCATGCCCTTCCGGAAGTCTTGCCGGATTACGGTTACCAACGACGGAAAGCGCCGCGGCGCCAGCCTTTACTATCATGTGGATTGGCAGAAGCACCCTTCGCTGCCGGAAGACATCGGCTACTTCCACGCCTATTATTGCCAAGCCGTGCCGCCGCCATCGGGGAAGCTGTACCCGTTTCTGAATATCCGGGGTGAAGGCCAATACGTGGGCACCGTGTTGAATATCATCCAGACGCAAATGGGCTGGTTCGGTGAGGGCGACGATATGTTTTACGTGGACGACGAGCCGACGCCCCGGATTGAAGGCACAGGGACGGAGGACTACTTCAACGATGCCTGGGGTCTGCGCGTCTCCGACGGAGACTGGACCGGCACCCCCGTGGCGGAAGGCGAGGGGTTTGGCGCGCGGCTCACCGGCAATCGTTGGCACGTGATCGACCCCGTTCCCTTCAAGAAATCTCTACGTGTCGGTATCGAGCACATGGGGTGGACATACAATCCCGACGGCGCGCTCCGGCTTCGAGGAGCGGTCCGACTTCTTTTCCAGTGTGGCCTTTTGGTACCAGAAAGGCGTGAATGAGGACGTCCCCGAGCCGCCTTATGGCGGGGCCCGCTTGCCCCTGGGTAACACACTACAAATTGCAGTCCCGAACAACTTCAAAGATGTGAGCACCGAGCAAAGTCAGGTCTCGGTGCAGAAGGAAGTCTTCTGGTCGAAAGACCTGGTGCTCCTCTCGGGGCAGGGCGCGGGAGCTAAGATGAATATTCCCTTTGATGTCCCCAAGGATGGCTTCTACGAGGTCATCGCCCAGATTGCCCAGTCGCCTGATTACGGAGATTACGTGGCCCTCCTCGACGGGGAACAGACCAACTCTATGATGCTCACCAGGGGACCTCTCGAACCGCAGGCGCCCCCAGTCGAGATCCTTCACAACTACCAGGCGGAGACCTTCGTGGCCATCGATCACAGGCTCGGATGGTTCAGTCTTTCGTCGGGCCGCCACATTTTGACGTTGACCTGTGTGGGCAGGGAGAGCCTCTCCACAGGCTTCAACCTGGGAGTGGAGGGTGTGGTGCTGGAGGAAATCCAGAACGGGGAAGCGCTGGTCCATGCCACCGGCGCTGGTCCGGCGCACTACGAAACAATGCCGACGGGCATCTCTGCGCACGACCCGGCCGCTGGCATCGTTTATCGGGGCCAGTCCCTGAGCTTTTATCTCTCGCAACTCAAACAGGCCCCGGATGATCAACGCGCGGAGGTCATTCGCTCGATAGGGGCATTCGGGGAAGACGCCCCATCCGCCGTCCACGCGCTCTCCGCGGCGCTTGCCGATCACGACCCGGAGGTGCGCGCCGCCGCCGCCGCGCTGTCACAGGTGGGCCCCAAGGCTTCCGAGGCCGCGCCGGCCATGGCCATGCTGCTGAAGGACGATAATCTGCGAGTGCGCGAAGCCGCTACCCTGGCGTTACGCGAAATGGGACAAGGGGCGGCAGGGGCCATCCCGGACCTCTGCACGGCACTGAAGGACCCATCTGGCACGGTAAGAATGTCCGCCGCATTGGCGTTGGGACGGATGGGTGACGCGGCCACAGGGGCCGTTCCCGCGCTGGTGGCGGCTTTCGAAGTTCCCGACGAAATCAACTCAACAACGAGGGCGTGCAGGTGCTGCGCAACATTGCTTATGCACTGGGCGACATTGGCCCGGGCGCGCGCAGCGCCATCCCTGCTTTGAGCCGGGCTCAGCACATTCGGATCAAGTACATCGCGGACGAAGCGATTGCGAAGATTGAGGGCCACCCAGTTCCCACTTGGCACTGAGGGGGAAATTGCCACGCTTGCTTAGGCAAGGAGCGCGAGGCCAATCCTACGAAGCGGGACAACGTGAGTAGCCGTAGGTGAAACCTACGGAAAGGGTAGCCGAAAAATATCGCCGGCCCTGGAGGGGCCGAACCTTCGTAAGTTCAATCCGTCGGCTGACGAATTGGGAAGGTGGTGGGGCGTGGCTGACCGCATGTTGAAACCTGCGGCTACTCACGGTTGGCCCCTGCCGGCGCTTCACAGGCTGCGGAAAAACGCGGACGTTTTCCCCGCCCAGAAAGGGCACAAGATAATAGCCGGGGGCAACGCCCCCGGCTATTGACTGTATCCCCTGCGAGGATCGAAGGCGCCCATTGCCGAGGCTCTTCTGCGGAAACCCAAAGGGGCCTAAGCGCCCTCCTGTCCACCTTAACTAAATGTCGAATTCAAACAAGTGGTTCACCGAGGTTCTGAAGAGCGAAGCTTTGGAGGAGTGCGCCGCCGGCGGGGGACAATCAGCCAACCTGCTCGAAGCGGACAATTTGGGTTTTGACAGGCTCGCAATAGGCTACTATACTGCGTGAAGGTGCCGCATGTTTTCCCCCGGGTTGCCCGCCCTGCTGTTCTCTCCTCGATCCCCAAACCTCAGCCCTCGACCCGCGAGGAGGGGACGGTCCGCGTCCACAGGCGGGGAATCAGGTGGCGTTCGGCGGTCCAAACTGAGCCCTGGCAGCCTTGCCCGATGCGTCTGGGCACCGCGCAGGTTTTGGACATGATGACCGAAATGCAAGAGGCCGAAATCGTGAAAATGAAGGTTCAACCGGGTACGTTGACGAAAACCAGGTTTCAGGTGTCTGGTGCTAGCTAGCGGCTTGTCGGCGATAGATTTTGATTCCTACGGAGGCGAGGCTGAAGATTGTTCCGAGACACGGGCTTGTTCTTATTGACAGGATGAGGAAGGGTTGCAGGATGAGGTTATGGGCAAGGGGTTTCGCGACTGCGATTTGAATCAGGCCTACTCGCTACCTCATAGTTTCCAAAAAGTCAACTCAGGGCAGTTCCCTCCCCCAGCAATGTCCGCGGGAGGTCAAGTTTCCGTTGAATCAAAGATCGCTTCTCGTTTCGGGGCCTCCCGGGTCCACGCGCCTCGCGGCTCGGGACGCTCGGCTGCCACCAGCCCAGGAACGGTCTGCGCACGGCACTGGGCAGAGGGCGGACGCACCCCCTCCTAATGATCACCCCCTCGGATTTTGTGTGCCCTCCCTCAGGCTGCGTGACGATAGTAGTAATTCAGTATTCCGCCCAGCCGCTGGCCGCACTGAATCGGTCTACCGTTCGCGGTACCGGACTCTCCCTCTATGATGAGCCGGTTCCCCAGCCCTTGGTGGTTCCGCTCGTGGTGATAGTGCATCACGAATTCGTGGAGGCCCTTCCGCAGCGAGCCTTCTCCGAACAGGATCAGGCGCTCGAGGCAGGATTCCTTGATGGTTCTGACAAAGCGCTCAGCGTGGGCATTCAGATTCGGCGAGCGCCGCCAGGGTCGCCAGGAATGCTGCCGTGAACAACGGGTCCCCCTCATGAATCACGTAGTGCTTGCCGACCAAGAGGCCTTCTGCAGCATCCGTGAGGTTACGTGCTATCTGGCTCATCCAGAGCCCATTCGCCTGCCTCGCCAATCCGGCAATCTCCACCGGTCGGCTCGACAGGTCGACGAGGAAGAGCACCAGGAATCTCGTCAAGCCCCTCCGAGTCCAAGCCTCGACGGTGAAGAAGTCCGCCGCCACCATGACCCCCCGATGCCGGCACAGAAACTCCTTCCCGGTGGTTTTCTGATTGCGCTCGGGCGCCGGTTCCACACCGCACTCCTTCAGAATGTTGGCGATGGTGCCCCGCGCAACCTCGTGGCCCAGATTGGCCAGCGCTCACCAAATTCTCCGGTAGCCCCCATCCCGGTTCTCGGTGGCCCTGCGGACCGCCAACTGTCGGATGTCATCCTGCGTGCGAGGACGTCCAGGGCCACGCCGCTTGCTGCCAACATATTTCCTGGCGATCAGCTTGCGGTGCCGTGCCAGGAACGTCTCCGACGTGACGAGGGTTTTCAATTCCTGAAGCACGCGCGCGCCCAGTTTCTTGGCCTTGACGGCTAAGCACGGGCGCTGGTCATCATTCAGGCGTAGTCGCTTGTTTCCGAGTTGCTTGCGCAACACGCGGTTTTTTCCCTGTAAGGAGTCGATCACGTCGCGCTGGTTTTGATTCAAGCCGCCGGCGAGCGAAATCAGCAGCAGGCGAAAGGGATCGAGCATCAAACGCATCGTGACAGCATAGCATCCCAGAGTTGACATCCGGGAGACCTGACAAGAACAGATTCTCTTACCTCTTGCAATTTCAGTCGCATCCAATATTTGGACACTACGCGCTCGCTCCAACTGCGGTCAAGGCAACACAAGACACCAATCCCCAAAACGCCAGCCAACATCGTCGACCATGAGTCATCGTGAGTCCTTCCCCACTAAAACGATTTTGGCCCTTAGGAGATCACCCTTATCGATTCTCCGCTTTCAATTCTAAGTATGAGTCGTTGATGACCGTTGTTGGCTCGGCGGCAGCCGCCAGGCTGTCGAGGTCGAAATCCTTGTACAGGTCCAAACAGAACAGATCGGGCGCCTCCTGATAAGTAACCGGCTTCTCCAGGAGATAGCTGAGACTGTGCATCCCGTCGTGGATCGCAACCTCGGAGAACAGATGGGGGTCCAGTGCTGCCGTCACAAGTGAAATAACCTGGCTGCGGATGCCCGTGCTCTCCAAACGAATGCGTGAGGGAGCCCATTGGTTCTGCGCCCAGCGCGCGAGGCTAATTAGTTGAGCCGCCTCCATGCCGAGAGGGCGTTCGCCCACTGCAGCCAGCATCTCGCTGAACAAATAGGAGGTTCCCTGTAACTCCACCTTGGCACCCACCAGATATCTATATTGGTTCCAGGTAGCATCCCAAACAATGGGCGTGGGTATGCTGGGAGCATCATCACCGGTGAAGAGGAGATCAGCCACCAGCACCTGTTCCCCCCGCTCCATCCGTTCGCCAACCTCCGGGACGCGACCCCATACCTCTGATGAGGCACCCTTCTTACCCCCGTCGTTTAGCACAATCGTCAAAGGGGCATGGTTTGTTGTCGGAGTCTCTTTCAGCCAAACCCCGGTGGCGCCCAGCCCGTTACTCATCTCGAAGCGATAAGAGACCGATTCCACCTGATTGTGATTGGTATTCGCTAGGAGGAAGGTGTGCGACACGGTGACGGGGTGGAAACGCACGACTTCCCGGAGTGTGGCTCGTTGGGACGAAGACCATTCGGCCCTCTCCGGCTGGTTCGGGGGCGCGGGCGGGCGCTGCAACTTTCCCGCCATCTTCCGAGCCAAGCCGACGATCGTCAGGTTGTCCTCGGGGATTCCTCCCTGGAGCTCGTTGTAAGCCTTGACATCCTCCCCAACAGGAATCTCGGCACTCCCCGCGGTCAGATTGAAATGTTTCACGAAGAAAGCGTAAGCTTGCAGCCGCTCTTCGAGGCCGTAGTTGTGGACGGAAATCGAGGTGCTCTGGTAGAACTGAAACGCCTCCTCTTCTCCATATAACTTGAAGAACCGGACGATGGGATCGAATATATAAGGCTTCACGAGTGGAGCGCGAAAACAGCAGCTGTCCTCAGCGTTGTCGATCAGCAAGGTGGGGCGCGGAGCCCGCATGGCGGTGAGGGTGGAATAATCTTGCCCCACGAGAAAATCAGTCGGGTTTTGTTCGATGTCTCCAGGCTCGCCCGGCAGGCGCTCGAGTCTTCCTTGCAGGTTGACATAGCCAGCGACAGGAATAGACACCTCGACTCTCGGGTCAAGACTGCTGATTGTAATGGTCTGCCATCCTCCTCCCGACAACCCTGTCACGCCAATCCGGTTGGTATCGACGTTTGGATTCTGAGAGAGATAATCGATCCCCCGGCGCATGGCGAGGTAAAAAAGCCCTACGCCGTTCAAACCCACCAGGTCAAGTTGGGAGGCGAACCAATGCTCATTGAGCTTCTGATTGAGTTCGCCCATCCCCACCCAGTCCGGGTTGAGCGCGATCATTCCTTTCAGCGCCTGATTGATACAGAACTTCTGCTCAAACTCCATCTTATTGCCTCGCTCAAAGTGCCCCATGACATTCAGCACTGCCGGCACACGTCCTTGCAAAGGCTCCGGCGTATACAGCAGGGCCGTGCAATAAAATCCGGGCACGATTTCGTACAGCAGCCTATGTAACTGGTATCCTTTTCCCGCAGGGACGGAGCCCAGATCCTCGAATCGCGGCGGTGAATTGACCCACTCCTGAGGCCATCCGTGGAAGACAACATCGTCCAACAAATGGCGGCGTATCCGCTGAGCCTCAGCGGTCCATTGCTCGGCGCTCGAAGGGACGGGAAGTGCCGGAACTTTTCCCATCAAGAATTGTTGTAACTGGTAGGTCACCACTTGCGGGGACTGAAGTTGCTCAGTGAGAATGGGCTCGATGACCGAGGCATCCGTCTGAGCCCGCACAAGCGTCGCACTCAACAGGATTGCAAGCACCAATAGTGTTTTGGATTTCATAATTGTTCCTCACTCGCCTACCTTTTGTGGTTGGTATCCAGCGGACAAGCTCTTCGCCTATTGGCTAGCACTCTAGGCTCTGCGCCTAGCACGAGCCAAGCACGCTTGTCGGTGTCTACCTTGGGGGCATCGGTCGCCCCCTCGATTTGCCAATCTTCAGACCGGTTTTCGCTCGGCAAAAGTTTGTTTTAAGGAGCTATCCAGGAACACGCGCCCTCGCATCAATGCCTCCCTTTCCAGACGCTGGGCGTTTTTGCGATTCTGAGCCGTCCTAACGGGCGAATACGATGCTGTACGTTTTAAGTAAAGGCACACTAAAAGCCCACTCCTTCCCTTACACTAACAGCACTGTTCGTTCTATGCGTCCTAAGGCAAACAGCGTGCGCGTAAATAGACCACGCCGGCAGGTGGTCTTCAAGCTTGGCCGCGTAAAACCAATCGAAGTTCGTTGTTGCGATGTAGTGCTGAGAGGACCATAAGTCCGGCTCTTCCGAAAAAGTTAATCATTCGGCCTGGAGCTGGCAATGATCGGGTCCAAGCTTACCTTGCAGCCTTGCTGGTGACGTTCGAGACAAGCCAGATTCTCGCGAAACAGTGCGTTGTCAGGGGCGAGCCGCTGAACAGCCTGCAATTGTGTAATTGCCTGTGAGAATTTCTTCATCTCCGCCAGCGCAACAGCCCGAGCGTTAAGCATATCTGGGTCTTCCGGCCTCAAACGAGCTGCCTCCTCTAAGTGAGAGATGCTTTCGGCGATTCGGCCTTCCTCAAGCAGCGCACGCCCGAGGTAGTACTGGCCGTCGGGGTCGTCTGGCCTTAACTTGAGAAAAATCTGAAACTGGGCGGCGGCCTGCTGAGGCCTCTTCCCGAGCAAAAGGGCGAGGCCATAGTTATAATGAGCGAGCCGATCTTGCGGGTTAATGCGGATCGCCTCTTCCAGTTTGACGGCTGCCTCTGTCACTTCTCCGGTTTGAAGGAGTTGGGTCCCCTCATCGTTGTATGCTTTGCTCAAGGTTTGCGCATTCTGGCGTTGGGTAATATCTTGCGCCATCGCAAAGTACCGTGCCGCTTCTCTGGAAGCTCCCCTCTTTTCCAGTAGCCGTGCAAGCGCCAGGCAGGGACTGGCGTCGTTCGGCAGGAGTCTTGTGGCTTCGCGCAATTCCCCGACAGCGCTATCCACTTCGCCCCGGCGAAGTAATAGAATTCCTAGATCGCGGTGGCACTTCCCGCACATTGGATCGCGGCGGAGTGCCTGGCGGAGTTCGCTTTCGGCCCTTCCCAGATCACCAGAGGACAACAGCACGGACGCCAAGGCTTGGTGATAGGCGGGATTTGACCCGTCAAGCGAAACAGCCGTCTCCAGTTCCCGGCGAGCATCTTCGTAACGGCCGTTTGCCTTATCCAGCTCCCCTAGTTCGTAATGAAGATCGGGCTTATGAGCATCAATACCTAAAGCCTTGTGGTACTCTTCGAAAGCTTCTTCACTGCGGCTGTGCCGCGCCAATAAGCGTGCAAGGGCTTCGTGGGCCGCCACACTGGAAGGATCCAGCATCAACGACGTCCTCAACTCCTGCTCCGCCTGGATTTCTTCGTTTGCTTCGTCCAACAAGATTCCCAGATCCAGTCGGATGGCAGCACTCCGAGGCGCCAACTCGGCCGCCTTTTTCATTTCAGCTACCGCATCGTAATAAAGCTTCATCTCTCCTAAGGTCGAGGCCAAATTGGCGCGCAACTGTGAACTGTTCGGGTCAACCCGCAGTGCGCGTCGGAACAAGGAGGCTGCGCTCACAAGATCTCCCCGCCTTTTCAAGACGACCCCTAGGTTATTGAGAGCTTCCAGGTTATCGGGGTCGGCTAGCACAGCCTCACGAAAGCTCTTTGTCGCCTCCTCGATCCGCCCCTGAGACACATAGCTCAGGCCTCGTTGATTCAGCTTCGCTGCCGCTATCTGGTCGGCAGCATGCGCCAGCGAAACGAGCGCTATCAAAACGAGTAAAACCCTCATGTTTCGAGCACCGTCGTTCACTGCGCTCTCACACCAAGTTGCTTTGCTTGTTCGTGGTCGAACCTGTTCGTTCTATGCATCATCCTAAGGCAACCAGCGCGCGCACAGGCCAAAGCTTAAGCCTTTTTGGGCTTCGGGTAGGAGAATCCGCTCTGGCTATTGGTGCAGAGCAGGTTATCCGTCTGTGCACAAAACGCCTGTGGGGCGCGGCTGGCGGTCGTTCCGTTTACGTTTGCGCCCTGCCATACGAACCGGTCATGGCTGCCGCCAGCGCACCCCGCGCCCTGGAGAAATCCCTATCCCGGGTCTCCCGCCATTGCTCAGCGAGTTCCTAAAGTATCCTTGATCGTAACCCTTTCTGAACAGCGTTCAAGTCGCTGCCCAGCGGCCGGAGTCCCCAGAAGGACTCCCCGCTGAACAACGACAACTGTTTAGAATGCTAACTTCAAAGCAAACTGGAGAATACGCGGATCTCCTGCGGATGTGATCTGCCCAAAGGAAGACGTGCCGACAGTGTTGCCTGGTAATCCAAAGTGGACATCGTTAAGGGAATTGAAAAACTCGGCCCGGAATTGAAGAGAGAGCCGCTCGGTGATCGGGAAATGCTTGAGCAGCGCTAAATCGACATTGAAAAGTCCAGGGCCACGAAGGTTATCCTTGCCTGAATCACCAAAGGTTCCGACCGCATTGGGCACGAATAAGGAAGTGTTGAACCATTCCTGAATCTCCTGCCCGTGGGATCCCGAACTTAACTTGGCTTGACTCAGGCTTGTGCCGATAAAGTCGGCGTGGTCGGAACCCACGCCGCTAAAGGAATTGTCCACCCCGCTGTAAATGGTGAATGGAAAGCCATTTTGCCAGGACGATATCCCGGACAACTGCCAGCCATTTATAACCTGCTTCGCGAAGCCATGGACGTCGGCTTTGGGAAGGTCCCAAGTTGCAGACAACCTGAAAACGCGGGGCACATCGTTGGATGATAGGCCGTAGTCGAATTCCCGGTTAAAAGGGTCATCCCACCCGTAGTCGTTAATGGTCTTCGACCATGTATAGTTGGTCAGCAACTGCAGCCCTCTACTCAGGCGCTTCTCAACTGTTATTTGCAGACCCTCGTAATGCGAGTTGTTATCCGACGAGTATAGTCCAATCGAGGCGTAATCCTGGAGGGCCCGTCTCTGTTGCGTATTGGCTTCTGTCGAGGCGCCGGGAATGTAAATCGCAGGGTTGGTTTCGCGGTTGTTCTCGGAGCCGCTCGAAAGATATGTCCCCTTATTGCCGACGTAACCCGCGCGAACTAACCAGGAGTTTCCCATTTGGCGTTCGAACGTAAGGTTCCACGTTGCAATTTGTGACTCATGAAAATCAGGTGGGAAATACCACCGAATCGAGAGCGGCAACGTAAACTTCACATTCCTCTCGGGAAGCCCCGGTCCGTACTGTGCCGGGAATGGATCCGCCAGTCCCGCGCTTCCGTAAGGGTTAACGAAGCTTACGTCGGTCAGGTTGAATCTAGGCGCGAAGGGCGCTGTGTCTGCAAATGCGTTAAACTGGGTGGTCATGGGGGGAATGTAATAGAACCCCGCACCGCCGCGCAGGCTCGTCTTGCCGTCTGAAGTCAGCCGATAAGCGAAGCCCACCCGTGGAGCGAGGTTGGAGAGATCACTATAGGAACCAGCCTTCGGACAGCCTTGATCGGCGTCACCGCCTCCGAACAGCATTCCTGGCGGGGCGTTAGGGAAGCGAGTGGATTGTGCCCCGGGTACAAAGCAGACCACACGACCAGCGATCTCCTGATAAGGAATGTACGGATCCCATCGCAGTCCTGCGATGAGCTGCAACCTCGGGGTCGCCCGGAAGTTATCTTGCGCAAAGAACCCCGGTATAGAGCCCGCCATGTCCTTGAATTCGCCCCCGCCTTGTGAAAAGCTCCCTGCTTGTCCTAGCATGAAGTCTACGAGATTGTTTCCGGACAAATCATTCGTGAATTCGAAGTCGCCCGCCATGGAAAAGGTGTTATTGATGTAATTCTTGACGCGAAGAATCTCGCCGCCAAATTCCAACTGATTTTTTCCCTTCATCCAAGTGGCAACTTCACGGATGCTCCAGTCGCTGCGATTGAATATACCGAAGTGATTCGTACCGATGCCAAAAAAACCTCCGACATTAAGGCTCAACTCCGGCGGGGTTGGCGCAGCAATCTGAACTCCCGCGGCGGGAAAACCGAATGGGGCTCCCGAAAGTGAGCCTCCGTTCTGAGTACCCCAACCAAACCAGGTGTTAAACAGCAGGGTGGGCGAATATGTGAAGTTATCATTCAACGCCAAGTTGTTAATCGTCACGCTATTCCCACTACCGTCGACCGCCAGGACATCTACCTTATTAATATAGGGAGGCTGATTGAAGCGCGTCCAGAAATATCGCCCGGAGAGGTGATGCTTCCCCACCGCGTAATCTACCTTCGCCATCCATTGAAGGTCATTCTGGGTTACGTTTGGACCTGTAAAGGTCAGTTGCTCCCCAGGTCCGTTTGGCAACGGAATGTACTGCAGGAAATAATTTGAAGGAGGACTGAAACGGCTGGTTGGAATTTGATTGCCCTCAAACTGCACCCCAGTCACAGGGTCAACAAGCTGTGTGGAAATAGCCGAGAAGTCTCCGTTCCGCATCGACTGGGTCGGGACAAACGCCACTTCGCCTTGAGCTGTGCTACGAACCGGTGTCCTTTGCAAGGTGCCGAAGTAGAACAACTTGTCCTTGATGATTGGACCACCGATAGTCCCGCCATATTGGTTTCGTTTCAGGGTATCTTGAGTAGGGGCGAAATAGTTTCGCGCGTTAAGGTCGCCATTCCGTACAAACTCGAACAGATCCCCGTGAATCGCATTGGTCCCTGATTTGGTCACGATATTCACGACGCCGCTGGCAGAGTTTCCATATTCAGCGGAGAGATTTTCGGTGTTGACGCTGAATTCAGCAAGAGCATCGGGGTTCGGAAACGGCAGGTTGGTGTTCATGTAGCTGTCGTTATAATTTCCGCCATCGAGTTGGTAGTTCACTGTTCCGGCTCCGCCGCCATGCACATCAGCCTCCTGCTCACCAGGATAAACTCCCCCCTGGCAGTTCACAAGGCAGTAGTTGTTCGACACGTCCACGATCCCCGCAGTCAGAAAAACCAACTGCTGTGGTTCCCTCCCGTTCAGTGGCAAGGCCATCATCGGCGTCTCCCCTATCACTTGGCTGACCTGGGGGGATTGTGACGTGACCATTTCCGCCCTTGCCGAAACTGTAACTTCTGTCGAGGCTGCTCCCAAGCTCAACGTGACAGCCTGGCTCACTGATTGATTCACGGACAGCGTAATTCCCTTTTGAACGTAGGTGGTGAATCCGGCCTTCCGCACAGTAAGCTGATACGTTCCTATCGGTAGTCCGGAGAATAGAAAGCTCCCACTGCTATCGGTCGAAACTGACCTGCTAAATTGTGTATTTTCGTCCTGAACGGTAACCACCGCGGCGGGCACCACCGCTCCCGTCTGGTCAACAACGCTCCCTGCAAAGTTGGCTGTCGTATACTGGGCCCCCGCAGGAACAGAAAAGAGCATCACAAGAACCAAGAGGTACGCCACGATACACGGCATTGCCGCCCTATTGAGCACACTGATGTGCCGGTCGCCTGATAGATATCCCATCGCACCCTCCCTTTTGTTTATCTTTCCGACCCTCGACGACGACTTCTTTCCAGGTTCCCCCTTCCCGAAGGCATCGACCAACGCCCCCTGAGCGGGAAGTGGAACGTAATAAAAATAATAGCTATTTATATTGACTCACAATCCAGTTGTCAAGAGAAATTTCTATTAGTTTTGCGAGCACATCCCATTTGCGGTCCCTTTGTCTTGCAGATTTGTCCTCTGCTGTCGGCCACGCATTTTTATTTTCACGCTGAGAAAAACCCTGGCGCCGGCAGTTTCTAACTCCCACATACGGGCGTAACTTGAAGACCGGAGCGTCCCTGGTCTCAATGTGCCTCATGAAATATGATGTAAACTATTTATTTTAAAGGCGCATTCGTCACTGTCGGCTGCCGCTTCTTTAGCCCCTTTGAGGAGAATAAGGTTCCCGCACTCGTTACTTCCCTTCATTTTCTTACAATCTGCAAGGAGTTCGAGAAAGAATAAAATCACCTTAAATAATTCTTGAAAATTTTCAGAACCTGTCGTACATTTTAGGGCAGTTCCAGCAATAAGGCCCTGTGGCTTCCCAGCACATGCGTCGAAGAAGCCGAGGTAGTCAATTTCCACTTCCTTTCCGAGGTAGAGCATGACTAAGAAAACGTCACGATCAAAGGTAAGAATCCAGGACGTGGCCCGCGCCGCGGGCCTCAGTAATGCCACGGTCTCGCGCGTCCTGAATGGGAGTCAGCGAGTCCGGCCCAACCTTAACGAACGGGTTATCAAATCCGCCCTAAAATTAGGGTTCGATCTCAACCGCCGGAACAATTCGCGCATCGTTGCCTTTCTGCTCAGCAATCGAGCCGTGCTGCATCCTTTCCACTCTGCCGTGTTGGCGGGTGCAGAGGCCCACTGCGCCGCGAACGACTTTGGCGTTTTGTTTCTCCCTATGCAATACTCGCCCAAGCTTCCCTGGAAGGAGCTTCACATCCCCCGGCTCCTCCAGAATCGCAGAGTTGTTCGCGGGGTCATCGCCGCGGGTACGAACTCCCAGAACCTCCTCGACGCCCTGACGGACCGGCGACTGCCCATCGTTTGCCTGGGCAACAACATTGTGGGCGATTGGCGCAAAGACGAATGCAGTGCTGTGTTTTTTGATGACATTGGTGGTGCCCAAGAAGCAACAAGTTATCTGCAATCCTTAGGGCATCGGAATATCTGGTATGTCGGCAATTGCCAGCGCACGTGGTTTGCCCGCCGCTGCGAGGGGTATCGCCGGGCGATGGACGAGGCCGGCCTTACGCCTCTCGTTCGTGACTTGAATATTGACAACACCGAAGACCTCGGTTATCTGGCCACTAAATCGATCCTCAGCGAAGCCCGGGCGATCACCGCGATTCTTGCCGGCGACGACACCACCGCACGCGGCGCTTACCGCGCGTTGGCCGACCACGGCCTGAAGATTCCCGCCGATGTCAGCGTGCTCGGCGTGAATGATACGATCGAGGCTTCTGCGCTCATCCCCCCCCTGACCTCGGTGCGCGTTTTTACCGAGCAACTCGGCAAGCAGATGGCGGAGTTGCTCTTGAAGCAAATCTCGCGCCTGGACGTTAGACCGCAAATTGTAACGCTTCCGACGCGGCTTATTCGCCGGGAATCTTGCCGCGCCCTCATGCAAATTGAGCCGCTCGCTCCCAAGAAGGAAGAAGCCCAGGCCAGCTGAACCTGCACCGCGGGTCGTCGTCTTTTGGTTGCGGCCAAAGGCCGCGCTTCGCTCCTCCCCTGCCACGGCAATTTACATTGCGGGTGTTCCCTTTACTCGCACGGTGATGATCTGGAACCGTTTAACGGGAAAACTGAATCCGTGTGGCGACACCGGCAAAATCATTTTGGGGGCTCGTGCCAACGGTTGTCTGAAAGCCGTGAACTCCTCAGAAGGGAAGCCTGAAGCTATCATCATCCGTGGTCATCACAGCCCCGAGGGCGGATGCGAGATGATGAAGCGGTTGCTAAGAAACCGCCGCAACGTCAGCGCTGTGTTTGCTTGTAACGACGCGGTGGCTTTCGGGGCCATCCGGACCGTCTTTGAGGCGGGGGTGCGGATTCCGCAAGGCATTTCGGTAGTAGGTTTTGACAATGTGGAGTTTGCGGCGTTAACGCGCCCGCCGTTAACCACCATCAATCAGCCCCGATACGGCCTAGAGCCTCATCCGAAAAGTCCTCTCGGCCACTGCGCTCTCCACTTACGGCGGGCCGAACAGCAGAATTGAAGCGTGCCTACGGGGGCGGGCCGACGCGGCGCGCCTTTGCCGAGGAAGAGCGTAAACTGACCGCCAAAGTGCCGGTCACAAGCAAGGGCGATCGTTTTCCCAAGAGGGAGTTTGCGACCGATTTAGAGAAGAGGGAAGTGCGCTGCCCCGCCGTGCAGACGACGAACGACTATAGGTCGGCGGGAGAAGGGCGGGGCGGACGCTTGTGTTTGCCGCTGCCCTCTGCGCGGCCCGCGTCTTGGGCTCGAATTGCGTGAGGCGGGGAAAGGGCCGCGCACCCTAACGATCCAGGCGGAAGAAGACTTATAGCAACGAGCGCGCGCCCATAACCGAACCGAGGCCGGACGGCAGAGCTTGCGGGAACGCGTGGTGGTGGGGCATCGAATCGCAAGATTGGTGCAGTTGGGAATTCGCAAGAGTCGGTACTTTGGGAGAACCAAGACCTGCCTGCGAGTAGTGATGGCCGCCGTGGTAGCAAACATGAGCTCGGCGCTGGGATACTGTAAGCGCCAGGCGCAGCCAGCGGGAATCCCCAGCGCAGAGGCCGCCACTGCCGAAAAAACTGGCCTTCTGGGCGCCCTTTTCGTCGTATGGACCCGACTATTCACTCGGCCCGAGCCAGGCTGGGCGTAGTCGATAGAGTGGGCACACCACCATGCGAATCACGTCACCCGAATCTTCGGTTGAAAGACGCTGGTTCCCGGACGGATTTCTAGAGGGGCGGGCCAATAGGTAGGGGACGGGAACGTGAAAATCGTAGCGCGCCCTTTCAGGCCTCCATGCCCGCGCTCCCCTTCCCTGCACGCTAGGCGTCGCCCAGGGCTGTGATAGGCGGCCCCTTCGGGGCTGCGCCTTGCCTGGCGGGATGCACGACCCCGTTGATTTCTGAGCGTTGCGGCGGTGGGGGTCGAGCCGGGCGGGCGTCATGGTGGAAGACCTGCGCAGCGAGAGTGCGGCGCCAAACTGCAGCACATATCTAGGCTATATTCTGCATCGATTTGTCAAGAGGCAAACTGTCCCAGGGCGAGGCAAGCGCCTCTCTGTGAAGACCGAGCCAAATAGGCCGGATTTATTGGTATGCACAGTTATCGCGCCTCTCGAAAAACGGTATGACGGGGCGAAGGCACCGGAATATCACCCTTGCTTTCGCGCCATAGAATGGCATTGAGTTTCGCGGCATCGGCCGCGTCGGCGCGCGAGAAATCGAGACGCGCCGACTCCTTGGCGCCGGGCGCGTGGGGAGAGTTAACTTGGTAGAGAGCGCCGTTCCGCAAATTAGTCGCGTCAGCCGTGAAAGGCGGTTGATTGCCCGGGCCTGAGAACAGTGGCGCCATCGCTGCTGCTTGGGCGTCGTTCTGGTTCATGGGTGGCAATCCCAGCAGCACTTCCATGGTGTGGACCATGTTGACGGTCGTGTAAAAGTTGTGGTCCACAACCGGGTGGTCTCGCGAGCTGGGTGAATACTTGCTGATCTCGAGCGCGGTGCTGCGGTGCGCGTCCACATGATCGCCGCCGTCCTGCGCATCGTCCTCCAGAATGAAGATGGCCGTGTCGTCCCAGTAAGGGCTATGCGAAATCGCTTCCACCACCCGGCCCACCGCCAAGTCATTGTCAGCCACGGACGCCTCCGGTGTGGGCAGGCCCGGCTGCGTCCCGAGGGTATGGTCGTTGCCCAGGCGCAGGATCACAAATTGCGGCAATTCCGTTCCTTCGCGCTCCTCGCGCGCCTTCACGAACTGGGCGAATTCGTTCAGAAACTCATCCACCCGCAATTGGTCCGGATACTCGATCGCGAAGTCGGGATAATGCGAGTCGAAGTGACCCTTGAGTTCCGGTTTGGTGGGGACATCGCGCGCCATGAGCGGAATCGGCCAAGGCCAGGGGCTTGGCGCACCGTGCGGCTCGCCGACATTCGCCGGCAGCGGCTCGCCCGGACGTACGACCTTCCGCGGGCAGGTCTGGTCAGGAACAGGCGACGTGCCCTTCCAGGGAGAATCGCACCATTCGGTGAACACGAATTCGCCGTAGTTGCGGTGGGTTAGTCCGTGCCGCTCCGCATTGGCCCAGATGTATCCGGTGCCCGGCTCATTGACATCGGGCTGGCCCTCCTCCAAGGGAATGCCGTCCCCTACACCCCCCTCGTAATCGTACGTATGCTCGTCGCCACGGTAACCGATCTGCCAGGTTTTTTCGGTGTAGTCGCTGGTGATGGCCGCCGTCGACCAAACGTGACCATCTCCGGAAACCTCGCCGCTGTCATAGAAGTTGTCCAGAACGCCGAACTGCCGAGCCAGTTGATGCTGGTTGGGTGTTATGGCTTCCCCATACATGCAGAGCGCAGAATCGCCATCGCCCGGTTTCAGATCGCCAAAAACCTGGTCATAGGTGCGATTCTCTTTGATGATATAGATGACGTGCTTGATGGGATTGGTGACCGCCTGGAACGGAAGGGTGTCGCTGCGGCCGCGGAATAGGTTGCTGGTGAGCACTTCATCCGTTAATTGCTCGAGACGCTGCTCCGCTTCCGAAATGTTCAGGCGTGCGATGGACCCTCGGATCAGGGTCACGATGTAAGGATGCTTTTCCCGCGCCTCACCGTACGTATGATCCGGGGAGTCTGGAGGCAGCGGACCTGGGTTCGGACCCGTCCCCTGGCCCTTGCCCGAAGCTACTAACAACTCACCCTCCCGGACCGCCAGAGCCGTGGGGTACCATTCCGTGGGAATGAATCCCATCGGCTGCTGGGAGCGCGCCCCGCCGGCATTGCCCCTCTGGAACACCGCCACCGCGTCCAGAGAAGCATCGGCAACAAACAGACGCGCGCCATCAGGGCTCTGGGCCAGGGCGTTGGGGTATGTGCCGGCGTGCTTCTGCCCGGGCAAGAGCGTGGAAAGCCTGCCCGTAAGTTGACCGGTGGCCGTGTCGATCACCGCCACCGTGTCGGCGTTCGCGAGCGTTACGTATAGTTGTCGTTCGTCCGGGCTCAGCAACAGTGCGCTGGGGTGCGATCCCGCCGCGGTGGGCGAGTCGGGAGCGAGCAGAGGTATCGAGCGCACGATTTTCCCTTGCTGAAGATCAAGCTGGGCCACCCGCGAGGCGTTCCACAAACTACAGTAGGCGGATCTTCCGTCCCGCGTCGCTACGACCGCGTAGGGATAAGAAGCGGGAACAAAATTCCGGGTGCTCAAGTCGAAGCGCCGGAGAATGGCGCGGCTCGCCGCATCGACCAGCAAGACATCGTCCGAGAGGTTGTCGGCCACTAGGATTTTCTCCGACTCGCCCTGGTCGATCACAGCCAGACCGGCAGGATAGGGAACAGCCTTCCCTGCTGGTACGGGCGGGGTCTGGTGCGTTCCCCGCTTACCCGCGGCGAGCGGCTGTAAGGGGATGGGTAGAAACGACTGCGGCGTCACGCGTCCGTCGGAGAAGGCATAGACAGCGATCCCATTCCCGGTGTCGCCCTTGAGCTCGCCGGTGGGATCAGTCAAAGAAGCAACCGAGGCGTAGAGTCGCTTGCCGTTGCCGCTGAAAGCCAGCCCCAGGAAATACGTTTGCTTTGCATTTACCTTGAAGCGGGAGTCGGGATAATCGGAAAGACGATTCGCCTGCACATCCAGGACGGCGATGGATTGCTGATAACCCGACTCCGCAGTTCCCCGACCATTGTTTAGCAGCGCAAGGTAACGCCCGTCCGGGCTTAGCGCTACAGCAGTCGGGAAGCTATTTGTCGATTGGGGCTCGCCCGGAAGAGGATTGAGAAGCAATTTGCTCGAAGGGAGGTGGACGATTCTGTGGCCCGGCGTCTCCTGCCCGCCGCAGAACTGGATGACGCTGAACAAAACTGCACCAGCCAGGGCTGTAAAGACTGCGAGTGAGCGCAGCATATATACTCGGGAGCATGAACTGGAGCTACTATTGAAGGTTGCCCACAAAGTTCCTGCCGAACCCTCCTCCACTTTCGGTGGCAGCTATCTGCTGATCTGAGTCCGGCAGCACAGGTGGGTCACTTCCACCAACCTCACCCGACATAAACGGAACCAAAACGGCCCGCAAGCGCGGTGATCCCCGCGAAAGCAGGAATCGTCGCACGCTTTCAGCCGGAATTCCCTTTTTGGTTTTCCTGTGCCTGAAAGTAAACGCCCCTTTGTCTCCAACCGAGCCCTTTCGGCGCGTTTTTCGGCATATTTTCACTCGCCGAGATGCCCGAACGACTCTCTTCTGCCTTCCGCGAATCCTGAACGCCTACAGTCGTCGCCTGCTCCATCAGTTTATCAGACACCGCCGTCTCCCGGGGGCGTTTTCGTCCGTTTTCCTACTACCCGAGCCGGAGTTACCCCGTGGGAACCGGCAGCGGCGCGATCCTGCCGAGCATGGCTCCGAGGAGCCGCCGCGAGATGGCTCTCTTCCAGCAGTAGCCAGTAGTAGCGGGCACGTTTGACCAGCCGACCGACCGTAATCACCAGCCTCTGCTGCAATCTGGTCAAGGACCAGTTGTCGGGCATCTTTGGCAGCGCCAGCCGCCGCCACAGGTTCCCCAGGTTACAGGCGATCGCGCTTAGCCACAGCGGCACCTCGTTAGACCGGAACCGATTGCAGCTCAGCCGGGTCATCTTCACCGCTTGCTTGCCTTCCTTAATCCACTGTTCGCCCGTGCCGCGCTTGTTGTAGAACCGCACCACCGCTCGGCTCGGCAGGGTCAGGTTGGTCACGATGGAGCCGACCCGAGAGAACAACTTCCCCGCATGATGCTCCACCTTGGCCACCACCCCCCGCGCCGTCTTCCAACCGGCCGCCTGATAAAGAAAGCTCTTGCACCAGACAACGGGTTTATGACTCGGCCGCCCCATCGGGCGTGTCAGCAACTCCTCGATTGCTCGGTCCAGGCTGTCGTTGGACGGGATGCGGATGGCATACTTCACGCCGCGCTCTTCCAGCACCTCGTAAATGTCCGGCTTGGCAGAAGCCGCGTCGGCACGAAACACCACCTCTTTGCCCAGCTTTTGTTGCAGCTCGATCTCGGGCCGCAGTAGTTCTTCCCAGCCGTCGGCACTGTGGACGTTGCCGGGCCGTAGCTTGGCCGCCAGACAGTCGCCCTCACGGTTGAACGGCAGCTGCGGACGATAATAGGTCAACTCGAAGTCCCCGTTGTTAGCGCTTTGCTCCTACTCTCAGTACAACGGGGTCTCGGTGGAACCCATGTCCACGATCGTCCGGTACCCTTAATCTATCCTTTCCGCTCTCCCGATCAGTGCCCGATTGCGTCGTGCCCGTCCCGTGAAGTTCTTCTCTTCGGCCAGCATTTCAGTCTCGTGGGTCTGCAACCGGGAGGTCAGAGCGGCGCCCCGATCCCAGATTTTCTCGCAGCCGATGAGTCGGAGAACCGGGTCCTGGGAGAGCCTTTCGCCCTTGTTGAGGTCTTCGTAACCAGCCAGGCGGCTATAGACGGATTGCCGCAGCAAGTCCACGAAGGGAAACTGCGTATTTTGCCACGGCGAGAGACCGTCAGATGTTTTTCGATCAATTCTCCGAACCCGAGTCGCTCGTCGAGTTCGCAAACCAGGATTAGCCCACCGTCGGAAGTGACGCGGGAGCCTTGGAAACCGATCCTGAGAGAGGCGTTGAAGGAGAGCTGAAAGGGCTGTTTTTAATCTCACCAATTGGGTATCGACCACCGAATATATTCATCGCGTTTATACCCGTATGGATATTGATGGCCGCGGCAATTAGAAGACTCAGAGACAGAGTCCAAAATGGAAATGTGGGTTCAATCCCTGGAGACGGAGCGTTTTGACTTCGTGGTGGTGAGCCAAGGCAGCCAAGCCTTCGAGGGGCGCAGAGTGTTGGACCGTGCCCAGCAGTTAGATCGCCGCCGGCCCGTTTTGGTGGTGACGCGCTGCATAGATATGCCATGCTATCTCGAAGCCATGCAAATGGGCGCGATCGATTACCTGGAGAAGCCGGTTCCCCCTGCGGATTTATTGCGGTTCGTTCGAGCGCATGTCCAGTGCGACCGGCTCGAGATGCAGGGTGGCGCGGCCTAATGCGGCGGCGAGCGTCTACCCGGCGGGCGCAGCCTTCTGGGGCATCTTCTCGATTTTCGGGGCCAGCAATTGCACAACCACCATGGTCAGGGGATGCATGACGCCGGCGATGATAAACAGCGGGAGATACGAGTGATGTTGCAGGATGTGGCCTGTGACCCATGCCAGGATTGCTCCTCCGAAGGCCCCGGCGGCTCCTCCGATTCCTACCACCGAACCCACGTCCCTCTTCGGAAATATGTCTGAAGCAAGGGTAAAGACGTTGGCGGACCAGCCCTGATGGGCGGCGGTCCCGATCGAGATGAAAGCCAGGGCCTTCCAAGGGCTAGCGGAAAACACTGCCAGGATGCCCAAAGGCATGCACAGGG
>Ga0326727_10008877_pt1 | contig 25177 bp, 22 predicted proteins | sample MB2enrmetagenome_FD_207643 | JGI IMG/M metagenome (GOLD analysis project Ga0326727, IMG submission 207643) | Lab enriched peat soil microbial communities from McLean, Ithaca, NY, United States - MB29MY | ecosystem: Environmental > Terrestrial > Soil > Wetlands > Peat | place: USA: New York... | reverse complement strand
GGCCGCTGCCGTGCTCTCCCCCCCAGCACGGCAGCGGCGCTCCTCTTCCCCCACGCGAGATTCATTGCCTTCGGAAACCGTTGGAAGAACAAAACACAAATACATGGCAAGAACAAGATACAAGCGCGGAGTCTCGGATTTTGAGACTCCGCGGCCCTTCCTGCTCACGCAGTCACCATCGTCTTGGGGTGCGGGATCACTTCGGGCGCGGTCAATCCGTAATTTCGAGAATTTGGTGAACCAGTAGTCGGGTCGGTTCATGGAATGTGCTGTCGGGCGGCGTCGGGCGTTTGTAGGGCCGAATAGCATTCGGCCCAGGCCGAGCGCCGCTCGGCCCTACGATTCACCACTACGATTCATCATCCTGGCCCCAGGGCACGTCATCTTCGGCATTGGGCTCAGCCTCAGGATTTTCGCGATCCAATTTCCAGCGCAGCGGGTTCGAGAGAATGTAATCGCGGATGTTCAACAATTCTCTCTCATCGCGGACGATGCGCTCGAAGTAATCTTCCTGCCACACAACGGCGTATGGATCGTTCCAAAGTTTTCGAATTCGGCTGGTGACGGCGGACTTGAAACCTGATGCCCAGGACGCCAGCGAGCGCGGACGCATCGGTAGGATTGGATTCGCGGGGCCGATTGGTGATTGGGCCTCGTCATTACTGTAGGGCCGAACAGCGTTCGGCCCAGTCCCAACGGTGTCGGGCCCCACAATGGGCCGAAGGCTCTTCGGCCCTACGGCGTCCGGAATTACGTAGCCGCTATTCCGCAAAATGTGCTCGCCCTTTGGCCCCAATATCCACAAGATTCCGTGAAGATGATTCGGCATCACGGTAAAGGCGTCGAGTTCAATTTGCGGCCGGATTCGGACAGTGTCGAGCCATTGTTCGCGCACAATCCTGCCGCAATCGTTTTCGCGCATCTGGTCACCAACAACACTGCCAAACACGCAGCGTTTCCCGAACGCGCAGATCGTAACAAAATATGCTCCGGGCAGAGAATAGTCGTAATGAGTTAGGCGGATCGAACGGCGACGATGGACTTTGGGGTTGTATTCCATTGCAGGCCCCGGATTCGGGCCATATTTGTAGGGCCGAGCAGCGCTCGGCTTGGGCCCAAAGCACTTCGCCCCTACATTCGGCCGAACGCTGTTCGGCCCTACGTTAGTCACGGTGGCGATTCCAGATCATCCTTGAGGATATTCAGCAGGTCGTCAGGCAGTCTCATGGCGCGGTGGCTTTCGCTGTATTCCTCCACCTTGGCCACCATACGTCGCAGCGTTTCAGCGCTGATGCCTTTCTCAGCGGCGATCTTATCTTCCATTTCGCGCATACGGCTGAGGTCGCTCAAGTCGGCGTTCATGATGACACTTTTCTGCCGGTTGACGATGCGCGCCACGCCGCGCCCGTCGTCAGGGTCGCGTGCGGCTTTCCACATTTGCTGGATCATCGTGCATCGGTTTCAGCAGATTCGCTTCAATGTTGAGGCGGTGCTGCTGGGAGCACTTCCGCATCTTATCCAGCGAGCCTTCGATCATCTCCGCGATGGCGGGAATCTCGACGCGCGTGTCTGTGCAAAGGACCGCGATGGGCTTTTTCCTTTGCTCGGCGGGGATGGACAGGATAACGTCAAAAATCAGCGAGGCCAGCATGGTGCTGTTCCTTCGCTGCGCTCAGGACAGGCTCTTGCCGCCGCTGAAGCCCACCAGCCAAGGGCGTTCGTCTTCCAGATAGAGTTGGCGCAGGGAACCCTTAATATCCTGAAAAATGGTCTCTGGCATCGGGGCTGGTATCCCCCTCAAGGCGTTTCATTGCAAGAATGGTTTTCAAGGGATCAATATACTACACCGCACATCACCGGGTGGCCACCCTAATCCCACACGGCGCCTCTTACTCGGCTGTTTGTGGGCGAAAAGTCCAGAGCGGGATTCTTCGCTGCGTTCAGAATGACAGCATGGCTGGTCCGCGCTCAAGCATCCCGCGCGTCGTTGTTCGTCACGCGCCGTTACGCGGACGAGAGCCGGCCAGGACGAGAGCCACACGAGAGCCGGCCATTGTGCATACGCAACCTTTCGGTTACAATCGCCTTTGGTTCCCGTGTTACTTTGCCACAGGGAGTAAAATCGGCTTGAAACTGTAAAGACATTAGCAATCCTCAATTCGAACTAAGGTTGTCCTCAAAAGTGGGGGCGATCGACTACAGCCGGCCTGGAGGAGAGAATGTCTTTACTGAATGCGGCCGATCTTGGCTTTCAATATCCTTCTCAGTCTGATCCGCTTTTTCAAAAGGTTTCGTTTGAAATAAATCCCGGCGACCGAATCGGACTGGTCGGTCCCAACGGGGCAGGGAAGTCGACACTTCTGCGCGTTCTCGCTGGCGAGATCGAGCCGCAGTCGGGCGTGGTGGTGCGGCGCCAACAACTCCGCGTGAGTTACGTTGCCCAGGAGAGTTCCCCAGACGGGGAGGAAGCGCTTAGAACTTATGTCCTTCGTGCGCGACCGGTGTTGGCAGAGATCGGCCAAGAAATCCGGCGCCTCGAATGGCACTTGGATGACGACGACCGGGCTTGCCGCTATGCCGGACTTCTGAGCGCGTTCGAAGAGAAGGGGGGATTTCAATTCGAAGCCGAAGCTGAGAAGGTCCTGGATGGGCTTGGGTTCCAATCTCGTGAGCAGGCTTTATCTGTGGCGTCACTCTCCAGCGGGCAGCGCGCGCTCGCGGAACTGACAAAACTGCTGCTTAGCCCTTCCGATCTCCTGCTCATCGACGAGCCCACAAATCATCTCGACATGGCGGCTCGAGAGTGGTTGGAGGAGTACCTCGCTTATCTTGAGGTTGCTTATCTTGTGGTCTCGCACGATCGCGCTTTCCTGAATCGCACCACCACTCGCACCTTCGAATTAGCACGCCAGACAGGACGGCCGCAGGGGCCACCCCTACACCGCACCCTGGTCGTCTACGAAGGGAATTACGACTTCTACGTCGCGGAGCGCGCTCGTCGGGAATCGCAAGCCCGGGAGCGCTTCAACGCGAACGAACGGCGCGCGACGGCCGCGAGCCGGGCTGCCGACCGGCGGATGACGCTGGCGCGCCGCGTGGCCAAAGTGCCTCAGGGTGTCCGAGCAGGGAAGGACTTCTACGCCCGCAAAGCAGCCAAAGTGGCGCGCACGGCGCGAATTCTGCGCGAACGGACGTCACGCCTGCCGGCAGCGGAAAAGCCCTGGCGAGAAAAAGACATCCCATCGCTCGATTTTCCCAATGTCTCCCGAAGGAGCGGCGTCGTACTGCGCGTCGATTGCCTCAACAAGGCTCTTGAGGGTAAGGTCTTGTTTCAGAACTTGAGCTTCGACGTTCAGTCTGGGGCGCATTGGGCAATCTTGGGCCCAAACGGCTGCGGCAAAACAACGCTCTTCCGGATCTTGCTGGGTCACGAGACTGCCGACTCAGGGAACGTGCAGTTCGGCGGCAAAACTCGACTGGGTTACTACGCCCAAGAGGGCGAGAACCTGGACGATTCCAGATCTCCCCTGGAACTTTGCCTGGAAGTTCATCCTGACGAGACGTGGGTCCGCACCGTTCTTGGCTGCCTGCGCCTGCGGGGAGAAGAGGCGAGGCGCGCCATCCGGAAGATGAGCGCCGGAGAGCGCGCCAAGGTTTCTTTGGCGAGGCTGCTTGTCAGTGGCGCCGACTTCTTGCTTCTTGACGAACTCACCAACCACCTCGACATCGAAACACGCGAGGCGGTGGAAGATGCGCTCTTGCGCTTCCCCGGAACTATCCTGTTCATTTCTCACGACCGCTACTTCGTCAAGAAGCTGGCAGATGAGATTCTCGACCTGTCACCCGTGCACCTTGGGGGCACAGGCACTCTTGCTTGTGACCAGGTCTGAAGCACATTCAATCGCTGGGGCACCGGCAGGAGTGCCACTGCATTGCGCCTGGCAGAAACCCTCGCTACCCATGGCAGCGGCGGAAGAGTTGCGTGAGCAGTTCCAGCGCCAGGTCTGTTTCGTGGCGCGTGATGGTGAAGGAGGGAGCTAGGGTGAACACGTTTTTGTAGTAGCCTCCCACGTCGAGCACCAGGCCATACTTGCGCCCGGCAACTTCGAGATCGCCCTTCAGGCCCTCCGCAAAGATGCGGTCCACGAGATCGCGGTCCGGGGTTACGCCATCCTCTTGGCAAACTTCAATGCGCAACGCCATCCCGAGGCCGTCCACGTTCCCGATGATACCGGGAAAGCGGCTTTGCAAATCTTTAAGCCCGGCGAGGAAATATGCGCCTTTTTCGTTCACCAACTTTTCGTAGTCTTCCTCCTCGAGCATCTTGAGCGTCTCGAGCGCCACCGCCGTGCCCAAGGTATTCGAAGAGAAGGTGGAGTGCGTGGAGCCGGGCGGAAAAAGCTCCGGCGCGATCAGCTCTTCGCGCGCCCAGATGCCGGAGATGGGATTGAGGCCGTTGGTGAGCGCCTTACCAAAGACGATAATGTCCGGGGTGATGCCGAAATTCTCGATGGCCCAGAATTTTCCCGTGCGATAGAAACCCATCTGAATTTCGTCGTCCACGATCAGTATCTTGCGCTGGTCGCACGTTTCCTTGAGGCGCTGGAAGTACGCGCGGGGCGGAATCACATAGCCGCCGGTCCCCTGCACGGCCTCGATATAAAAGGCGCCATATTCGGCGCTCTGCGCCTTCGCGTCCCATACGGAGTGATATTCATTGTCGAACAGCCGGGCGAACTGGTCCTCACAATAGAGGTTGCAGGTATCGGGCTTGAGCCCATAAATGCAGCGAAAGCAGTAAGGGTAAAAGACAAACTGCGCCCGGTCGCCGAAGTGGCCGTAGCGGCGGCGGTAGCGGTAGCTCGAGGTGATGGCGGAGGCGGCGAGCGTCCGCCCGTGATAGCCCCCCATAAAAGCGAACATCAAGTTCCTGCCGGTATAATTCCGCACGATCTTCAGCGAGTCCTCGATGGCTTGCGAGCCGCCCACGTTGAATTGGACTCGGCCCTTCACTCCAAACCGTTTCTCGCAGTATTGAGCGATCCGCGCCGCCACCTCGACCTTCTCCGCGTGCAGATATTGGCAGGCAAGCTGGGGAAGCCGGTCAACTTGCCGCTTGAGGGCCTCGCCCAGCCTGCGATTCTTGTAGCCGAAGCTGGCCGCTGAATACCACATTTGGAGATCGAGATAGGGCGTGCCACGCTCGTCGTAAAGGTAGCTGCCTTCACAATCGACAAAAACCTTGGGAGGGTCCAGGTAGTGGACCGTATCGCCAAAGGAGCAATACTTCCGTTCGAGATCCAACAGTTCTTGAGTTTGCGTCAAACGATTAGTGCCTCCGGAGTCGAGAGTTGACAGTCGAAAGTCGGAAATTACGTTCCGCCCTTTCAGGACGACGTGCAAATGACCCCTCACCCGTCCCGCTCCGGCTGGTGAAAACGCCGGCAGCGGGACACCCTCTCCCCAAGGGAGAGGGAAAGGACCAAAATCGAGACCCGCTCCCCAGGGGAGAGGGCAGGGGCCAAACCTTTCAGGACGACAGGTCTGTCCCTGCGTCGCCGTCGATCAATTGCGCGACGGCGTGCTCAACTTCCGCAAAGGTATTGAACGGATGGCACGCCTTGCCGTGCTCCTGGCAATAAGCGAGCAACTGCCGCTTGGCAAAGACCAAGTCCGCCTCATCCACAGCGAAGCGGTCCGAGAGGCCGTCGCCCACGAAGATGACGGGATGATTTCCCTTGCCGAAGCGCCTAAGCAGCGCCGCTTTGCAAGTGCCGCACCCATGCGCGCAAGGCTCAACCGCGTGAGGGAAGGAGGGTATCAGGCGGCGGCCTTCGAGCCGCAGGGCGCTCGAAAACACCTGCAGGCCGTTTCGAACCGGCCCGTCCATGCCGGCCCGCTTCAGAATTCGAGCGATCACATAGTCGAACCCCTCGCTCAGCACGTAGAGTGGAATACCTCGCTGGCGAGTGAAGTGGTAGAAGTGGGCAAAGGTGGGGTCCACGAGGACCGCGTCAATCAAGGCGTCAAGTTGCTCCGGCGAGGCGTCCACAAGCGCGATCTGGCGCTCGAGGCACTCGCGCGAGCCGATCAATCCGCGCGTCCACTCCTGTTCGACGGCCTGCCAGGCAGGATGCGCCAGTTGCGATAGGATTTCATCCGTCACGTCACGCTGGGTGATCGTCCCATCAAAGTCTGTGAAGACGATCGGACCCGCCGCCGCGTTGGCTTTCCTTTGCATTTGATTGATCATTGTAACGGCACTCAAAACGAAAAGGCGATTTCAAATGGCAAATGGCAAAATGCAAATGGTTTAACATTTGCCATTTGGAGTCATTTTAACTACCTACCCTTTCCTTTCATCGACCAACCGCCGGGGCTTCCTGCCTTGCTCGAGGCCTCCCGGTGGGAAGGTACGAAACTCGAGCCGGTACATACCGCAGAGCTGGTTGGCCCAAACATCCGGGAATCGAGTCTCAAGGTTCTTACAGACGGCGTTTTCGACCGCGCTGGGACTAATGCCGTTGGTCAACTCGAGCCGAAACTCGAGGATGTCGTGGATGGCTTCCTGCCGGACCGCCACCTGCCAATTCTCGGAAACGCCCTCGACGTCGTGGAGCACGCGCTCGAAGATTTCGGGGTACATGTTTCCGGCTCCCATCACCACCATCTCGTCGAGCCGGCCGCGGATTCTGGCCATACGGCGCAGGGTGGCGCCACAAGGGCAGGGTGCGTCGATGAATCGAGTCACATCGCGGACCCGGTAACGAATCAGCGGCATGGTGCGCCGCGACAGCGTGGTCACCACGAGTTCGCCGTAACCTTCCGGGTTAGGGTCCACAATTTCGATAAAATAGTTGAACTCGTCCAGGTGATAGCCATCGCGCCGCAGGCACTCCAAGCCCGTGCCACCACCCTGCTCCGTGGATCCATAGCCGAGCACCACGGGACATTTCCAGACGCGCTCGACGTAGCTCCGATAAACTTCCGTCATGCGGTCTCCGGCAGCCAAGATCAACTTGAGTGGAAAGGCGCCTTCCTTTTCCGCAATCTCACTCAGGCTCACCAGCCAGGTCGGGTCGGCCGCGATGACGTTATACTTATATAGCGGCATGCGGGAATAGAGTTCCCGCGGGTGGGGCTTGCCAATCGCCGAACAGAAAACTCCCATGCGCTTGCAGGCCAAGAAGGTTACCCAGCCACTGATCCAATACCCGCCGTCGAAAGTGCAAACCACCCGATCGCCCGGCCGCACGCCGTTTTCCCACATCGCCGCAGCCTCGTAGCGGGCCGTAAAGTCCAACTCGTCGTAAGTAAAATAAACGCGCTTGTTGCCTCCCGAAGTGCCCGTGGTTTCGAACACCAGTTGCGGTTCCCGGCAGAGGAAATCTCCCGCCGGCAAGTTGCGCAAGTCCTCGGGGGTGGTGAAGATGTCCCGAAGATCTTCCGGGCGCCGGACTCCGCGGGGCTCGATGCCGGCCTCGAGCAACTTGCGCTTCAAAAACGCTTGCCGCTCGGCCGCGTAGCGCACCAACTCGCAAAACGAGTCGCGTTGCAGGCCTTCAATCACCGCGCGCGGGACGTGTTTACCCCAACGAACCAGGCTGGGGACGGATTCGCCGATCACGGCGCGCTCGACGAGTTTGCGAAGACTACTTAACATTTGGAAGAGTTCTTGGTTCGTGGTCCTTGGTCCGTTGTCCGTGGTCCGTCGTCCGTTGCACAAAACCATACCAAGTGGGACAACTGACAACGGACTATGGACGATGGACGTCCTGACGACTGACAACGGACTACGGACAACGGACGTCCTACATCAAGTACGACGACTCCCCGGACTGCGCAGGCCGTGTCGCCAGCAAGTCAATGTAAGTGCTCTTTTCGAGCAGCGCCTGGCCGACCTGGGCGATGGCATGGGCGGCATCGGGCCTGGACACATCCTTCTGACGGCGACTCATCTCGGCCAGCTTTTCCGGCTTGCTAAGCAATTGCGTTGCGACCTGGGGAATATCTTCAAGGGCTTCGGCCTGCACGGCCACGCCTTGCTGCACCAGGTAACGGACGTGCCGCTCCTCCGGTCCCGGGATGGGATGGGTTACAATCATGGGCAACCCGGCCGCGAGCGCCTCCGCGATGGTCAGGCCGCCTGGCTTGGTGATCAGCAGGTCTGCCGCGGCCATCAACTCCGGAATGGTATCCGTCCAGCCAAAGATGTGCAGGTCGAGCGTGACCTTGCCCCGCAAATGCTCGACGGCCTGCCTGATGATGCGGTCGTGACCGGCCACGACCAGTACTTGAAGAGGAAACCGGCACAAATCCAGGCTCTGGACAATGGCATCCAGCGGAGCGGGACCCATTCCTCCGCCCATCACCAACACCACAGGCCGTTGGGCATCCAATCCCAGGGCCCGCCGAAGTTCGGTTTTATCCTGGGGAAGCGAAAAAACGGGATCAACGGGAATGCCACAAACCAGAATCCGATTGGGCGAGGTTCCCCAGCTTATAAGCTGAGAGCGCGCTTCCTCGCTGCCCACACAATAAACATCCACTTCCGCCTGTGCCCAGGGAGGCTCAGTCTGAAAATCGGTTTGGACAGCCAGAAGGGGAGCGTGAAACCAGCCTTCGCGCTTTCCCAGGGCGGCGATCTCGAGTGCGCCGATCTCGTTGGCGATTACCAGATGTGGAGCGTAGGCTTTGAGCTGCTCGAAGACTTTCTCGCAGCCACGGCGAAAAACCCAGCGCGGAGCTGTGGCGTGGTGGAGTTTCTTCTGCCGGCGCTCGAACAGCCATCGCCAAAGACCCGGAGCGCGGCGCAGCAGCCACCAGTAAGGACGAACATACAGCGCGAGGAACCAGGAGCGCGCTACTTTCAGGGCATCCAGCAGGCGGACTTCGGCAGGGTCAATGCAATCGTAGAGCGCCCGCTGGAGCACTTCCGCTGCGCGGAGATGCCCCGTGCCGACACCCAAGGTTAGTATGAAGATGCGTTTTGAACTCACTAGGAACCTGGAAAACTGGAAACTGGAAACTGGAAAATAGAAACTGGAAAATGGAAAGTCGAAACTGGAAATGCGTATAACCGGGAAGCGGTCAATACCTCGGCCCTCGGCCTCAGTCACAGCTCGCTTTTAATTGTCGTGTTTCCGCGTTTACAGTTCTGTCCTCCCATTTTCCATTTTCCAGTTTCCATTTTCCAGGTTCCATCTTCCATTTTCCGTTTTCCACTTTCTGTCTTTACTGGAATTTTCGAATCAGCAGCACTGCGTTGAGCCCGCCGAAGGCAAAGGAATTGGAGACGGCCACGCGTATGGGTGTCTCTCGCGCCTGGTTGGGAACGTAGTCCAGATCGCACTCAGGGTCCGGCGCGGTGTAATTGGCCGTGGGAGGAATGACCGCGCGCTCGATGGCCATCACCGCCGCCGCCAGTTCGATCGCCCCGGTGGCGCCCATCGTATGGCCGTGCATGGATTTTGTGGAACTGATCGCCAGCTTGCAAGCGTGCTCCCCGAACACCCTTTTGATCACCTGCGTTTCCATCGCGTCGTTGAGGCGAGTTCCCGTGCCATGCGCATTAATGTAATCAACCTCCTGAGGAGCAACCCCGGCTTCCTCGAGGGCCATGCGCACCGCACGGGCCGGCCCCTCGAGAGAAGGCTGGGTAATGTGGCCGGCGTCCGAGCTCAGGCCATATCCAGAGATTTCCGCCAGAATTTGCGCCCCACGATGCTTCGCATGTTCCAACTCTTCGAGCAAGAGCATGGCTGCCCCCTCGCCCATGACGAAGCCCTCCCGATCCGCCGAGAAGGGCCGGCAGGCCCGGCTGGGGTCGCCGTTCCCGGTCGCCAAGACGCGCACGGACTCCCAGGAACGAATCATGCCGACGGTGATTGGCGCCTCGCAGCCGCCCGTCAGCATTATATCCGCCATCCCGTACTTGATCATGTGGAAGGCCTCGCCAATGGCATGGCCCGAGGAGGAGCACGCCGTGGCGGTTGTAAACGAAGGCCCTTGTGCGCCAAATTCCATGCATATCTGGGAAGTGGCGGCGTTGTGCATCATGCGCGGAATGGTAAAGGGATGCAGCCGTGTCGCCTGATTGGCATACAGGCTGAAATATCCGTTATCCAGGGTATTCGCACCCCCCATCCCGGTGCCGCTCACTACACCGAAGCGGGGACGCTCCTCGTCGCGAACCTCGATCCCGCTCGAGGCCATAGCCTCTTGCGCGGCCAGCAAGCCAAACTGGCTGAAGCGGTCCAGCAAATCGAGCCGCTTGGCGGGAAAGTAATCGGTAGGCGTGTAGTCCGGGACTTCCGCCGCAATCTGAACCGATAGGGCAGAGGGATCAAATTGGCCAATACGACGAACTGCTGACCGGGCTTCGAGCAAATTCTGGAAAAAGCTCCCGGCGTTCTTTCCTGCCGAAGCAAAGACTCCGACGCCGGTAATGACGACTCTTCTCACGATTCACCCTTAGGATCGATTATCTGGCGGCGGCCGGGGCCTCACCCTTGGCCATCGCCACCAAGTCCGAGATGTCCTTACCTTCCAGGACTCGCGTCAGGCTATCGACCACCTGGCGGACCGACTTCATGTTTTGGGCAACCGAGTCCGGGATATCAATCTTAAATTCCTCTTCCAGCGCGAAAAGGATATTGACCCCGTCCAGCGAGTCGATACCCAATTCCGCAAACTTCGAATCCACGGTGATCTTTCCCGGGTCAAGATGCTGTTCGCGGGCAATGATCTCAATTACTTTCTGGGTGGTATCCATTCCTCATCTCCTCGAGTGGGCTGTTGGCCCACGGATGCTACGAAGTGGTAATTCCGATGGAGTTTCTTTCCGCTAGTCGGGCGACAACCTGAAGCAGTTCGGAAAGGCGAAAGGGTTTCTCGAGCAGCGCAGAGGCGCCTAGGTCTTTCGCTAATTTCCTCTCTGTGGTGCTGATGAAGGAAGACATGAGAACGATCTCGTGCTTGGCATTCTGCTTGCGCAGATTTCGAAGCAGATCCAAGCCCGACTCGTTGGGCATGTGCAGATCAGCGATGATGATGGGACAATCATTGTCCCGCGCCAAAGCCTCTCGCGCGGCCAACCCGTCGGCCACCGCTTCCACCTGCGGGTAACCATTGGCTTCCAAGACCTCAGACAACAGGTCGCGGCTCTCCGGGTCGTCGTCAACAACTAGGATCCTGCTCACCGAGCATACACCCCCGATACTTCGCCCCTATAAGTTATGGCAAGCTCATGGCCAAGAGCCGATGAATGTTTATAAGTTATTGATGCAATTGGCGTTAATTGCTGTGTGGGGTGTGTTTTCGGTGAACTCTGCCTTCTGCGAGTGATCTCCGTGTATCAAATTGCCACACCTTAACGACTTTTCGTCCGGTGGCGGCCTTGCGTCTGAAGGGTTGTAGGGGCAACGCTTGTGGTTGCCCCTGGGTGACCACAAGGGCCGCCCCTACACTTTCGTAGGTCGTGGGCGCTGATCTCCCATGTGGCAAAATGCGACAAGTTGTTCTTGCAGTTGAGGCGCGACCTGCTATGTCGTTTTGCGGCTCTTCTCCAATTTACCCAGCCATAAGCCGCAATCCTCGCGAAGCCGGTTCGCGCTGCCAACTCCACGTCACGCTGTCTCCACGTTGGTCAGTTTCGGTTCGCGGGTCTTTCCGGCTGGTTTGGCGCGCCGCGCAGCCAGCCAGAATCCCAAGCGAAGGAGCAAAAGTAGACCCACCAGGGCACCGTAAAATAGCGGCTTGTGGACGTCCGATTTCACGAGCCAGTAATAATGAATAACGCCGGCGATAGCTGTAAGGTAAATCAACCTGTGCAACACCAGCCACCGCTTGCCGCCCAGGCGGCGAATCCATCCTGCGGTAGAGGTCAATGCCAGCGGGATCATCAGCACAAAACCGGTGAACCCCATCGTGATGAAAGGCCGCTTGCGCACATCCGCCAGCATATCCGCCCAATCAAAAAATTTGTCCAGCCCTATCCAGGTGCTGAAGTGGAACAGGCCGTAGGTGAAGGCAAACAAACCGAGCATGCGGCGGAAGCGGATCAGTTCCGGCATCCTGAGCAACTTGCGCGCCGGAGTGACAGCCAGCGTGATCACAATAAAGATAATCGTCCAATCGCCTGTCTGATGCGTGATGTATTCGATGGGATTGGCAGTCAGTTGGCCGTGTAGCGCCCGCCAAACCAACTGGCCCAAGGGTACCAGGCACAATACGAATACCGGCAACTTCATCCATTTGCTTCTGAGTAGTCTTCGCACGAACCTGCCCTTTCTGATACTCGCATCGCGGACATCATGTAGGGGCGAGCGGCGCTCGCCCCAGGGCCGAACGCCGTTCGGCCCTACCCTGCAAGCCTAGAAGTACTTCTTCAGGTCCATGCCCGCGTAGAGAGGCGCAACCTGATCGTAACCATTGAACATCAGCGTGGGACGCTTGAAAAACTCGCCCAGGCGGCGCTCCTTGGCTTGGCTCCAGCGTGGATGGTCCACGTGCGGATTGACGTTAGAATAGAACCCGTACTCCGAGGAGCTTTTCATGTTCCAGGTGGTGGGCGGCTGTTTTTCCACCAGCTTGATCTTTACCAATGACTTTATGCTTTTGAACCCATACTTCCACGGCAGCACCATCCGCACGGGCGCGCCGTCCTGGTTGGGCAGCGTTTCCCCATACATGCCGAAGCAAAGCAGGGCCAGCGGATGCATGGCTTCATCTAAGCGCAGACCTTCCACATAAGGCAATTGTATTCCCGCCCGGCTCCCCAGGGGCATTTGGCCTGGGCTGTAGTAACTTTCAAACGCTACAAATTTCGCTTTGGGCTGAGGCGAAACCTCCTTGAGCAGCGCACTGAACGAATAGCCAATCCAGGGCACCACGATCGACCAAGCCTCCACGCAGCGGTGCCGGTAGATGCGCTCCTCCAGCGGCGCCAATTGTTGCAACTCCTCGACAGTGAAAGTGCGAGGCTTGTCCACCAGCCCGAAGATTTTGACGCTCCAAGGCGAGGTGCGAAAGTTGGTGGCATACTTGGCGGGATCTTCCTTCCCCGTGCCAAATTCGTAGAAGTTATTGTAATGCGTCACATCATTGTAGGGCGTTATCTGCTCCGTGGTGCTGAAAGGGCTCTTGGCAGCCACGTTCAGCTTGGTCCCCGCCAGAACCGTTTGCGAGGGCCACGCTAACTCTTTCAGACTCTGTCCCACCAAAGCTCCCGCCGTCACTCCCAGCGCGCCCGTCAGGAATTTTCTGCGGTTCAAATAGAGCCACTTTGGAGTGATCTCCGATGAAGAAATTTCTGGCGCCTTTTTGACGAACATAATTAGCCTCCTGAAAATCGTCCCGCGGTATTCGACGCAATCCCCACTCATTAGTATACATACATTTGGCCCGGGTTTTTATTCCCCGATGACCGTGTTGACAGGGGCGACTTGATCTGCTGGGCAATGTCTGGGAGTGGTCCTCGAGCCTCCACCGCCCGTATCCCTATGTCGGTTCCGATGGGCGTGAGGAATCGAGCGCGCCCGGGCTGCGCGTATTGCGTGGGGGCGGCTATGTTGAATGGGCGGCGTGGCTCGACCCCGGCGCACGACACAGCGAACGCCCCAATCGGCGCCTTCGCTGGAACGGCATGCGCCTCGCCCGAAGCGTCCCAGGGGAGCAATGAGCGGCTCCCCTCGTCAAGACTTTGGCAATGGGCGAGAGGAGCCCGTTGACGAGACGCGTCATTTGTCGCTATCCACGCGGTCCTGGGAGGCAAGTTCAAGATAGTTATACGTCGGGTCGAAACCGATGCGGCGTTCCCCGGCGGCGGTACTCCAAGTTCTCAGATTATGCGCAGGAAATTCAGACTGGACTCGAGAGCCAGCATCGGACTGTTCGTAAAGGCGCTGACTTCGTAAGGGCAACCAATCTTGCATCCCTTGCAAAACTCCCAGAGCGTGGCTTCTTGCGCGATGATTTGCCGCGCGGCTTCGGAAGCAAAGATTTCCTTGAGAGGCGCCTGCGACTGGTGGAGCGTCTTGAACGCGCAGGGGAGGTGGATGGAACCATCGGGTTTCATGGAAATCAACTTGGAAGGATGGCGGCAGGGGAAGTGGGGACCGAATCCGCCATTGCGGTAGAAGGTATAATAGTGGGAATAGAAACGCACGTTCCTGGGATAGGCGGCGCGCAACTCACGCAAGAACAATTCCACCTTGTCGATTTCCGACCCGTGCAATTCCGCGTCGGGAAGCAGTTCCCCGTCCCGCATCACGTTGTGGACGGCCTCGGGATGCAACACCAAGTGGCGTTGCCTGCAAAACTCTGCCAAGTCGGGAAGGTCTTCGAGGTTCTCGAGGTTTACGGCAGCGTTAATCTGCGTGGTGAACGGCTTTCGCTTGGCCAGCACGAATTCGAGATTGGCCACGATCTTGGGGAGCGCGTCAATGCCCCGGCGTTTGGCAAAGCGCTGCGCGTTGAGGGAATCAATCGAGACTTCCAGCATGCCGAGTCGCGCCACACCCTCCGCGTACTTGCGGATGAGCAGGCCGTTGGTGGGCATGGATGTCCACATGCCATGGTCCTCGGCGTAGGCGATGTAATCGCAGGTGCTGGGGTTCAGCAGCGGCTCGCCGCCCGAGAAGCTGAGCGCGAAGATGCCCATGTCGCAAAACTCGTCGATGCGCTTGAAAATGCGTTCGCGCACCGCCCGGCTTTGCAGGTCGTTGAACTTTCCCTCTTCGCCGAAAATGCAATACTCGCAGAACATGTTGCACATCAGCGTGGTTTCAAACATCACCATGTAAGGGAGTTTGAAACCTGACGCGAGGTGCTTCAGAGCACATTTGGCAACATACGAATACTTCATATCCTGATCTTATACTCCTCGATCTTTCTGTACAGAGTTCGCCGGTTAATGCCGAGAATGGAAGCGGTTCGAACCTTGTTGCCGCCAGTCACCCTCAGCACATGGGTGAGATAACGTTTTTCCACCTCTGCCAGAGATGGCAACTCCGTGTAGAAGTCCTCCAGGCGGTTATCCTCGTGCGGCTTTCCACACAATTTGGGAGGCAGATTTTCGGGTGCAATGAAACCGGTGCGCGTCAGCGCCGCTGCCGACTCGAGAGCATTCTCCAGTTCACGGACATTCCCCGGCCATTCATAGCTCATCAAAGCGGAAAGTGCGTAGGGAGAAATCGAGAATTGCTTTCCCCGCTCGCTTCCGAACCGTTTCAGGAAGTGCTCTACCAGCAAAGGGATATCCTCGAGGCGATCTCGCAGCGGCGGGAGGTCGATCTCGATCACGCGCAATCTGTAATAGAGGTCCTGCCGGAATTTGCCTTCCTCGACCAATCCAGCCAGGTTGCGGTTACTGGCGGCAATGATGCGCACGTCCACCTTGATGACTTGGTTGCTGCCGACCCGCCGCACTTCCTGTTCCTCCACCGTGCGCAGGACATTCACTTGAAGGGCGGGGCTCATCTCGCTGACCTCGTCCAGAAAGACGGTGCCGCCGCTGGCCTCCTCGAAGATGCCGCGTTTGTTTTCGATAGCGCCAGTGAATGAGCCGCGCAGGTGCCCGAAAAGCTCCGTCTCGAGCAGCGATTCCGCCAGTCCGCCGCAGTTGACGGCATAGAACCGTTCCGCAGCTCGGGGCCCATTGCAGTGAATGGCCCGCGCCACGAGCTCTTTTCCCGTCCCGCTCTCTCCGCAAATCAGAACCGTAGAACGCGAGTCTGCGACCACCGCAATCTTCTTGTAGATTTCGAGCATCTTGGGGCTTCGTCCCACCAGGCTGGAGAGTTGTCCCTGGCTCCCAAGCTGACGCTTGAGGTTGCGGTTTTCGCGGACCAGTTTGCGGTTGCCGAGGGCGCGCTCGACCTGCAACAGAACTTCATCAATCTTGAAGGGCTTGGAAATATAGTCAAACGCCCCCGCCTTGACGGCTTCGATGGCGGTTTCCATACTTCCGAAAGCGGTGATGAGAATGACCTCGGACTCCGGTTGGATGGTCTTGTAGGTACGCAAGACGTCAAGTCCGTCCAAATTGGCGCCCAGCCTCATATCGCTGATAATGACGTCGAAGAGCTCCTGCTTCCCAACCTCGAGGGCCTCCTCACCACTGGCGGAAGTGACAACCCGATAACCCTCCTCGCCCAGGATCTCCCGTAGGAGTTCCAGCGTCTCGGGGTCATCATCAACAACCAGGATGTTGGCGCCCGCGGGCTTCGCAGGTTCGCTGGTTTTTGCGATCTTTGTGGTCTCCAAGTTTCCTACCTATCGCTTTCTACTGCCGCGCCCAATGCCTCGGCTTTCTCGCGGCAGTCGATGGGCAAGAGCAAGGTAAACGTAGTTCCTCGCCCCAGCTCGCTTTGCACGTGAATGGCGCCGCCATGTTGGCGAATGATCTGATCGCAAATCGCCAGTCCCAAGCCTGTTCCGGTTCCAATGGTCTTGGTTGTGAACATGGGATCGAACGCGTGAAGCATGGTATCTGGTGACATGCCCGCGCCATTGTCAGCCACGCGAACCGCCACTTCTCCCGCCGCCCCGTCCGCCGGCCCCATTTCAATCCGCAATGCGCCGCCCCTCGGCATGGCGTCCATACTGTTATTAATCAGATTTAAGAAAACTTGCTGCAAGTACCCGCCGTCCCCGTAAATCTTCGGACAGTCTTTTGCCAGGCTCAGCTTGACCTGGATCTTCCTAAGTTGCAGGGCAGGGGAGGAGAGCAGGACCGCTTCCTCGATGACGCGACGCAGGTCGACCAAGTCGATCTTCAGCTCAAACTTGCGGCTCCAGGAAAGCAGTTGATTGACGGTACGCACGATGTTGTCGATCTGCTTTTCGATGATCTGGAGCCGGCGGCGCGTCGAATCGTCGGCGTCTTTGCGCCGGGCGAGCAACTGCACGTGTCCGGATATGGAATTCAGGGGCGTCCCGATTTCGTGGGCCAGGCTGGCGGCGAGCTGGCCGGCCACGGCCAGTCGCTCCGAGCGCGCCAGCTTTTTCTGGGTTTCGAAAAGCTCCTCGTTGATGCGCCGCAGTTCCTCATTGGCCTCTGCGAGTCCCGCCGTGGATTCCTGAACTTTGCCTTCCAATTCGGTATTGAAATTCTCAATGCGGCGCAGCATACGGTTCAGGTGCGCCGCAAGCATTCCGATCTCATCCGTGCTTCGCAGGCTGGCACGCACGTGGAGCTGCCCCTTTTCCGCCCCTTGCATGACGCGAATCATATCCTTGACCGGGGTCCGCACCGCCCGCAAGAAGAAGATGTGAACCGCCAAGACAACCACCACCAGGCTCGCCAGCATCAGCAGCAAGTTGCGCTTCACTAATTGGTGGGTCACAATGCTGGTTTGCGACTTGGAAACCTTCAGATTCAAACATCCCACCGGCACTCTCTGGGAACGCATCGTGATGCCGATTACCCAGAACTTGCCGTGGTCGGTTTCAATGGTGAGCGACTCATCGTCCGGGCGCTCGAACTCGTCGTATTGCTCGATGCCGGGTGTGTTGTCGAGCTCGAGGTGCTCTCCCTGCGGCGCCGTGGTTGCCTCGAGACGGTGCGGCGAGTGCAGGTAAACATCGGCCTGCCGCACTCCCGGCATGTCGCGCTGCATCTGCTTTAAGACCCGCTGGAGTTTCGCAGTGTCTTGGAGGGCGTCTTCGTTGAGCAACTGGTGAGCTGTGGCTCTTGCCTGGGTGCAGGCTCTGCTGTAGATTTCCTCCTCAACCAATTGCCGGGTTAAGAGCATCGCAATGTAAGTCGAGACCCCGACCGCCAAAACAACCGCCAAGGCGAATATAGTGATAATCTTGGTTTGAAGGCCAAAACTCGATTGAGTCATCGAAAATACGCCACGCTGTGATTCTAACACCGGGTGTGGCAAAAAGGAACACTCCTCAAAGGCAGGTAAGTGGCTAATTCCAATCGGGTTGAGATGTATTCGAACTCTTGTCAGCTTCTCGGCCCTGGTGGCAAGTGCCGCTCGCACCTAAGCAATCACAGGAGGCGTCCATGGAGAATCGCGAAATCGCGGCCATCTTTGAAGAAATAGCAAACTTGATGAAAATCAATCAGGACGATCCCAAGTGGACTTTCAAGGCCGTCGCCTATGATCGTGCCAAACGCGCCATCGAAGGCTTTCATGAACGGCTGGAAGACATCTCTCGCGACCCCAAACGGAAACTGACGGAAATCCCGGGAATTGGCGAAGACTTCGCGAAGAAAATCGTCGAGCTGGTGGAGACCGGAGAATGCAAGTACCATCAGGAGCAATTGGCGAAAGTGCCGGCCAGCCTTCTCGAACTCTTGCAGTTGCAAACCGTTGGCCCGCAGAAAGTGCGCTTGTTTTACAAGGAAGCGGGCATCAAGACGATCGACGACCTGGAAGTCGCCGCCAAGGCCGGACGCTTACGCCACCTGCCGGGCATGAGCGTCAAATCCGAAGAGAATATCCTGAAAGCCCTCGAAGTTTACCGACGAGCCGCCGGACGCTTCCGCCTGGACACCGCCTATGAAACCGCGCAGCAACTCACCGGCTACCTTAAAGAGTTTGGCGGAGTGGAGGAGGTGACACCCGCAGGGTCGCTGCGGCGCGGGCGCGAAACCGTCGGTGACCTTGACCTGCTCGTTACGGGCCGGGACCGGGCCGGAATCGCGGACCACTTTGCGCGCTACTCCGGCATCGCCCAGTTGCTAGCCAAAGGCGAAGACAAAGTGAGCGTGAAGCTGCAGAACGACCTTCAGGTTGATGTGCGCTTGCTCGACCGCGAATCTTACGGCGCAGCCCTCCAATACTTCACAGGCTCTAAAGAACACAACGTGGCGTTGCGGGAGCGCGCCAAAAAACGAGGATGGAAGCTGAGCGAATATGGCCTCTTCCAAGGGGAGAAAGCTCTGGCCAGCCGAACCGAGGAAGAGATTTATGCCAAGCTGGACTTGCCGTGGATTCCCCCGGAACTGCGCGAAAACTTGGGAGAGATCGAAGCGGCGGAAAAAGGCGAACTCCCGAACCTCGTGGTGTTGGGAGATATCAAAGGCGACTTGCAAATGCACACCACGGCCTCGGATGGCCGGGCCAGCGTGGAGGAGATGGCGCAAGCCGCGAAGCAGCTCGGTTATGGGTATATCCTGATCACCGACCATTCCAAAGCCGTAACCATCGCCAACGGCCTGGACGAACGACGCGCCGTGGAGAACATCCAACGCATCAAAGCGGCGCGCAAGAACGTCACTGGAATCAAGATCTGGGCGGGCGCGGAGGTCGACATCCTGGGTGATGGCAGTCTCGATTACCCGGACGAAATCCTGAAGCAATTCGACATTGTCTTGGTGAGCGTCCATTCCCGCATGAACATGCCCGGCCCGGAAATGACCGCCCGCCTCCTGAAAGCTCTTGCCAATCCCTATGTGCGGATTCTTGGGCACCCGACCGGCCGCCAGATTCTTAAACGCGATCCGTTCGTTTTCGACCTCGAGAAGGTGTTTGCAGCCGCAAAGGAACATGGCGTCATCATGGAATTGAACGCCCATCCGGAACGCCTTGATCTCTGTGACCGGCACCTGAAGCTGGCGCGAGACCGGGGAATGAAAATCATCATCTCCACTGATGCGCATAGCCCCGCCCACTTCAAACTCATGCAGTACGGAGTGGTGACGGCGCGGCGTGGCTGGTTGCGGAAGGACGACGTGTTGAATACCCTGCCGCCGGAGAAGTTGCTGGCAAGCTTGCGGACGATAAAGCAGTGACGAGTGACAGGTGACGAGTGACGAGCGGAAAAGCAGGTTTCAGGCGACAGGTGCCGGGGGAGCGGTGACGAGTGACACCGGGCCACGGACTACTGACAACTGACCACTGACAACTGAGAACTGATTACTGACTGACGGAGACGCATGAACCCCAATTCACGCTGCCCAGCCGCCGTGATTTTCGACATGGATGGCGTGCTGGTGGACACCAATCCGTTCCACGTTCAAAAGTGGGAAACGCTCTTGAGGGAAAACGGCATCGTGTTTGACCGGGAAGCCCTGCCCAGACAGGTGCTCGGACCCGCCAATGATCCCACTCTCCGCCATTTCTTCGGCGAACGGATCACTGCGGATGACAGGCTAAGGCTCAGCGAAGAACTCGAGGCAAGATTCCGAAAGGCTTTCGCTCCACACGCCAAGCCCCTACCGGGAGTTGAGAGGTTGATTACTGAGTGCCATGATCACAGCGTGCTGGTAGCGCTGGCATCCGCGGCCATGAGCAAGAACGTGTTTTTCATTCTCGACGCCCTCGAGCTGCGCTCCCGTTTCCAGGTCATCTTGACGGCCGACGAAATCTCGCAAAACAAACCGCATCCCGAAATCTTCACTAAAACCGCCCAGAAACTCGGTGTCTGTCCCACCGACTGCGTTGTCATCGAAGACTCTTTCGTGGGGATCGAGGCCGCCAAGCGCGCGGGCATGAAATGCGTGGCGGTTGCTTCCACTTTTCCCGCGACCGAACTGCGCGCCCACACACAGGCCGACCTCGTGACTCAAACTCTCGAAGCGGTTGATCTCAAAAAGTTACGGGAACTCTTCGCTAGGGCCTAACGGGCTGCGGAAAAGCGCTCGCTAGTTGTCATTCCGAGCACTTCGCTTGTCATTCTGATTTCTAATTTCCGATCTCTAATTTCTGATTTCCGGCTGGGGTCCAAAGCGCACCACGGTGAGGGTGATGTCATCCGTTTGCGGGGAATTACCCACAAATTCGTTAACCGCGTCCACGACGCGGTGGCAGATTGCGTCCGCCGCCAGGCCGGGGCAACCTACCAGAGAATTCCGCAACCTGGTTTCTCCGAACAGTTCTTCATCCGCGGCGTGCGCCTCGGTGACCCCATCCGAGCAGACCAACAACACGTCGCCGAACTGCAGTTGGGCGCTGGCGACTTCGAACTTCGCGCCGGGAAACAAGCCCACCGGGAAATTCGAGGCGGTCAAGCTCTCAACCACCCCGTTGGCTCGGATGAGCTGGGGCGGAACGTGTCCCGCGTTGACGAACTGAAATCTCCCGGAACGGTCCAGTACACCGTAGAGTATAGTGGCGAACATTTCCGGTGGTGTCCGTTCGCAAAGAAAATCGTTCACCCGCCGAAACAAGAGGGCAAGGTCCGGATCGCCGGCGGCCACGCCCGCGAAGGCTCCTTGCAGGTTGGTGGCCAGCATGGCGGCTGGAAGGCCCTTGCCTGAAACGTCCGCCACGATGAATCCGTAACGCTCGTCGGGCAGATACACCATGTCATAGTAATCTCCGCCCACCTGTTCCATGGGCATGGTCGTGGCGTGTACCTGGAAGTAGTCGCTCTGCGGGAAGCGGCGCGGCAAAAGTCCTTGCTGAATGTTGCGGGCCAGGAACATCTCATGCTGGATGCGCTCCTGGTCCTGGGCGATCCGCAGCAAGCGAGCGTTCTCGATGACGGTGGCGCCTTCCACAGCGAGGGTTTGCAACACCTGGCGGTCGAGTCCGGTGACCGCGGTGGGGTGCGAGCGGGTATCGAGATAAAGCACACCGAGCAGTTCGGGCGCCATGATTTGGATCGTCTCACCCCTGGCCTCGGAAACCGGCAGCTTCTGCAAAGGGACTGCGACAATGCCGCGCACCTCCGCACGGACGATCCTCGTTTCCTGAGCGGTCCGGCCCGTCATCTGATCTTCCAGGATCACTTCTTCCTGGCCCGAGGCCGCCACTCGCTCCACGACCGTACGGGAGTAATCGGTGACCTCGCGTCCCAGGTAAACGCCGCCCGCTCCCCGCGCGAGTTTCAGATGAAGAACTCCATCCTTCTCGAGAAGGAAGAGCAGCCCGCGCTCCGCGTTGGTCAACTGTATCGCCGAATCCACCAAAGCTACCAGAACTTCCTCGAGCGCCGGGGCCCGATGCATCATCTGCGCCATGCGCAAAAGCAACCCGAGGTGCTGGAGCTGTGGGGCAGGCCCTACCGACGCCTTCTCCAGTTTTTCCAGCAGTTCCGGCAGCACTGCCTGGTCCTCCACGAAGGAGAGCAAATAGGAATCCGCCACACCCAAATTGATGCGATCGCCTGATTTCAGCAGGCAAGAAGTGATCTGTTCATTATTCACCGCCGTCCCGTGCCGGCTCCCCAGATCCTCAATCGCGTATCCCTTCTCGGTCTGAACAATTCGAGCGTGTCGGCGGGAGATTCGGCTGTCCAGCAACACCAGATCGCTGTCGCTCTGCCTGCCCATCGTGAATGGTGTGCGAACGATTTCAACTTCGCGCTGATTCCCAAACGCGTCACGAACGATCAGACGTGGGAGAGTATTCGCCATAGGTACCGCCTGCCTGAAAAGAATGTGAACGATTATAGCAAGGAACCATGCACCGCCATAGGCCCGCGTGATAGCATTTCGCCCGCTTCACGAGGCCGAAAGTATTGCCCCGTATACGACCTACGGCCTGCCACCGACCAGAATGCGTTTGACAAATCCCATCAAGACTTCTGATAATCGGAGGCTCCGGAATTGCTAAGGCTTCCATTATGCAAAAGTCGCGGCGCTTACTCAAAGTATTATTGGCTTGTAGTCTGGCAGCGATCCCCTCTTTTTCATTCCAGCGCCCGCCGGCAGAGGCCGAGAAGACGGCTGAACAGGTCCTCCGGCAGGCCATCATCATCGACACTCACGCGGACACCCCGCAGATGATGCTCGACGAGGGCTACGACCTCGCCCAACCGGACAGCACTTTCATGGTTAGCATTCCGAAGATGCGGCAAGGGCATCTGGGCGCCGAGTTTTTCTCCATTTGGGTGGACGTGACTTGGCCGAAGCAGGACCTGATTCACCGCGCACTCGATTTGATGGACGTCGTCTACGAGCAGGTGGGACGCCACTCCGACGTACTGGGCATGGCCACCACTGCCGACGAAATCGTGCGCCTTCACCTTCAGGGTAAGTTCGCCATCTTGATGGGAGTCGAGGGCGGCCACATCATTGAGGACGACCTGCGCGTCCTGGACATCTATCAACGCCTGGGCGTTCGTTATATGACGCTGACCCACACCGCCAATACCGACTGGGCTGATTCCTCCGGCGATCAGGCCAAATGGAACGGGCTGACGGATTTGGGGAAACAAGTCGTCCAGCGCATGAACCGCCTGGGGATGATGGTGGATATCTCCCACGTTTCTGACAAGACCTTTTACGATGCCCTGGCGGTCACCCGGGCACCGGTCATCGCCTCGCACTCTTCCTGCCGCGCTCTTTGCAATGTTCCCCGCAATATGACGGACGATATGATCCGCGCTTTAGCCAAAAACGGCGGGGTCATGGACATCAACTTTTATTCCGGCTTCCTGAGCCAGGCGTATGCCGACGCGTACAAGAAAATCGAGAAACAGTTGGACGCCCAGCTTGCGGCGGCGCGGGCGCGCTACGCAAGCCAGGGCAAGCGGCTACCCTACCCCGAAGAACAGGAAATCGAGCATTCCCTGCTCGGCGGATTGCCTGTGCCTAGTTATACGGTGATCGCCGACCACATCGACCACGCCGTGCAGGTAGGAGGCGTCGACCATGTCGGCCTCGGCTCCGATTTCGACGGCATTGATTCGGCCCCCAAAGGCATGGAGGATGTCTCGAAGCTCCCTGACCTGGTTCGGGAACTGGCCCGCCGCGGATATAGCGAACAGGACATGAAGAAGATTCTGGGCGGCAACCTCCTACGTGTGATGCGACAGGTGGAGCGTGTGAGCCACGAGATGCGGGCGCGGAATTAAACGCTACGGAGTTGGAATAGCGCTTAGGCGTTGCGCGACTTTGCTGACTTATTCACAACCTCATTCCGGTGAAAGCGGGCATCCGCTTTGCAAGGCGCCGATATACTATGGATTCCCGCTTTCGCGGGAATGACTGCAAACTTGGGGAGATTGAAAATGAAAAACCTTCTGACCACATTTTTCGCGATGATGCTTACCGCGGGGGTTCTTTGTGTTCCGGCCTGGACGCAACAGAGCGCCCCTCAGCATTCCACGCCACGGATTTCGCTGTTGGTACCTTCGGCGCTAAAAGAACAGGCTCCTGCCACATTCAAAGCCAAGTTCACGACCACGAAGGGCGATTTCGTCGTGGAGGTCACGAGCGCCTGGGCGCCGCTGGGCGCCGACCGCTTTTACAATCTGGTGAAGAACCATTTCTTCGACGGCGCCGCATTCTTTCGGGTGCTGCCGGGTTTCGTAGCGCAATTCGGGCTCAACCCGAGGCCTGAAGTCAATCGCGTCTGGGCCACCGCCACCATCAAGGACGATCCCGTGACCCAGAGCAATCTGACCGGTTACCTGACCTTCGCCACCGCCGGCCGCAACACGCGCACTACGCAGCTCTTCATCAATCTCGCCGACAACCAGAACCTCGATGGTATGGGTTTCGCGGCCTTTGGTAAAGTCGTCGAAGGCATGGACGTGGTCCAGCAGTTCTACAGCGGCTACGGAGAGGGCGCGCCCAGCGGCCGCGGACCTGACCAGGGCCGAATTACAAACGAAGGGAAAGCCTATCTCGATAAGAATTTCCCGCTGCTGGATAGCATCAAGGTGGCCATGATCGTACAGTAGGCGGTAAGCAGTAAGCAGTCGGCAGCAAGCAGTCCTCAGCGGTGGGTCGTCGGCTGTTAGTCGTCATGAGGTCGCCGTCACCCCCGCGGAAGCGGGGGCCCACGTTGCCCGCGACGAGGTGGGTTCCCGTTTTTGCGGGAATGACGGTCCCAAGCAAATGTGAAGGAGCACTCCCATGCCAGATCTAAAACCCGGCAAGTACGCGATATTCGAGACCAGCGAGGGTCAGATTACCTGCGAGTTATTTCCGCAACACGCTCCGCAAACGGTGGAGAATTTTGTTGGCCTCGCGACCGGAACGAAAGAGTTCACTGATCCCAAGACGCGCCATCCGGCCAAGCGGCCCTTTTATGATGGCCTGACGTTCCATCGCGTCATTCCTGACTTCATGATCCAGGGCGGCTGTCCGCTTGGCACCGGCACCGGCGGACCCGGCTACGAGTTCAAAGACGAATTCGCTAAAGGCGTGGCGTTCGACAAGCCCGGCAAGCTGGCGATGGCCAACGCGGGCCCGGGTACAAACGGCAGCCAGTTCTTCATCACGCTTGCGCCTACAAGTTGGCTGAATAACCGCCACACCATC
>Ga0326727_10008876_pt1 | contig 25182 bp, 16 predicted proteins | sample MB2enrmetagenome_FD_207643 | JGI IMG/M metagenome (GOLD analysis project Ga0326727, IMG submission 207643) | Lab enriched peat soil microbial communities from McLean, Ithaca, NY, United States - MB29MY | ecosystem: Environmental > Terrestrial > Soil > Wetlands > Peat | place: USA: New York... | reverse complement strand
ATCGAGATTAAACCAAGATGGCCGGGGATGGTCGAATGATGGCCGGTTTCCACCGGGCAAATCGTCGGTTGGCGCGACTTCACGCAGTCCAGGAAGTTTTGCTGGTGGTCCCTCGAATGATACAATTTGACCTTGCGCAGCGACTCCGGCAAATCCCGCACGTCCTCCCAATCGGTGTTGGACGCGCTGAATTGTTTGCGATCCACATGCACCCAGCCGTCGGTGCCGATCCATTTTGTGCCTTCCTTGATGTCGCTGTATCCGCCGGCAATCGTCATGGCGATGTCATTGGGGTATTTCAGTTCAATGCGATACTTGGCGCAGGTGTTCCAAATCGCGTTGGGCGGTGGAAATTCCCCGTGCCCTTCCACCTCCATCGGGCCGGAATCGTCGCAATCCATTCCCCAGTGCGCGATGTCGCAATGATGTCCCACCCAGTCCATCAACTGTCCGCCCCCGCAATTGTAGTTCCAGCGCCAATTCTTGAAAATGCGCGCCTGAATGTAAGGCTCCTTGCGCGACGGCCCCAGCCACAGGTCATAATCAAATCCCTCCGGCGGGTCGCTCACTGCGGCGTCAAAGGCGGCCGTGCCGGGAACAATCGCCTCCAGCTTGTCGGGCTTCTGCGGCAGATTGAGCTGCGCCAGCTTGCTCAACAGCGCCTTGCCCGAACCGTCGTTGTCGCTGTTGCCGCTGGGCAGCCCGACTTCGACGCGCGTGATTTTTCCAATCAGTCCGTTGCGGATGACTTCCGCCGCCTTTTGGAAGTTGTCCCTGGACCGTTGCCAGGAACCGGTCTGCCAGATGCGCTGGTGTTTTTGGACGGCCTTGACGATGTGCTGCTGCTCGACAATCGTGCGGGCCAGCGGCTTTTCGCCATAGACGTCCTTGCCGCGCCGGAGAGCTTCGGTGGCGACCAGTTCGTGCCAGTGATCCGGCACGGCCAGCATCACGGCGTCAATGTCGTCGCGCGCCATCATTTCGCGGTAATCATGATAGGCCTTGCAGTCCTGGTTGTTGTAGAATTCGTTGATGGTCGTGACGGCGTTGTGCAAACGGTCCCGGTCCAGGTCGCAGGCGGCAACCACCTGGCAATCCTTGGATTTGAGGAATGAGTTGGTGTTGTCAGGCCCCTGCCAGCCCCAGCCGACCACGCCCAGCGTGATGCGGTTGGAAGGCCGGGGGCGGCTGCCCAGCCCCACGGCGCATCCTGGAACAAAAATGGGCAACGCCAGCGCCGCCCCGGCGGTGGCAATAAAGCGACGACGATTAACGCGGCGCGCGAAGGGTGGATTGGAGTTTTGTCCTTCGGGACGCGATTGAGATTCTGGCGACATGAACCCAGTTTGCGTCCGGAGCTTGTGGCGGCAAGCAGAAAAACTCGCAGAAAAACTCGCGCAGAAAAAGTCGCGACAGCGGAAAAAGGTCCGAACGGTCCTCGAAGGCGGCGGAAATCAACCTTCATCCTTGGGCGGACACCAGCCATTTCTTGGCGGCGGTGTGAGCAATTTTAGACGAGCTTTTATTGGATATTTCTCTGGTTGCAATTACGAACCGCATTAAGTTGGGCGCTTGTCCATGACGGACACAAGCCGCTTGCATGAACATTCTTTGCGCGGGTGCGGGCCGGCCCATGGGGCCAAAATACGGGGACGCGGCGGCGGCCCCACACGCGCCGGGGCGACACTTTAGAGCCATTGGCTGAAACTGTATATGGGGTGAACACCCCATAGCCCGCGGCGGGGCCGGTGTTATCGTACGGAGGTGGATTAGAATAATCGGACAAAAATGAAAAAACAAACATGATGACCAGAAACAATGCAGTCGCGGCCGTCTTCCAAACCCGCGCCGAAGCCGATGCTGCCGTCCAGGAACGGCACGGCCTCAACCGGCCCTGTCCCTGATGACCCAAGTCGTTCCTATGAAAATCCTTCTTACCAGTGTGTGCCGTCCCATGGGGCCAAAATACGGGGACGCGGCGTCGGTCGGCTATGAATTGTTGTACAGCCAGGTCACGCGCGCCCAGGGCATATTCAGCCCGCGCACCGTCAACAGCACTTTTTCCCTCGAATACATCGCGGAGAACCTCGACGCGCCCACCGTGGTCTTGCAGTACCCTTCCAAGCGCGAATTGATCAAGGAACTCAAGAAAGGCTACGACTACGTGGGCGTCTCCTTCCTCATGGCGGTCATGCACAAGATGAAGGAAACGGTGGCGCTGATCCGGCGTTACGCCCCCAACAGCAAAATTGTCCTCGGCGGCTACGGCACCATCTTGAAGGACGAGGTGCTCAAACCGTACGCCGATTACATCTGCCGCGAGGAGGGAGTGGCCTGGTTCCGCCGCCTGCTGGGGGAACCGGAGATTCAGATGCCTTACAAGCATCCGCTGATCGTGAGCTGGCTGAAGATCTTTGGCTGGAAAGTTTCCGGCACGGGCAAAATCTTTGCCGGACTGGGCTGCGCCAACGGCTGCGACTTCTGCTGCACCTCGCACTTTTTTTCGCGCAAACACATCAAGCTGCTGCCGGAAGGCAAGGACATTTACGCCGTGGTCGAACGCTACCTGGCCTCCGACCCCAACCTGGTTTTCCTGATCCTGGACGAGGATTTTCTCCTCAATAAAAAGCGCGCCATGCAGTTCCGCGATTGCGTCATTGCCGGGGGCAAAAAACTTTCCATCTTCGCCTTCTCCAGCATCAAGGCCATCAGCCAGTACACCGTCGAAGAAATTCTGGAAATGGGAATTGACGGCTTTTGGATCGGTTACGAGGGGACGCGCTCCAATTACGCCAAGCAACAAGGCCGCCCAGTCGCCGATATTTTCAACGAATTTCGCGAGCACGGCATCACGGTGCTGACTTCAATGATCGTGGGATTTGACTACCAGAACCGGGAAGTGGTGGCCGAGGAACTGGACGGGCTGATGAAGTTGAAGCCGTCCCTGGCGCAATTCCTTATTTACGGCCCGGTGCCGGGCACGCCGTTTCACGAGCGCATCATCAAGGAGAACCTGTTGCAGGATGTTTACACCGACAACAAGGACCTCTTCTACCGGCGGGCGGACGGATTTCGCACGATGATCAAACATCCGACCCTCTCGGCGGAAGAGATCGAAGCAATCCAGACCTGGTGTTTTGAGCAGGATTTTCAGCGGCTCGGACCGAGCATTTACCGCGTGCTCGAATCGCGCCTGCTCGGATTGCAGAAAATGAAAAACTCGCCCAACCCGCTCCTGCGCGCCAAGGCGGAATACTACGCCGGAGAACTGCGCTACGCCTACCCGGTTTTCCTGGCGGGCCGCCTCCTCGGCCCCAACGCGGCCGTGCGCCGATGGATCGGCGATTTGGAGCGGCGGATTCATGCCGAATTGGGCGCGCCCGCTTTCGGACAACGGATCAAGTCGGTCCTTGGTGTCGCGGCGGCGCTGTGGACGGGAGTGACCTTGAAGCTGGATCTTTTCCAGCATCCCAAACTGAAACGCACCACCTATCGGGTGCCGGGCCGGCGCTGGGGCGCGTTTGAAATGTGGGAAAAATTCCATCAGGCCTCCGCCTCGCCCGCTTTTTCCGCGCAGGTCGAATTGCGGCACGCGACCGAGGAAGTGTGGATTCGCCTGGAAGGCGCGCCCTCCCCTTCCGAGGCCGAGGCTCTGGGACAGCGCATCCAGGACTCTCTGGCGCGGTGCAAGAGCAAACTGGTGCTGGATTTCAAAAAGCTGCGCTGGGACAAAGTGGAAAACCTGGAACCGTTGCGCCAAAAGCTGGCAGCTTATCGTTCGCGCATCCGGGTGGTGCTGCCGAAAATGTCGCTGGCCCATCCCGAGTTGATCCTTCTGGCCGCCATGTTTCACGCCTCCGTCCCTTATTGACACGCCAACCAATCGGGCCTTCAGCAAATCCTCGGCAACTGCTCGCCGCTGGCCATGTCGAGGATGCGGCTCGCCCCGATGGCGTTCTTCAATATCACCAGCGGCGGTTGGCCGTCTTCAACATTGCCAATTCGGGCCGCGTCCGCTCCGCATTCGTGCCCCCGCATGACGCGCAGAGCCTGTCCGGCCTGGGCGGCGGGAACAAACGCCACGAACCGCCCCTCGCAGGCGACCTGCAACGGGTCCAGTCCAAGCAGTTCGCAGGCGGCATGAACGTCCTCGCGGACAGGGATGGAATTTTCGTCAATAATTATTTTCCGCCGCGCGTCTTCCGCGATTTCGTTCAAGGCGCTGGCCAGACCACCCCGGGTCACGTCGCGCAGGCAATGGATTTCCACGCCGGAGGCCAGAAGCTGCAGCACCAGATCGGACACCGGCGCGGAATCGCTTTCAATCTTCCCCTGAAATTCCAACCCTTCGCGCACACTCATGATGGCCATGCCGTGGCGCCCCAAATCCCCGCTGACCAGGACGGCGTCGCCCGCGCGCACGCTCCCCGGCGCAATGACCAGCGGATGTTCAACGACGCCGATGCCGGCGGTGTTGATGAACAGGCCGTCGCCCTGGCCCTGGTCAACCACCTTGGTGTCGCCGGTGACGATTCGCACCCGGCACCGTTCCGCCGCCGCGCGCATCGAACTCACCACCTGCCAAAGCGTTTCCATCGGCAGCCCTTCCTCCAGGATGAAGGCCGCGCTTAACCAGAGCGGCCGCGCGCCGCTCATCGCCAGATCGTTGATCGTGCCGTGGACGGACATCGAGCCAATGTCGCCCCCCGGAAAAACAATGGGCCGCACCACGTAGGAATCGGTCGTGAACGCCAGCCGTCCGGCCGGAAACGACAGCACGGCGGAGTCGTGGCGGCCTTCGGAGGGCGCGTCGCCGAACGCCGCAAAAAACATATTTCCCAGCAGATCGTGCATCAATTTGCCGCCGCCGCCGTGCGCCAGCAAGACGCGCGGATACTGACGAATGGGGATGGGGCAGGCGGGTTGAAAAACCTGGTTCATGTGGTAGGCTATTTCTGGCCGGCAGGACTGTCCGTCATAGCCGCAAGGCTGGGCAGGCATGAAAGACTGCCGGACTTTCTATTTTTTGGTGATTCGATGCAGATAGAATTGATGGGCGGTTTGCCTGGTTTGGCGCGCCGGTTCGCCAGGATGCTGAAAAGCGCGGTTGAGAATTCGAATGTTCATGGTTGACAAATTGGATTCAAGTGGCAGATTGGTTATGGCTGGCAGGACCGCTGTTTTCATCGCAAGATGAGGGCACGCAATAAGGACTGCCGGCTTTTCTATTGGCGGCCGGGTCTATGCGATGCAGGTAAAAATGCTGGGTAGTTTTGGAACCATCCTTCGTTTCCCTGATGATGGCTTTAGCCTTGTATTTCGATTCCCCAATTTTCAGATTGCGCTCGACTTTATGGATGGCGGCAATATCCGGGCGGTGTTGCTGATCTTCTTCCGTCGTTACCCGGCCTTTTGACGTGATCTCAGGAATGGCTTGGACGGATTGGAATTCATGCGGCGTCTTCATGTGCCCCAAGGTCTTTGAGCGGGCCTTCTGAGAACCCAGTTTGATTGTGCCGAGTTCGGGATGTAGCGCGGAAGTTTGTTTGCGCATAATGGCATCGGCGCGTTGGCGCATTTCCTTGACGCTGCCGGACCAGTACTCGTCAGGAATTTCCACGAACTGAATGCCGTGGAGTTCATCGCCGGCCACATCCCCGCTATCGGGCGCCTTTTGCCCGGAGAGTTGGGGGACTTTTTCCGGTGCCGACGCATTGGAAAGTCCGGCGGCGAGGGCGTGGTTGCGATAACGGTAGTAAGCCGCGCACGCGCCCTCGGAGGAAACCATCGGCGCGCCCAGCGGATGCTCCGGCACGCAGGTCCGGCCAAAGGCCGGACATTCCACCGGTTTGATGCGGCCCTGCAAGACCAGGCCGCTCAGGCACTCGGCAGGCTCCGCCGTGGCGCGACCCGCCAAACCAAACCGTTTTTCGGCGTCCAATCCCTCATATTGACTTCGCAGCCGCAATCCGCTGGCGGGGATTTGGCCCAGCCCGCGCCATCGGCGCGCGGTGACTTCAAACACCCGCCGTATCAACTCCTGGGCGTATGGGTTGCCGTCCGGGCGCACCACCCTGGAATACTGGTTCTCCACCACCGCGCGGCCTTCCTCCAATTGCCGGACACACATCAAGACCCCCTGCAAAATATCAAGCGGCTCGAAACCCGTCACCACAATGGGCACCCGGTATTTCGCGGCAATCGGCGCGTATTCGGCGCAACCCATCACCGCGCAAACGTGCCCCGCCGCCAGAAACCCCTGGATCCGGCAATCGGGCGACGACAGCAACGCCTCCATCGCCGGCGGCGCCAGCACATGCGAGACCAGCATGGAAAAATTCTTGACCCCCCGCTCCGCCGCCTGATGCGCCGCCATCGCCGTGGCCGGCGCGGTCGTCTCAAAACCTACCGCGAAAAACACCACTTCCTTGCCCGGATTTTGCGCGGCGATCTTCAAGGCGTCCGTCGGCGAATACACCATCCGCACGTCGCCCCCGCCCGCCTTGACCGACAGCAAGTCCGACGCGCTCCCCGGCACGCGCAGCATGTCCCCGAACGAGCAAAAAATCGTGTCCGACCGCGAGGCGATCTCGATGGCCTTGTCAATAAATTCCAGCGGCGTGACGCACACCGGGCAGCCGGGGCCGTGGATCAACGTGATGAATTTTGGCAGAATTTCGTCCAGGCCGAACTTCACGATGGCGTGGGTTTGCCCGCCGCAGACTTCCATGATGGACCAGGGCCGGGTCGTGAGGCGGGCAATCTGACGGGCGTATTCGCGGGCCTTCTCTCCGTCGCGGTATTCGTCCAGATATTTCACGGCCCGCTGTCCTTCAACTCCAGCAATTCATCCATCTGCCGCAAATAATCGAACACCTCGTTCGCCTCGCTCTCATCCACCCGGCTGATGGCGAAACCGACATGGACGATGACATAATCGCCCACCTTTGCCTCCGGCACATAAACGAGGTTGACATCCTTCTGGATGCCGCCGAAATCCACCTTGCCCATGCGCGACAGCGCCTCTCCGCTGCCGATGCTTGTTATCCGTCCTGGTATCGCCAAACACATTGAGGATGATTGTACCGCCTGGACACATGAAGGGCAAGGCGCCAAAACGTCAGGCCGGGACTCCGTCCTGGGCGGTTGAAGCGGCCAGCCCATTCAGGTTAGGATACGCCATAATGATGACGGCTTTGGCATCTGGAGTTCTCCTGGGACTTTTCAGCGGCCTTGCCCCAGGCCCCCTGCTGGCGCTGGTGCTGGCTCAAACGCTGCGCCACGGCCCGCGGGAAGGCTGCAAAATTGCCCTGACCCCGTTGATCACTGACGCGCCGATCATCGCCCTGGCGCTGCTGCTCGCAACCAAGATGGCGCAACTCCGCCTCCTGCTTGGCATCGTGTCCGTCGCTGGGGGAGCCTTCGTGCTGTATCTGGCTTGGGATGGTTTCCGTCCAGTGCGCTTGGCCGGGGAAGTCCCGCCCGACAGCCCCGCATCGTGGTTCAAGGGAATCTTGACCAATCTGCTCAATCCGCATCCGTGGCTCTTTTGGCTGACGGTTGGGGCGGCGACCCTGGCAAGAGCAGTGGCGCATAGTATGCCGGCGGCGGTCGCCTTCCTGTGCGGTTTTTACCTGCTGTTGGTCGGCTCGAAGTTGGTGGTGGTCCTGCTGGCCGCACGGTCCCGGCAATTGCTGGCCGGGCGGCCCTATCGCGTGGTGATGCGCGTCCTGGCAGTGCTGCTGGTTTTCTTTGCCGTCCTGCTATTCCGGGAAGGATGGAAGCAACTGGCATGACTTCGTGTGCCGGGAGACGACTATGAGATTGCAATGAACCGCGTAACATCTCAAGATCGGGACAGCAAGGCACGTCGCCCGGTGGACTTACAAAATAAAGAGGAGAACTTATGTCAATACTTAGGACTCGCCCGTTTTCTCTGAGGCCCGTTGCGTGTTTTTGCGGTTTGATGTTCGGCGCATTGCTCAACCTCGCCGTCCAAGACGCCGGCGCGGCCACGTTCTCGATCTCTGATAGAGCCGCGTTCACCAACTTGATCAACACCAATGCCGTTTTCACGACCAACGGCTCGGTCAGTTCCAAGATTGAGGGACCGGTGTGGATACCCAATGGCCAGTACCTCGTCTTCAGCGACATGGCGAATAACAAGCTCAAGAAGCTGGTTCCGCCAGGCACCTTCTCCGATTACTTTGTGCCGGTGCCGACAACCATGAAATACAACGGCAATTATCTGGATTTGCAGGAGCGGCTGGTCTCCTGCGTGTGCAGCAACGTGTTGGAGGTGGTGATGACCACCAACGGCGTGGCGACTCCGCTGGTGACCACCTGTAAAGGACTGAAGTTCTATTCGCCCAACGACCTCACCATCAAGTCGGACGGCTCCATCTGGTTCACCGACCCCGGGTGGGACAGCGGATTGCCGCTGCCGCCGCCGTCCGGGTCCTCCGTGCCGGCCGGATTTCAAACCGGTTTGTCTGTGTATCGTTTTTACGAAACCAACGGCAATGCCACCGCTTCGATAGTGACTACAAATGTAGCAAAACCCAATGGCATCTGCTTTTCGCCGGATGAAACCAAGCTCTACGTCGCCGACAACGGCGTCTTCGGCAACTCGGGAAGGGTCATCGTATTCAACGTCACCAGCAGCAACACGCTGACGGGGAGCAATCTCTTCTGCACCGTCAGCTCGGGCATCGCGGACGGCATCCGATGCGACGTGAATGGAAATCTCTGGGTCGCCTCGGGAGACGGTGTCGAAATCTACGCGCCGGACGGGCATCTCATTGGCAAGATTGTCCTCAATACACTTTCCAACCTCTGCTTCGGCGGTGCCGAATACAAAACGATCTACATGACCGCCGCGCCAAACGTGTGTTCCTTCCCGGTGCTGGTGGCGGGCGCGGTGTCCATCAAGAGACTGACCGCTTGCGCCGCTGGAACTAATCTCTCTGTTTCGTGGCCGGCGCCGTCCACGGGATTCGGCTTGCAGTCATCGGACTCCCTGGGCAGCGGAGCAGATTGGACGACCGTAACCGACACCGTTCAAGTTACGAATGGACTGAACCAACTGAGCGTCTCCCCGACGAATGCCGCGAAATTCTTCCGCCTGCTTTTGAATTAACGCCCGGGCGATTATAAATAAGACCTACGGATAAAAAGCGCGCGAGTCAAGAGTGATCCCCATGAACGCCGCCACCATCTGCCCCAACGCTATCCCCCCATCGTTTGGCGGAACGCGCTGATGCCAATAGGGCCGGAATCCCTCCTGCGCCAGCCGCGCCGCCGTCTTTTCGGTCAGATACCGGTTCTGAAAACAGCCTCCTGAGAGCGCCACCTGCGCCAGTCCGGCCCGCCGCGCCACCGCCACGATCATCTCCGCCAGCGTGTTGTGAAATTTTGCCGAAATCACCCCAGCCGGGAGCCGGCCCTTCACGTCCGACAAAATGTCCTTCACCATCGGCCCCCAATCCACCGCCAGCACGGCCTCGCCCGCCGCACTTTCCCGGCCCGCGATTTCAAACGGAAAGGATTCGCCGGTCTCAATGCCGCCGATGGCAAATTCCAGTTCCATCGCCGCCTGCCCTTCAAACCGCGCCATTTGCCGCAGTCCGAGCAAGGCCGCCACGCCGTCAAATAAACGCCCGGCGCTGGACGTCAGTGGCGAATTCACCCCGCGCTTCAACATGCCAGTCAATCCCGCCAATTCCGCCGCGCCAAACGAACTTACCGGCAGCAGGTCATCTGACGCAAAGGCGCCTTCTCCAAAAAGCTCGTAAAGCATACCCAACGCCGCCCGGCGCGGCTCCTTGATCGCCTGCTCGCCGCCGGGCAGACGAAACTGCCGGAAATGCGCCGCGCGCCGGCAGGCGGTTTGCGTCAATACGAAAAATTCCCCGCCCCAGACCGTTCCGTCCAGGCCGTGCCCGGTCCCGTCCCACGAAACGCCCAGCAGCGGCGCGGCCAGCTCGTTCTCGGCGGCGCAGGCCAGCACGTGCGCGACGTGGTGTTGCACCGCGACGGCCCGCGCCCCCGCCCTCCGCGCCGCCAGCGCCGTGGCAAATTGCGTCGAAAGATAGCCGGGATGGCAGTCATGCGCGATCCACCGCGCCTCCGCTTCATACAACTTTTCAAAATCGCCGATGACGCGCAGAAAGGCCTCGTAAGATTGCGTCGTTTCCAAATCGCCAATATGCTGGCTGACAAACACCTGCCGCCCGACGGCCAGCGCCACGGCGTTTTTCAAATGCGCCCCCACCGCCAGGACCGGCGGCGCGCCGTCCGGGATGGACGCCGGCTTTCCCTCCGCCAGCGCCAGCGGCAGCGGCGCGTAACCGCGCGCCCGCCGCAACACCTGCTCCCGTCCCAGCACCACTCGCGCCACCGAATCATCGCCATGCCGGACAATCGGCCGGTCATGCGCCAGAAACACGTCAGCAATGCGGTGAAGCCGCTGTAGCGCCTCATGTTCATCAATGCAAATCGGTTCATCGCTCAAATTGCCGCTCGTCGCCACCACGGGAAAATTCAGTTCGCTCATCAACAAATGGTGCAACGGCGAATAAGGAAGCATCACCCCAAGATTCGGATTCCCCGGCGCAACCGACGCCGTCGGTGGCATCCCGACGCAGTCGGGACCTGTCCCGGTCGGCGACTCGCCGACCGGAACGGGAGACAACATCCCGGTCGGCGCAACCATCTTCCGCAAAAGGACGATGGGCGATTCCGGCGACTCCAGCAAGCGAGCCTCCGCCGCCAACACGCGGCAATCGGCGCGCGCCGCCGCCAGCGTCGGATACATCACCGCGAACGGTTTCTCCTCGCGCTGCTTGCGTTCCCGCAACCGTCGCACCGCCTCTTCATGGCGCGCATCCGCCATCAACTGAAAACCGCCGATGCCCTTGAGCGCGAGAATTTTTCCATCGCGGACGGACTGCGCCGCCCGCAACAACGCCGCGTGATGCGTGGCCAGAACGGCCCCGTCCGCGTCCCACAACTCCAGATGCGGCCCGCACTTTGGACACGCATTCGGCTGCGCGTGGAACCGGCGGTCCTGCGGGTCGCCATATTCCCGCTCGCAATCCGCGCACATTGCGAACCCCTTCATCGAAGTATTGGCCCGGTCATAAGGCAGCGATTCCACAATCGAAAAGCGCGGCCCGCAATGCGTGCAATTGGTGAACGGATACAAATACCGCCGGTTGCGCGGATCAAAAATCTCGCGCCGGCAATCCGGGCACGTTGCCAGGTCCGGCATGATGATCGCCGTCCTGCCGCCGCCCGTTTCACTGGCCCGGATTTCAAAACCGGTCTGGCCCGTCCCATCCAGCCAGCGGCACTCCAGACTCTCGATGAAACTGCGCGGCGGCTTCTCCGATTGCAGCCGCGCCAGAAACTCCTCCAACCGGGGGCGCGGCCCCTCCACCTCGATCAAAATCCCCTGGCTCGAATTGCCCACCCACCCCGCCAGTCGCAACTCCGCCGCCAGCCGGTGCGCGAACGGGCGGAAGCCGACCCCCTGCACCGCCCCGCGCGCCGCAATCTTCAACCGCGAAATCTGTTCATCGCCGCTCAATCGTGATTCCTAATTCAATTCTCAATTCCTAATCCTAATCCTAATCCTAGTTCCAACCAAAGCTATTTGAAGATTGGAGCATCGCGGCGCTCCGCCGCTGGTATTCGGGAGGGGCGAGCGCGAGCCCCTGAATATCTGAGAGATCAAATTGAACAGAGCAAACGGAGGAAGCAGAGGTTCTCTTTGCCCGCTCTCTGTTCTCTCTGTTTGCTCCTGTTCAAGGTTTTCGGTTGGTCTTCGAAACAAGCCGCCCCGACAAGTGCCAGGTTGTGTCGTCATTGCCTGTCCATCGTAGCCTTTGGCGAAGGTGTATCCCATAAACTACGCCCCGGCTCATTCGCAATACAGGGAACAATGCCGTCACCACCAGGACAAGGCTTCGCCGCTCGGGATCGGTATTCGCTTTCTAAATCACTATCGGACTGGTATTTTCCACGCTATGAAAGCGTGCGTCACTCAGTACTTGTTGCTTATGGCGCTTGTTACGGCCGCCTCAGCGCAGCAGGTTGGTTCCGTTCTCCAGACGAATCTGTCGTCCCTGAACCAAGCCCGTCTGATCGATTTCAAAATGAAGGGAGCCAGTGCACTTTCGTTCTGTTCCCCTTCCAGAGATCTGTTTGTCGCCTTTGCGCAAGAAGGCTCTCGGTCGGTTCATTGTTGGAACGTAGATACAGGGAAGAAGGTCGCCTCATACTCGGTCCCTCGAGGCTATCGCTGTGATGACTCGTTGCCGTCGCCGGATGGGAAACTTCTGCTGATCGTCGGGTACGATCTGATCCACGACGCGCTACACCAGGCCTTCAAAGTGATCCTCTTCGACGTCCAAACCACGAAAGTGATCAAAGAATTGGATTATCCTGACAACACCACGTTTGTCCAGTTCAGCCGAGATGGCAATTGTTTCCGGGTTTGCCAAGGGTTCCCCAGCCGGTCCCCGGATTGGCCTGTCTATGTGTATGATCGAAAGGGTAACATATTAGCAGGTGTTGTTTCGACGGCGTTCGCTCCGGCTGAAAGTTCCTTTCTGAAACAGGGAGATAAAGATCCGAGCCTTTACTACACCAAGGATGGCACTCAGCATAAGCTTGTCGAGGAGGCATTCGATTATCTCTCTGCCGACGGTGATGCCTTCCTGGCTTCCTCGACGTTGAACGGCGAGGTGGTGGTTTGGCGTGCGAGTGACTTGAAGCAGATCTTTCGAGCGAAGTTCGGCAAGCATCCAATCTGGGTGCGGTTCGATAACAAGCTGAATCGGTTTTTTGCCATAAACGGAAACAAGGACGAGAACGCTTCGTTGTGGGCAATTTAGGCTGGACCTCCAAGGTAAATAAGGCGTGCTAATTAAACTGGTTTCGCCGGCGCTTCCATCAAATCCCCTCGCAAATCCGTTTCGGTCACCGGCCCCACATCCATGCTGTCCGCGTCCGTTGGCCGGGATTACCGAACGAGCCATTTCCACTCCACCGAAAACCTCGAAGAAATAAACTCTTTGCGCCTTCGGGCCTTCGCGACTTTGCGTTGAAAGCCCCCTCCAAATTCGTGAAATCCGCAAAACCCCTTTCAGCGGCCGATCCGCCATTTATCATTTATCATTTTGCATTTAGAATTTCCCTCCCCCTCCCCCCTGCCCTAAGCTCTGCCCGGATATGACGTTGTTGGAAAAAATTCAGGCCAACGCGAAAGCGCGACTCACCCTGCCGCCCGGCGTTCTGCCCAGGCAGGAAGTGGGACGCTACAAGAACTTTCTCAAGGTCGAAAGCCACCGCCTCAAAATCCTCCATCGCGCCGGCGGCTCCGGCCGCGATATTTGCCGCGCCCGCTCGGCCATCCTCGATTTGCTCCTCCAATATATTTTGCAGGGCATTCAAAACGCCTCGCCGGCGCTGGCCGGCAAGCCGCCGCCGGTCATGGCCCTCGTCGCCATCGGCGGCTATGGCCGCGCCGAGTTGAATCCCCACAGCGATATTGACATCATGTTCCTCCACGACGGCGAAGGCGTCGTCAACGGCAGGGCAAGGCCCGCTCTGGCCGCGCTGGTGGACGGCCTCCTCTATACCCTCTGGGACCTGGGCTTCAAGGTCGGCCATTCCGTCCGTTCCCCGGATGATTGCGTCATCGTCGCCAATGGCGACATGCAATCCAAAACTTCGCTGATCGAAGCCCGCCTGATTTTGGGCGACAAGCCCCTGTTCGAGCAATTTGCCAACACCCTCCTGGCCAAGTGCGTGCGCGGCCACGAAGATGAATACATCCAGGCCCGGCTCCTGGACCAGAAGGCCCGGCGCGCCAAGTACGGCAACTCCGCCTGCATGCAGGAACCCAACATCAAAAACGGCTGCGGCGGCCTGCGCGATTACCAGAACCTCCTCTGGATGGCCTACTTCAAGCATCGCATCCGCACCCTGGAGGAGTTGGAGGAACGGCAGCGAATCAGCTCCACCGAGCGCAAACAACTCGAAACCGCCTACGACTTCCTCCTGCGCACCCGCAACGAATTGCAGTACCTTCTCGACCGCCCTTCCGATGTCCTCGGCAAGAACGTGCAGCCTTCCGTCGCCGCCAACCTCGGCTGGCACGACCGTTCGCCGGGCGAACGCCTGGAAAAATTCATGAAGGTCTATTACACCCACAGCCGCAACATTGACCTCATCACCCGCACCATCGAACAGCGTCTGGCCCTCGCGCCCCCTCCCCGGTCCCTCCTGCGGCTGCCCGGCTTTCTCCGGCGCAAGAGCGCCCCCGAACAGACCGCCGACGGCCTGAAGTTTGCCGGCGGCTACATCCTGCCCGCATCATCCGGCATTTTCCGCGACAGTCCCCGCCGCCTCATGCGCGTGTTCCTCCACGCCCAGCAACGTCATCTCCAACTTCACCCCGACCTGGCCATGCTCATTCGCAACAACCTCCGTCTGGTGGACAACGCCTTCCTGCGCGACCCTCACGTTCGGGAGACCTTTTTGGAAATACTGGATCAGCGCGGCAACGTCGCCCCGCCTCTGCGCCAGATGCACGAAGTGGGTTTCCTGGGAAAATTCCTCCCCGAATTCGGCCGCCTCACCTGTCTGGTCCAGCACGAATTCTATCACCTTTACACCGCCGACGAACACACCCTGGTCTGCCTGGAAAAGCTCGACCAGTTCTGGGAGGCCAAATCCAAGCCCCTCGCCGAGTACGCCGAGCTTTTTCGCGGCGTCGAACAGCCTTTTCTTCTTTATCTGGCCTTGTTGCTGCATGATTCCGGCAAGGCCTTCCACACCGGACGCCACACCCTCGTCGGCGTTCAGCAGGCCCTGCGGGCCGCCCGCCGCCTCGGTTTGGACGGCGCCCAGACGCACACCCTCACCCTCCTCATCGAAAACCATCTCGCCATGGCCCAGGTTTCCCAGCGCCGCGACCTGGACGACGAGTCGGTCATCCGCAATTTCGCCCGCCAGATTCAGACGACCCAGCATCTCTCCATGCTCGCCCTCCACACCGTGGCCGATTCCATGGCCACCAGCGACCAGCTCTGGAACGGCTTCAAAGACGCCGCCCTCTGGCGCCTTTACCGCAAGACGTTCGACTTCCTGTCCGGCGCCACCGAGTTTCGTCTTGCCGAAGATCGCCAGCGCGCCCTGCTTCTTGAACAGGTCCAGCGCATGGCTCCGCCCACCTTTGACCCCGCCGAGGTCCAGGCCCATTTCCAGAACCTGCCGCCCCGTTATTGCCAGGTCAATGACGCCAGGGAAATCCTCCGCGATGTCACCCAGGTCCATCGTTTTATCCATCTCCAACTCGCCTCCAACGACGACAACGCGCTGGCCCCGATTCTGGCCTGGCAGAACGAGCCGGACCGCGGCTACAGCACCGTCACCGTTTGCACCTGGGACCGCGACCGCCTCTTCAGCAACATCACCGGCTGCCTCACCGCCGCCGGTTTCAACATTCTCGGCGCGGAGATCCTCACCCGCGCCGATGGAATTATTATTGACACATTTTTCATCACCGACGCCAAGACCGGCCTGCTCGCCAACCGCGAGGAGCGTGAGAAGTTCGAGAGCCTCGCCCACAAGGTCCTCACCGACAAGACCGTGGACTTGCCCGCCCTCGTCGCCCGCACCAAGGCCGCGCCCTCCATTTACAAGTCCATCCAGGACGAGCGCATCCCCACCGTCGTCGAGGTGGACAACGACATTTCCGACACCCGCACCATCATTGACCTCCAGGCGGAAGACCGCGTCGGCCTTCTCTACGACATTTCCCGCGCCCTCGCCGATCTGGACGTGGACCTTTCCGTGGCAAAAATCCTGACCGAACAAGGCGCCGCCGTGGACAGCTTTTACGTCACCGAACAGGACGGCGGCAAGATTCTCGATTCCGAGCGCATCAAGGCCGTCAAATCCAAATTACGCCAGGCGGCGCTGCCAAGCGCCCCGGCCCCGCCTCATGGCCATTGATCCTGTCTGCGGGATGCAAGTGGACGAAGCTTCCGCCCTGCGCGCCGAACGCGACGGGCAAACCTGGTTCTTCTGTTGCGACCATTGCCGCCGGAAATTCCTCGCCTCATCCCCCGCTCCGCCCCCGGTCAGCGCCGGCGCCTACACCTGCCCGATGCACCCGGAGGTTGAGCAGGACCATCCTGGCCCCTGTCCGAAATGCGGAATGGACCTGGAGCCAAAAACCGCCGCGGCGGCGGACGAGGCGCCGAGCGCCGGCGACGGCGACATGGCACGGCGGTTTTGGGTCGGCCTGGCGCTCTCGGTCCCCCTGATGATTCTGGCGATGCGCGATATGATGGGCTTTCGCGTCTTCGAGGAGACGCGCTTCTATCTCAACTATTTGATTCAACTTGGCCTGGCCACGGCGGTCGTTTTTTGGTCGGGCCGTCCGATTTTGGAGCGCGCCTGGCGATCTCTGCTATTGCGCAGCGCCAATATGTTCACCCTCATTGCCATGGGCGTGCTCGCCGCTTATCTCTTCAGCGCGGCCAGTTTGGCGCTGTCGCCCGGAATTCGCCATAACACCTTCGAGGCCATTCCGGTTTATTTTGACAGCGCGGCCATGATCACCTTGCTGGCCCTCCTCGGCCAGATGCTCGAGGCCAAGGCCCGCCGCCGCACCGGGCAGGCCATCCAGGCCCTCCTCCAGCAGGCCGCCAAAACCGCCCGCGTCCTCCGCGACGGCCAGGAAATCGAACTCCCCATTGCCGAGGTCCGCAAAGGAGACATCCTCCGCGTGCGGCCCGGTGAAAAAATTCCGGTGGATGGCGTTTTGCTCGAAGGCGCCAGCAGCGTGGACGAGGCCATGATCACTGGCGAGGCGATGCCCGTGCCCAAGGCTCCCGGCGATCCGCTCACCGGCGCCACGCTCAATCAAACCGGCGCTTTCCTCATGCGGGCGCAGCGCGTCGGCAAGGAAACCCTGCTCGCGCAAATCATCGAAATGGTCGCCGCGGCCCAACGCAGCCGCGCCCCGGTGCAGCGGCTGGCCGACGCCGTCGCGGGCTGGTTTGTCCCCGCGGTCATGGGCATCTCCGTTCTCACTTTGGCCCTGTGGCTGGGCTTCGGCGCCGATCCCAGCCTGGCCGCCGCCCCGGAAAAAGCGGCCGCCCGCGCCCTGGCCGCCGCCGTCGCCGTCCTGATCATCGCCTGCCCGTGCGCTCTCGGTTTGGCCACTCCCATGTCCATCATGGTCGGCGTGGGGCGTGGCGCCCGTGAAGGCGTGCTCTTCAAAAATGCCGAGTCCCTTGAAGCGTTGGAAAAAGTGGACACCATCGTCCTCGACAAAACCGGCACGCTCACCGAGGGCCGGCCCCGTGTGGTCCGCATCCTTCCCCAACCCGGACTCGACGAAACCGGTTTGCTCCGACTGGCCGCCCCGGTGGAGGCCCAGAGCGAGCATCCGCTGGCCGCGGCCATCGTGCGGGCCGCGCGCGATCGCGGTTTGGGCCAGACGCCGGCCGATCAATTCGAGTCCCACACCGGCGCCGGAGTGTCCGGGCGCGTCGCCGGACGGCGGGTCATGGTGGGCAGCGCCGCATTCCTGAAAGACCAGGGAGTGAGCGGACTGGAAGACGCGCTCGAAGAGGCGAAGGAATGTCAAACCTCAGGACAAACCGTCATGTTCGTGGCGCGGGATGGAATAATCGCCGGAGCGTTCGCCCTCGCCGATCCCATCAAGCCAACCACCCCCACCGCCATCCAGCGGCTCCATCAGATGGGATTATCAATCGTCATGCTCACCGGCGACCACGAGCAGACCGCCCGCCGCGTCGCCCAGCAACTCCAGATTGACGACGTGCGTTTCCAGGCCGGCCCGCGGCAGAAGATCGAAGAAGTGCGCCGCCTGCGCGATTCCGGCCGGATCGTCGCCATGGCCGGCGACGGCATTAACGACGCCCCCGCCCTGGCCGCCGCCCAGGTCGGCATCGCCATGGGCGCCGGCGCCGACGCCGCCATCGCCAGCGCCGGCATCACCCTGGTCAAAGGCGACCTCCAGGGCGTCGTCAAAGCCGTTGAATTGAGCCGGAAAGTGATGCGAAACATCCGGCAAAATCTTTTCTTTGCCTTCGTCTATAACGCCGCCGGCATTCCCATCGCGGCGGGGTTGCTCCACCCGTTTTTTGGAATTCTGCTCAGTCCGATGCTGGCCGCCGCCGCCATGAGCCTCAGTTCCCTCTGCGTCGTCGGCAACGCCCTTCGCCTCCGCACTGCTTGACAACATGAATGCCACACGACACGAGGGCCTGCTGAGCTTACAGCGCGACGGATTTCAGGGTGATGTAGATTGCTCCCTGCGGGGAGAGCACGCTCTCCATCAAATCCACCCTTCCCAGCTCCCATTCCCCAAAGTCACGCTCCTGTTCTCCGGCCAATGCCTCCGCCAATTCTCTGCGTCCCGCCGCGTTCAATTCCGAGACGCGCCCAATCGTCAGATGCGCTTGAAAGGGGCGGTCTTCGCCGGCAAAACCGACCGCCGCGAACCCGTCATCCACCGCCTTTCTCAATGCCTCCAATGGCCGCAACTCTCCCGCCAATCCGGCCCACAGAATGCGCGGGCGGTTGGCGTTCGGAAAACATCCCAACCCCGCCACACGAACCGCGTGCCGCCGATCTCCCTCGCAGGCGGCCTGCAAAACGGATTCCATCTCCGCCAGGCGGTCCGTTGCCACCGCTCCGAGAAAGTGCAACGTGAGATGAATCTGCCCGGGCCGGGTCCAGCGAATCGCCCGCGCCGGCAATCTCTCTTTCAATTGCGAAGCCGCGGCTTGCAGGCCGGCTACGAGGTGAGCCGGCGGAAAGATGGCGACAAACAGACGTTTCAGTTCCTTTTCAGGCATAAGCAATCTTGTCTTTTACCTTTGAGTTTTGCCGGTGACAACGGTTAAGCTCGTTTAATGAAACATACTGGCATTGCGCGCCGTGCCGCCATCAGAATAATCTTCGCTTCGTTGGCGTTGACGCTGTGCGCCTGCTGCGTTCCGGCTCTCGTGCATTTTCTGACCCAAGGGTCGCGCCTTTTTTCCCTGGTTTGCCTCATCGTCATTTTGGTCCTGGGAACCCTTTGGCTGCTCTTCGCCCTCTTCACGGTTTATTTTTTTCGCGACCCGCCGCCCAATTCTCCACCCGGCCCCGGCCTGGTCGTCTCGCCCGGACACGGCAAGGTGGACGCCATCGAACAGATCAGCGAACCGCAATTCATGGGCGGCCCCTGCCACCGCATCTCCACCTTTTTGTCCGTCATTGATGTCCACGTTCAAAACGCGCCCGTGGCGGGCAAGATCGTCCTTCTCCAGCGCACTCCCGGCCAGTTCCTCAGCGCCCTCAAGGCCGAATCGGGCCTGCACAACGAAAACGTTCTGCTCGGTTTTGCCTCCACCGAAACGCCAGGCGAAAAAATCGGCGTCCGCCTCATTGCCGGCGTTTTGGCCCGGCGCATCGTCCCCTTCGTGCAAATGGGCGACGAACTCCGCCGCGGCGATCGCATGAGCCTGATCCAATTCGGTTCCCGCTGCGATCTGTACGTCCCGCTTCATTACAAAATCACGGTCAAGCCGGGTGATAAAGTTGTTGGCAGCCAGACGGTCATGGCCGCAATATCCTGATCAAAGGTATTGGAAATTTCAGATTGGAATTTTGAAAGTGAATTTACCGCGATTTTAAAGGCAAGAACCCAAGCCATGGAAAAAGGAACCTCCAGCGCCGAAAGCGAACGGCCTCAGCCGAAGGTCAAAATCTATTTCCTGCCCAACCTCATGACGGCGGGAAACTTATTCTGCGGCTTTGTCGCGCTGACCCGTATTGTGGAGGCGAATATCAGCCCCGACGGCAAGCTGGACGCGAGCGCCTCCTGGCAGATCAAGCTGGCCCTGGCCTTCATTCTCATGGCCTGCATTTTCGATCTTCTTGACGGCCGCCTCGCCCGCATGGGCGGCGTCGAAAGCGCCTTTGGACGCGAATTCGATTCCCTGGCCGACTTGATTTCCTTCGGCGCGGCCCCGGCCTTCCTGGTCCACCGCGTTGTGCTCCATGAAGTTTTCAAGGCAACGCCGGAGGTCGGCTGGTTTATCGCCTCCATCTATTTGATCTGTGGCGCTTTGCGCCTGGCCCGTTTCAACTGTCTGGCCGCCATGCCCGGAGGCAGCGGCGGGAAGGAATTTCTCGGCTTTCCGATTCCCTCGGCGGCCGGTCTCGTCGCGTCCGTCACCCTTTTCCTCATGTGGGGTGAGAAGGGTGAAATTGACTTTGCCTCCGGCGTCTGGCGATACATTTTGCCGGGCCTGATGCTCTTTCTCTCCTTCATGATGGTGAGCGAAGTCAAGTATCCTTCCTTCAAAACTCTCGATTTGCGCGCCCGCCGCAGCTTCACCAAGACGTTGATCACGACCCTGTTCATCGGTTGTCTGATCATTCTGTGGAAGTACATTCTCTATTTCGTCCTCCCGGTGATTTTTACCGCCTATCTCCTTTACGGCTTCATTCGTCCGCGCATTTCCCGCAAAGTCCGCGAGGACATCGAAGAAGAAACCGAAGAAGACGACGAACCGCCGCCGACACCTTGATATGCTATTTGACCTTCATCCCTCGCTTGTCGCGGCCCTGACCGGATTTCTGAGCGGCTTCATCCTCTCCGTACCTGTCGGGCCGGTCAACCTCACCATCATGAATGGAGGGGCGCGCTGCGGATTGCTCCGGGCTTTGATGATCGGTTTGGGCGCCGTCGTCATGGAAGTGATTTACTGCGCCCTGGCCTTCACCGGATTCGCCACCTTCTTTGACACGCCCATGATGAGGGCTGCGATGGAGCTGGCCAGTTTTGTCTTCATGCTCTATTTGGGCGTCCTTTTCTTAAGCGTGCGCAAGGTCGAAATGCCGACAGAGGTGGAAGAGCGCATCAAAAACAGGTTGAATCCCCACTCGGCCTTCGCCATCGGTTTTGTGCGCGTGATGGCCAATCCGGGTGTGTTCGCTTTTTGGATTGTTCTCGCGGCCAATTTTGTCTCACGCGGCTGGGTGCAGCGCACCTGGCCCGCCAAAGCCTTCTGTGTCGCTGGCGTGGCCGCCGGCACCAGCCTTTGGTTCAGCGGCCTCAGTTACGCCGTTTCCCGCGGCCACAAGAAATTCACCGAACAGACTTTGCTGCGCATGGAACACGGTTCCGGGTTCTGCATGCTGCTCCTGGCCTTGATCCACGGCGGCTACATGGCCTGGCAAATGGCAAAGAACAAAATCTAATGAGCCGTTGGCTATTTGACACGGCCCCGCAACTCATGTCAAACCTATGAAAGTCACCTACTACGGTCACGCCTGTTTCGCGGTTGAACTGCGCCATCGCGCGCTGCTCTTCGACCCTTTCATCTCCTCCAACCCGCTGGCCGCCGGCATTGATCTCAATGCCATCCCCGCCGATTTTATTCTCGTCTCCCACGGCCATCAGGACCATCTGTCCGAGGCTGTGGCCGTGGCCCGGCGCACCGGAGCTACGGTCATTGCCAATTATGAAGTCGCCACCTGGCTGGGCAAAAACGGCGCCCCGAAAATCCATCCCCTCAACCATGGCGGTGCCTTCGCCGCCGATTTCGGCCGCGCCAAGTTCGTCAACGCCATCCACTCCAGCGGCTTGCCCGACGGCTCGTACGGCGGCAACCCGGGCGGATTTGTGGTCGAGAGCGCCGAGGGCAATTTCTATTATTCAGGAGACACGGCGCTCACCCTGGACATGAAGCTGATTGGCGAATTCACGCCCCTGGCCTTCGCCGCCTTGTGCATCGGCGGCAATTTCACCATGGACGTCCGGGACGCCGCCAAAGCCGCCCAATTCGTCAACTGCAACCAGATTCTGGGGCTGCATTACGACACCTTCCCTCCGATCAAGATTGACCATGACGAGGCGCGCAAAATCTTTCAATCCGCCGGCAAGAATCTTCATCTTTTGAAAATTGGCGAAACCCGCCAGTTTTAAGTTTTTGGCCAAAATTCCGATAGTTATGGGTAAATGGACAATATTGAGCCGCAGGGCCTCTTGCTCTGCCAGCCAGCACATCAGAGGTCACTTTCAGCCCGTGCCAACTTTATGGCCGGCCCGTCCTCCTTATGAACGCGCTGGCCAATCAAGGTGTGGACTTTTACGTGGCGCATGAATCGCTCAAAGCCACCATTCTCACTTCGTTGCTCACGGTGTGGGTGCTGGTGGGCGTCTTCGTTTATCTCAACCGCTACACCAAACGCCGCTACTTCACCGTTTGGACCGCCGCCTGGATGTTCTATGTCCTCTGGCTGACCTTGAGCCTGGGTGATCTTTCCGGGGGATACGCTCCCCTGAGAACGATGGCCGAACAATGGTGCGTGGCCACCAGCGCCGTCTTCTTGATGTGGGGCAGTTCCCGCTTCCTCGGTTTGCGCGTCCGCGACACCGCCTTTGGCCTGTTCATGGCCTTTTTGTTCTTGTGGAGTTACCTCGGCGTTTTTCAATTGGACAGGCCCTTCCTGGCCGAGGTCGCCTTGTTCGCGCTCATCGGTCTGGCGGGCGTTGGCACCGCCTTGGCCTTTGCCCGCCTTCGCTGCCGGCGCGGCTATATCGGCGCCAGCATGCTCTCCCTCGGCTTTTTCCTTTGGGGCCTCTATTTCACCGGCTACCCGTTTGTGGCGCGCGTCCCCGATCTCCTGGCCACGGGCTTCTTCATCTCGGCGGTGCTGCAATTGTTTATCGCCGTCTCCATGATCATCCTCGTCCTGGAGGAAGTCCGCGCCACCAACCACGCCGCCCTGCGCCATCTCCGCTCCGAAAAAATCCGCTCCGGCCAGTTGCTCACCGCCGTCGCCTCCACTGAGCAGCAATACCGCAACCTCTTCGACAAGGCCGGCGAAGCCATCATCATCACCGCCGCCGGGGATCTCCGCATTCTTGACTTGAACGAACGCGCCGTCCGCCTGCTCGGCCTCAGCCGCGAAGAAGCGCGGGATCAGCGCCTGCCTTCCTTCTGCCAGGCCTCCGACCGCGCCGCCCAACCCCACGGCGACAGCCTCGAATGGGTCAACCGTCTCTGCTCGCAACCCACTCTAAACATCCTGAAGAAAGACGGCGCCGCCACCCTCTCCCAGGTCGAAAGCTCACGGATGGACTACAAAGGCCAGGATGCCTTCCAGTTCTTCTTCCGCGAAGTCACCGACCGCCGCCGTCTCGAACAACAACTGCGCCAGGCCGAAAAGCTCTCCAACCTCGGCCAGATGATCTCCGGCGTCGCCCACGAATTGAACAACCCCCTTTCCGTCATCAAAGGCTACCTCGATCTGGTCGTCGCCCACCACCAGATCAGCCCCCAAACCCGCTCCGACCTGGAGATCGTCGTCCAGGAATGCGACCGCGCCGCCAATCTGGTCCGCCAGTTCCTCTCCTTCGCCCACGAACAGCCCGCCCGCCGCGAAATGGTGGATGTCAACGCTCTCATTGAACGCGTTGCCGCCCTGCGCCGCTCCGACATCGCCGCCGCCGGCATCAAATTAGCACTCGAATTGGCCCCCGATCTCCCTCCGACCACCGCCGATCCCGATCAGGTCCAGCAACTGATTATCAACATCCTCAGCAACGCCATCCAGGCCATGGCCGGCTCGCCCCGGCCTCGCGCCCTTCGAATCACCACTCGCATCAAGTCCCCGGCCACTCTGCTTATTTCCATGGAAGACAGCGGTCCGGGCGTGCCCGCGCAACTGCAAAGCCGCATCTTCGAGCCGTTCTTCACCACCAAACCCAATGGCGCCGGCACCGGCCTCGGTCTTTCCATCGCGCACAGCATCATGGCCGAACACCATGGACGCATCAGTTGCGATGACTCCGCTCTCGGTGGCGCTGCCTTCCGCGTTGAATTCCCCATCGTCAGCCAGGCTGCGGCCCCCGCCTGCCAAACCGCGCCTGCGCCCGCGCCCCGGCCCTCCCGTGTTTCCGCGCGCGTCCTCGTCCTCGACGATGAACAATACGTCGCCGACCTCCTCTCCGAAATGCTCGACGTGCTCGGCCACCAGGCCGCCATTTGCCTCTCCCCTGTCGCCGCCCTGGACATGCTCCGCACCTCCTCGTTCGACCTCGTCATCTCCGACTTCCGCATGCCCGTCATGAACGGCGAAGAATTCTACCATGCTCTGGCCAAGATAAACCCCGGCCTCGCCCAGCGCGTCATCTTCCTGACTGGCGACGTTGTCAATGAACAGACCCAGAAATTCCTCGCTTCCACCGGCAATCCGCACCTGGACAAACCTTTCCAACTCACCCGTCTCGAAGCGGTCATCGCCGATGTCCTCGCCGCCCCGGCGCTCGTCGCCGCCTGATCTCCAGCAACCGGTTCATCTCGTCGTAGTTCAAAAAAACTGGCGATGCGTCAACTGTGGTTTGCAGGGCTCCCGACAAGTCGGGACCGCCCGGCGTCCCCAGGCCAATTCCCCTGTAGCGGCGGTCTATGACCGCCGCATTTCCAAAGTGTGCGCCCTTTCCTCCGCATAAGTCTGACGGCGGGCAGAGCACTGCCCGCCCTGCCTTTCCCGGCCCGCCCATCGCCAAACTTTTATTTATCATTTATCATTTTACATTTATAATTTCCGCATCATGGCCCAGATCGTTCTCACCACGCTCAACGCCCGCTACATTCACGCTGCGTTTGGACTGCGCTATTTGCTGGCCAACCTCGGCCCGCTTCGCGCCGACGCCTGCCTCGTCGAGTTCGATCTGCAACAGCGCCCGCTCGAAGTCGTTGAGGCGATTCTCGCCCAAAACCCGCGAATCGTCGGCCTGGGCGTTTATATCTGGAATGTCACGCCGGCCACCGAGGTGGTCGCCGCCCTCAAACGGGTTCGACCCGAGGTCACCGTCGTGCTTGGCGGACCGGAGGTCAGTTACGAAACGGAACAGCAGGAGATTGTCCGCCTGGCCGATCATGTCATCACCGGCGAAGCGGATTTGAAATTTGCCGAACTTTGCGCCAGCCTTCTTCGCGGCAAATGTCCGCCCGCGAAAATCATCCCCGCCGATGTCCCCGACCTCGCCCAGGTCCGGCTCCCTTACGATCTCTACGACGACGCGGACGTCGCCCACCGCGTCATCTATCTGGAAGCCTCGCGGGGCTG
>Ga0326727_10008874_pt1 | contig 25189 bp, 20 predicted proteins | sample MB2enrmetagenome_FD_207643 | JGI IMG/M metagenome (GOLD analysis project Ga0326727, IMG submission 207643) | Lab enriched peat soil microbial communities from McLean, Ithaca, NY, United States - MB29MY | ecosystem: Environmental > Terrestrial > Soil > Wetlands > Peat | place: USA: New York... | reverse complement strand
AGCCGGTTTCCGGCGGTCGTATCCGTCACGGCCCTGCGGGACGAGCAGGATGCCATCATCGGCTATCTGCTGATCGGCACCGACAACACGGCGCGCAAGCAGATCGAGGCAGAGCAGATGCAGCTCAGCCAACGGCTGCGCGACCATCAATTCTATACGCGCTCCCTGTTCGAATCCAACATGGACGCGATCATGACCACCGATCCGTTCGGCATCATCACCGATGTCAACAAACAGATGGAGGTGCTTACCGGCTGCACGCGCGATGAGCTGATCGGCGCGCCGTTCAAGAACTACTTTACCGATCCGGATCAGGCCGAGAAGAGCATCAAACAGGTGCTGAGAGAAAAAAAGGTTACCAACTACGAACTCACCGCGCGGGCCAGAGACGGCAAGGAAACGGTGGTCTCCTTCAACGCGACCACCTTTTACGACCGGGACAGGAAGCTGCAGGGTGTGTTCGCGGCCGCTCGGGACATCACCGAACGCAAACGCCTGGATCAGGTGCTGCAGGAAAAAAACGTCGAGTTGGAGAGCGCCAAGGCGGTGGCGGAAAAAGCCAACCTCTCGAAATCCGATTTCCTTTCCAGCATGAGCCATGAGTTGCGCTCCCCGCTCAATGCGATCCTCGGTTTCGCCCAATTAATGGAGTCCGATTCGCCGCTGCCGACGGCCACCCAAAAGGCAAGTATCGACCAGATTCTCAAGGCGGGATGGTATCTGCTGGAACTGATTAACGAAATTCTCGATCTCGCACTGATAGAGTCGGGCAGGCTGTCGCTGTCGTTGGAACCCATGTCGCTGACCGACGTCATGGTCGAATGCCAAGCCATGATCGAACCGCAGGCACAAAAAAAAGGCATCTCCATGAGTTTCCCCCAGTTTGAAATTCCCAGCGTTGTCCATGCCGATCGAACCCGGGTGAAGCAGGTTCTGATTAACCTGCTTTCCAACGCGATCAAATACAACCGCGCACAGGGTGCGGTCGAAGTTAAGTGCAGTGCGAGCAGCGGAAAACGCATACGCATCAGCGTACATGATACCGGTGAAGGATTGCCTCCCGAAAAACTCACACAGCTATTCCAGCCGTTCAACCGTCTCGGACAAGAGGCCAGCGCCGAGCAAGGCACCGGCATCGGACTGGTGATGAGCAAACGTCTGGTCGAGTTGATGGGTGGCAACATCGGTGTGGAAAGCACTGCCGGGGCGGGCAGTGTGTTCTGGTTCGAACTGAATCTGGCGGCTGAACCGCATTCCGTTGCCGGCGCAGCCAAGCCGTCGGCGCCGCATCACGCGCATGTTCAGCATGACGCGGTGCCACGCACCCTGCTGTATGTGGAAGACAACCAGGCAAACATGCAACTGGTCGAGCAACTCATCGCTCGTCGTCCCGATATGCGCTTGTTGAGTGCAACGGATGCCATGCTCGGCATCGCGCTGGCGCGCACCCGCCTGCCGGATGTGATCCTGATGGACATCAATCTGCCCGGCATGAGCGGCATCCAGGCGCTGGAAATCCTGTGTGAAGATCCGGTAACTGCCCACATCCCGGTGCTTGCCATCAGCGCCAATGCCATGCCGCACGATATCAAGAAAGGACTGGAGGCGGGATTTTTCCGCTATATCACCAAGCCGATCGATGTCAACGTGTTAATGGCTGCACTGGACATGGCTCTGGAATATGCGGAAAATGGATCGGACGACGAAAAGCCCCCAGGAGCCCGGTGATGGTGACTTTAGCCGAAATTCTTAATGCCGGCATTCTGATCGTAGACGATCAGGAAGCCAATGTTCTGCTGCTTGAGCAGATGTTGATACATGCCGGCTATATGCGCATTTCATCGACGAGGGATCCGCATGCCGTCTGCGCCCTGCACCGTGATAACCACTACGACCTGATCCTGCTTGATCTGTTGATGCCCGGCATGGATGGCTTCCAGGTGATGGAAGGCCTGAAGGAAATCGAAACGGATGGCTACCTGCCGGTGCTGGCCGTTACCGCAGATCCGGCTCACAAGTTGCGCGCATTGCAATGCGGCGCGAAAGATTTTGTCAGCAAGCCGTTCGATCTGGCCGAGGTGTTGATGCGGGTCCATAATTTGTTGGAAGTCCGACTGTTGCACGAGGCGGCCCGCGATTACGGCAAGATGCTGGAATTACAGGCACTGAATGACCCGCTAACGGGACTGGCGAACAGGCGACTTCTCGCAGAAAGAATATCCATGGCACTGGTCCATGCACACAGGAACAAGAATGCCATGGCGGTGGTGTATCTGGACCTGGATGGCTTCAAGCAGATCAACGACACGTTGGGGCACGGCGTAGGGGACGAACTGTTGAAAATGGTAGCAGGCCGGCTGGTGGCAACGGTTCGCGAAGAGGATACCGTGGCGCGCCTGGGAGGCGACGAATTCATAATAGTGCTATGGCACGTCACCGGCATCGACTATGCGGCCTCGGTAGTATTACGGGCGATTGAGGCGGTGTCGCAACCCTATGACGTCGATGGCACTACCGTCAGCATAACCATCAGTGCGGGTATCAGTATCTATCCCGAACACGGCGAGGACGCAGACACGCTGATGAAGAGCGCGGACCTTGCCTTGTACGAGGCCAAGGCCGTGGGCAGGAACTCCTATCGTATCGCGGAGAGAACGGACCTTCACACCTGAGATGTTACGGAACGATCAGCTTGCGGAAGCCTTAAAGCTTAGCGACACGAGGATGTATCGGGATAAATCAGCGCAGAAGGAATCGTAGCGTCATGGGGAAAAGCGGCACAGGGGGATATACATGAAAAGCATTGTTGCAAAGGCAAAAATGCCGGCCAAGTTATCGGTCTCCCGTCAGACTGGGGTTGGATTATCACTCAGAAAATCGGAGATTCGTTATCGCCGCCTCTTTGAAACAGCTCAGGACGGCATTTTGATCCTGAATGCCAAGACAGGGTCGATCAGTGACGTAAACCCGTTTTTGATCAATATGTTGGGCTACTCGCGTGAAGAATTTGTGAAAAAGAAACTTTGGGAGGTCGGGGCGTTCAAGGATGTCGAGGCCAGCAGAAATTCCTTTCTGGCATTGCAGAAGGATGAGTTTATTCGCTACGAAAACCTGCCGCTCAAGACAAAAGGCGGCCATCTGGTTCAAGTGGAATTCGTCAGTAACGTCTATCTGGTCGGCGATGAAAAGGTCATCCAATGCAATATCCGTGACATCAGCGACCGCAAGCGGGCCGAGGCTGCCATACTGGCGAAAAAGGAGGCTGACTGGTCGCTGATCGAAAACATTGAGGCTCACTGGTTGATGATTAAACATCTTCCTGTAGGTGTAGTTGTCCATACCCCCGATGGCCAGGTTGTACTGTGTAACCCCGAAGCCTCAAAATTACTGGGGGTGTCATCGGATAAAATGCTGGGCAAGACCGCCCACGGCAAGGAGTGGCACTTTGTACGCGAAGACGGCACCAGGATGCCCGAAGATGAGTTTCCCGCTAACCGGGTGATCGCCACGAGGCAGATAGTGAAAAATTTTGTCATGGGGATCGACCGGGACCACGGCGGAGAATTTACGTGGGTGCTGGTGAACGCCTATCCCGAGTATGACAGTGGCGAGTTGTTGCGGCAGGTTGTGGTGACGTTTGCGGACATCAGCGATATCAAGCATGCGGAGGAAATGATCCAACGGCATCTTGAACATCTGACCGCTCTTGTTGAAATTGATCGCGCCATCAATTTCAGTTTTGATCTGAATCTTAGCCTGACGACGCTTCTTACCCATGTTATTGTACAGTTGGAGGTTGACGCGGCCGACGTCCTGTTGTTCGACCCTATGTCCCGAATGCTGGAATACGTCGCCGGACGCGGTTTTCACACCAAAGCCATCAAACATTCGCGCCAGCCCCTGGGCGAGGGCTATGCCGGCCGGGCCGCGCTGGAGCGCAGCATCGTACATATCCCCGACCTGGCAAAGGGACATGGCGGTTTTCTGCACAGGACGCTTTTGGCGGGCGAGGGCTTTGCCAGTTACCATGGAGTACCGCTGATCGCCAAGGGACTGGTCGTGGGTGTGTTGGAGGTCTTTCATCGCACCAGGCTCGAACGCGATGAGGAATGGATCGATTTTCTCAATGCCCTGGCCGCCCAAGCAGCCATTGCCATCGACAATGTCACCCTGTTCGATAGCCAGCAACGCACCAACAGGGAACTTTTCCAGGCGTATGACGCCACCATCGAAGGTTGGTCGCGTGCGCTGGAACTGCGCGACAACGAGACAGAAGGGCACACGAGGCGGGTTGCCGTTTCGACCGTCAAGCTGGCGCGCCTGTTCGGGTTGAGCGATGCAGAACTTATTCAGGTCCGCTGGGGCGCACTGCTGCATGACATCGGCAAGATGGGTATTCCGGACGGGATTTTGCTCAAACGCGACACGCTGACCGAGGCGGAATGGGTCGTAATGAAAAAACACACGGTTTTTGCTTACGAAATGCTCTCTCCAATCCGTTATTTGCGCTCGGCTCTTGATATCCCCTATGCCCATCATGAAAAATGGGACGGCACCGGCTACCCGCTTGGCTTGAAAGGTGAGCAGATCCCGCTTGTGGCGCGCATTTTTGCGGTAGTTGACGTGTGGGATGCGTTGAGGTCCGACCGTCTCTATCGCACCTCATGGTCCGTGGAAAAGGTGCGCGAACACATTCGATCACTGGCAGGGACGCACTTTGATCCACACGTTGTAACGGTGTGTCTTGATTCGGACGTTCTCGTGGATTGAGACAATAATTCCGGTTTCAAATCAAAGATGACATCAAGGCGGAGAGGATCGAGGCGACGAAGGTGTACAGGTAGTACGTTGAGGAGCCGAAGACGAGCCAACGACAATTTGCGAAGCAAATTGGACCGCGAAGGCGCCCCGCAAGGGGGAGGCCGAAGGCCTCGTCAAGATGCCGCTTTGATTTGGAATTGGAATAACAGAATAACGATTTGATGCCCCGGATATTCCCTTTACCGTGGTCCGCCATATATGGCGGTTATGTTAAATATGATGGAAAGCGTTGACGGCTTCCCCACCCCACGAGCACACTCCAGTCCCATTTACCCCTGTACAATCAGATCCTTGCACTCACAATATCCATTTGTTTTCTCCGGCATGTTCATTGCGAGGTACCTTCTCAGGAGACAAGAATCAGTGTCGTTGTTCTGTAAGATTTGAGTTGGCGTTTATCAAAGGGGGCAATCTATGGAAAAACAGTACAGAGAATTTCACGAGTGGGATCTATTTGGTAACAAGTACCATCACATCAAGGAGGAAGTAATGAAAGCTACAAGTATTCTGTATCTGGTTCTCGCCGTTTTGTTGATCGGCATCGCGTCTCCGGCTGTCGCGGAGGATAACACTGCAAACTATCTGGTGTTCAAAGGCGGACTCTATTCGCCCAGCTTGTCTCACGACGTTCATGATTTCAATAACGGTAATACGACCCACTTGGACAGCAAGACCGGGTTTGCCGGCGAGGTCGCAGTCGGCCATTACTTCCTGCCCATGTTGGCACTGGAACTGGGAGCCGGCTACTTTCAGAGCAAGGGCTCTCCGGCGGCAGAGCCGGGCAAAGCGATGCTGAAAGTCGTGCCGCTGGTTGCAACCGGAAAAGTATTGCTTCCGCTCGGTATCTTCGAGCCTTACGGCCTGTTCGGAGTCGGCGCCTACATCACCGATCTGGATGTGTCGGGCAATGAGGGTAACTTTCATGGTTCCACGAAAACCACCTATGGATTGCACGGCGGCGCCGGCTTCAACATCAATTTTTCAAAAAGCGTGTTCGTAGGGGTTGAAGGAAAATACATCTGGGCCGAGCCTTCATACGGCGGACAGGATATCAAGCTGAACGGGTTTATTACGACAGCGGATCTGGGATTCAGGTTTTGAATCTCACCCATAAACAGTTTTAAAAAGGAGAACATTCATGAAACTCGGATCTCAATCAGCAGTATTTTTCACCACAGTGCTCCTCGGAGCAATCACCTGCCTGACCGGCTGCGCGACCACCGGCATGGATCGGGCCACAACTACCACCAACTCGATGCAGACGGTGGAAGGGGACTACAAGCAAGCCTCACTGCAGATCGATACCACCAGGGCATCGTTGGAGGAGCTGATCAAGCCGGACCAGACCGATACGAAGAAGGCCTATGACGCCTACACCGCAAATGTCGTGAAGATGGAGAAGTCGGGCAAACAGTTGGACACGCACACCGAAAAGATGAGGGTTAAGGGGAATGATTACTTCGCGGAGTGGGAAAACTCGTACACAAACCCCGAAATCCGGGAACTCAGCGAACGGCGGCGCATCGAGATCCGAGAGGGCTATGTGAAGATATCCGAGGCCAGCATCGGGGTAAAGGGCGCCCTCAAATCCTATTTGACGGATATCGGGGAAATCCAGAAGTACCTCTCCAACGACCTTACGCCCCAGGGGATCGAGTCCATCAGGCCGGTCGCACAACGGGCCATGACGGATGGCGACAACCTGAAGGAAACGGTTAAACCCGTGCTGGCCGCGATTGACCGGGTCAAGATCGATATGGTCCAGGGCGGAATGAATAAAGGCCCTGCAACCGGCGACGACCAGAAACAATGATCAGGATTGGACTCCGGTGGCTGTCGGCAAAATAGAAGTGAAGCCAATAAAAAGGGAGGAATATCATGAAATCCAGCACGAAGGACCAAGTTCAAGGAACGTTTCACCAACTGGAGGGCAAGGCCAAGGAACTCGCCGGCAAACTAAGCGATAACCCGAAGTTGGAAACTCAAGGCACCGGTGAAAGGCTAGCCGGCAAAGTTCAGGAGAAGATAGGCCAGATCAAAAAGGTCGTGGGTAAGTAGCGAGAGCGATGTCCCAGTGAGGTTATAGAATGAAAAAGTTACTTGTAGCAACGACGTTTTTAGGGGCGGTACTGGCATTTCCTCTTCCCATGATGGCCGGGATTGATGTAGGCGTCAGCATCTCCCTGCCTCCACCCATCGTATTTGCCGCACCTCCCGAGGTGGTAGTCCTGCCGGAAACCTATGTCTATGCCGTTCCTGACGTGGACGCGGACATGTTTTTCTACAACGGCTGGTGGTGGCGTCTGTGGGACGGGCGCTGGTATCGCTCGTATCGCTATGACTCGGGCTGGGCCTACTATCAAAGCGTTCCATCCTTTTATGCCGGGATACCGCCAGGTTGGAGGAATGACTTCCGGGATCATCGCTGGAGAGGACATCAATGGAATTACCAGCGCATACCCCAGCAGCAAGTGCAACGGAACTGGAAGGGCTGGGAAAAGAGCAAGCATTGGGAGAAACAACATACATGGGGTGTCCAGGGTTTGAAGCCGCAAACGCGATCACAACGACCGGCTCAACCGGTCCAACCGAAATCTCAGGCAAACCCGCGCAATCGAGAGGTTGCCAAGCCGCAACAGCAGCAGCATGCACGACCGCAACCTCAATCGGCAAAGCCGCAATCCCGAGAGGTAAAGCCGCAGCAGGCCCGGCCGCAACCGCAAACGGCCAAGCCTCAATCACGGGAAGCTGTCAGGCCGCAGCAGCAGCGTCCACAACCCCGTGAGGCCCAACCACAGCATGCACAACCACAACGCCGTGAGGCGCCACAACAATCCGCTCCCCGGCAGGGAAATCCCGAAAGGGGCGGGGAAGAAAAACAGGAACGAAGGTAGAATGGTAAAAATGATAAAGGAGAAAAATATGAACATGAAAAAAACATGGAGAATTTCTTCTTTCCTGGTGGCGGCAGCCTCCGCAGGGATGCTCTTCGGGTGTGCTCATTACGAGGTTAATACGGGGCGCGGCGATATTCCGGGACAATATATCCGCTCTGAGATGCAGGAATCGGATCGGGCTGTGGAAACGGCTCGGCAGGCCGGGAAGGACAAGGTCTGTCCCGATGAATTCAAGGCCGCCGAGGATGCCAAGAACCACGCCTATGATGTGTTCAGGGCATGCCATACCGAGGAAGGCGCCGCGCTGGCAAAGCATGCCACGGCAATGGCCAATGCGCTCTGCCCTCCGAAAAACGCCATGATAGAGGAAGCCCCGCCGGCGGAAGCACCGCTTACAGCGATCCCGGCCGCTGAGCCGACCCCGGAGCGGATGAAATATTGTGTTTCCCTGAACATTGAGTTCGACATCAACAAGGCCGACATCCGACCGCAGTATCACGATGAGGTGGCCAGGGTTGGCGACTTCATGAAAAAATACCCGACGACCACCGCCGTCATCGAGGGATATGCCGACGAAGTCGGCAGCGATGATTACAACATTCAGCTCTCCCAACGGCGTGCCGGGAGTGTTGTGAAATCCCTGGAGGTTGATTTCGCTATCGATCCCTCCCGCCTCTCCGCCAAGGGGTACGGCAAGGCACGGCCGATCGCCAATAACGCAACCGACTCAGGGAAACAAAAAAACCGGCGCATCGACGCCATTATCGACTGTGCCCTCGATGTCAAGGATCTTGCTCCGCCCCCCGAGAGGCTCTGCATGACCCTGAAGGTTGAATTCGCTACTGATAACGCCGAGATCAAGTCGAGCTATTATGATGAAATTAACAAGGTCGGCGAGTACATGAAGAAATACCCGACGACCACCGCCGTTATCGAGGGGCACACCGACGACGTCGGAGGCCTTGAGTACAACATGAAGCTCTCCCGGCAGCGCGCGGAAAACGTGGTGAATTACCTGGCGGAAAAATTCGGGATTGAACGCTCCCGCCTTTCTGCCAAAGGATACGGTCCCACCCGGCGTATCGCCTATAACACCACACCCGAGGGGAGACAGAAAAACCGGAGGATCAATGCCGTCATCGACTGTGTGATCGTGAAATAACGGGAAGAATCGCACGTACGAGGGCGTGCCCCGGTACGCCCTCGTACGCTCTTGGTCACGCGAAACTGAGAAGCGCGGCAGCTTGTTGGAATCAACGTTGCAAGGTCCCCGGCATACCGAAAGGAGACGTATTATGGAAAAACTGAATCGCATTATGAAATTCCTGGCCAGCTTTGTGCTGATAACCGCATTCCTGGGGTGCGCAGCAACGCCAAAACGAGAAAGCACCGGCCAGTATATCGATGACTCCGCCATTACAACCAAGGTAAAAGCCGAAATCTTTGACGAAGCAACCCTGAAAACCTTGCAGATCAATGTCAAGACGTATAAAGGGGTTGTTCAGTTGAGCGGCTTTGTTGATTCGGCACACAGCGTACGAAAGGCGGGTGAGGTTGCCGGCGGCGTTAATGGGGTCGTATCGGTGGAAAACAACCTGGTTGTAAAATAGCTGCATAATCGCAGAAAATTTTCGACCCGCTCCGGCGGGTCTTTTCGACACTGCCGGACGATTAACAGGTGGCGGTGGACAACCGCCAATACATGAGGAGGATGCCATGCTGTGGACAATCTGCGTAATCCTGATAGTGCTGTGGCTGCTGGGTATGGTTACTTCATACACCATGGGCGGCCTGATTCATATTCTGCTCGTAATTGCCATCATAGTGGTGCTGGTACGTGTCATTCAAGGGCGTAAGGTCGTGTAGCTGCAAATTTTCATGGACCAAAGAGCATTTGCAATGGTCCGGGATCGGGCTCTCCATGTCCAGGGCCATCATCGTGAAGAACATGGGAGGCCGATTGACGGTGCGTGGGAGCGGAGTCCAGGATAGCGGCCCGACCTGGCTGCGGTTCCGCAGCAGTTGCTGTGGTGGATTATGCGGTCATGAACAAAAAACAGGATCTATATCGGAAAATCGGGCGACTGTTCGGTTTCCTGCTGCGGGTTTTCCAAGGGTTCAGACGCAATCAGGTGCTCTTGATGTCCGGTGGGATTGCCTATTATACCCTGTTGTCGATTGTGCCGCTGTCAATACTTGCCATCATTCTGCTGACGCATTTCATAGATGAACAGCAGCTGATTCAGACCTTGTCAACCTATCTGGATATGGTGATCCCCGGCTATGCGGCGACGTTGACCGAACAGGTGCGGGCATTCCTTGAGCACCGCAAGGTGGTCGGTATCATCGGTCTTATCGGCATGTTGTTTTTCAGTTCCGCCGCCTTCTCCATGCTTGAAAACGCCATGTCGGTGATCTTTATTGAGCGGGCCAGGACTCAACGCCGCAACTTTCTCGTCTCCGCAATTATTCCCTATGTGTACATCTTTTTGATCGGTCTGGGTGTCGTACTGGTGTCGTTTGTCGTAGGGGCTACCGAGACGCTGGAAAGCAGGCATTTGACAATTTTCGGCTGGAGTTTGGATCTTGGCGGCACTACCGGGGTGGCGCTCTCTATCCTGGGGATAGTTGGCGAGGTGCTGATGCTTACCTCCATTTATCTGGTGATGCCCGTGGTGCGGGTCAGGTTTCGCCATGCGCTCATCGGCGGTGTAACCGCAGCGGTTTTATGGGAGATCACCCGCCGGGTGCTGATCTGGTATTACGCGTTCGTCTCCATGGTAAACGTTATTTACGGTACCATCGCCATTACGGTGGTGGCCCTCCTCAGCATACATTTTGTAGCAATAATCCTTCTGCTGGGAGCCCAGGTTATTGCGGAACTGGAGCGTAAACCCGGCGGATCGGCCGTGGATGAACAAGCGGGATTTCAGGAGGATTCCCTATGAGCAATGGAACTAAGATCAGGGATATGGGGGCGATCCCTCATGGGAAGGGAGTCGGATTCCGCGTATGGGCGCCCCATGCGCAGGGAGTATCCGTCATCGGGTCGTTCAACGGATGGGACAGCGGCAAGCATCCCCTGCAAGCCGAGGAGAACGGCTATTGGTACGCTGATGTGGCAGATGCTCATGCCGGCGATCAGTACAAATTCCTGCTGACCACGGCAGAGGGCGCGCTCAAGCGCATCGACCCGTACGCCCGCGAGGTGACCAGCTCGGTAGGCAACGCCATCGTCCACGACACGGGCTTCGACTGGCGGGGGGACGACTTCCGGCTCGCACCCTGGAACGAACTCGTCATCTACGAACTGCATGTCGGAACGTTCAACGACCAGGAGGACGTCATCAATCCGGGCAAATTTTCCTCGGTGGCGGCGCGTCTGGAACATTTGAAAAAACTCGGTGTCAACGCGATCCAGATCATGCCGGTGAGCGAGTTTGCGGGAGAGCGGTCGTGGGGCTACAATCCCGCCCATATCTTTTCCGTGGAGCTCGCCTATGGCGGTCCTCTGGCATTCAAACGATTCATCAAGCGCGCCCATGAGCACGGCATCGCGGTGTTGCTCGACGTCGTCTATAACCACCTGGGACCGAGCGACCTTGATCTTTGGCAGTTCGACGGCTGGTCCGAGAACAACCTCGGCGGGATCTACTTCTTCAACGACGCCCGGGCGCACACGCCGTGGGGAGATACCCGGCCCGACTACGGGCGTGACGAGGTTCGCGAATTCATACGCGACAACGTCTTCATGTGGCTTGAAGAATACCACATCGACGGTATCCGCTTCGACTGCACCCAGTTCATCCGCACCCTCGATGGCTCCAACGACCATGACCTCCCCGAAGGGTGGAGCCTGCTCCAGTGGATCAACGACCAGATTGCCCGGAAATTCCCCGGCCGGATCACGATCGCCGAGGATCTGCAGAACAACAAATGGCTTACCAAGGACGTCGGGGCCGGGGGAGCCGGGTTCGGCGCCCAGTGGGATGCCAACTTCGTCCATCCGATCCGTCAGGCGGTTATCGCTCCCCAGGACGAGCAACGTTCCCTCGACGCCATTCGCGACGCCATCTGTTACCGTTACAACGATGACAGCTTCGACCGGGTCATCTACAGCGAATCCCACGACGAGGTGGCGAACGGCAAAGAGCGCGTGCCGCAGGAGATCAGCCCGGATGATCCCAAGGGATGGTACGCACGGAAACGTTCGACGTTGGCAGTCGCCATGGTCTTTACGGCTCCCGGCATTCCCATGATCTTCCAGGGGCAGGAGTTTCTCGAAGGCGGGTGGTTCCGCGACACGGTCCCCGTTGATTGGGATCAACGGGACGAGTTCCATGGCATCGTCCGGCTGTATCGCGACCTCATCAGGCTGCGGCTCAACCACGGTGGTTTTACGCGCGGCCTCTGCGGACAGTTCACCCAAGTCTATCACATGCATGACGAACGCAAGGTAATCGCCTTTCATCGCTGGGATAAAGGCGGGCCGGCTGACGATGTTGTGGTCGTCGCCAACTTTTTCCATGAGCCCCAGGATGGCTACGTTATCGGCTTTCCGGCCGCAGGGACGTGGAAACTTCGTTTCAACAGCGATTGGCAAGGCTACAGCGACGACTTTCGAAGTCATCCGAGCACCGACGCGGTAGCCGAACCAGGTGAGATCGACGGCTTTCCTTGCCACGCCACGCTTTCTATCGGCCCCTACAGCGTGTTGATCTTTTCGCAATGATCAACAGAGGAGATCCATGAAGATCCGCATATTTTTAACGACAATCCTGCTGACGGCAGCAACCGTTTTTGGCGCCGGTCCGGGCGACATCCTTGGCCCATGGAAGACCGATGGAGGCGATTCGCGGCTGGAGTTTTTCAAGTGTGGAGACAAGATCTGCGGCAAGATCGTCTGGCTGAAGGTGCCGAACTACATCGATAAAAAGGATGGGCCTGTCGGCAAAACAAAGGTCGACAGGAAAAATCCCGATCCGGCTTTGAGAAACCGGCCGATTCTCGGCCTGCCGGTAATGAAAGGGCTTGCCGCCAAGGGTGCCAACCGTTGGGAAAACGGAACCTGCTACGATCCTGAAACCGGCAAAAGCTACAAGTGCAAAATGAACCTTAAATCGCCGAAACGGCTGGAACTGCGCGGCTATATCGGGATTTCTCTCATTGGCCGCGACTTTGCTCTTACCCGATGAGATGCGCTTGTCTCAATTTGTACTTATTGGTTTACTAGAAAGCATGAGAGTAAGTTTTTTCCCGTGGCGCAACTAAGCAGCCCTAAAATGGCAAATACCGGGCCGAAATAAGTTAATATTCATTGCTCTTGCACCAAACCATTAAGCATTCCCGATCATGGATTGGAGAAAATCCATCATGCCTGCACCCGCCATGGTCGGCCTGCTTTCCGCCATCCGGGGGACCAAACTCCACCAACGCATGTCGCAGGAAGGGAGACTTCTGGGAGAGGGTACCGGCAGCAATACGGTCATCCACCTCAACTTTATCCCGCGGATGAATGCCGATACGCTCATAGGCGGGTACCAGGCCATCCTTGACACTATCTACGCACCCAAAAACTACTATCAGCGGGTGATCAGGCTCCTCAGGGAGTGCCGGCCGCTGCATCTGGGTACATTCCATCTCCAGCGAGGATATGTCGGAGCGCTGTTCAAATCGATCCTGTTCCTCGGAATTATCGGCAGAGAGCGTCACCACTTCTGGAAACTCTTCTTCTGGTCCCTCATCAGAAAGCCGCGGCTCTTCCCGCTGGCCATAACCTATGCCATTTACGGGTTTCATTTCAGGAAGGTTGCAGAAAAAACGGGATTTTCACCGGTAAAGGTGCGTGACATGAAGAAGACGGCTCTGTTGTAATCTCTGAGGATCAAATTCCCCACCCCTTGGGCGATTCAAGGGTCAACTAAAGTGATCCCGGAAATCGACATGAAAATGTCAAGGGGCATTTTGATTTATTTCTAAAGCATCCTTAATTTGCAGGTAGACAATACCAGACTTATTTGCTATGAAAATCATTGATGTATTCTTAACTTTTGGCCGGATGGACTGCATTGCCAGGTACTCACAACTCCACATTATATCCGAGTGCATTCCAAAAGCTCATCATTATCCTGCTGGTGCTCCTGCTTGGCAGTGTCGTACCTGTTTTTGCCGGCGATGATCCGCTTGAGACTCTCGGGTTTACGGATACGTCCGGTGCCCAATTTGTTTCCTCCTCCCGCACACCTAAACCGCTTTCACAAACCGCCGAAAACGTGACAATAGTTACCTCGACGGAGATCGAGGCACTGAACGCCCATACCCTGGCCGATATCCTGGATACCGTCCCCGGTATCCAGGTTCAACATAACGGCGGTCCGGGAGTAACTGCATACACCACTATCCAAAGCATCAGCTACAACTTTACGCAGGTGTACGTTGACGGAATTTCGATCACCAACTTGGCGAGCAGCTTTTCCGATATTTCGCTGATCCCAGCCCGCATCATCGAGCGGATCGAAATCGTCAAGGGGGCCGCGTCCTCGGCTTGGGGCCAATCCTTGGGCGGGGTGATCAATGTCATCACCAAGTCGCCTGGACAACGGGCCTTGGGTGGTATTGCCAGTGCATCCATCGGTTCCCGTACCACGACCGACAACAGCCTGCAGTTGAGCGGCACCAGTGGCCCTGCCGGTTACTATCTCTCCGGCGGTTTTCTGGGCTCCAACGGCCTGCTCCCCAATACTCAGGACGCTATCAATAACGCCTATGGCAAGCTGACGTACGACCTCCCGAATCATGGGCTGCTCTGGGGCACCTTCTTTTATACCCATGCCAACATGGGGGACCTGTTTGCCCCGGCATATGACCTTAAAGAGCTGGGGTATAAGAAATACCTGCTCGGATCGGTCGGGCTGCGCTATCCCCTCAACGATAGGCTTGAGTTGGAGGTAAGCGGCCACCACACATACAATAGAGATGCCGAAGCCTACTTCGACATAAGTGACGGCGCACCCTGGTCGGGTTCGCCCGGCTTGCCGGTTGGCATCGTCACGGAGTTGCAGAGCGGCGCCGGCGCCAAACTGACATGGCGGGGAGATGACAATCTGCTGGTGGCCGGCAGCGATTACAATCACCTGGAAGAGTACAACAACTCCAGCGATGGCAGTACAGTCAGCCCGTACAGTCAGCGGGTGGACCGCTGGGGCGTCTACCTGAACGATACCGTTACCTTCGGTCCCGTGGCTGTGACTCCCGGTGTCCGCCTTGACCATACCCAGACCTCAGGCGACCAGTTCAGCCCGGCCATGGGCGCCACATGGCAACTGACCGACAGCACCCTGCTGCGCGCTTACACGGCCCGCGGCTACGGGCTCCCATTCCTGAATGCCACCAATAGCATACCGTCCATAAAGATCTGGACCACGCAGGTGGGTGTGGAGAGCAAGGCCGTACCCTACCTCTGGCTGAAGGCCACCCTGTTCCGCAACCAGACCTGGAACGATGTCGTTGGGCAGCAACTGGCCCAGGGAGCTGAATTCGAGGTTCGCACCACGCCGGTATATCACACCTCGCTTGCCGCCGGATATACCTTCACCGGCACCACCCAGGACGGGTACGAAGTAAACGACCTGGCCCGCCATACCGTGCAACTGGCCCTGCGTTACGACGACAAAACCTATCGCGGGGCATTGACCGGCCGCCATATCTTCTGGAACTCCCAACCTAATGAAGAAGGCAGCTACGACGGCCTGATTTGGGACCTGCACCTGGGGGCAACCCTCTACCGGCATGAGGACAACTCGCTGGAGGTCTTCTTCTCGGGGCACAACCTGTTCAACGGCGCCCAGTATGATTTCAATCAAATACCGAGTACTCCTCAATGGTTCGAGGGTGGCGTGAAGGTGGCGTTCTGATGAAGCGTCGCCTTGTTCTGCTGATGCTTGCCCTGGCGACCCTGCTGCCCTCTCTGGCCGAAGCCTATGACATACTCGTGCTCCAGAGCCGCCACGGTGACGGTTTTGAAACTGTTCTGCATGGCTTTGGGGCCATAAGCAAAGCCTCCCAGCGTATCATCGTGTTGTCCGACTACGCAGAGGTCGATGTCGGCCGGATTGTGCGCGAGGATCACCCCTTGCTGATTCTGGCCATTGGTGACAGTGCCGTGAAAAGTGCCCGGGTTGTGCGCACCACTCCGATAATTGCCGTGATGTCGCTCGAGAACGGCTCCCAGCCCAACCTGAGCTCCATTCCCATGTTCGCCGCGCCGGACCGCTGTTGCCATCTGCTTAAAAAATTGAAAGTTCGCCGCGCCGGGGTCATCTTTGATTCCGCCAAAACCGGCTGGTATCTGAAGCTTGCCCGCCAAGCGGCCGAAAAAGCCGGCATCAAGCTGGTGGAGCGCAAGGTGACACTATCAAGAGATACCATACCTCAGCTCATGTCTTTGGCCGGCAAAGTGGATGCGCTCTGGATACTCCCCGATGTCACCGCAGTTACCCAGGAGACAATAGAGGCCTTTTTCCGCTTTGGTCAGGAACAGGCCATTCCGGTAGTCTCATTTTCCGGCAAACACCTGGGGCTGGGGGGCGCCGCGGTGATCGAGATCGACCTCACAGAAGTGGGACTCCAGGCCGGTGACATGGCTAAGGCACTACTCAAGAGAGACATAACTCCAGACACGGCCCTGGTATTCCCGCGCGGCACGACCATAAGAACCAACCCTGTTGTACTGGAAAGGCTCGGCCGCACCAGTTTGGAATAAAACATCTTGCCAGCACACTGAAAGTGGCTACATGCTTAAACATATTCAATTTTCACCATTGAGATCGAGTTTCCAATGGAAGCTTTTTGCTCCCTTCACACTGCTGACAGCCCTCATTACCATAATCTTCCTGAGCCTGTATATAACCGACGAAATCAGAGAACGTGAACTCTATCTGCGTGAGCAGGTACACCTGCAGGCACTGCACTTGGGCGAGAGCATCCGTCTCACCCTCTATGCCGAGAACAGAACTGCACTACAGAAGCTTGCCGAAATGGCTGCCCGCGCTCCCGAAATGCGAGCCGTGGAGATCTTTGCCAAAGACGGCAGGATGCTGGCGAATTTTCGCCTTCCCGGCCTTCGCCCTGAAACGGATCTGATCCAGGATACGGTGGAGGTCCGCTCTGACCCTTTGATATCAAACGGGCTGGCCTTGGGTGAGAGTCAAAATCCCAAGGGGGCGCTGATCGGCACCATCCGCATGGAACGCGGTACGGGAGACCTGGCAAACTCGATATGTCGCATGGCCCTGGTCTCCTCCGGTATCGCGGTCTGCTTCTGGATGGCCTGCATTCTGCTCGGTTATCTGGTGCTGCAACGGGTAACCAGATCGTTCAAGGCGCTTTTGCAGGGCATACAGGCCTTGCACGATGGTGATCTCACCACCCGGATCGAGATCGAATCCGATGATGAATCCGGCATGGCGGCACGCGCCATTAACAACCTGGCACTGGCGCTGCAGCAACGTAATCAGGAAAACAGCCGGCTTCAGGAAGAACGGCTGGAAATTGAGCGTCAGATGTACCAGGCTCAAAAACTTGAGAGCCTGGGGCTCATGGCAGGGGGCGTCGCCCACGATTTCAATAATCTGCTTCATGCGATTCTTGGCAATATGGAAATAGCTTCATTGGAACTTGATCCTGGCTCCAAACCCCACGAGTTGATCGCCAACGCCATAAACTCAAGCAAACATGCAGCTCATCTTTCCAGCTTGATGCTGACCTATGTGGGCAAGGGACTTGTCAGCAAAAAATCGTTGGACCTGAACGAGTTGGTCAGAGACAGTTTCGATATGATAAAGACAGTGGCCGCTTCAACGGTCTCCATGGAACTGTGCCTCCCGGATAAGTTGCCTGCCATAATGGCAGGTGAGTCCCAAATCCTTCAGGTCGTTATGAATCTGATCACCAATGCGGTAGAATCAATCGAAGAACATCCAGGCCTTGTCAGAATTACCACCGGCATCCAGAACTGCGATACGGCCGCGCTGGATGCAAGCCTTCTGGACGTGAAGCCCCAGCCGGGCAGTTTTGTTTTTTTCGAGGTCAAAGATAACGGCTGCGGCATGACGAAAGAAACAATCAATCGCCTCTTCGACCCCTTCTTCACGACGAAGTTTACCGGGCGGGGGCTGGGAATGTCGGCGGTGCTGGGGATAGTGCGATCACACGGTGGTGCCTTGTTTGTCGAGAGCGAACCCGGAAAGGGCACAACCTTCAGAGTCTTGTTCCCGGCCTCTGAATCCGGGCTGCTCGCCACCGCAACCGAGTCCACGATACTGCCACCGGAAATCCCAACACTTCCGGAGAGTCATTTGTCCGGTCTGGCCCTTGTGGTTGATGACGAAAAAGCTGTTCTGAGAGTCTGCGCCAAGATGGTCAAACTCTGTGGCTTCACGGTGATTACAGCTCACAATGGCATTGATGCGGTCAGCAAATTCAGCAAACACGCCGACGAGATTGCCGTCGTGCTGATGGATTTGTCTATGCCCAACATGGATGGCATAGCTGCAATGAACCAAATTTACAGCATCAGGCCCGATGCCAGGGTAATCCTTTCCAGCGGCTTCAGCAAAGATGAACTGAGTAAACGCATCGCCGACCAACCCCCTGCCGGCTTCATCGTCAAGCCGTACACCATGAGCAATCTTGAAACGGAGCTCAGGAGGGTGTTGCAGGCTGGATGGAAGGACTCATCACGGCAGGTCAGGAATGGAGGTGCGGTTCATGAAGAGTGCGACTAAGCAGGTAAGGGTGTTCTATGAATTCTATTAGCCATCTGTTATTACTCTATTATATATTCCCCTCGAACTGTCAGTTGATCATCGGTAAATAACAATGGCAATTGAAGCTCAATCCAATTCCGTTCGCTCCAGTCTTCTTGCCAAGATATTCTCTGTCTTCACCTTGCTGACAGCGATCATATTTACCGTATTATGTTCGTTATACATGGTTATCCAGGTCAAAGAAAAAAAAGCGTATCTTGCTAAAAATCTGGGCCAGGAGACCCGCAATCTTGCTGAGTTGATTCGACTGCCGCTCTATGCTGAAAACCAAGATATACTGCGCAGGGAGGCTGAGAACGCTTTTCGCCTTCCTGAGATGAGGGCGGTTGTCATCACCTCTGCATACGGCAAGGTGCTGGTAAACCTGCATTCGTCTGCTCAAGTGGAGGCTGATGGGATAATCTCCAGCACAGAGCCCGTGTTTAGCGGCAATCACTCCTTGTCGGTAGAAGAAACCCTCGTCGGCAATACCGACCCAAAGCCCGTCCTGATCGGGTCAGTCCGCCTGGATCGTGCGACATCGGACCTGTCACGGGATATCCGACATTTTGTAGTGTATTCTGCGGGCTTGGCTCTCATCTGCTGGCTCGCGATGCTAGGTGCTTTTTATCTGATACTTTGCAAATTCACCGCCTCTTTCAATGAGCTCATGCATGGGCTGGACCACATGCTGCACGGTGACTACAGCACCAGGATACGGATAGTGTCCCATGACGAGCCGGCGCGTGCCGCACATGCGCTCAATATACTGGCGGAGAAGTTGCATGACCGCGACGTTGAAACTCTCCGCCTCAATAATAAACTACGTGAAAGTGAACAGAATCTCAAAACCCTGTTGGCTAACTCAGTGCGCGATACGCAGGTCCGCTTGAGCATGGCGTCTACAAACGCGTTATTGTTTGCTTGGGACATCGATCTTGCCACGGGAACCATTTCCTATTCGGATGGTGTAGAGTGTGCGTTTAACTCCGATTCCTTGAGTGAGGATTTCTTCGTTTTGTGGAAATTTACAGTACATATTCACGATGAGGACTTAGATCGGGTTAAACAATTGGCTGCGCGAGCGACAAGTAATGCAGGGCCGATCGATGGGCAATTTCGGGTCAATGTCTCGGGAGATCACTATATTTGGATCGAGGTCCACGGGAAAGTCATCTGCAATAGCCAAGGCGCCCCAGTGCGCGTGGTGGGTATCGGCCAAAATATATCCGAACGCAAACGGCTTGAAGTCGCCCAGCGCAGGGTAAATGCTTTGGCACAGGATCTTGCTGTTGCGGAGGAAAGGGAGCGATACAGAATTGCCGAGGAACTCCATGACCAGGTCGGACCCAATCTTCTCCTGTGCATGATGAAGTTGGATTCTCTCCATACCCAGCTGCCTGATGACAGGTATAATGATACAATAGAGTCTATAGAAAACATCCTTGGCGGTTCCATACAGGAAATAAGATCGCTTACCTTTCAGCTTCGCCCGCCGATTCTGTCAACTGCCGGGTTTACTCCTGCCCTGAAATGGCTGGCGAGTGAATTCCGGGAGAAATTCGGGTTGGAGGTAACCATTACTGATAACACGGTGCAACTCTTGATGGATTTCGGAACCCGTTCAACCTTGTTCCAGGTCGTGCGGGAACTTCTTCTCAATGTAGTCAAACATGCCGGGACCAATCAGGTGACCATAACGATTGATCAAAATTCAGGAAATATTATAGTCAGGGTGCGGGATGAAGGTTTGGGCTTCGATCCTGAATCGAAGCTGGTTCCCAAAAGCGATACCCAGGGATTCGGGATGTTTAACATCAGGCAGAAGATAGAGCATGTCGGCGGTTCCATATGGTTTGACTCACGACCTGAAGCAGGTACGCTGGTTACCGTAACCGTCCCCGAACGGGACATTTCCGAAAGCGCAGGAGAATCAGCATGAGCATCAGTATTCTGATAGCCGATGACCACATAATATTGCGTGAAGGTTTAAGGGGATTGCTGGAAAAAGAGCCTGACTTTTCCATTGTCGCCGAGGCCGGAAACGGCCTGGACGCGGTGCGTCTGGCCGGAGAACTGCGACCCGATGTCATTGTGATGGACATTGCCATGCCCGATATGAATGGTATGGAAGCGACCCGCAGGATACTGGAAGCCAACAGCTCGATCAGAGTGCTGGCGCTCTCCATGGAGTCGGATCGGCGATTTATCGTGGAAGTGCTTGAATCAGGGGCCTGTGGGTATGTCTTGAAGGATGCATCCTTCAAACAATTGGCCGATGCCATCCGTACCGTGGTGGCAGGAGAAACCTATCTTTGTCCGCGCATTAATGAGCTGATCATTAAGGACTATTTGCAGCGGGTACCGGATGGCCTGCCACTGAACTTTGCCAGCCTCACCGGCCGTGAACGCGAATTGTTGCAGATGGTGGCCAACGGCATGAATACGAAAGAGATTGCCGGCAAACTGGACATCAGCAACAAAACCGTCGAGGTACACCGACAGAACATCATGAAAAAACTGAACCTGTTCAGTATCGCCGAACTCACCAAATTCGCCGTCCGCGAAGGTCTTACCTCCCTCCATTAGGCAGTATTTCCAAATTTCATTATGCAGGCCTAAGGAAAAGCGAAGGCTGCAGGTAAATTTTTCTGATTGCCGTGTTGTATACACATAGTATGGTTAAACTGAAAATTGGTTTGGCTTAATTTGCAATCTGAAGCAGGTACACTGGTTGCCGTAACCGATCCCGAACGGGGCGTTTCCAAGAGCGCAGGAGGATCAGCATGAGCATCAGTATTCTGATAGCCGATGACCACATAATCTTGCGTGAAGGTTTAAAAGCATTGCTGGAAAAAGAGCCTGACTTTTACATTGTCGCTGAGGCCGGAAACGGTCTGGACACGGTACGTCTGGCCGGAGAACTGCGACCCGATGTCATTGTGATGGACATTGGCATGCCCAAAATGAATGGCATGGAAGCAACCCGCAGGATTCTCAAAGCCAACAGCTCGATCAGAGTGCTGGCGCTCTCCATGGAGTCAGATCGGCGATTTATCGTGGAAGTGCTTGAATCAGGGGCCTGTGGGTATGTCTTGAAGGACGCATCCTGCAAACAATTGGCCGATGCCATCCGTACCGTGGCGGCAGGAGAAATCTATCTTTGTCCGCGCATCAGCATGCTGATCATTAAGGACTATTTGCAGCGGGTACCTGACGGCCTGCCACTGAACATTGCCAGCCTCACTGAGCGTGAACGCGAATTGTTGCAGATGGTGGCCAGCGGCATGAATACAAAACAGATTGCCGGCAAACTGGCCATCAGTAACAAAACCGCTGACGTACACCGACAGAACATCATGAAAAAACTGAACCTGTTCAGTATCGCCGAACTCACCAAATTCGCCGTCCGCGAAGGTCTTACCTCCCTCCATTAGACAATATTTCAAACTTGTAAATAAGTAAGTAGTTACGGCCTAAGCAAAATATAAGACTCCAGGTAAATTTCTCCTATTTATTAGTTATAATAAATTATGTATTTTCCATCAAAAGTAACATTTCAACCATACTCAGTCAACTAACATAAAGAAGTGTCCCGTAAATAACTGTACAAATAACACTGATAGTATTTGTTTGCACTGAACTCTATCCTTTCAGGGTGGTAATCATGCGAAAAATGCGGATCGAACTATCAAAAGAAGAGTATGAAGAGCTTACTAAGCGAATTCGATCCTATACTGTTTCCGTGCGCGACCAACGTAGAGCGAAAGTCATTCTGCTTGCCGCTGGAGGGAGTACACAAGAACATATAGCCACTGAAGTCAGCCTTACCCGCGGTGCGGTTGGCACGTGGTGCCGCCGCTTTATGAAGTATCGCTTGGCGGGCCTTGACGATTGTAAAGGCCGTGGAAGAAAATCAAGCTTATCCCCCAAAGCGGTCAAAGCTGTTTTAGATGAAGCCAATTCACCGCCGCCACATCTCGGTCGATTCAGTTGCCGTACAATGGCAGCCCATGCCGGCATTTCTCCGGCAAGCGTACAACGGTTGTGGTCTGCCAACGATATCAAGCCACATGTAACAAATACTTTCAAGCTGTCCACTGACAAGGCCTTTGAACAGGAATTCTGGGATGTTATCGGACTGTATCTGTCTCCATCGGACAAATCCCTGGTTTTGTGTTGCGACGAAAAATACCAGATACAGGCGCACCAGCTAACCCAATCAGGGCTGCCAGTGGGCGCCACCACAACCCATGACTATTATCGTAATGGCACATTGACGCTGTTTGCGTCTCTCAATTACCTGGAGGGCAAGCTTATCACCCCGACTACAGAGTATCACCGGCCTCAGGAATGGTTAGCCTTTCTTCAAAAGATCGATAAGAAAACCCCGAAAAAATTTGCCATACATCTTATTTCCAACAATTACGGAACACATAAACACCCGGAAGTAAGTGCCTGGCTTGACGAACACCCGAAATTCCATATGCACTTCACGCCAACCTCATCGTCGTGGATGAATCTGGTGGAGCAGTTTTTCAGAGGGTTGACCGGCTTTCTTGTTGAAGGCAGCTTTAATTCTGTTAAGCAGTTGTCAGATTCAATCATGGCACATCTTGCAGAACACAACCACAATCCCATGCGCTATATATGGATGGCGGAGCGCTACTTATGGAAGGCAAAGGAAGAGAATTTTATGTGGAAAATGAATGATGCCAGAGAAAACCTACAAACTGCTTCAAATGTATAGTTAATTGCGAAACAGTACCCGAGGTGCCATCGGGATAATGCGTTTCTATACACGAATTCCGGGTAAAACCGTGTTGAATTACATTGAATTGTTATGAAACAGCAGGTCAAGCAGTTATGCATGCTCACATACAACTGACACCCACAGGCTTGGGAGATGCTGAAAATCCAGGAGTGGCGTTAGGCATGTGGTTGCAGGAAAGGTAATTATTGACATGATACCACAAGAAATTACCAGAGACCATATTGTAATGGCTATTAAGGAAATTGATTCTACTGGTATCCCCGCTGGACGGGAAGCAGCAAAATTGTATATATCGTATGATGGCAAAAAATATCCAGCAAAATATGTTGTCTCACTAGCTGGGAAATATGCTCTTGGTTGTGATTATTGCCATAAGCATCTCGCTGAAGTACGAGAAACAACTGAATTCTTAAAAAGTAAAGGGTTTACGATCATTCTGAAAAATAAATATGAAAATAAACCATTAGCATTGATGTTGAAAGCCAGGACTGAGATGTATGAAAATATATACCTTTCATTTGTAAAATATGGGAGAACATGGATACGACTAACAAGCCCAATCGGAAAAAAATTCGCCAAACTGTGTGAAGAAACAATAGAAGAAAATGGTTATCTTTTAGCATTTGGTTACGAACAAAAACCGGTTCATAAAATCAACTATATGTTAAAAATAGACAATATATTTACTGATTTTAATAAAAAGTCACAACTACCGGATTATACAGCTCCAGAATTCTACAAAAGACATGATACAGATCACGATAAATTATTTTATAAGGTTGACTATAAATATGCCTCATTGCTGAGTGTATCACATGTAGAAATAGTAAATCCTATGGATCCTTGTGAATTTACAAATTACAGCACATCTGAAACATTAAATATAACTATTGCAGCTCATTATTATATTAATACACCAGTAAAATATATTAATTCAGATAGCAAAATCATAAATGCAGTCAAAACAGATAATGATAATCCAGTTGATTCAGAGTTAAACTCTTTACAGGAACAAGATGCCAAAACAAAAACCATGACATCAATCGATTACCGACTATATCAAATGAAATTCAGGCAATGCCTGCTGGCAGTATACGAAGGTAAGTGTGCAATTACAGGATGTGATGTCTCTGATGCGCTTGAAGCCGCTCATATAACACCTTATATGGGAGATAAAACGAATGATGTTCAGAATGGATTGTTGCTGAGAGCCGATATTCAGACGTTGTTTGATTTAGGTAAAATTACTATTTCGCCTAAGGATTTGCGAGTAATACTGCATCGTGATTTGTGTAACACCCATTATAGTACTTTACAAGGCAAAAAAATATCTGTACCAAAAATGAAATCTGATTGGCCAAGTAGGTTAGCACTTGAAGTGCACAGGAAATCTTCAGGATTATGATAGTCGGTTTAAACCCCATTAACTGGATAACCCCGTAATGCCTCCAGAGCTGTCAAGCTCGATCATTGCTCATTTCATTCAAGATATAACCTCCATTTTCCCAACTAAAAAACAATAGCCGGACCAGCTTTCTGTTTAGAAAGGCAACCCGGCTGTCCCGTTTGGCCCCATGGCTTTCCGTCCCTGCATCTTGTCAGGTTTGGTTAAACAGAACCATAACCAAAACAAAGGTGCAGTTTGTCTTACCTCCCAACTTTAACACCTGAAATCAGCTAACCAAAGAGAATTCTGATGGATTCTCCTTTTTTGACAGCATAATGTAGTACGTACATATGTTATAATATTGTTGACAAAACAGTATTTAATATGATACGCGTAGTTATGTTTATTCGCGTGGCGAAACAAAAACGGGGCGACAAGATCTACCGGCACCTACAAATCGCCGAATCCTTTCGAGACCCAAACAAGGGTGGCTCCCCAAGAACCC